>Ga0105044_10004492_pt1 | contig 19163 bp, 13 predicted proteins | sample MAT01_FD_78092 | JGI IMG/M metagenome (GOLD analysis project Ga0105044, IMG submission 78092) | Freshwater microbial communities from Lake Fryxell liftoff mats and glacier meltwater in Antarctica - MAT-01 | ecosystem: Environmental > Aquatic > Freshwater > Ice > Liftoff microbial mat | place...
GCCCCAAAGAGCCCTGTCCGCAAAATCGGGGACACCTCGCGCCGAGTAGGAGGAGGAGTAGCAGGAGGACGGGGACGATGCTTCCGATCCATGCACCACCTTCAATCACCCCCCTGGAGTCCCGCGGACCGATGACGTTCAGCGCAGGGATTCGAGGTACTTCAGGCTCACGGGGATCTGGTCGAGCACGGTGGGGGATTCGTCTTCGATGAAGTAGTACTTCACGCCGACCCGGGCGGCCGTGCGCAGGAGCGTCGGCCAATCCACCATGCCGGTGCCGAGGGCGACGTCGTCGGTCAGGGGCGCCTTGCCGGTGAAGACGCCGGTGCGCGCGCCTTTGCGGATGTCCTTCAGATGCATGAGCTGCCAGCGCGTGGGGTACTTTTCCAGGAGCTGCACCGGATCGGCCCCGGGCAGCACGACCCAGAAGACATCCATCTCGAAAGCGACCAACTCGGGATTCGTCGCACCCGCGAGTTCATCGAAGAAGGTGGCGGTCATGCCTTCCACGACGGGGCGGAACTCGTAGCCATGCACGTGGTAGAAGAACTGGATGCCGGCCTTTTGGAAGGCCGCGCCAAAGGTGTGGAAATCCGCCGCGGCGCGCTGCACGTCGGCGCTACCGAAATTGCCGACTTCGTGCGGAATCCAGGCACAGCCCGCATACTTCAAGCCGAGGGTCTGGGCGGCGGCGACGGCGGCGCCGAGGTCCTTTTTCATCCCGTTGTAGTCGAAGTGCCCGCTCACCGCGGTGAGGCCGCGTTCCGCGAGCAGCGGCTTCAGCTTTTCCGGTTCGACCGGCAGGCTGCTGTAAAGTTCCGCGGTCTTGAATCCAAACGCCCTGGCCTGGTCGAGCGCGGCGACGGGGTCGCTCTTGATCGTCTCGCGCAGGCTGTAGAGCTGGAGCCCGAGCGGGCCGGAGAAGTCGCCGGCAAAGGCGCAGGAAGCGGCGAGGAGGAGGCAGGGGAGAAGGCGTTTCATAAGTGCGGAGAACATCGAACATCGAACTTTGAACATTCAACCTCGAATGTCCCGCAGCCCTGCGGCAGAGCAGTCAGGTGCCGCTCGTTGCTTTCGCACGTGCGGTGCGCAGCACGCCATCCGTCAGAATCCTGGCGCGCAAGCCGCCGCGACCGCGCAGCGCCTCTTCGGTCCCTGGCGCGAAGGCCTGGTCCTGCCACGCACACGGAGAGCATTCGGCCACGCCGAGGAAGCGCACTCCCTGGATCGCGAACTCCCGGCCGATCAGGGTATTCAGATCGACGCCGGAGGTGATCACATTGCGTCGGAAGACGGAGGGGGACTTGTCCCAAACGTCGAAGCGGGCGCACAGCTCGTCGTAGATCTCGCGGGCGAAGAAGGTGATCTGCCCTTTGTAGTCGGGTTTGAAATCGAGGAAGCGGTCGCCTTCGATCCCGCGTCCCGCGAGGCAGCGCAGCTCGTGCTCCTCGCTGGCGGGATGCGTTCCCGCAGGCTGTCCGTGGTGTCCGAAGAAATTGTGACCCGGCGACAAGTAGAGGTGCTCGATGTGAATCTCAGGCGACATGATGGAGCGACCAAGGTGACACAGGCCCCCGGCCCGTGCAGGCGGGATTGCCGGCGGGCAAATGCGCCAAAAGTCTCGTCCTCAGACTCGTCCTCGATCGGCGAAACTTCGATTGTTGAGTCTCCCCGAAATTGGTGGCGGCATTTTATCGCCCGGAGGGCGAAAGGAAATTAGCCGGTGGCGCCAGCCACCGGACCGAGCACCCTATAAATCACCGCCCCGGCAGGGGCGGTCGCACGGCGAGGTTTCCGGCGCCCCGTCCGGGGCGCGTTCGTTCTTTTCCGGGAGACCGGTGGCTGGCGCCACCGGCTAATTTCCATTGGCCCTCCGGGCCATGAACCCGTTTTGCGAGACTCAAGACGAGGAGGAAACTTTGATGCGATTGCCCCGGGGATTGCCGGCGGGAGGCGCGGCTCACGGCTTGCGCGCGAGCACGAAGCCACGCGCGACCGCGGTGGTCTGATGGTCGAGCCAGTCAAAGCCCAACTCGTTCAGATAGGTGCGCATCTCGGCGACCGAGTAGCATTTTCCCTCCGTGATCTGCATGAGCAGCGCCGAGTACTCGGCGACGTGGAGCGGCCCGGTCTTCTCGGCATTGAGGAAGGCGTCGTGGATGAGCAGCAATCCGCCGGAGGGCAGCGCGGCGTGGGACTTGGCGAGGAGGTCGCGGACCACCGGCTCGTCCCAATCGTGGAGCACGTTGGAAAGGAGATGCACGTCGAAGCCCGAGGGCCACGCATCTTTGAACATGTCGCCGGCCACGACCTGCACGCGGTCGCTGCACTGCTGGCGGGCGATCGCTTCGCGGGCGATGCGATCCACCGGCGGCTTTTCAAACACCGCCGCCCGCAGATGGGGATGCTGCACCGCCAGCGCGCACGCGTAGATGCCCGAGCCGCCGGCCACATCGAGCAGCGCAGTGCTGGCGGAGAGATTGACTTTGCGCGCCAGCGCCGGCCCGAGCAGCACGCCGCGGCAGTCCATCGCTGCGGTGAACTGGGTGGCGAAATCCTCGCGCTCCATGGCCTGCGCCCAGGCCTGGGGATCGTAGCTGCCCCAGTTTGCCGGCTTGCCGGTGCGCAGGACCTTGAGCATGTCGAGGGTCGGCGTGCGGTCCTTCATCGAGGCGTAGTAGGGCGCGAGATTCCACGGCGAAGACTGCACGAGATGCTCGCGCGCGCGGAGCGTGACGTGAAAGCAGCCGCCGGCGCTGGTCACGAGCTTCATCGCGGTGAAGAGCGTCATCATCACATCGGCCGGCCGCGGGTGGATCTCGAGATGGGCGCAGATCGCGCCGACCGTGGCCGGGTGCCCGGCCAGCCAGGTGAAGAAATCGAGATGCGCGACCGCGGCGGCGAGGAGATCCACCGCCGCGATGCCGTCGCGGTAGCGATAGAGATCGGTGGGATCGGTGGCGGGGAGATCGGTGAAGTGGCGGAGGGGCATGGCGGGGAGGATGGACGGCAAACGGAAAACGCCAAACTGCAAACGCCAAACGCCAAACGCCAAACGCCAAACGGGTTCCCGAGGCCACGCCGCGCTCCGAACCGTGGGAAGTTTGAAGTTTGGCGTTTGGCGTTCCTCTGTTTTCCTCCCGCACCCACCGCCATGAACCCATTCCTTCCTCTCCTCCTCCTCGCCATGCTCACCGCTTCCTCGCTCGCCGCCGACGGTCCGATCCGCCACATCGTCCATTTCAAATTCAAGGCCGAAGCCACACCCGCGCAGGTCGAGCAGGTGGTGAAAGAGTTCGCCGCGCTGAAGGCGAAGATCTCCGTGATCGACGGATTCGAGGCCGGTACGGATGTGAGTCCCGAGGGCCTGAGCAAAGGCTTCAAACACTGCTGGATCGTCACCTTCAAGGACGCCGCCGCGCGCGACATCTACCTCAAGCACCCGGACCACGAAGCCTTCGTCGCCATCGTCAAGCCGCTGCTCGACGACGTGCTCGTGGTCGATTTCATCCCATAAGTCCTGGCCGGCACCTGGCGCGCCGGCTGCGACCGAAGCCCGGAGGCTTACTTCGTAAGGTCGTAGCAGACGAGCCAGTTTTCGTCGCGCAGGTAGAGACGGCGATCGGCGAGCACGGGCGCGGCCCAGCAGGGGTAGCGGAGCTTTGGCACCTGCCAGCGCGCGAGTTCCTCGAGCTTCCCGGGATTGGCGCGGAAGATCCCGAGCAGGCCCGCTTCGCCGAGCGCGATGAGTTTCCCCTCGGCGAGGATCGCGCTGCCGCGACCGAAGACCTTTGGCTCCTGGCCGGGCTCGACTTTGCCGTGACCGCCATTGGGCCAGCCTTCGTCGCGCTCCCACTTCACTTTCCCCGTGGCCAGCTCCACGCAACGGAAGCGGGCATCGGGTTCATTGCGCCCGCTGAAGGCGTAGAGGTGGCCGCCGGTGAGCACCGGGCGCGTCCAATGGATCTCGAGCTGCGTGCCGGCCCACACTTCCTCGTAGGATTTCCCATCGGGCTGCACCCGGAGGAGTAGCGAGCCGCCGCGGGAGTAGGCGGTGGAGAGAAAGATCGTGTCGCCCTCGACCACGGGCGTCATCGCATTCACCGACGAGTCCTGCCGCGCGCGGAACCAGCGCGAGAAATTGTGCCGCCCGGTCTTGGGATCGAGCGAGATGAGGCCCTGGCGCGTGACCGTGAGCAGGTGGCGCCGGCGATTGATCGTGGCGAGTACCGGCGTGCAGTAGCTGGCCATGCGTTCAAAGGCGGGATCGGCGCGGCTCCACGTCACCAGCCGCTCGCCCGGCCAGCCGAGCATCGGCAGTCCGGTCCAGGTCCGCTCGCCGCCATTCTGCCAGAGCGTGCGGCCGGAGTTTGAGTCAAAGGCAACGACAGCCGCATTCGGCTGCCCACCGACCTGTACGTACAGCGCGCCGTTTTCCAGCACCGGAGAACTGCCCGCGCCGAAGAACGCCTCCGGCACCTCGAATTCGCGCGTCGTCGTCCGCTGCCACCGCTCCCGCCCCGTGGCGAAATCGAGGCAGAGCAGCACGCCCTCGGCGCCGAGCGTGTAGCAGCGGTCGGCGGTGAGCAGCGGCGTGCAACGCGGGCCGTTGTTGTAGCCAAAGGGATCGCGATACGACGAAGGGTAGGCGTGCTTCCACTTCGTCTCGCCGGTGGCGGCGTCGCAGGCCTCGACGATCTCCTCCCCGCCGATGCGATGATGGATCACCAGCACGCCATCGCGCACCGAGGGCGCGCTGTAGCCGGTGCCTATCTGCCGGGCAAAGACGAGCTTCGGTCCGCCCGCCGGGAAGGACTCGAGGAGGCCCGTCTCGGTGGATACCTGATCGCGCGTCGGCCCCATGAACTCCGGCCAGTCGCCGGCCCGGGCGGCGAAGGAAACAGTGAGAAAAAGGACGAGGAAAACGCGCACGATCATCGGTCGAGTGTGGGAAGTCCCACGCCGCGTGGCAATCGCGCCGCGCGGCGGGGAAAGAGTCGCGGTGAGACGCGGGTTGGGCTTCGATGCTCCCGCCTATGATCCATCGCCTGATCCGCACCGCCCTCGCTCTTTGGCTATCGACTGCGTCGCTGCGCGCCGCGCCGGTCCGCGATTCGGTGTGGCGTGCGTCCGCCGGCGACTGGACGCAGCCCGCGCTCTGGAGTGCGGGCTGTCCGGACGGGCTCGTGCGCGCGGTGCTCGGTGGAAAGGCGCAGGTCACTCTCGCGAGCGGCTTGCAGGTCTGCGGAGGTCTGCGGGTCGCGACGGGGCGGGGGGAGTCGGCGCGTCTGCTCATCCGCGGTGGAGCCCTGGTGGTGCGGCGCGACTTTATCAGCGTCGGCGAGTTGGATGGCGGAGCGGGGGAGATCGTGCTCGAAGGCGGGGCGCTGCACGCCAGCGGCGCGACGTATCTCGCCGCCGCGAATAGCGAGCTGGGACGGCGTTGCCGGGGGACGTTGCGCATCCGCGGGGGTAGCTATGTGACGCGGGTGCTGACTCTCGGCTGGGGACCGCAAAGCGAGGCCGTCTTCGCCGTGGAAGGTTCACAGGTCGAGGCGGTGCATGTGCTCGACTACGTGACTCTCGGCACCTACCAGGCGCGTCCGCCGAGCACGAGTGTGCTCGCCTTTACGCTGGACGAGCAGGGCGTCACGCCGATCACGATCCAGAGCCGCGGCGACGGCCTCCGGATCGTGCGCGATCCGGCCGCGAACGTCTGCCGGCTGGAGGTTCAGCTCCGGGCCGTGCCCCCGCGCGGCGATGTAACCCTGGTCGCGGCCCAGGTGCCGACGCGCGGCCAGTTCGACGATCTCGCCGAAGGCGCCGAAGTCCGGGCGACGCATGCGGGTCGCGAATTCCGCTGGACGCTCACTTACCGCGGCGGGCCGAACGCCTGCCACGTCGTGCTCTGCGACGTGCGTGGCCACGAGGCGGCCGATCCCAGCACCCGTCCGCGTCCGCTGCCGGCGCGGCCCGCTTTCCTCTGGGAAAAGGTACCGCTGCGGGAGCCGCTGCCTGCCGTGGTGGAGCCGGCGTTTGCCGGGGCTGCGGGTTTTGGAGCGGGCGCGGCGGGCGGACGCGGCGGGCGCGAGATCGCCGTGCGGACGCTCGCCGACGCCGGGCCCGGCAGCTTGCGGGAGGCGATCGAGACCCGCGGGCCGCGCATCGTCCGCTTCCGCGTGAGCGGCGAGATCCGGCTGCGGTCGCCGCTCCGGATCACCGAGCCGCGCATTTCCATCCTCGGCCAGAGCGCGCCGGGCGACGGGGTGGTGCTGCGCGGGCGCGGCCTGGTGGTGCAGACCAGCGATGTCGTGCTGCGGCATCTGCGCATCCGCCCGGGCGCCGGGTCGGGCGACGATGCCGTGGAATTTCGCGACGCCGAACGCTGTCTCGCCGATCGCTGCTCCTTCCTGTGGGGCGACGACGAGACGTGCAGCATCGTCGGGCTGAGCGATGCGATCACCATCCAGCACTGCCTGATCGCCGAAGGCTTGAACCACGCCGGCCACAGCATGGCCGCGATCGCCGGGGGCGAGCGCACCACCTGGCACCGCAACGTCTTCGCCCACTGCCGCACGCGCAATCCGCGCTTCGCCGGCCAGACCGTCTGCGACTTTCGGCACAACGTCATCTACGACTGGGGCGACACCGCTGCTTACGGTGAGTTTGAGCAATTGAATGTGGTGGGGAATTGGTTCAAGCCCGGGCCTTCCACGACGCAGAAGCCGCTCCTCATTTTCAGCAGCGATGCGGTCCTGCCGGCCGGGAGTTTTTTTGTGCGCGGCAACTCCAGCGACGCCGTGCGCTGCGACGAGGCCGCGCGGGCGCAGCGCCCGTTTGCCGCGCCGGCGGTGCCGGGTGTGGCGACCTTTGACGCCGTGCTCGAGCAGGCCGGGGCGACGCTGCCGGTGCGCGATGCCGTCGATGCGCGGGTGCTGCGCGAAGTGCGCGACGGCACCGGACGGATCATCGACCGCGAGTAGCCGCGGGTACACATCGCTGCCCGCTGGCGCCCGGGGGCAAATGTCCGAGGACCAAGGACCAATGTCCAAGGAAGCGAAAACTCCCGAGTTCGGAGCGGCCCCGCGAGTTGCACCGTGGATCGGGGATTGGGGATTGGGGATTGGCCATTTGAGTTTCCCTGGTCATTGGTCATTGGTCATTGGTCATTGGTCATCGCTCCTCCCCTCCCGCGCCGATCCGTAGAGTGCAGGACATGCTCTAACGGAAAGCGCCCGTGAGGATGGATTCCACGCGAACGATGCGTCTCTCCTTCCTGCTCTCCCTCCTCGTCGTGCTGCCGGGCGCTGCGGCGCTGGCGGCGGTCGATTTTGCCCGCGAGGTTTATCCGATCCTCCAGCGGGCGTGCTTTGAGTGCCAAAATGCGGGGAAGCAGAAGGGGAAGCTCCGCCTCGATACGCCCGAGGGTGCCTTTGCCAATGCCGAGGTGATCGTCAAAGGCGACGCGGCCAGGAGCGATCTCTACGTGCGCATCACCCTGCCCAAGGATCATGAGGACGCGATGCCGAATCGCGGCGAGCCGCTGACCAAGGCGGAGACCGACCGCATCAAGGCGTGGATCGACGCCGGCGCGGTCTGGCCCGCGGGCGTGAAGCCGGCGAAGCACTGGTCCTATGTGGCGCCGGTGCGGCCGGCGGTGCCGCAGGGCGAGCTGCATCCGGTGGACGCCTTTGTCTTCCAGAAGCTCGCGGCCGAAAAGCTCGTGCCTTCTCCGGCAGCGAACCCGGCGACGCTGATCCGGCGCCTCTCGCTCGACCTCATCGGCTTGCCGCCGACGCCGGAGGAAGTGAGCGCCTTCGAGAAATCCGCAATTGGCGATCCACAATCCGCCATCGAGTTCGCCGTCGATCGGCTGCTCGCCTCGCCGCAGTTTGGCGTGCGCTGGGCGCGGCCCTGGCTCGACTACGCGCGCTACGCGGATTCGCACGGCTTCCAGCGCGACGATCTGCGCGACCTCTGGCCGTATCGCGACTGGGTGGTGGCGGCGCTCAATGCCGACCTGCCGTACGATCAATTCACCATCGAGCAGCTCGCCGGCGACCTCCTCCCCCAAGCCACCGAGGCACAGCGCATCGCCACGGGATTCAACCGCAGCGCACCGACCAATGTCGAAGCCGGCACCGACCCGGAGGAGACGCGCGTGAATCAAGTCCACGATCGCGTGAATACCCTCGGGATGATCTGGCTCGGCGCGACCCTGGAGTGCGCGCAGTGTCACGACCACAAGTACGATCCCTTTTCGATCCGCGAGTACTACGGGCTCTTTTCCTTCTTCAACAGCACCGCGCTCGAAGCCGACCGCAAGAATCCGAACGTGCCCGGTTCGATTGCCTTTATCGGTCCGGAGATGGCGCTGGCCGATGCAGCCCTGGAGGCCGGGCGCGCGCCACTCCACGCGAAGCTCGCCGCCACGAACCGGAAGCTGGCGGCGCTCGCCCAAGCGGCCGCGCCGACGCCGGAGTGGGAGGCGGAGTTGGGGAAAAGATTTGCCGCAGCGCCGACCGAGCACGTGCTGGAAGTGGCCAGCTTCGAGTCGCTCGGCGGCGCGACTTACGAGGTCCTGCCCGACCGGTCCGTGCTCGTGAGCGGCGAGCCCGCGCCGGACCGGGACACCTACATCATTCAGGTGAAGACCACGCTCCGGGACATCCGCGGGCTCAAGCTCGAAGCGCTGACCGACGACTCGCTCCCGGGCAAGGGGCCGGGACGCGGCGACGAGAAACGTCCGAACTTTGTGCTCAACAACTTCACCGTCACCGCCGCGCCCAGCGCGACACCGCAACGCGCGACGCCGGTCGTTTTCACCAAGGCCGTGGCGTCCTTTTCCCAGGCGCGTTTCGAGGTGGCAAATCTGCTCCAGGAAAACGACGCGCGCAGCGGCTGGGCGATCAATCCGCAGTTCCACCAAGCCCACTGGGCGACCTTCCACACCGCTGCCCCGGTCGGTGAGGAAAGCGGCACGCTGCTGACCTTCCGACTCGAACAAAACCACGGCGCCGGTCGCACCATCGGGCGCGTGCGGCTCACGGCCATCACCGGCACCGTCGGCGGCGAGCCGCTGCCGGAGAAAGTCGCCACGGCGCTCAAGAGACCCGTCGCCCAGCGCACCGCCGTGCAGACCAAGGCGCTCACCGATTACCTCCTGGCGGCAAACCCCGAGTACGGCGCGCTGGACCGGGAGAAGACCCGCCTCACCGCCGCACTCGGCAAGCTCAAGCCGCCGACCACCCTCGTGATGCAGGAACTCGCCGCACCGCGAATGAACGCCGTCTTTGAGCGCGGCGACTTTCGCGCGCCGGGCGAAAAGATCGCGCCGACCGTGCCCGCGATCCTGCATCCATTGCGGGTGGAGAGTGCGACCCCGACGCGGCTCGATCTCGCGCGGTGGCTCGTGAGCCGGGAGAATCCGCTCGTCGCCCGCGTCACCGTGAATCGCTGGTGGGCGGAGCTCTTTGGGCACGGTCTCGTCGCGACGCCCGAAGATTTCGGACTGAAGGGCGAGGCGTCCACGCACCCGGAGTTGCTCGACTGGCTCGCCGTCGAGTTCATGGAGCAGGGGTGGTCCTTCAAAAAGCTGCTGCGCACCATCGTCACCAGCCGCACCTACCGGCAGGCCTCGCGGATCACGCCGGAGCTGCTCGCGCGCGACGATCGGAATCTGCTCTACGCCCGCGGCCCGCGTTTCCGCCTCGATGCCGAGGCCATCCGCGACAACGCGCTCGCCATCTCCGGCCTGCTCAGCCTCGGCCAGGGCGGCGAGCCCATCCGCCCGGAGCAGCCCGACGGCCTGTGGGTGAAAGTGGGCGGCCAGAGATACGACTACGAAGTGAGTGCCGGCGAAGCGAAGTATCGGCGCGGCCTCTACGTCGTCTGGAAACGCGCCGCGCCCTACCCGAGCTTCGTAAACTTCGATGCCAACGCGCGCCTGGCCTGCCGCGTGCAACGCCCGCAGTCCAACACCCCGCTGCAAGCCCTCACGCTGATGAACGATCCCGTGTACGTGGAAGCCGCGATGGCCCTCGCCCGCCGCATCCTCACGGAGCAACCGGCTGGGAGTGCCGACGAGCGCATCGCTCGCGCCTTTCGCCTCGCCACGGCCCGGGCGCCGCGCGCGGAAGAACTCGCCACCCTGCGCGGCCTGCTGGAATCCGAACGCGCCGCGCGGACTGCCGATCCCGCGGGCGCGAAAGCCTTCGTCGGCGGCTTTGCGCTGCCGGCAGGCGTGGCGGAGGGGGAATTCGCCGCCTGGTACGCCGTCGCCGCCGCGCTGCTGAATCTCGACGAGACGATCACGAAAGGCTGACCGGCGTGGGGTCTTGCACCCCGCCGGGCGCGGATCGGGGATTGCCACGCCGTCCGCCGGACCCTAGCTTCCGCGGCACCCCCATGAACGATGCGTATCGACGCGCGGAGGCGGTCTTTCACGACCTGCTCGGGCAGCCGGCCGAACGCCGGACGGCAGCTCTCGCGGCGGCCTGTGGCGACGATGAAGCGACGATGCGCCGCGTGCGCGCCCTGCTCTCGGCAGCGGCAAAATCCGGCGCATTCCTCGATGGCGCGCCGATCGCCGCCGAAGCCGCGGCGGGCGAGAAGCGCGGCGACCGCATCGGTCCCTACATCCTCATCGAGGCGCTCGGCGAAGGCGGCTTTGGCATCGTCTGGCACGCGCGGCAGGAGCACCCCATGCGGCGCGAGGTGGCGCTGAAGATCGTCAAGCCCGGGATGGACACCCGCGAAGTCGTCGCGCGCTTCAAAGCCGAGCGGCAGGCACTCGCGATGATGGATCACCCGCACATCGCGCAGGTGCTCGAGGCGGGCGCGACCGAGCGCGGGCGGCCCTATTTCGTCATGGAGTTGGTGCGCGGCCAGCCGCTCGGCGCATTCTGCGATGCGCACGGCCTGCCGATCGAGATGCGCATCGCCGTCTTCCTCCAGGTCTGCCGCGCGGTGCAGCACGCTCACCAGAAGGGTGTCATCCATCGCGACCTCAAGCCGACAAACATCCTCGTCGCGCTCCACGACGGCGCTCCGATGGCCAAGGTCATCGACTTTGGCATCGCCAAGGCGCTCGAGCAGCCGCTCGGCGAGCACACCCTCACCACGGCGGGCGGTCGCCCGCTCGGCACGCCGCGCTACATGGCGCCCGAGCAGTTGGTGCCGGGCGCGCGCGACATCGACACGCAGGCCGACGTCTATGCGCTCGGCGTGGTGCTGTGCGAACTGCTCACCGGCGCCTCGCCTTTTGCCGGCACGGAAAGTCTGCCGCCCTCGCCCGAAGAAATGTGCCGCCGCCTGCGCGACGCGGAGCCGCTGCGGCCATCGGTGGTCCTCGCGGGTCTGCCCGCGGCGGAGCGGGCGCACCTCGCGCGGCAGCGCGGCACCGAGCCCCGCGCGCTCCTGCATGCCGTGCGGGGCGATCTCGACTGGATCGTGCTGCGCTGCGTCGAGAAGGACCGCGCCCGCCGCTACGCGACCGCGCACGATCTCGCGCTCGATCTCGAGCGGTATCTGGCGCAGCAGCCGGTGACCGCGGTCGCGCCCTCGATGAGCTACAGCGTCGGGAAATATCTCCGGCGTCACAAAGCTGGCGTGGCCCTCGGTGTCCTCTTTGCCCTGCTCCTCGTCGCCGGAGCTGGCATCAGCACCCGCGAAGCACTGCGCGCGCGGCGCGCCGAGCGGGAGGCTGGCGCGCTGCTCGTGAGTGTGGAAGCGGAGCGCGACGCGAAAGTGCGCGCCTTGCGCAGCGCGGTGGAGCGCGAGCAGCACGCGCGCGACGCCGAGGCGGATACGAAAGCCTTCGGCGATTTCCTCGTGCATCGCGTGCTCTCTGCGGCGCGCTCGCGCGAGGCCAGCTACGGGCTCGGCATCGACGTGACCGTCGTCCGCGCCCTGGAGGCGGCGGAGAAGACGATCGAGCAGGATTTTGCCGGACGGCCCGCGGCGGAAGCGCGCACGCGCCACGCGATCGCCGATACCTGGCGCAATGTCGGGCGCTTTGCCGACGCCGAGCCGCACCTGCGCAAGGCCGTCGCGAGGCTGGAGGAGGCGCGCGGACGCGATCATCCCGAGACCCTCTCGGCGCGCAACTGCCTCGGGCTGCTGCTGCTGCGCCTCGGGCGCCCCGGCGACGCCAGCGCCGTGCTCGAGCCGGTGGTCCGGGCGGGCGGCGCCGTGCCCTATGACCTCGCCTCGCCGGTGAGCAATCTGATCGCCGCCTACCAGGCCGCCGGGGAAAATGGGAAGGCGCTCGCCCTCAGCGCACAGGCGGACGCGGCTCGCGACGCGGTCTCCGGCGACGCCGAGTACGACCCGCTCGCGAGTCTCGACCGCCTCGTGCGGGAGTATCGCTCCGGCGGCGATTTCCCGCAGGCGCTGACGCTGTGCGCACAGGCGCTGGCTTTGCGCCAGCAGACGCTCGGGGCGCGGCATCCCGACGTGCAGCGGAGCATGGTCGAGCTGGGTCGGCTGCACTGCGCCGTCGGGAATCCCGGCCAGGCCGCCACGCTTTTCGAGCAGGTGCTCACGCGCCGCCGCGAGACCATCGGCGCCGCGCATCCCGACACGCTCGAAGCCACGACGCGCCTCGCCGCAGCGTGGATGGAAGACCGGCAGGTGACCGCCGCCATCGCGCTCTACGAAGAGTCGCTCCCACGCTTCCGGGCGGCCCTCGGTGCGGAGCGTCCCGACGTGCTCGCCTTCATGGCCGACGCCGCCGCGGCGCATCTCGTGCGCGGCGATGCGGGGCGCGCGGTGCCGCTCTGCCAGCACGTCCTGGAGGTCTGCACCCGCCAGCTCGGGGAGGGCCACGCCGATACCGTGCTCGCGACCATGCGGCTCGGCGAGGCGTGCCTCGCGGCGGGCGAGACCGCGCGCGCGGTGCAGCTCGGGCAGGCGGCCCTGGCCCTGCAGCGACGCGCCTCGAGCCCGGAGCATCCCGACGCGATCGAGAGCATCCATCGCCTGGCGCTGGCCTACCTCGCCGCCGACCGCTGCAGCGATGCGCAGCCGCTCCTCAACCGCGTGCTGCTGTGGCGCCAGCGCACGCTCGGCGCGGAGGATCGGGCCACGCTCGCCAGCCGCGATGCACTCGGGTTGCTCCATGCGCGGAAAGGCGAGCTGGCGCAGGCACGGGCGATCTTTCGCGAAGTCCTCGCCGCGCGCCGGCGGACGCTCCGCGCGGATGCGCCCGAGACTTTCACGACGCTGGTGCATCTGGGTGACACTCTGCGCGCCTTGCGGCAACCGTCGGACGCCATCCCTCCCCTCGCGGAAGCCGTCGCCGGCCGCCGCGCCCGACTCGGCGTGCAGGCCGCTGCGACCGTCGAGGCGATCCATCTTCTCGGACTCGCGCATGCGGAGGCGGGCGAAAGCGAGCCGGGCCTGGACTTGCTCGAGGAGGCCGTGGCGCACGATGAGCGCAATCTCGGGACGGACGCCCCGGTGACGCTCGCCCACCTGGCGCGGCTGGCGGCAGAATGCGGAAAAGCCGGGCGGCATGAAAAAGCGGTGCTGCTGCGCGAGACGGTCGCCATGCGCACCAATGCCAAACTCGGATCGAACGATCCCGAGACCCTGGCTCGTCTCTTCGACGCGGCGCTCGCCTTCGAAGCCGCGGGGGATTTTCCCAAAGCCCGCGCCTGGTTCGAGCAGAGCTACGTGCGCCGCAAGCTGGTGCTCGGCGCGCATGCCGCCACGGTGGCGAGCGCCGATCGCTTCGCGCGTTCGCTGCTCCTGGCCGATGAAGGCGGGCGCGCTGTGGACATCCTCAAGGAGGGGCTCGCGCTCGCGCGCCGGCTCCCCGCCGGGGATTCGGAGCCGGCGGTCGCGCTCCTGCAGCACCACCTCGCCAGCGCACTGCTCCGCCTGCGCCGCCTGCCCGAGGCACTCGCCGGGGCGCGCGAGGCGGTCCGCGCCTTTCGCGACCATCTCGACTGGGACGCCAGCACTGCCAGCCGTGCCGAGCAAGTGCTCTACTCCACGCTCCTCGCGCTGCGCAGGGATGAAGAAGCGCGCCAGGAACTCGCGGAGGGTCGCGCCCTCGCGCTGCGGCGAGCGACGCCATGAGGGAGGTCGCGCGTCTGCTCGCCACGCTGCAGGCCGGCGATCCTCACGCCGCCGAGCGCCTCCTCCCCGAGGTCTATGGCGAGCTGCGCCGGATCGCCGCACGCATGATGGCCGCGGAACCGCCGGGCCGCACCCTGCAATCCACGGCCCTCGTCCATGAAGCCTGGCTGAGGCTCACCGCGGGCCGCGAGCAGCGCTGGGAAAATCGCGCCCACTTTTTCGGCGCCGCCGCGGAAGCCATGCGCCGCATCCTCGTCGAGCGAGCCCGCCGGCGAGCCGCGCTCCGGCACGGCGGCGGGCAGACGCGGGTGGATGTCGATGAGATCGAGATCGCCGTGTCCGTGCCCGATGACGAGCTGCTCGGCCTGCACGAAGCGCTCGACAAGCTCGCCGCGCTCGACCCGCGCAAAGCCGAACTGGTGAAGCTGCGCTACTTCACCGGCCTCGAAGTCGCCGCGGCGGCCGAACTGCTCGGCATCTCGGAAGCCACCGCGCACCGCGACTGGCAGCACGCCCGCGCCTGGCTCCAGTGCGAGATCCACGGCGGGTAGCGACGGCCCGGAAAAAGATTCTGCGCGTTCGGTGAGAGTTTTCACCGGCGGATCGCGCATGAGTGACAAAGCCACCTATGTTCACTCCCTCTCCCACCCTGCACCCGGCGCTGGTCGTCCTCCTGTTTTTCCTCGCTCCGTCCGCCCGCGCGGGTCTGGTCTCGGTGCAGCTCGCGAGCCCTTCCGGCCTGAGCATCAGTGGCATCGTCGATACGGCGGCGGATACCTTTCAGATCGACTCGTGGGTCGTCTCCGCCGGCGGCTTCCGCACCCCGGTGGCCGGCCAGCTTCCCTTCACGCTCCCGGCCTTCACGCTCACGGGCGATCGCTTCGATGTGCCGGACCATTGGATGGGCGCGATCGGCGCGACCGCGGGTTGGGCCTTCCTGCTTCCAGTCGGCCAGGGCGTGGAAGGCATCGCCTGGGTCGAAGGCCCGCCCTCTCTCGTCTTCAACCATTCCTCCTTCGGCTGGGGCGGCTTCCGCAATAGTTCCGGGCGAAACATCCTCCGCGGCAGCGCGGACACCTTTGCCTACGTGCCCGCGCTGAATGGGGCCTCCGATGCGCGCCTGACCTCCATCGTGGTGCGTCCGATTCCGGAACCTTCGACGGCGCTCTTCGGCATCGCCCTCGGTCTGTGCGGCGCCGCGTGCGGGCGGCCCAGGCGCCTCGCCCGACGGGCCGCCTCCGAACCCGCGCTGGCTTTCACGCGATGAGCACCAGGCGTCCCATTTACAGACCGCGCCGGGCCGCTCCGGTCGCCCACGGATCGCCGCGCGCCGGCAGGGCGATCTGTCGCAGACATGGACTCCGATGGCGGATGAGCGGGCGCAGCGAGGCCGTCCATGCCCGCGGGCGGGTCTGTAAAATCTCACCGTGTTCCGCCGCCTTGCTCGTGCTCTGTGGATTGCTCGCCGCGGAGGTCTCCGCCCAGCCGCGACCGGACGGTGCGGTCGGAGCGCGCATGGCCCCGTCGCCGGAGCGCATGCCGTCGCAGGAGCCTGCCGATCGTCGCCTCCAGTGGTTGATGATCCCGCAAGTGACCTTCCGCGATGCGAGCCTCGAGAGCGTGCTGGACCACTTCCGCCGCAAAGCCGACGAGGCCTCGGGCGGGGCAGTGCAGGTGTGCTTCAAACTCGAACTGCCGGCGGATTTCCGACCGCGCTACGCACTCACGCTCGACGTGCGCGGAATGCCGTTTCTGGCCGCCCTGGGGTATCTCGGGGAACTCGCCGGTGTTCAGTTTCTTATCCGAGGAACGACTTTCATCGTCCGCCCCGAGGCCACGGCATCGCTGAGTGGCAGCTTTCCACGGATCTCCAGCGCTCCTCCTCCCGCGTCGGCGCTCTTTCGGCCCGTCCGGGGGCTCACCGGAAGACTCGGCGAGCCGTCCTGGCCGGTGTACGCCGGCCACTATGTCTGGCGAACTTTGGCAGGAACGGTCGATCCGAAAAGAAGTGGCTACATCAAGCACCGGCGTCTGAATGGATTGCCCGTCTCGCCAGTTCCGGCTCCGGGTGCCGGCGGGTGCCGTTCGTGCCGGCGACGGTAAGCCCAAAGCCGCCCAAGACTCCGCGGGCGGTCGCATTTCTTGGCTCTGAAGAGGAGCGATCGTGGATTGTCTCCGCCGAGCCGCACCCGCGTCTCCCGCCGCCAATCCCACGCCCTGCTCATGATGGAATCCACCGACGACGTCTCCCGCCGCCAGTTCTTCCAACGCTCCGGGCTCAATCTCGGTGCGGTCGCCCTCGCGTCGCTGCTCCACGAGCAGACCATGGCCGCGCCGGCGGACCCGCTGGCCGCGCGCCAGCCGATGTTCAAGCCGCGGGCCAAGCGCGTCATTTACCTCCACATGATCGGCGCGCCGTCGCAGCTCGATCTCTTTGAAAACAAACCCGAACTCAACCAGCGCCACGGTCAGGACTGCCCGGAGTCGCTGCTCAAAGGCCGGCGTTTTGCCTTCATCGGCGGCAAGCTGAAGCTCGCCGGGACGCAGTGGAAGTACGCCCGGCACGGAGAGAGCGGCCAGGAAATCTCCGAACTGCTCCCGCACCTCGCGACGGTCGCGGACGAGATCGCGATCGTGAAGACGCTGCACACCGAGGAGATCAATCACGCGCCGGCGCAGATGTTCCTGCACACCGGCTTTGGACGCGGGGGCCGGCCGAGTTTTGGTTCGTGGGTCACCTATGGGCTTGGCACGGAGAATCAGGAACTGCCCGCCTACGTCGTGCTCCTCTCCGGACCGCCCGGCGGCGCGGGCACTTCGCTCTGGGCGAATGGCTTTCTGCCCAGTGTGCATCAGGGGGTTCAGTTTCGCTCGAGCGGCGATCCGGTGCTCTTTCTCAGCAATCCCAAAGGCCAGACGCAGAGCGACCGGCGCCGGATCTTCGATGCCGTGAAGACGCTCAACGAGCGCCACCTCGCCGACGTCGGCGACCCGGAGATCGCCACGCGCATCCGCCAGTACGAGATGGCCGCACGCATGCAGACCAGCGTGCCGGAACTCGCCGATCTCGCGCAGGAACCAAAGTCCGTGCTCGATCTCTACGGTGCCAAACCGGGCGTCGCGTCCTTTGCCGGCAACTGCCTGCTCGCGCGGCGGCTCATCGAGCGCGGGGTGCGCGTGGTGGAACTTTACGACGCCGATTGGGATCATCATTCCGGGCTCGCCACGCGCCTGCCGGCGAAATGCCGCGACGTGGATCAAGGCATGGCCGCGCTGATCCAGGATCTGAAAGCGCGCGGTCTGCTCGACGACACCCTGGTCATCTGGGGTGCCGAGTTTGGCCGCACGCCGCTGGCCCAAGGCATCGACGGCGACGGCAAGAGCACGAAACCCGGGCGCGACCATCACAAGGACGCCTATACCGTTTGGCTGGCGGGTGGGGGGATCAAAGGCGGCCTGACCTATGGGCGCACCGACGACTTTGGTTTCAGCCCGGTGGAGGATCCCGTCCACGTCCACGATCTAAACGCGACCGTGCTCCGCCTGCTCGGGCTCGACCACGAGCGGCTCACCTTCAAGTATCAGGGACGCGAATTTCGCCTCACCGATGTGCATGGACAGGTGGTCCGGGCGCTGCTCGCCTGAGGGAGCGGCAGAGAGAAACGGCCCATCGGCCGGGCGTGGGGCGTGAGATTCTGAAAAACCAGAATTTCCGGCACATCGGCTGCTTGGATGGGAGATCGCAATGGCTAAAAATCCCACCTCCGTCATCGGCATCGATCTGGGTCGCTATTCGCTCAAGTGCGTGCGGCTCCAGCGAAAAGGGGCCGACCGTGTCGCGATCACCCACTTTGCCTCGCAAGTCCTCAGCGAGCCCGCGACGGACGCGGACAAGCTCGCCCAGCAGCTCAAGCAATTGCTCAAGGAAATGGGCGGCACCGCCAAAGTCTGCGCCGTGGCGGTCTCCAGTCCGGACGCCTTGATCCGCATCATCGAGCAGCCGGAGACCCCGGTGGAACTCCTCCGCGAAGCGCTGCGGCTCAATGGGATCGCGCTGCTCAATCAGGACTGCAAAGAGTTCGTGCTCGATTGCGATCGCATCGTCTCGCAGGCCGAGGCCGGCGAAGCGAAGCCGAAAGCCGGCCCGCGCCGCTATCTCGTGGGTGGGCTGCCCCGGGCGCAGGTCACCGAGATCGGGAGCGCTTTTGAGAAAAATGCCGCGGCGATGAGCGTCATGCAGCTCGCCCCGATCGCGAGTTTCAATGCCTTTGAATTTGCCCGGCCGGACATCTTCGAAAACCACGGCTTTTTCCTCGTCGATATCGGCCACACGAATTCGACGATGATGGTCGGGGTGCAACGCGAGCTGGTGCTCGTGCGCAACATCGACTTTGGCGGCAGCGCGCTCACCGAGGCGCTCATCGGCCTCACCGACGAGCCACGGGAGGCGGTCTTCAGCGCGCTCGACCATGAGGACGAAGTGATGGTCGAGTACACCCGCGTCGCCTTGAATGCGCTGGTCCGTGAGATTCAGAGTTCCCTCGGCTTTCTCGAACACCAGCGCGACCAGCGCATCGACCGCGTCTTTGTCTCCGGGGGGCCGGCCAAGTCGCGGACGCTGCTCAAGGTGATGAGCGAAGAACTCGGCCTGCCCTGCGAATCGTGGACCGCGGTCGAGAAGTGCGAGAACGGCGTCACCGGTCCGCGCAAGGATAGCCTGGCCAGCGAAGCCATGGACCTGAACGTCGCCTGCGGTGTGGCGGCCCAACTCCTGAAAGCGAACTGAACCATGCCACTGCGCCTCAATCTCTATCACGAAGTCCAAAAGCAGGCGGCGCTCAAGCGGCGCGACCCGCTCAAGCTCTCGATGTTTGGCATCGGGGCCATCGCCGTGTGCATGGCGGGCTTTTACTTTGTGCAGCTCGGGAAAGCCCATTCCCTGAATTCCGAACTCGACCGGCTGAAAGCCGAGCACGCGAAACTCGATCCCGAGTCCAAGGCGGCGTTGAAGCGGGAGGAGGAACTCCACGCAAAGTTCAAGATCAACGAACATATCGAGCGCCGCATCGAAGAGCGCC
>Ga0105044_10004494_pt1 | contig 19153 bp, 12 predicted proteins | sample MAT01_FD_78092 | JGI IMG/M metagenome (GOLD analysis project Ga0105044, IMG submission 78092) | Freshwater microbial communities from Lake Fryxell liftoff mats and glacier meltwater in Antarctica - MAT-01 | ecosystem: Environmental > Aquatic > Freshwater > Ice > Liftoff microbial mat | place...
GCGGTTCCCGCCGAGATCTCGCGGGCCGCCATCCACTCGATCGCGGTATAGAACTGCGGGTGGCTCGCTAAGGTCACATCGGCAAAGGTTGAGGTCGCGGGAGGCGTAAAGGTCTCTGTCTCGTCAGACAACCGGAACATGAACAGTGCCATCGCCTGCCTCGAGACCGCGTCCGCAGGCTTGTAAAGCGGCTTGCCGGAGGGCTGAGCCGTGCCCATGGAGATGTTTGACGAGGCCATCCACTGCACGAAGGTGTAGAACGGGTTCGTCCGACCCACATCCGCAAACGTTGCAGGATCCTCGTTGACCACAAAAGCTTGAAAGCGAGAGGCACCATCACTGTAGTAACCGCCGGCGGCACAGGTGTCAGCCGACGAACACGACACCGACCTCACATACGCGTTGTTGCCGGAGTTTGTGGTAGTGGGGACTACCAACTGGGGGGTTCCCCACACGCCTGCGGTTTGCGAGACCACAAAAGCCTGAAGGCCGGCATCACCGTAGTAACCGCCGGCGGTACAGATGCCAGCCGACGAACACGACACCGACCTAACCCGCGCGGTGTTGCCGGAGTTTGTGGCGGTGGGCACTGCCAGCTGGTGGGTTCCCCATACGCCTGCGATTTGTGAGACCACAAAAGCCTGATCGCCAACACCATCAGCGTAGTAACCGCCGGCAGCACAGTTGCCTGCGGACGAACACGACACCGAGCTCACCTCCGCGCTGTTGCCGATGTTTGTGGTCGTGGGGACTGCCAGCTGGGGGGTGCCCCACACACCTGCGGTTTGCGAGACCACAAACGCCTGAAAGCCGGCACCATCCAGGTAGTAACCGCCAGCAACACAGGTGCCAGCCGACGAACACGACACCGATCTCACTTCCGCGAACCCGCCGGAGTTTGTGGTCGTAGGCACTGCCAGCTGGGGGGTTCCCCACACACCTGCGGTTTGTGAGACCACAAAAGCCTGACTGCCGGCACCATTACTGTAGGAACCGCCGGCCGCACAGTTGCCAGCCGAAGAACACGACACCGAATTCACCCGCGCGCTGTTGCCGGAGTTTGTGGCGGTGGGCACTGCCAGCTGGGGGGTTCCCCACAGACCTGCGGTTTGTGAGACCACGAAAGCCTGACGGATGGCACCATCACGGTAGGTACCGCCCGCTACACAGTTGCCAGCGGACGAACACGACACCGAATTCACCCTCGCGTCGTTGCCGGAGTTTGTAGTCGTGGGCACTGCCAGCTGGGGGGTTCCCCACACGCCAGCGGTTTGCGAGACCACAAAAGCCTGAGCGCCGGCACCATCACGGTAGAAACCGCCGGCAACACAGTTGCCAGTCGACGAACACGACACCGAAGTCACCTCCGCGAACCCGCCGGAGTTTGTGATCGTGGGCACTGCCAGCTGGGGGGTTCCCCACACGCCGGCGGTTTGTGAGACCACAAAAGCCTGACGGCCGACACCACCGTAGTAACCGCCGGCAACACAGTTGCCAGCGGACGAACACGACACCGAGTTCACCCGCGCGCTGTTGCCGATGTTTGTGGTCGTGGGGACTGCGAGCTGCGGGGGTCCCCACGTAACAGGCGGACTCTGCACCGCCGCGGCCGGAAGACTCACCGTCGAGGCGCCCAACGCGGCCACGACAAGAACAGAGAAGACCATCGGAATCCTACGACGCACACCAGCCATGACGCTCCCCAGTTCGACGGTACCGAAACTCTCTGGTGCCCACATTCCGTTGGGCGAACAGTGAATAGTTTTATGTTAGGGGGTTTTGTCAGTGTGAGGCGCCCCGGGGTTGATGCCCCATCCTTTCTAGTTGGAAGCAGAACACTCGTCTGCGCGAGGATGTTGCGATTCTCCGCGTGGACCACCGTCGAGGCGTTCGGCCGTCAGGTGCTGCGCAAGCGCACCCTCCGAAGGGTCTCTCTCGTCGGCAGAAGATGAACGCAGTCGAGCGCTTCGAGGTTGAGGTTCTGCGCTGCCGCGAAACTCTGCGTTGCACACGGTGTTCCAGCAAGGCAGAAGCGATTACATGGCGGTGAGCCGATCGGCCATCGCACGCGCCTCGACCGCGGCCGCGGCATCCCCGGTCTGCTGGTACAGAAACTCAAGAGTCACCCACGGTGCGGGGTTGATCGGGTCGAGTTCGGTCGCGAGAATGAGCTCGCGCTCGGCCCCCTCAACGTTGCCGCGCAGCAACAGCACTCCTCCGAGTCGCTGCGCAACGCCCGCATCGAACGGCACGAGCTGCCGGAGATTGTTCAGGGTGAGTTCGGCCCCAGCGAGTTCACCACTGTATTGCTGGCCGACTGCGAGCGCCTTGGCGGCCGGGACCGAAGATGGCGTCGCATCCAGTGCGCGAAGAGCGTACGAGACGGCGAGTGCTGCGGCGCCGGGAACTTGAGCGTCAGCGGCCTGAGCGAGCGACTGCGCCGCGATGCTTGCGGTGTCGGCATCCCAGGGCCGCACGGCGAGCGAGGACTGGAACGCCGCATCGGCCGCCTCAACGTTGCCGGCCGCTGCCGCCGACACGCCCTGTTGGAGGGCGACTTCACTCCACGCGTAGGCGGCAATGATCACGAACACAACCGCGATGGCCACGGTTCTTGCCCAGCTTGCGAGTTCACGCATGACCGTGGATGCGACGGTGCGCGCAGGCACCGAGAGGATGCTGCCCAGTAGCACCGCGGCGAACATGGTCGTTCCAGGCGTCGTGAAGTGTGTCAACAGCGCAACGCCATAGCCGAGCATCGCAATCCCCGCGCCTTCGAGCAGATCGGCGCGACCCTGTGTGGCGGGGGCGGCCAGTGCTCCTTGCCAGCGTCGAATCCCGATGACGAGCCCAGCAACGGCAATACCTATCGCGAGGATCCCCAGACCGGCACCGCCCGCCGACAGTGCCTGAAGCAGCCAGTTGTGCGGGGACGTCAGTACGGTGTCCGCCCCAACCGTTGCGTACCAATTGCGGCTAAGGAGGGGAGCGACGGCGTCGACGAACCCACTCGGTCCGGCACCCCACACGGGAGATTGCCCAACCAGCCGCACGGCGGCGTCATACATGAGCACTCGATCGTTGATCGTCGACGCCGACAGGGGGGTCAGCCCAACGGTGCGAAGCGCAAGCAACGGAAAGGCTGCGACGATCACGGCGAGCACCAGCACCGCGGAGGCCGCAGTGAGAGCGAGGGTGCGGCGCGGCATCGGAACGACGACCAGCCCCGACGCACGGAGCGTGCGCCGGCGCAACCACTCGAGCGCGACCAGACCGATCACCACCACCCCGAGGCCGAGCAGCGCACCGCGCGAGGCCGAGATCACAAGAGTGACAAGCGCGGCCACGGCGCCGATCAGTGGCAGCCAGCGCACCTCAGGTGCAGCGTGCCGGTCAGGGCTCCTGCCACCTTTCGGGCTCTTGACGTTCGCGAGCGCCGGCGCTGAGACCCATGTGCGCACGAGTGGCACCACGAGCACCGCGAAAAACATGACCGCCAGAATGCCTTGGTCGGTGGCGTTGCCCAGAAGTGCGCCAGGCCGACTCGACGTGGTCGGGATCGGGGCCAGGCCTGCGGCCTCCATGACCGAGACTGCGCCGAGAACAATGGATGCCGCGGCAACCGCCGCGCGCAGCTGCTCGCGGCGCGGCGCATCCGCCCCCGGACCGAGTAGCCTCGCCCCCATCCACAGCGCGGCGACGTAGACGACGAGGGTGATTACGCCCTCGTAGCGCGGCCAGCGCCCGAGCACTTGCATGAGTGGGGCGTCGGACTGAAGGGCAGTCGCGAGGAGCAATGCAGCGCCGACACCGATTGCGATCACGAGCCAGCGCGGCAGGCGCCCGGTCGGCAGCAGCCGGGATGCGATGACGCACGCCGCGAGGAGCACAACCTCCTTCGGGAATACCCACCGGTTGAGGGCGCCCGGGAGAAAAACCAGGCCGGAGAATACGGCGAGCCAGACGGCGGCAGTCGCGAGCTTTCTCGCGCTCACGACCGCCTCGAGCGCTGGAGCGGGCGCAGCAGCGGCCCGACAACACGAATCACCCCGTGGCCGAACCGGAATCGACGGCTGGCGTACAGCGCGTCGGCCTCCAGGCGCGCCGCGCGGGACTGCTCACGAGTTGCGGCCAGCGCGTCGTCGGCGGCCCTCGCGACCTGCTGTAGCTGCACGATTGTGTCGAACCGCGTTGACAACCGCACTGGATCGATGGGTTCGTCCGTGAGTTCAACGGCAAGGTCGATCAGTCGCAAATTGAACGGCTCTAAGTCCCTGACCGCATGCCGGAGCGCTGCGGCCGCCCTGTGAATGTCCGGATCCGCAATCGCGTCGGACACCGTCGCTGCCAAGGCGCTGAACCTGCCGAAGAAGCGCACGGCGTGCGAAGCGCCAAGCCCGGTCACGACCTCGCGCGCGACCGAAGTGTCGAACGCGACGACTGGCACGCCAAAGTCGAGCGCGTCAGCGATCGGAAGTCCGAAGCCTTCGTAGGCGGACGGGAAGACAACCACGGCCGCGTTCTCGAGGATCGTGCGCAACTGGTCTTCTGAGAGCACACCGCTCGTGACCACGAATCGCGAACCGGATGACGCGACGCCGTCAAGCGGCCCGAACGCGATAACCGGCATCGGCAGCGACTCGAGCGCGTGCAGTGCCGCACTGACCTGCTTGTGCGGATACGAGTTGCCAGCAATGACGACGTAGCCGCCTCGGGCGATGGCGGCCTCGAGCTGAGAACTCAGTGCCGACGCCCCAGACTCGTCGATCGTCGCCTGCACTGCGGTGCGGGTCGAGCCGAGCAGCGTCGCCTCACCTCGCTCCGCGAGGGAGTCTGCGAGCCGGGGATAGAAGGCGCTCGCGTCCCGAAGCGAGAACTCGCTCAGAGCAATAACTCTGTTTGCGTGCTCGAGCCCCAACTCGACGATGAGGGGTCTCAAGGGGTCGGACAGTCTCAGTGACCACGAGCGAGAGGCAATCATGTCGAAATGGCTGACAATCCAGCGCGCGCAGTGCGCATTGAGCTGAGCCAGTTGAGTGAGGTTGTTCACGGGCGCAAGTGCGATACCGACGTCGAAGATGCCCTCGACGTGCGAGTACGGAACGACGATCATGCCGAACCGCTCGAGGTCGAAAAAGTCGATCGCGCCCTGCTGGGCGGCAATCGTCACGGTGACACTTGGCGGTAACGTGCGCGAGCAGAGCGTTTCGAGGAACGCTAACGCCAACCGAGTGCTGCCGTTGTACGCGAGCGACAGGTGGTGCAGGTCGATCAGGATTGCGCGGGATGACGAATCGGACCCAACGAAGACGGCTGCAAAGACATCGGCGGCCGCGTAGCCGTCGCGAATGAAGCGGCGCATGGCATCCGAATACAAGGGGGACTGCCCGACTACTGTTTCGTGATCCGGTCGGTCCGCCAGCGACCCGACCGGGGGCGGGAAACTTGCCCGCCCGACACACGCGACGAATGCCCGATTCGCGATTGCCGATGAGTAGCCGAGATCTGACGGCAGGTCGAACACGCCGTAGTTCGCGATGAAGCTTCGGCGAACCAGTCCGCACGATTCGACCACCACAGGCGCCAGATAGTAGCGCGGCACGAGCTCAGATACCACCTCGAATACCGCCCGTGATCGCGGCAAGCTGGCTGCATCATCGGCGCGCTGAAAGTACGGAATTGTTGCCAGACCAGCGTCATTGCTTCGCGGGCACACGATCGCGTGATGCTCGTCGAGGTTGAGCACCTCGATCAGTTCATCAAGGGCGCCATCAGAGAGTTGCGCGTCGCTGTTCAGAATCAGCACGTCGTTATCACTTCGATCGAGTTCTTCGACCGCCCGATTGCAGGTGGCGGCGTACCCCAGGGCGTGCTCGTTGCGGTGGTACTCGATGCCATGACGACCCCGGATGCTCTGGAGCACGAGCCGCTCGAGAGTGTCAGCGTGCGGGCCACAGTCGTTGATGAGAATGAGCTTGTGAACGCTCAGGTCAATATGCGCGAGCACGGAGAGAATGCAACGCTCCAAGGAGGACCAGTGATCGGAGAATGGAAGCACAATCGTCACCGGTCGTCGCATCCGATTCGCCGTCCGCGTCGGGCTCACGGCTCTCCTGTCGTCACGAGTGACACTGGCTGCTTGCTGAGCATCGCTCGCCAGCGACCCGCACCTATGCTATCGGGAGAGAGCACCGGAGTTCCGACCGGATGGGGAGGGGATGTCGCTGACCATCACCACCCCAGCGCGAGAGCAATTCGCACGCAACGCCTCTGGGCTCCGGCACGTTGGGGCCACCGAGCTGACCTACGCCGACGGATCCGAGGCGGCACTTCTCGAACTCCTCCGCGCGTGCACGAGTGTCGACTCGCACAGCACAGAGCCCCTCGCGCGCGCGACGTCCTGGGCGGAGCGGTACCACACGCATCCGGCCAGGGCTGGGGTGGTACGTGCGTTCAGCATTCCTCGCGAGGCGGTCGTGCTCGAAGTGGGCGCCGGATGCGGCGGCGTTACGCGCTACCTCGGCGAGATCGCCGACACCGTTGATGCCCTCGAGCCGATGGAGGCGCGCGCCCTCGTCGCCCGAGAGCGCACCCGCGACCTGGCCGGCGTCGAGGTGTTCGTCGGCGAGATCGCCGACCTCCCTCGAGTGCCCGCGTACGACGTTGTTGTCGTGGTTGGTGTTCTCGAGTACATCGGAAACGGGAGTGCCGACGCCGAGCCGTACATCGCGTTCCTGCGCGAGATCGCCGCCAGGCTCAGGCCGGGCGGCTCGCTCATTCTTGCCATCGAGAACAAGTTCGGTGTCAAGTACCTCGCGGGCTCACCGGAGGATCACACCAACCAGGTGTTCGACTCGATCGAGGGGTACCCACGCGGCGAGCGGGCGCGAACCTTCTCCCGCCGACAACTGCTTGAGCTCTTCACGGAGGCCGGTCTCGACGCGCGCACTCTCGGCGCGTTCCCCGACTACAAGCTGACCAGGGCGGTCTTCGATTTGGATGCCGTTCCTGCGCAAGCGCAATCACTGCTTCTCGACATACCCAGTTTTCCCAGTCCGGACTGGAGCAAGTCACGACCGGGCCTCGCAAGCGAGGGGCGGATCTGGCAGGAACTGGTTGAGGCCGGACTGTCGGCGGAGACGCCGAACTCGTTCATTGTCATCGCCGGTATCGACGCGCCTTCACCGCTCTGGCCCCAGAACCGGGTGGCCGTGCACTTCGATCAGAACGAGCATCCGACGCTCGCGCGTACGACAGATGTGCGGGTCACCGATACGGTCACGATGACAAGCACGCCGGTGACCGACGCGGTCCCTCCGGCGGGGTTCACCGTCATTCCCGGCCAACGGGAACTCATCCTTGGCCGCGACCTCGCCGCCGTGCTCGCGATCGCCGGAGTCGATCGTCGGCTCGAGCTTCTGCGCGACTTCGCCGCGCTGGTGCTCGGCGATTCTGGAGAGGGCGATGCTGGGGAGAGCGATGCTGGCGCTGGCGCATCGCTGTCGACGACGGCGATCGTCGGCGAAGACGGGCAGTTGCTCGCCGTGCCAGCCACCCTGCGCTCGCGCACACTCACTGTCGAGGATGCGCTGGCTCGCGGCATCCTGTGGCTGGGCCTTTCGGCGGCGGCCAACTCGGTGCCGACGCTGTGGCCTGGCGCGACCACCAGAGGTGACGTCGTTCAGCACTTTGCAAGTCTTGCGATGCCCGAGGCTGTGCCCGCCGACACCGGCACCGGCAGAGCCGCCTGGCTCGACCGCACGATCGAGCGTGAGTCCGAGTTGCAGGCAAGCATGTCGCTCGACTTCGTGGGGGCGGATGCGCAACAGCAGTGGCGGCAGAGGCTCCTTGAGTTGCTGGCGGTTCCATTGAGCTCCGGTGAATTGGGAGTTCGGGACTACGAGTTGCTGCCCGGCCTCAGGAGTGAGTTGGCAGAGTTGCGAAAGGCGTACCAGTCATCCCAAGACCAGCTCGCGGAGGCCCAGCGCGAAGTCGAGCGACTTCGCGCGACCCTCGGCGTGCAGGCTCGCTGAGCCCAGTCAGGTCAGACGGCCGCGGCGAACGACGCGCAGCACCGGCCCGCCGAACCGTGCGAGTACGCTACCGGCTCGGTAGCTTTCGCTTGACAACACAGCCTCGACAGCGAGCCTCGATGAAATGAGCTGGTTCGTGAGGTTGTTGGCTTGCACGCGATTGGCTTCGGCGACCTGCTGGACTCGCCTCACCTCCTCGAAGCGGGCGCTCAGCGCATCGATATCAATTGGCTCATCGGTCAGGCCGATAGCGACCTCAATCAGACGCTTGTTCAAGGCACCGAGCTCCTCCACGTTCTCTTGTATCGTCTGGGCGGCACGGTGCAACTCTTCGTCCTCGAGTGCTGCAGTAACGATTGCCGCCAGATCGCCGAATCGTGAGAAGAATTGCACCGCGATTGCCGAATTGAGTGCGTCGGCGGCTTTGCGTGCGGGCGAGGTTTCAAGGGCTACAACCGGAACGCCGAAGTAAAGAGCATCCGCGATTGTTGTGCCGAATCCCTCGGGTTCCGACGGAAACACGACGAGCGAAGCGTTTGCGATGATCCGCTGCAGGTGGCGGTCAGCGAGCAGATCGCCTGACACCACAACGGTCGACGGCGACGTCACGACCCCGCTGGTCGGCCCGAATACGACGATCGGGCTGCCGAGCGGCTCAAGCTCGCGCAGCGCCATCGACAACTGTTGGGGTGAGTGGGAGTTTCCTGCAATGACGAGGTAGCCAGACGCCGCAATGACGCGGGCCACTTCGGGCGCAAGCGGCGCATCCGATGGGTCTGCGCCTTCTTCCATAGGCGCGCGGAGAGTGGATCCGAGCGCGACATTGCTCATTGCAACGACCCCTTGCGCGTGCCTCTGCGCACACTCGCTGGCGAGCGAGCCAAGCGGGTCGTCCAAAGTGGCCGCCGTCGCACGTGAGTCGATCGCGTAGAAATGCCGCACCACCCACCGCGCCGCGAATCGGTTGAGGTGGAATAGCTGGTCGACGTGATCGACGGGAGCCAGCGCGACCCCGACGTCGAAGACCTCTGAAAGCTGGCCGTAGCGCGCGACGGTCAGCCCGTAGCGATCCAGCCCAAAGAACTCGATCGCATCCGGCTGGGCCGCGACCACCACTGAGATGTTGGGCGGGAGTGTCATGGCCGCGAGCGATCGCAGGAATGACAGCGCGTAGCGAGTGTGCCCGTCGAGTAACAACGACAAATGGTGGATGTCTATCAGGATCGATCGTTTGGCCGATGATGGTGTCGTCAGGATGTCCGCGAAGACGTCAGCAGCGCAATAGCCGTAGTTGAGGAAGCTGTAGACGGCGTCCATATAGAACGGATAGCGGTCAAGGAGAATTCGGAAGTTGCGTTCATTGAGCTCCGCCTTCACCGACGGCGTAAAGCTGACACTTCCCAGATGCCGCACGAATGCATGGTTGGCAATGAGTGCGGAGTAGCCCAACGCGTTGACTCGCATGCAGAAGTCGTTCTCCTCGTTGTACCCGAGTCCGAAGATCGAATCGAACAGCCCGTGGTTGTCGATCAGGGACCGACGGACGAGATAGCAGAAGCCGATCGACACTGGCGCGAGGTAGTAGCGCGGGAGCAGCGGCGAGATCTCGGCAAATACTTCTGCCGATCGATCGCCGTTTGGCGTCGATCCCGCTCGCAAGTAGTAGGGAATGGTTGCGATGCTCGCTTGGTCGCTTCTCGGGCACACGATGCCGTGGTGCTCTGCGGAGTACAGCACGCCGATGAGTTCGTCGAGCGCTCCAGAGGTGAGCTCGGCGTCGCTATTGAGCAGCAGAACGTCGTTGCCGGTGCGGTCAAGCTCGAGGACCGCCCGGTTGCAGGTGCCCACGAACCCGAGGTTTGTGTCATTGCGGTAGTACGAGTAGTTCGGCAGCCCATCGATCGCCTCAAGCACGAGCGGCTCGAGCGTATCGGCGTTCGGACCGCAATCGTTGACCAGCATGACACTGTGAATGCTCGTGTCAACGTGCGCAATGAGCGCTTGGATGCACCGCTCGAGTGAGTCCCAGTGATCGAAAATGGGGACGACAACAGTGACCGGTCTTGGCCGAGCCCGGTCCGCAGCGGTGGTGGATTCCATCAGCTCCCCAGTTCGAGATCAGGCGTCGTTGTCAGGACTGCTTCTTGACGCCAAGCGGACCGGTCGCCGGGTCATCCGAGATGACAAAGGGCGGCTTCCCCATCGCCATGTTAACGTTCGCACCCAAGTACTCCGCGATAATCCCGAGCGTCAGAAGCACAGACCCAAAGCCCACCAGCAGGATGACTGCCAGCGACGCCCATCCCTCGCTGTCAATTCCGAACACGAGTTTCATCACGACGATCCAGATCGCGGCCAGTAGCCCCAAGAAGGCGAGCACGATTCCGACGGCCGAAACGATGCGGAGCAAGCGGGTCCCGCTTGAGATCACGAGCCGCCAAAAATGGCTGGCAAGGGATCGGTACGAGTAACCGGACTTGCGTTGCTCCCCGCGCAATGTGATGCCGGAGGTTGCGTATCGTCCGGCGACCCAGCCGAGCGCGACATCCAGATATACACCCGGTCCGACATAGGTCGCAACGGTGCGGGCCACGGTGCCCAACATCAGCCGGTAACTACTGAACGTCGCGGCGTTCTTGCTTCCGGTCAGGCCGACCGCGAGCGACTTCGCAAGGTTGGATGCCGAGTTTCGCAGAACACCGTGCGGCGCCGGGTTGAGCGCTCGACCGTACACCACGTCGGACCTCGTGCTCAGAGCGACGTCCAGCATCGCCGAGATGTCGGCGGGGTCATACTGGCCGTCTTCGTCGAGGGTCACGACCCAATCCCCGGTTGATTGCGCCATTCCTGCCAGAGTTGCCGCGTGCTGACCGAAATTCTTTGACAACCACACCGCGCGCACGATCGGCGATTCCTCGGCCAGAGACCGAATGACCGTTTCGGAGTCGTCCGGTCCGCAGTCATGCACGAGAATCACTTCGGTCACGCGAAAGAGCGCGCCCCGCGCGGTTTGTGACTCAGAAGCAAGCGCGAGTATCTCGGGTAGAGTGGAAGCCAAGGTCAACTCACCTCGGTACACCGGAACGACGACCGAAATGGAATGCACGGGTCGAGTGTATCGGTGGTGCGAAAGGCGCTCGCACGGGCATGGCATCGAACGGGAAACGCGCATGCTGACAACAGTTCGGGCGTTCCTCGGTGACGAGCGAATCCGATTTGTCTTGGTCGGCGGTTTCAACACCCTTGTCGGCTACGGGCTGTTCGTGCTGTTTCAACTCACTCTCGGCCACGTCATCGGTTATCTCGGGAGCCTGTACGCGTCATACGCCGTGGCGACGACCCTGGCCTTTGTGCTGCATCGGCGCTTCACCTTCCGGGCGCGCGGCTCAGTAGCGCTCGATTACCTGAGGTTCCAGATCGTCTACGTGGTAGCGCTCGCGGTCAATACCATTTTGTTGCCCGTCTTGGTCGAGCTTGTCGGCCTTGAGCCGATCGCGGCGCAGGCCTGCATCGTTGTACTGACGACGATTCTGAGCTATGTCGGGCACAAGTTCTTTTCTTTCCGGCGGCCATCGGGCGGTGCTCGCTCCGAGCCGACCGCCCGGACCGAGCCGAATGACCCGACCGATACGACCGATACGACCGATACGACCGATACGACCGATACGACCGATACGACCGAGCCGACCGAGCCGTCGGCTCCGCGACCCTAACGCCGACGAAAGAATCGTACGACGGGAGCAACGATACGAACAATCCGGTGTCCGATTCTGAAGCTCTCGCTTTCCATCATTTCTCGCCATGCAAATTCGTAGTCAGCTCTGTGCAGGCTGATAAGCCGCTGCATCCGTTTGATCTCGCTGTAGCGGCGATCTAAACGATCGATATCCAGAGGCTGATCGAGTTGCTCCAGTGCGATCTGCAGCAGTCTTTCGCCATACGGGTCGAGCCCGCGCACACTGTGCCTCAAGGAGGCCGCAGCAGCACCCAGCGCCGGGTCGGTCATGGCGGATGTCACAATTCCAGCCAACTCGTCAAATCGTGTGAAGAAGCGAACGGCTCCATGGCCGCCGAGCTCGTCGACGACTTCACGGGCGACGGCGGTGTCGAAGGCCACGATGGGCACCCCAAAGTCCAGCGAGTCGGCAACCGGGAGCCCGTAGCCCTCGTAGGCCGACGGGAACACGACAACGGCCGCACCCTCAAGAATTCGAGCCATGGCGGAGTCAGAGAGGATGCCGCTCGTGACAATCGCGCGAGCGGGAGTTTCAGCGAGACCGTCGATGGGGCCGAACGCGATCACCGGGCAATCGATCGACTCGAGTGCTCGAGCCGCGAGCGCGACTTGTTTGTGCGGATACGAATTGCCGAGCACCACGAGATAGGTGCCCGCCTCGAGAATCGACTCGATTCGCTCAGGGAGCGGATCGTCAAATGCGCCGCCGAAGCGCTCTCCCGTGGTGTCTCTGGTCGAGCCCAAGTGAATACCCTCGCCTCGCGTCGCCAGTTCCTCCGCGAGGGCGGGATAGTAGGCGGCGGCATCGGCCAACGAAAAGTTGGAAATCGCGACAACACGGTCAGCATGGGCGAGACCTTGCTCGACGATAACTGGACGCATCGGGTCCCTCAGCATCAGGTTCCACGCGCGAGCCGCGATCATGTCGAAGTGACTCACGACCCAACGGGCGCAATGGTCGTTGAGCTGGATGAGCTGGTCGATGTGGTTCACCGGCGCGAGCGCAATCCCGACGTCGTACACACCCGTTGCATCTCGATACGGCACGACTGTGAGGCCGTAACGATCGAGGTTGAAGAACGAGATCGACGTTGCCTGAGCGGCAACCGTCACGGTGACGTTCGGTGGCAGAGTGGCGTGCGACAGGGTCTTAAGGAACGACAGCGCATATCTGGTGCTCCCGTTGTACACGTGCGAGAGATGGTGAATGTCAACGAGTATCGACATTCGCCGCGTCGAGGTGAGGATCTCGGCGAACACGTCGGCGGCGGCGTAGGTGTACGTCACGAAGTTTTGCACCGCGTCGGGGTAGAACGGATACCGCGCCACCAGCTTGGCGTGATTGTCGGCGTCAATCTTCTTCTTCAATGCCGTGTTGAAGCTCGCGCTGCCGACGTGTGACACGAACGCTCGGTTGGCGATCAGCGACGAGAATCCAGCCGCGTTGATTCGCATGCAGAAGTCGTTCTCTTCGTTGTAGCCAAGCCCGTAGATCGGATCAAACAGGCCGTAATTCTTGATGATCGATCGCCTCACCAAAAGGCAGAACCCGACGGCAACCGGGCTGATGTACCAGCGCGGCAGCAGGGGTGAGACCACGTCGAAGGCGTGGCGATCGTCGCCCTCTTTGGCATTGTCGGCTTTTTCGATAGGTCGATGGAAGAAGGGCAGGCTCGCGATGTTCGCGTTGTTGCTTCGTGGGCAGACCGCCCCGTGGTGTTCGGCGACATTGAGGACGTGAATCAGTTCTTCGAGTGCACCCGGAGTCAGTGCCGCGTCGCTGTTCAGCAGCAGCACGTCATTGTCAGTCGGGTCGAGCTCGTACACGGCGCGGTTGCAGGTCTTGACGAACCCCAGGTTTTTCGGATTGCGGTGGTACGCCACTCCCGACCGGCCGCCCACCGCCTTCAGCACGTCCGCCTCAATCTGGTCGGCGTTTGGCCCGCAGTCGTTGACAAGTAACAGAGCGTGGATGTCCAGATCGACGTTCTCGAGGATCGACGCGATACAGCGCTCAAGAGAACTCCAGTCGCCGTAGATCGGTACGACGATTGTCACAGCTCGCGCGGGCATGCACACTCCTCTTTACGCGATTGACCCTAGTCGCAACCCACTACTCGACGAGTTCGCCAACCACGCTGGCGCGAAGAACCCCCGTCGTCGACGCGTCGTTGGTCACGTAGAACGAGGCGGCTTGGGAAACTCGGGCGGATTGGCCTCCGTCGCCCGCGCCGAAGAAGGCGCTGACAAAGTATTGGCCGGTTCCCAATGGAAGGCTGTCGATGCCAAACCGAAAGGTTCGCTCGCCAGAGAACTCTGGCGTCTTGGACTTGAGTAGCTTGGTGTTGGTCCCGAAGATCAACTGACCCTTGGCAGACTCGATCGTGATGCCGAGACGCCACCCGCGGGTTGGATTCGCGCACGTCACCACGACGTCGATCGCCATCCCTTGGCCTGATTCGATGGCATCCAGCGGTTCGCCGGTCTTGGCCGACTTGAGCACAACCCCGTTCACAGAGACCTGATTGACCGGTTCGACCTGCGGCCCAGCACTCGCTGCAGCTTTGACCCGCACACTCTCAAAGTCGTCGCGCAGACGGTGAATTGCGGGCCCAGGCTCGCCATCGAAGACGATTTCTCCGGCTTCGAGCACGACGACGCGGTCGCAGAACTCGGCCACCTGGTCGAGCGAGTGCGTTACGAGCACGATCGTCTTGCCTTGCCTCTGCAGTTGGCGGATGCGATCCATGCATTTGCGCTGGAACGGTTCGTCCCCGACGGCGAGCACTTCGTCAACGATCAGGATGTCTGGGTCAACATGAACCGCAACGGCGAAGGCAAGCCGCACGTACATTCCAGAGGAGTAGAACTTGACCTGAGTGTCGATAAACGCCCCGATGCCCGAGAATTCGAGTATCTCCGGGAGATTCAGTTCCGTCTCCGCCCTCGCTATGCCCAAGATCGCCGAGTTCAGAAACACGTTCTCCCGGCCGGTGAGGTCAGGGTGAAAGCCAGCGCCGAGTTCGAGCAAGGCGGCAACCCGACCCCGGTGCTTGACGCGTCCGGAGGTCGGCTGCAGGATTCCGCCGATCAACTTGAGCAGGGTGCTTTTGCCAGACCCGTTTGGTCCAATCAGCCCCACCGTTGAGCCAGATCGGATATCCATAGAGACACTCTTGAGTGCATAAAAGTCCTTCTTGTGCAGATTGGATCTGCCGAAGTTGACGAGTCGCTCTTTGAGCGACTTCTCGGTGCGGATGACGAAGCGCTTCGTGACGTCGTCCACACGAATCGCGATCCCTTGGTCGTTCAAGGCGGGAGTTCTCCGTCGGTCGGGGTGCGGCTCGCACGAGGTCAGCCTAGAATCGAAGTTGCGGCCGTGAGCCATGGTCACTTGGGAGAACGCCCCGCCGTAGCCGGAAGGTTTCCACGCGCCAATGATACCGACTCCACCTGCCTCGGAGCCGCCCCTGATCGCTGCTGGGCCGCCACGGGGCTTGATCGCCGGGCCTGCCTACTCGCTGCGTGCCCTGGCTGCCAATCGAGAGTTGTTGGGGCTGCTTGTTCGTCGTGAGATCAAGGCGCGTTATAAGGACAGCTCGCTCGGCTTGGTGTGGAGCCTGCTCCGCCCGCTCACCCAGTTGCTCATCTACTACATCGCGATCGGTCAGTTTCTCGGTGCGGAGCGGCTAATCCCCGAGTTTGGAATATTCGTCTACACCGGCCTCACTGTCTGGATTCTTTTCGCCGATGTGCTCTCGGGTGCGACGTCATCCATAGTGCTCAATGGTGGCCTGATCAAGAAGGTGTACCTTCCGCGCGAGATCTTCCCGCTCGCAAGCGTCGGCTCAGCGCTATTCAATTTCGTCATTCAGTTCGCGATTCTGATCCTTGCCACGATCGCGACCGGCCAGTTTCCGTGGCACAGTGATCTGCTGTATTTGCCGCTGTGTATCGTCGTTGTATTGCTGTTCAGCTTCTCAATCGGGCTGTTGCTCTCGGCGGTCAACGTGTATTTGCGGGACTTTCAGCACCTCGTCGAGGTGCTCCTGATGGTGCTGTTTTGGGCCTCACCCATCGTGTATTCGTATTCGCTGGTCAACAAGGCGATCGGTGGCACCTTTTGGGAGCAGCTCTATCTGTGGAATCCTGCCACTCTCGTCGTGATGGGATTCCAGAAGGCGATCTGGATCGCCGGAGCGGATGAGGTCTGGCCGCCCGACCTCGCCGAGCGCTTGGTGATTGTTGGCCTCATCAGCGTCGTGCTGCTGTGGGCGTCACAACGTGTCTTCGCACGGCTTGAGGGCAACTTCGCGCAGGAGTTGTAACTATCGCCATCACAACCCCGAGCCGTTGTACGCTCATGCTGCGGTCGTCGAGTCGGCTATTGTCGTCACTAACTACTGGGGAGCTGATGGAACCCACCACCGCCGCCGAGCAGTCATGACTCGCGTCCTTATCATCACGGGCGACCCAATCGGGATCCGGATGGCCGGCCCCGCGATCCGTGCCTGGAACATGGCCGAGGTACTGAGCGCCGAGCACGAGGTCGCGCTCATGACGACCACCCTTCTCGAGCCCGTGGAGGCCGTCTTCGCACTGCACCGGATCAAGCCGGGTGAAAACGCGGCGTTTGCCAAGCTCGAGGCGTGGGCAGACGTGATCGTGTTTCAAGGCCACGCGATGGCGCAGTTCGATGCTCTTCGCAGGACGAAGAAGATCGTCGTCGCCGACATTTACGATCCCATGCACCTCGAGATGCTTGAGCAGGGCCGCGAACTGGGTTTAGCCACCTGGAATCTGAGGGTGTCAACGGCCACCTCCGTGCTCAATGAACAGCTCGCACTCGCCGACTTCTTTCTGTGCGCATCCGAACGGCAGCGATTGTTCTATTTGGGCCAACTCACAACGCTCGGGCGGGTGAATCCGGCGACCTATGAGGACGACCCGCACCTCTCCAAACTGATTGCGGTTGCCCCGTTCGGCCTGGATGAGACGGCGCCAGTGCATGACACCGACGTCGTCAAGGGCGTGCGTCCGGGGATTTCGGTGAGCGACAAGCTGCTGATCTGGGGCGGAGGCCTCTACAACTGGTTCGATCCGCTCTCGCTCATCACGGCTGTTGCGCGCCTGTCTGAGCGGCACCCCGATCTGCGGTTGCTCTTCCTCGGGACGCGGCATCCGGGTGTCGACGAGATGGGGATCGTGCGCGAGTCCTTGGACCTCGCACGCGAGCTTGGCGCTCTCGACACCTCGGTCTTTTTCAACGAGTCGTGGGTTCCGTACGCGGAGCGACAGAATTGGCTTCTCGAGGCCGACGCGGGGGTGAGCACCCACATGTCCCACGTCGAGACGACCTTCGCGTTCCGCACGCGCATCCTCGACTATCTCTGGGCAGGACTCCCCATGGTGGTGACCGAGGGGGACAGCTTCGCGCAACTTGTTGCGGCTGAAGGATTGGGTGTCGTGGTTGCGGCTCAGGATGTCGCAGGTCTGGAGGCCGCGATTGAGCGGGTGCTGTATGACGAGGAGTTCGCCGCGGCCTCGCGCGAGAACGTGGAGCGGGTGCGCGAGGGCTTCGTCTGGGAGAAAGCACTTGCTCCTCTCGTGGAGTTCGTTCGATCGCCGCGGCACGCCGCCGACCAGCAGGGTGGCAGGGTCGACCGCTCAGCTGGTCGAAAGCGCCGCAAGCCGTACGGCCCTGGTCACGAAGCCCGCATGTTCTGGCACTACCTTCGCGCCGAGGGACCGGCCGGGGCGTTCAAGCGCGTCACTTCGCGATTCACCCAGTCCCGGTAGGCTGAGCCCCTATGAGGCTTCTTGTCGCTGTCCCGGCCTTGAACGAGGCAGCGGTGATCGGTCAGGTACTTCAGTCGCTGTCGACGGTGCATCCGCTGGGCGATGTTCTGATCGTTGATGACGGTTCTCGCGACGCGACCGCGCTCATCTCGCGCACTGCGGGTGCCCGGGTCGTTTCGCACGCGATCAACCTCGGAGTCGGTGCCGCAATGGGCACAGCATTCAAATACGCGGTGCGCAACAGATATGACGCCGTCGTGCAGTTCGACGGGGACGGACAACATCGGGCCGAGCACATTGCCGACCTCGTGGCGGCGCTCGCCGATGCCGACATCGTCATCGGGAGCCGGTACGCGGCGGGTGGCACGTTCAAATCGTCCGCGGCAAGGCGGGGGGTGCAGCGCCTCATCGCTTGGGTTGTCTCCGCCTATGCCCGCACCAAACTCACCGACGCAACGAGCGGCTTCCGGATCTCCGGACCCCGGGCACTCGCGGTCTTCGCTGAGCACTATCCGGTGGAATGGCTCGGCGACACCGTTGAGTCCATCGTGCTTGCCACTCGCCAGAATTTGACTGTGCGTGAGATTCCCGTCGGCATGAACGAGCGCGCTGGCGGGGTGCCGTCGCAATCGGTGTTCCGAGCGACGCTGCACACCGGTCGGATCTTGTTCATCCTCGGCCTTGCGAGCATCCGGAGCGTGCCGCCACAGTTGCGAAAGATGCGCGCTGCCAGTGAGATCATGGCATGACCCCGCAGGTTCTCGCGATCGTCATGGCGGCCGTGCTGCTGATCGCAGTGCTGCTTCTGCTGCGCTCCTATGTGTTGCCGGAAAAGTACGCCGTCCTCTGGCTCGGCGCCTCGATTGTGGCCATCATTCTGTCTGCGTGGCCGGGCTTGCTCCAAGCCGCGAGCAACTTCTTTGGAATCGCTCAGCCGATCAACCTGCTCTTCGTGGGTGCGTTCTTTGTCGTCTTCCTATTACTGATGCAGATCAGCCTCGAGCTCGCCCGCACCCGGGACGAGCTTCGCAGGGCCGTGCAGCGCCTCGCGCTCGACATCGAGAAGACCGAGCGGAATGACAACGACTGATTCGCGGAAGACGGGGCGACCCATGGGCGTCGCATCCCGGTTCCGCTGGGTTTACCTTGCGCCAGCACTTGCGATGCTTGCCCTCAGCTCGTGGGCGTTTGCCTCCCCGATTGGGGCCTCGCCGGATGACGACTACCACCTCGCCAGCATCTGGTGCGCCAATGAGGCACGGATAGACCTGTGCGCGCCGGATCCCGTCAACGGCGATGGGTGGCGATTGGTTCTCCCCGGGATCACGACTGCGCCGTGCTTCGTTGCCGACCCGACGGCGAGCGGTGGATGTCAGGAGTGGATAGGCGAGCCGGCTCCAACGGTGGCGGCAGATCATGGCAACTGGATTGGGGCGTACCCGCCGGTCTTCTACGCAGCAATGAACGTGTTCGCTTCGATCGACATCCAGACCTCTGCGATCATCATGCGACTCTTCAACGTTGCGCTGCTCGTCGCGTTTGTGACGGCTCTCGCGTTCCTCCTTCCTGCACAACTCAAAGTGCC
>Ga0105044_10004498_pt1 | contig 19149 bp, 20 predicted proteins | sample MAT01_FD_78092 | JGI IMG/M metagenome (GOLD analysis project Ga0105044, IMG submission 78092) | Freshwater microbial communities from Lake Fryxell liftoff mats and glacier meltwater in Antarctica - MAT-01 | ecosystem: Environmental > Aquatic > Freshwater > Ice > Liftoff microbial mat | place...
CCTCTCAGAGCTCTTACCCCATTTCCAATTTCCATTTCGCTCCGAAATCACCTCCTAAGCTATCCTCGCTCGTTAGCATTACACTGGGTCACCGCATTCAATTAAAACCGCAGACACCGTTCGTTGATCGAGTCAACGATCGTATTGAGATTAACGATCCCTGTGATCAGGATACGAGTAGCGTCTGGTTGAAGTATCTGGGCCTGGGCCAGCAGTTCCGGGCCGGTTAGGTTCGGCATTTGTTGATCCGATAGAATGACCGCGAATTCCCTTTGTTTTAAAAGCGGTAGTGCGGCCAATGGATCCGACAGCGTAGTGACTTCGTAGCCTTCGCGCCGCAGGGTTGCGCGCAAAGTGGACAGAATGCTTTCGTCATCGTCGACGATGAGGATATTGCCGCTTTGCTTTTCGGATTCGCTCATAAGGATGCCAGACGCCCCCGGGGGATTTCGGTGCGGTTCAATTCTAACTTAGGAGTAACTCGTCCAGTGACCGATCGCGGAAGTGCCGTACGTCCGATTGAGATCGCGAAGGATACCAGAAGCCCGATTGCACTCGGCCAATTTAGCCCGGGCCTCCTCGCGGCAAACGACGAGCAGTTGCGCGTTGGCCTTTTCGAGAGAGATGAGGCTGGCGATGAGGGGAGGGAGTGTACTCTCATATTTGACGGGGGGATTGCCCAAACTGAAGCCTGGTTTTCTTCGGGATTCCAAGACTCGGCCCAGTCGGCCCTGGAGCTTCTGCTTTTCCTGTTGGTGACGGTCCACCTCCGCCCAATCGCTAGCGGCGATGGCCCGTCCTTCGGCCTCGGTTAGTTGGCGCCATTCACCACAAATCTGCTCCATTTCGCGCGGATTCATGGGTTATACACAGGTCGAGAGACTCATTCCGGAACTGGCGTGGTCCTGGCCCGCACCCGCCACCATTTCGCGCCAGGCATCGCGTAGCACCGTTAAATGGCGGATGGCTTCGTCGATACCCGAGCGTGTCTTGGTGAGATTGCTCTGGGTCAGTCGGGCATCCATGTAGTAATAGAGGCGGCGTAGCGTGACGGAAATCTCACCGCCCCGTTTCATGTCGAGGGAACTATTCAGCTCGGTTAAAATTTGCTGAGCGCGCAACACATTGTTGTTAATAGTGGCGTTGAATTCGAGCGGGTCTTCAAAGTCGAATCCGGTCAGTGCGCGTTCCAGGAAACTGATGGCGCCATCATATAGCATGACCACCAAGAGGCCTGGTGACGCTGTCTTCGTGGAGACCTGCTGATAAGATTGCCAAGGCTTGAGGTAGTTCATTAATGTAGACCGCCCAGTGGCAGCGGAGATGATTTGGCCCGACGAGATAGTTTCATTCGCTTTCCGGCTCGAGTTGGGCGGCCAGTAGGATGGCGATTCTCTGGATGGTTTTTTCGGGTGGATATTCCGGCTTCTCGACGAGGGAACGCGCCCGGGCGACTGCATCTGGGCGTACCTCTGGAGTCTCGTGCAATTTTTGGTCGAGAGCTTTCAATTCCGTGAAGGCAACTTCGTCCCGTTTTTCGGTAGTAGGGGCGGTTACCCGTCGCAGGCTTTCCCGACGCGGCGGCAAGCTATTGGCGGGGTCAATTTGCATGGGCTTATTTTTTTCCTTCCGCCACTGTCATCGTCGGTTTTGGCGATTGCTCAAGGGATTTTTCGCGCGGAGGTAACGTGGCGAAGAGCGTGGCTGAGACAAAATTGGCGAAGCGCAGGGGGGATTGGAGGATTGCGCCCTCATCCCCTTCCCGAACTAAAAGTTGATAGCGGCCATAATCGCGCGCTGAGCGGCCTACCGGAGCCGCTCCGGCGTCGATCACCTCATCGATTGCCCAAAGGGTGAGCAAATCGAGGTTGGCCACCAGTCGCAGATTGAATCCGATCGCGAGTGGTGGATAGGGCCGATACGCGGTCAGGGAAGGAAAGAGTACGGCATCGCAGCCGGTCTCCTCACACACTCGGACAAAGAAATCCTGGGGCAGCGGATTTTCGACGTTCCAGGCGGATCGGCCGGTCCACTCCAGCAACTGCCGCTCCGAGACGTTCACGACCTCGAACATCATGCTCTTGCGCAATTCGGTATCGACCACGGCCGTAAGCGAATTGGCACCAGAAACCAGAGATCTGTCGTTGTGCTGCGCAACAATGGGGAGCAGCGCGACCCGTCGGACGGTTTTGGGCATGGCCGCTACGGAATGCAAGTTCTGTGGGGCGTAGCGCGGTCCTAACTCCGGGAAATGGGCGGTGGAGCAACCCGTCGCCAGCAACGCAACCGCACATCCCAGAATGAAGAACCTCACGGACTCACTATCGGCAAGTTGGCTGCGGACTTAAGAGCCAGTTTTAGAACCGGCTCTAAATAAAAAAATCCCGGACCGCGTAGGGCGATCCGGGATGAGGGTTCCAACTTTGCTTATTGGAGGAGGCGAAGCGCCGATTGAGGATTCTGGTTCGCCTGGGCCAGCATCGCCGTACCCGATTGTACCAAGATGTTGTACTTTGCGAACTGAGTGCTTTCGTACGCCACGTCCACATCTTTGATGCGACTATTGGCAGCCGAGAGGTTGTCTTTCAGCACTCCTAGATGTTCGTTGGTCAGGTTCAGCCGTTGCAGGCTTGCTCCGATCGTGGAACGATCTGTGGTGAGCTGAACGATTGCAGCTTTGACGTTGGTCAATGCGGTGGCGGCACCGGAGGCACTCGACACATTCGACGCGGTAGCCGTGGTATAGCCGGAAGCGCCGAGGTTAATCCCCGACATCGAGAACGTGGTTCCATCGCTGTCCGTCGTGACGGCAAGCGCAGTGGCAGTAAACAAACTGACGCCATTGAAGTCCTTCGAGGCGATGTCGGTGATATAAGCACCGAGCGTGGAAAACTCGGAATTATACAGCGTGCGATCGGCATTGGACTTGGTGACGTCTTGTGACAAGACCGTCAACTCGCTCATCCGGTCCAGCGCCTTGCCGACCTTCTGAAGAAAGCCGTCTTGGGTCTGGGTGAGTGACACGGCGTTGCCAACGTTGCTACTAGTTGCATTGATTCGGTTGATCTGGGCATCAAACCGCAGAGAAACCGCGGCTCCGGCAGCGTCATCTTCGGGCGAAATAAGCCTCGACCCGGAAGACAGACGTGCGAGTGACTTCGCCAGCTTGGAGCTTGATTCTGAGAGCATGCGAGCGCTGCTCTGAGCCGACGTGTTCGTATTAATTACCATATAACTGACCCTTCCTTGAGTCACCCCTTTTTGGGGCGTATTTTATTTAACGGCATCCTTGCCGCGAGGTGGAATTTGTATGTGGGCATCCACCGATTCCCTGTTGGAGTTAAAGGTCTCCAACCGACCTTGTGAGTTGGGTATCGGCCGAGCTAGAACAAGGTTTAGCGAAAAATGGAAAAAAGACCCCGGAACCTTCAACACCCTCACGTGGAACGAAGCTGTCAGGAACGAAGAGGCCCACGAACGCGGGGTGCTGGGAAGGAGAGCGGCGAGGCCAGCGCGAAGTCCCCGGGTGCCGCCAGAGAAGATCATTTGAGAAGGTCTTCGGCATGCTGTACAGAGTAGGTAGATTTCGGGACACTCCTCCTTGCTTCGCCCCATGATATCTTTTCTCCAATGCCGACTGCGGCCTTTCGCGCGGATGCCACGGTTTGCCGCTTCGTTGGCCGCCGTGCTGGCCCTGGCGCCGACTACACAGCAGTCGGGTGCGGAACAGCTTGATTTCAACCGGGATATCCGAGGGGTGCTGTCGGAAAACTGCTTCAAGTGCCATGGGCCAGACGCCGGGGAGAAGAAAGGCGGCCAGAAAGCACTCCGATTGGACGTACTGGAAAGCGCCCTCGCCCGGCGCGGTGACCACGCCGCGATTGTTCCCGGACACCCGGAACTGAGTGAATTGGTGCGTCGTATCACCACTACGGATGCCGACGACCTGATGCCGCCGCCTGACTCCGGAAAAACCCTCCGACCATCTGAAATCGCACTGCTCCAGCAGTGGATCGCCCAGGGCGCCCCCTACTCCCCGCACTGGTCCTACGTTCTCCCCCGGAAGACGGCGCTCCCCGAGGTTCGGGAAGCGAACTGGCCGCAAAATCCCCTCGACCGGTTCATTCTCGCCCGACTTGAGCGGGAGGGTCTCGCCCACGCGCCGGAAGCTGACCGAGCGGCGCTCATCCGCCGGGCCGCGTTTGACCTGACTGGACTCCCCCCGACCCCAGAGGAGGTGCGGCAATTCACTGACGACTCCCAATCGGGGGCCTACGAGCGCATGGTGGATCGCCAACTCGCGAAGGACGCTTATGGAGAACATTGGGCCCGTCTCTGGCTAGACCAAGCACGCTATGCCGATTCGGCCGGATATGCCGACGATCCGGCGCGCACCATCTGGGCCTATCGCGACTACGTCATTCGGGCGTTCAACTCAAACAAGCCCTTCGACCAATTCACGCTGGAGCAACTGGCGGGGGATCTCTTGTCCGACCTGAACGACGACGACCTTGTCGCCACCGCGTTTCATCGGAACACGATGACTAACAACGAAGGCGGCACCGACGACGAGGAGTTTCGGAACGTGGCACTGGTGGATCGCGTCAACACCACCATGGCCGTCTGGATGGGCACCACCATGGCCTGTGCCCAATGCCACAATCATAAATACGATCCCATCAGTCAGGAGGAATACTTTCGGCTGTTCGCCATTCTGAACAACACGGCCGACGCCGATCGCACCGACGAAAGCCCGGTCCACGCCCTGTTCACCGAGGATCAAAAGCGGCAGCGAACCGACTGGCAGGCGCAGGTCGGACGGCTGGAAACGACCCTCCGGACGCGAACACCGCAGATTGATCAGGGGCAGACGGCATGGGAGCAGCGGTTCACCAACCGCTTATCGTGGGAAACACTCAAGCCCACCTCCGTCAAGTCTTTGGCCGAAGCCGCGACGGAAGATTCCGAGGATGGAACCATTCGGATCGCCCGTGCCGGAAAGACCGATACGTACACGCTGCTGTTCCCGGGGAGTTCAGGCGCGCCCATTACCTCCCTTCGCCTCGAAGTGCTTCCCGACGAGCGCCCCCCGGGACGCGGTGTCGGTCATGCCGATGGAACCTTCGTTTTGACCAGCGTCCGGGCCTCGGTAGTGCCGTCCCAACCGGTTCCCGTCTCGGCGCGCTACCTGCGGATTGAACTGCCGGGGAAAGAGAAAATTCTCTCGCTGGCCGAGGTTCAGGTTTTCCACGGAACCAACAACCTCGCCCGGTCCGGTGAGGCCCGGCAGAGCAGCACAGCGTTCGACGGACCCGCCCGGCTGGCGATCGACGGCAACACCAGCGGTGACTTCTCTGGGGCGAAATCCACGACCCACACCGAGACAACGACCGATCCGTGGTGGGAATTGGACCTGACGGCGGAACGTGGCGTGGACCGCGTGGTGGTTTGGAATCGCACTGATGGCGTGCAGGAGCGTCTCGGCCATTTCCGGATCGTCCTGCTGGATAAGAAGCGAGTTCCGGTTTGGGAACAGCAGGTCGTGCCGGCGCCGGCGCCTCAGGCCGAGTTTCGTCCCGATGGAGCGCGCCCCGTCGTCTTTGCCGCGGCCACCGCGGATTTCTCCCGCAAGGATTTCGAGGCCGATCTCGTGCTCAAGAATCCGGACCCGACCAAGCGGGGATGGTCGGTGGCGCCCAAGCTAGGGGAACCCCACTCGTTGATCCTCATTCCGGCGCAACCGATTTTCGTCGGCACCGGGTCGAACTTGTTGGTCACCCTGGAGCAATCCTCCCAATTCGAATATGCGACCATCGCCGGACTGCGGATGACCCGTACCACCGATGAACGCGCGCCGGAAATCCTCCGCATTCTCGCCTCTGTGCTGGCCGCCCTACTCGTCGAACCGACGGCGCGGACCGAGGCCCAGCGCAACGAGATTGGCGGCTACTACCTATCGATTACCCCCCTTTACCAGGCTGAGCGGGAGCAACTCGCGGACGTTCAGCGAAAACTGGCGGAGCTCAAGCCTTACACCACCGTTCCGATCCTTCGCGAACTAGCCGGAGATCAGCGCCGGAAGACGCATGTTCAGCGGCGCGGCAATTACCTGGATCACGGAACCGAAGTCACCGGGGGACTGCCCGCACTGCTAAATTCACCGCTCACCGGAACCAACGTGGATCGGCTGGCGCTGGCCCGCTGGTTGGTCGACGCGCAAAATCCCCTCACGGCCCGGGTGGTTGCCAACCGGCTCTGGGAATCGGTGTTCGGCATCGGACTGGTGAGAACCAGCGAGGAGTTCGGCTCGCAGGGCGAGGCGCCGTCCCATCCGGAACTGCTCGACTGGATGGCTGTGGAATTGGTCGAGTCCGGATGGAATCTCAAGCACCTGCTCAAGCTCATGGTGTCGTCCGCCGCGTACCGCCAGTCGTCGCGCGTAACGCCCGAACTTGCCGCCCAGGATCCTGACAATCGCCTGCTCGCGCGCGGCCCGCGATTCCGGCTCTCGGCGGAGATGATCCGGGACCAGGCCCTGGCCGTCAGCGGTCTGCTGAGTTCGAAGATGTACGGACCGCCCGTGAAACCGGAGCAGCCAAAGCTCGGTCTCAGCGCGGCGTTTGGCAGCGGCACCGACTGGGAAACGAGCGGCGGTGAGGACCGATATCGCCGCGGCTTGTACACCACCTGGCGCCGGTCGAATCCTTATCCATCCATGGCCACCTTCGACGCGCCCAGTCGTGAGGTATGCCTCGTCCGCCGCGAACGTTCGAACACCCCTCTCCAGGCGTTGGTGACGCTCAATGATCCGGTGTATGTTGAAGCGGCCCAGGCGCTTGCCCGCAGAATGGCGGTGGCGGCAGCCGGCAAAACTCCCGAGGAGAAGATTCGTTTTGGATTCCAGCTGTGTCTGAGCCGGAGGCCGACCGACGCGGAACTCGCGGGAGTGCTGAGCCTGTACACCAAGACACATGAACGGTTCCGTGCCGACCCCGCGCGGGCTAAGGAAATGGCGACTCAACCGCTGGGGAATGTTCCCGAAGGAATTGATGTCACTGAAGCCGCGGCCTGGACGGTGGTGGGAAATGTCCTCCTCAATCTAGACGAGATGCTGATGAAACGATGAACGGAACCAGGACGAACGACACCGTCACGAAGAAACGCCGCTCACTCCGAATGACCCCTTCCGAACTGCCCCGCCCATGATACCCCCACTGGAAAATCTCCAAGCCGTCACGCGGCGTCACTTTCTCGGCCGCTCCGCCTACGGACTCGGCTCCATCGCGTTGGCCTCTCTCCTGCGCCACACGCTTCCGGCCGGCACCCCGTCCCTGACGGATCCCCTGGCCGCCCGCGCGGCGCAGTTTGCCCCCAAGGCCAAGCGCGTGATTTACCTGCACCTCACGGGTTCGCCGCCGCACTTGGACCTATTTGACTACAAGCCGGAACTGGTGAAGCGCGACGGCCAGGATTGTCCGGATGCCTTCCTCAAGGGGAAACGCTTCGCTTTCACCTCCGGGACTCCCAAGCTTCTGGGCACCCCCCGCACCTTTGCCCAATATGGCCAGGGAGGCGTGTGGCTGTCGGACGCCATCCCGAATCTACACGGAGTGGCCGACGACCTTTGTGTCATTAACTCGATGACCACCGACCAGTTCAACCACGCGCCCGCCGAACTCCTGGTATATACCGGCTCTCCGCGTCCGGGCCGGCCCTCCATTGGCGCTTGGGTCACCTACGGACTGGGAACCGAAAACCAAAACCTTCCTGGCTTCGTGGTGCTGATCTCGAGCGGAGTGCAACCGAATGGAGGAAAAAATTCCTTCGGCAGCGGATTTCTCCCCTCGGTGTTTCAGGGGGTGCAGTGCCGATCCAAGGGCGAACCCGTGCTCTACGCCACAGATCCCGCCGGCATGGATCGGGAGTTGCGCCGGCTCAGTCTGGACACCCTCCGGGATCTCAATGAAATCCAGTCACGCGAGCTGGGACACCCGGAAACCGTCACCCGCATCGCCCAGTACGAGCTGGCTTACCGGATGCAGATGTCGGTGCCTGAGGTTATGGACATCAACCGGGAGTCACCGAAGACGCTGGAGTCCTATGGCGCTAAACCGGGTGAATCGAGCTTCGCCAATAACTGCCTGCTGGCGCGCCGTCTAGTCGAGCAAGGTGTCCGCTATGTTCAGTTGTTCGACTGGGGATGGGACTTTCACGGCACCGGCCCCGCGGAAGATATTCGGGACGGTCTGACCAAGAAATGCCTGACCATGGACCGTCCGGTCGCCGCGCTGATTGCCGACCTCAAGCAGCGTGGCCTACTGGATGAAACGCTCATTGTCCTTGGCGGCGAATTTGGGCGCACACCCTTCCGCGAGGGGCGCACTGCCAAAGGCAGCATTCTCGGACGCGACCATTTTCCCGACTGCTACACCATGGTGATGGCCGGTGGGGGCATTCGGGGCGGCACGATGTATGGCGAGTCGGACGAACTCGGATTCAGTGTGGCGCGGGACAAGGTCACGGTGCACGACCTACAGGCTACTCTCCTGCATCAACTCGGATTCAACCACGAGCGCCTGACCTATCGCTTCCAAGGACGCGACTACCGTCTCACCGACGTGGAGGGAGAAGTCATCCAGGGCATCCTCACTTGAAGCGGATGGGCTAACCCGGGTGGCGACTCGCCGTGCTCGGACCTATTTCACCGGCCCCCGGGGGCGGCCGCAACCTGACCTCCGCGTTCGTGTAAATGGCGGTGCTTCCGACAGTTTCGAGGAAGTCATGGCCTACGAATGGCGCTAGAGGAAACCAAGAGTTGGGCCGTTGGCCCGGTCGCACAGAAGGCCCGGGCGCACGACGTTCCAAGGAGAAGAGGGAGACTGACGTCGTCTGCTGCAGGTAGCCGGCGAGGTGACCTTGACCGGTTAAATGTGGCGATAGCGAGGAGGGGAGGGGGTGGGTTGAACTAAGGGCATGCGCCAGGGTCGAAAAAGGGTCAGCCGGGAAGTGCTCACCATCGGTTCCACTGCGTTTCGCGGGTGGTGAAGTGGGAGTCCATTTTTGGACCGGTCGAGCGGGAGCAATTCGTGCGGTCGATGCGGGCCACTGAAGAATAAATCTTCCCGGCCCAGCGGCCACGCTACGGATAAGAATTTGCTTTTAGGCTTTGCGGAAGACTCCCGTTTTTAGGTTGAACAGCCCGGTCGTCCTCATTCCCAGCCAGTAGATGTCCCGGTTGCCTTTTTGAGGAATTGGACCATCACCGTCAGTATAGTGGCGCCGGGGACGGGTACCCCGGCCAACTGCCATTGATAGGTCAAGGGCGCATCTCCGCTGGCGATGATGTTCGGCGAGGCCTTGTCGCCCAGACTGAGGGGCAGGCTGACAGGCTGCTTAATGCGCACACTCCGATTTCGTGGGGTTGCCTTCATCGGGTTACTTTTTTTCAGTAGCTCGGGCTTGGAGCCAGTCGATGTCCGGGTTGTTGGGTGAAGGGAAATTTAGGCCTGTCGGGCGGTCCTTCTTCAGCGGTGGCATCGTGCGCGAATCGCGCCATTTCTTGATTTCGGCGTGGCCGTTTGCAAACGACAGGCCAGCGGCGCCATTGTGTTAAGAGGCAGGCAAGTCCACCCAATAAGCCTGTGCTCCTCTCCGCGCCATCCCAACGGAGAACACGCCATCGTTGATGCTGTCCTCGCGTTCATCAATGAAGACAAACGTTTCGGTTGGCGAAGGTTGGTTTATGTCCTGGAACTTCCTTCGGATCCGGTAATTTTCGTCGCCCAAAAAAAAGACCTCTCCCCCGCGGTTACGTTCGTCGACATAGTATCGGCCCAGCCAGGCATTCATGGTGAGGCTCCTCACTCGCGGATAGGTGACGCTGCGAATGACGGCCGTACTTTTGTCCGCCGGACACTTAAACACATGGACTGAACCGACGTAGGAGAACAATAAGCTATTCCTCAATTTCAGAGTGTTCGTGTTGTCAGGATTATTGGGCGTAAAATCCAACACATCGGGCACCCATGTATTCCGGAGGCTTTGGTTGAAGGCCTGACCGAGATTGGGTGCGAGCCAGCCGTTATGGTCCTCCTGATACATGTACCAGCCGAGTTGCAATTGCTTCAGGTTGTTGACGCACGCGATGCCGTGCGCCTTGGTCTTGGCTTTCGACAGCGCGGGCAAAAGCATCCCCGCCAGGATCGCGATGATGGCGATGACGACGAGCAGTTCGATCAGGGTGGAGCCCACGGAAGTGCCGGGTCAGGAACGGCGGACGAACGAGGCACCGCGCCCGGTGGCGGAGGTCATGGATGTCTTCATCTGGCCTTTCAACGCCGGCACGACACCGACCTTTCAGAGAATCTTTCCGCACTTCCCCTGAAAGAACACTCGCGGCGCGACGTTGAAAGGACAGAGTTATAGCGACCATGACGACGGACGGACACGACTCGCTCCTCACCCGTGCCAGCCTGCTGGGCCATCTGCAGGGGCCGGATGATGCGGACGGCTGGCAGGAGTTCTACCAACTCTACGGGCCGCTAATCCGCAGCTTTGCCCTCAAAGCCGGCTGCACGGACCCCGAGGCGGACGAGGTGGTGCAGGAGACGGCCATCGCCGTGGCGCGGCATCTGCCAGAGTATCGGCACGACCCGGCGAAGTGCCGCTTCAAGACCTGGCTGCTCAACCAGACCGCGTGGCGCGTGAAGGACCAACTCCGCAAACGCCACCGGCACGACGCGGTGTTCCTTCCCGTCGGCATGGCGGCGGACGATTCGACACAAACCGCCACCCGTGAGCGCACGGACGATCCCGCCGCCGGTGAGCTCGATGCGCTCTGGGATGTTGAGTGGCGGAACAACTTGTTCACGGCGGCGCTGGCGCAGGTGAAACCCCAGTTCAGCCCGAAGCAGTGGCAGGTGTTCGACCTGAATGGGCTCAAGGAATGGCCGGCTGGAGAGGTGGCGCGGTCACTCGGGATGAGCCGGGCCGGTGTCTATCTCGCCAAGCACCGCGTGGCGAAGGCGGTGAAGCAGGAGATGCAACGGCTGGAACGTCAGGCCGAACGGCAGCTATCGACCGAAGGCCGAAGTGTTCCCGTGCGTCCAGCGACGGGTAGGTGAGTGGCCTCCGAGGGTTGGAGACGACGTCCGGAGAAACCAACGGGTGGGCGGTTCGGTACGGTCGCTACCGGCTTCCTCCACTCCGTCTTTCCGGCTCGCGCCATCCAGGGGTGATGGTTAGCGTCGGCCCCATGAGGTCGTCGGCCAATCCGTCCGCAGCGGGCGCGTTGTCCCCGGTGGCCTCCGTGCCGAGGCCGACCGGTGCTCCGCCGCTCCTGCCGGCCTACGAGCTGCTCCGGCAGATCGGCGCCGGAGCCTACGGCGAAGTGTGGCTCGCCCGCAGCACCACCGGGGCTTTGCGCGCGGTGAAAGCTTGTCTATCGCGCCAGCTTCGCCGCCGACCGCCCGTTCCTGCGGGAGTTCGAGGGCATCCAGAAGTTCGAAGCGGTCTCCCGCTCCCATCCCAGCCAGCTCGCCCTGTTCCACGTCGGGCGCCACGCCGCCGCGGGTTGCTTCTACTACGTGATGGAGTTGGCGGACGCGGTGCCGGACGCGAGTGGTCAGTCTTCAGTAGTCGGTGATCCGTCTTCAGGCTCGGAAGTCCACCCGCCGGCAGATTCTCCACCGAATACTGACCCACGGATCACGGATTACTCTCCCCGCACGCTCCGCTCCGATCTCGCCGCCGGCCGGCTCCCCGCCGTGCGCGTGCTCGCCCTCGCCCTCGCCCTCGCCCTCGCCCTCGCCCTGACTGAGGCGCTGGGACACCTGCACGCCAGCGGGCTGGTGCACCGCGACATCAAGCCTTCGAACATCATCTTCGTGGCCGGGCGACCCAAGCTGGCGGACATTGGACTCGTGACCGGTGCCGCCGCCGGCGACGACGCACGTTCCATCGTGGGCACCGAAGGCTACCTGCCGCCGGAAGGACCAGGCACACCCGCGGCCGACCTCTTCGCGTTGGGCCGTGTCCTCTACGAAGCCCTGACCGGTCTCGACCGACGCCAGTATCCCGACCTGCCGATCGACCTCCGTACCTGGCCTGACCGCGCGCTGGCCTTCGAGTTGAACGAAGTCATCCTCCGGGCTGGTTCCACCGGTGTTCGCGAGCGCTATCCGGCCGCAGGGGAGTTGTCGGCGGATCTGGAACGACTCGGAGCGGGAGGGTCCGTCCGGCGCCATCACTTGAGGCGGCGGCTGGCGAAGACCGTGGGTTGGACGCTGGCCGGTTCACTGGTCGTGGCGCTGATGGTTCTCGGCGGAATGCGGTTGCAAGAAGGTTCGAGGAAGCGGGCCGCCAACACCACGCACGGATGGACCACCAATCAGGAAGCGGCCAATCTAGCGGAAAAAGCCTTTTATCTGCAGATCCAAAGCTCTCCCAACAACCTCCCCACCGCGCGTCGCTATCTCGAACAGGCCCTCCGCCTGGGTCCGCAGTTTGCGTCCGCTCATGCGGCTTTGGCCGAACAGGCTTGGCAGGAAGCGAAGGTCGGCTTCCGGGAGCCCAAAGAGGCCCTGCGCGAGGCCGAGGTGTCGGTTCGCCAGGCTCTGACCCTGGATCCCCAACTCGCCTATGCGCACACCCTGCTGGGTGAAGTCGTCGCGGCCGGAAATCATAACTGGACCGAGGCCGAGCTTCACCATCGTCGGGCCATCGAATTGGATCCCGATTCGCCGCGAGCGCGGACCGGCTATGCCCTGACCGTCTTGCTTTCCTTGGGCCGCACGGACAAGGCCCTCGAGCAGATCCAACAGGCCATCCAACTTGATCCCGGCAGTCCGAACGGTTTCGCGGCCAAGGCCCGGGCACTCTACTTGGCGCGGCGCTATCCGGAAGCCCTGCGGGAAATCGATCAAGTCTCCGAGCTGCGGCCGGATTTGCGATGGAACCTGAATCTGCGCGCCCAGACGCTGTCGGCCCTGGGCGACCAGGCCGGTGCCATCGCAGCGTGCGAAGCGATCATCCAGCAGGTTCCCGACCAGGCGTGGCCGCGCGCGAAGCTGTTTTACACCCGGACCCTGGCCGGCCAGACCCGCGCGGACGAACCCCGCGCCGCCTTCGGCCTGGCCCTGGCCTACACCGCGCTGGGCAATCATCCCGCAGCGCTGACCTGGCTGGAGACGGCCTGTGATCGCCACCAACCGGAATCGGAGTGGATCAAGGTGGACCCGCGCTTCGACCCGTTGCGCGATGAGCGTCGGTTCCGCGACCTGCTGAAGCGGATGAACCTGGAGCCCCAGGAACAGCCGAAGCCGATGGACCTGCAGTAAGCTCTTTCGATGCTCCCGAGACCGCAGGGCTTGCCTGGTGGCGAGGCGTGGAGTATTCGACGGCTGTCTTGTGACAGGGACCCTGGAACGAGCCCAAAAGGATCTGGCCGGGATGATCCAAAAAGCCCTGCGAGGCGAGCCCGTGCTCATCACGATGGGCACCGAGACAATGCGGCTCTCTTCCGAGGTTCCTCTGCGGCCGCCAGGCTTTCTCGCCGATTGCTACTGTGATGCCGAGGATGCCGCGTTTGAAGCGCGGGTCTGCCACGATTCCGTCCTCGTGGTGGAACCATGAGGCAGTGGGACATCCACCTTTTTCCTTTCACGGAGGAACTGCCACACCCGGTGGTGATCCTGTCCACCGATGAACGGTCCGCGGCCCGCCAGCCGGCTGATCGAATGCTTTCGACTGCGGACCTATTGATGCTCCCGACAGACCTTCTTCGGCTCCCGCTCTTTTCCCAACGGACGTGCGGGCGGGCAGGATTTGATTTGAAAAACAGAAATGCATTTCTATTCTTCAAATCATGCTGAAGCGAAGTCTTGGCTCCTTGATCGAGAAACGTCTTCGTCAGTTTCCGGCGGTCACCCTGATCGGCCCGCGGCAGTCCGGCAAAACGACGCTCGCCCGCAGTCTGGGGCGCAACTATTTCAACCTGGAGGACCCGGATGAACGTGTCCGCCTGGATGCCACCTGGAACACGGCGACGGTGGCCGATGGACTGACCGTGTTCGATGAGGCCCAGTTCTGGCCGGAGCTATTCCGCCGGCTCCGGGGTGTCATCGATGCGGACCGCAAGCGGAACGGGCGCTTCCTGCTGCTCGGTTCGGTGTCACCGGCCTTGATGCGCGACGCGGGCGCATGGCGACCCTGGAGTTGACGCCCTTCCACCGGGATGAGGTGACAGATTGGAACCGGTTGTGGCGTTTCGGCGGATTCCCGGATGGCGGGTTGCTCGGGACACCGGCCTATCCCGTCTGGCAGGAAAGCTATCTGCGCACCATGGCGGAGCGTGATCTTCCGTTGTGGGGATTGCCCGCGAAGCCGGTCCTCACGCGACGGTTGTTCCGCATGATCACGGCGGAACAGGGTGCCATCCTCAATCTCTCCAAGCTCGGGCAGAGCCGTGGGTTGTCCTATCACACCGTGGAATCCTACCTCGACCATCTGGAGGGGGCTTTCCTGGTCCGGCGGCTGCCGCCGTTTGAGGCGAACCTGCGCAAACGGCTGGTCAAGGCGCCCCGGATCTATTGGCGAGATTCCGGCCTGCTGCACGCCTCGCTGCGATTTCCCGCGGAGGACGATCTGTTCGCTCAGCCTTGGGTGGGGGCGAGCTGGGAAGGGTTTATCATCGAGCAGATCCTGGCGGTTCGTCAGGCTCGGGGGGAGTCGTTCGAGGCATTCTTTTTTCGCAGTCACGATGGGTTTGAGGCCGACTTGATCCTCGACTTCGGCCGGGTGCGGGAGGTCATCGAGATCAAGCTAACCTCCGGTCCGTCGCCCGAGAACCTGTCCCGCTTGGGCAAGGTCTCCGAGCTGGTGAAGGGTACCCGACAGGTCTTGCTCTGCCGGGTCGCGAAGTCAGTCACCCAGGGCGATCGCTGGGTGACCGGGCTGGACGACTACCTGGCTGCCTGTTCCCCATGAATTCCCTGAAAGCATCCTCGCGTGAAGTGGCTCGATCCCTCGGGGGCAGCTGGGCCAATTTGCATTTCGCCCAGCATCGCGTCCCAGCGGCCTTGAAGCGGGAGATGCTGCGCCTGGAAGAACGCCCGCCCGCATCCACAGCCGGCTCCAGACCCGGTGAAGCTTGGTTTGTTTTCTCGCCTCAAATATAAAGTAACATAGTGAAATTCTATAGCAGTCAGCGAGCCGGGCGGTTTGAGGGCGTGTGCCATAAGGGGACTTCCAAAAACCCAACTTCTTGATGATATAGGAAACACTTTCATTGGGCTTTTAGGCGTCAGCGCTGAAAATTTCGAGGTTTTTGGAAGTCCCCATAAGAAGTCAGATTTGCATTTAGTTGCGCCAATCGCCATCGAGACGACATGACGGAACGACGGTTAGCCGTTCATCGAGACGGACGCTGTCCGCGACCTGCACGGCTTGTCCCGTAGCCGCGGACGTGAGTCCGTGGCAGTAGTTCGCTCTCGCCGCACCCGCGGGGACTGCCACCGACTCACGTCGGCGGCTACGAGCCCAAGGTGCCGGGTCATCTCTGATGCCCTTTCGCTCACGGGAGCACCACGATGCGGTAAAAGGCCTGCGGGTCAGGCTGGGGCAGCACGAACCGCGTCTGGGTCGTGTGGGTCGCGGCGATTCTGACGGCTTGCAGTTGCCACGAATCGCGCAGGTTCGGGGCGCTTTGCATGCCGCTGACAGCCCCGGCACGCTGCGGAAATAAACGGCGTGGTTGCCGCCGGGAATGGGAGTTCGGTCCGATTCGGACAGATCCGCCGGCCGGGATACCGGCTCCAGTGCGAGCACGGAAGCCCGTTGCGTTGGGTCGGTGCCGGCGAGCCATTCGTCGCGATTGGTAATTCCGTCGCCATCGGGATCCTCGTTCTCGCCGCTCAGGGTGGGATACTGGGCCGTTAAACCGATGACCTTGGCCCACATGGCGGTTGGGTCCACGGGTAGGCCACGGGATTCTGCAGGCGGACGGAGAAGGTTTCCTCGCCCTCGATGAGGGCGTCGTTGAGCAGCGGAATCTGGACGAGCTGCTGGCTCTGCCCGGCGGCAAAGGTGAGGTTGGTTTTCACGGCGGTGTAGTCGAGACCCGCCTTCGCCGTGCCGTCGGCCGTGACGAGTTCCAGCGTGGCCGCGGGCAGGCTGGAGACGCTCCGCCACACTCTGATGAGTTCCGTAAAGGGTTTGCCTTCCCGAGCATACCCAGTCGCGGCTTGGAAATTGAATCCGCGCTCCTCGGCCGAGGCGGGCATCAGGCAGGTCAACCAGGCCATCCAGGCTGAGAGGGCTAATATGAAATGGCGTGTCTTGAGGTGGGGTATCATGGGATCAGCATTTGGTGGTGGTGCGATTTACGAGCCACCACAGGTTTTGGTAGATGGGAGAAGGCGTCTCGTTGGCGGTACCGCAGCATCAAGAAACCAAGGACCAGATCACTCAGGGTACCCGCACCCGGAAGAAGGCGATGGTCGATCCAGCGCCGACCTCCACGAAGCCGGTTCCGTCGGCGGCAAACGTGGTGCGGCCCTCTTCCGTCCACTGGCTTTGGCCGGTCAGATCGCCCGACCGTTCCACCACCACCAGGGTTCCGGCGGGACCGTGAATCGTCACGCGCGGCGTGACGGAAACGTTGGAATTAATCGACACGGTCAGCCGGTCATCGGGTTCCGTGAGGGTGAGAATCTGCTTCGCTTGGACGTTAGTGAGCGTCAGCTTCTTCCCACTCGGCCAATCAATCACGATCTCCACCACCTGGGTGGCGTCGGCCAGACCGAAGTGGGCACGTAGGTCGTTCTGGCTCCAGCCTGCGCCGGTGCCAATCTCGCGAAGCTGCGTGACCGGCTTTCCATTCAGGACCGCTGTGACCCGCACCCGCGCACCCAGAGCTGAACGATTGGACGTGGTACCGACGAGTTTGAGCAGAAGCCAACTGTTGGCGTTTCCCGTGTTGTGAAAGAGGTGACTGGGCATGCCCGAGGTGGCGAGGTCCAGAAAGCCGTCGTTGTCAAAGTCCGCCCAGGCGCAGCCGTAAGCATCGACATTATCATTGGTCACCGTTCCGGCAGCCACGCGGGTGAACGTGCCGTCGCCGTTGTTATGAAAGAGTGAATCATTACGATCATTGTCCAGCGCGTATTGGGCGGTCCGGCTGACGAACAGGTCCAGCCATCCATCGTTGTCGTAGTCGGCCGCCACCGGACCGCCGACGAAGGAACCGCTTCCGGGTTGGATGAAGGGTTCAAATTTTCGCCCTCCCTGATTCTGGTAGATGATGACGGCCCCGCGTCCGAGCCCGATGGCGATGTCCCGCCGGCCATCGCCGTTAAAATCACCGGCCGTCGCACCGTAACCGCTTCGTTGCGGGTCTTGGGCAAAGTCAGCGCTCAGCACTCGTGTGAAACTTCCGCCCGCCTTGGCCCAGTGCATGGTTTGAGGAGCATTGGAGAAATCGGAATTGATGCGGCTCGCAAACAGGTCCAGGCGGCCATCGTTGTCGAAGTCCCCCCAGACGGCATCCATGTTGGTGAAGCTGTCGGTGGCGATTGGCGCGTTGGTCATGGACTTGAAGGCACCGTCGCCCAAGCCGCGAAATAGTTGGTCGCGTTCGGATACCGGTTCAGCCCCTGTCGGTACGAGCAGATCCAGAATGCCGTCGTTGTCGTAGTCGGCCCAATACCCGTTCCACACGTTCAAGAAAGTGTATGTGCGTCCGGTCACCGCCTTGGCGGCGGCAGGGTTCCGGGAGAAAGTGCCGTCACCGTTGTTGTGGTACAGGATGCTGTTCACCTGATCAGTGGCCATGAGGTCAGGAAACCCGTCGTTGTCATAGTCCCCCCACGCCATCCCATAGGAGGTATCGCGGCTGACCGGACTATCGGCCAGGAAGCGGAACAACGTGTTGATGTCCAGAACAGCGGGCTCGCTGGTAACCGTGTTCACCGCATTCGAGACGACGACCGTGTAGGTCCCGGCCTGGGCGGAGGTGAGGTTCGTCAGCGTCAAGCTGCGGTTGGTGGCGCCGGAGACCGGCGCCCCCACCAACAGCCATCGATAGCTCAACGGAGCATCACCGCTGGCGGTCACCGAGAGCGTGGCCTTGTCGCCCAGACTGCGAGACAGACTGACGGGCTGCCTGGTGATGGTTGGGGCGACCTGCGCGGCCAGCGGGAGCGCCAGCAGTGCCCAGAGCCACAGCCACATGGGGTTGACGAGCCGCCTGCCGGAGAGGCCTATGCTCCGCTCGCGGCAGGCGGTCGTCGTGACCCCGAAGTTCACGTTTACTTGGGGAAAGGAGTTTTTGGAATTCATGAGGTTGGTGATTCGAGTAAGAGAAATGAGGTCAAAAACGAGGAGGGGATTACGGCCGGCCGGTGGTGCGATCCTGCAGCCAGCGGATGTCGGGGTTGCCCGGCTGGAGGGCGTCGCCTTCCAAGTCGCCGTTCTTCTTCACCGGCGGGCAACTGCGCGGATCCACCCAGCGGCGGATCTCCGCATGACCGTCGGCAAAGGCGAGGCCGCCCGCCCGGTGGTGGTAGCTGCCCGGCCAACTGCCCCGCCAGACGCTCTTGGTCATGTTCACGCCGAACCAGCCGTCCTCGATGGATTCTTCACGCTCGTCCAAGAACACCCAGGTGCTGGACGGCGCGGGTTCGATCAGGTCCGACTGCCGGACCCGGATGCGATATCCGGGCCCCAGTTCGGTACGTAACCAGCTGTCCAATGACTCGCTGGCGGTGCCCAGCCAGCCATTCATGGACATGCTGCGTACGCGCGGATGCGTGCCACCCATGAAGGTCCCGGTGCCGCGGTCGGCGGGGCATTTGTACACGCCCACCGCGCCGACAAAGGGATACAGCAGGCCCCGCCGGATCAGGGTCAGATTGGTGTTGTCCCGGTTGTTACGGGTGAAGTCGAGGAAACCGCACTCCCCGTTGCCACGGTTCATTTCGCCTCCACTCCCACGCTGGAGAAAGACCCGCCACAATGGCCCGACTCGACGCCAGCGGGCCCTTTCCCCGAAAACCCTCCGGGCGAGGGGTCTTTTGCCGGTGGCCGGCGTTGGCTCCGCCCTTGCAGCCCGCTGCGGGGATGCGTCGGCCTCGCCGCCTGGGCCACCACCAA
>Ga0105044_10004499_pt1 | contig 19147 bp, 20 predicted proteins | sample MAT01_FD_78092 | JGI IMG/M metagenome (GOLD analysis project Ga0105044, IMG submission 78092) | Freshwater microbial communities from Lake Fryxell liftoff mats and glacier meltwater in Antarctica - MAT-01 | ecosystem: Environmental > Aquatic > Freshwater > Ice > Liftoff microbial mat | place...
AAGACTTCGTTCCCGTGCATGGGAACCTCCTTTCTTTGTTGGTGGTTGGATGTGCAGGTCCGAATCCGGCGATGCCGGTCGGCTGCGTTGTGAAAAAATGAACCCGTAGGGAATCGCACCCTCCTCAGCCGCTTGAAAGGCGGCGGCTTCGCGACCAAAGCTTCGGGTTCAAAAGTGGTAGTCGCGGCTGGAGTCGAACCAGCACTGGCGGCGTTCTCGACGCCGTGCCTCTTCCCGTTGAGCTACGCGACCGCTGATGTGAAATGGCACCCGTGGCCGGATTGCCGCTCCGGCGGCTACGCAGTGTGCGCTCCGCGTTTGTAGGAGGGCGCTCACGCGCCACGCGTTCGCACCGGCTAGGACTCGCTTGGAAAGGCGAGGCGCTTGGCTCTTTGCATTCACGGGCGTTTGATGAAATGGCGGAACGCGGAGGGCATGCTCCCCATCACGCAAAATGCGCGACGATCTCTTTAGCAAAGAACGCACGCGCGGCAGCGCCTCCCCAAAACGTGGAGCGCTAAATGCATCGCCGATGGAGCGGCAATCCCGGCTCAGGATTGGCACCCGCACTGGCTCCGTTCTGAGCCGAGTGCCTGTTCTGTTGGGCTACGCCGGGAAAAGTAAGTGGTGCTCCCGGCAGGAATTTCGCCTGCAACCTCCGAGGGTGCCCGCTCGCCGCCGGCGCAACATGATTTCCGCTCCGGGAGCGCGGGACTAGACGGCGGCCCTTTTGACGGGGGGACGCCGTTTCTGACGGGAGAACGCCGTGCAGTGCAGACCGGGCGGCGTTCTTTTTTCCCCTACGCTGAGCTCGCGAGCGTTTGCAAATCCGCGCGCTGCGTCTCGTAGGTCGTGGCGAAGGCGAGCACGTTTTCGTCGGGCGCGAGGTTTTGCGCGCGGCAGTAGTCGAGATACACGTCGGGCCACCAGTTGCGATGCGTGGTCAGCCCTTCGTCGCGCCATTGCCGCCAGCCGGAGAGCACCTTCGACCACGCGCGGTCGCCCCACTCGACGGCCTCCTTCGGGCTTTCAAACTGCGAGACATACCAGTCCCGCCCGACGCGCGCGTGCAGCACCTCATCCGCCCAGTCGTAATCCTGGAAGAGCGCCGAGAGCGCGTTGTGCGCGGCCTGCGCGGTCTCCCACTCGAACCGTTTGCCAGATTTCGGCATGAGCCCCTGCTCGATGAAATAGAGCACGCCATGACGCTCCTTCGTCGTGAGCTGCGAGTTCAGCCCGAGCGACCAGGTGAAGTTCACCATGACCTTCGTCCAGACTACGCCCAGCGAGACGAAGCCGACCTCGCCCATCATCGCGTGCCGCGCCTCGTCCCAGAGTTGGCGCGTCATGTCGCGGTAGTAGCCCCACGGCTTGCCCTTCGTTTCGGTGATGATCGAGGCCATCATTTCCGGCACGTCGATTTCGCGGAGCCGCTTGAAAAACATCATCAGCACCTTCGGCTCGGGCGGCTGGGAAGCATCGTAGATGAAGGCTTCCGCGTTCACGCCCATGTTGTACGGATCGGGAAAGCGGGCGTCGCGCCGCGGGATTTTGTCGTAGGTGAAAGGCGCGGCCGAGTAGCGCCTGGTCAGCGCCTTGGAAACCGACGTGCCAGTTCCGTCGAGCCCGCGCGCTGCGGCGAGGCAATCGTCGAGCAGGGCGAACCATTCCGTTGAGCCTTGGGCGCTTTCTTTCCGCACCGCCGTCACTGCCTTCGCCCCGTACTCCGCCATCTCGCGGAGCTCCAGCAGCGCGAATTTCATCACCCGCACCGACGGCTGATCGGCCAGCGGATTGGTCTCCCGCTGATGCCGCTCCAGCGCCGCAATCAGCGCGGGCACGGCCTTTTCGTAGATCCCGGCGAGCAGCTCCTCGGTCGTCGGAGCCGCGAGGATTTCTGCAAAAAAAACCGCGAGACTTTCATCCGGGACGAGGTCCAGCCCGAGCGGCGGCTCGCGCATTTCACCCACTCGCTGGCGCAGCGCGGCCACATGCTCGGCGCAGTAGTGCGCGTGGAGTGAGAAGGCCATCTTCAGCTCATAGAGCGGCTCCGCCGTGAGGCGGGCGAGGAAGATTTCGTGCAGTCGCCGGAAGGCGTAATGGTGACGCTTCAGCCGTCGCACGCACTCTGCGACGGAGAGCCCCGGCTTTTGCGCCTCGGCGAAAGTGGTGAGTCCGGCGAGCGACGGGAGGCCGTGGAGCGGAGAGGAGTCGGGGGTGCTCATGGGGCCGACGCTAGGAGCGAAATGCGCCGCCTTCAACCGCGCGCACATTCCCTCTTCACTTTCACTTTCACTCCCCTACCTTCCGCGCCCTATGCCACGTCCAGACGGTCGCGCGAGCGATCAAATCCGCCCGCTTTCTTTTGTCCCAGATTTCGCCCCCCACGCCACCGGTTCGGTGCTCATCGCGTCGGGCAATACGCGGGTTGTTTGCAGCGCGATGATCGAGGACGGCGTGCCGTCGTGGATGAAGGCGCAAAAGGTCGCGGGCGGATGGATCACGGCGGAATATTCGATGCTCCCCTACTCCACGCAGCCGCGGAAGCCGCGGGACAGCTCGAAAGGGAAAGTGGACGGGCGCAGCGTGGAGATTCAGCGGCTGATCGGTCGCTCGCTGCGGGCGGTGATCGATCTGGATGCGCTCGGGCCGCGGACGCTGTGGGTGGATTGCGATGTCCTCCAGGCGGACGGCGGGACGCGGACGGCGTCGATCACCGGCGCCTGCGTGGCGGTGGCGCTGGCGAGCCGGAAGCTGATTGGAGCGGGGGTAATGAGGAAGTCGCCGGTGAAAAAGTTCGTCGCGGCGGTGAGCGTCGGGATCGTCAGCGGCGAACCGGTGCTGGATCTGAATTACGTCGAGGACAAGGACGCATCAGTCGATCTGAACGTGGTGATGACGGAAGACGGGCAGTTCGTGGAGGTGCAGGGCGCGGGGGAGGAGAGTACGTTTTCGCACGGGCAATTTCTCGCGATGCTGGAGCTTGGGAAGAAAGGAATTGCCGACCTGCTGGCGGCTCAGCAAAAAGTCCTCGGCGCACTGGCCTGACCACTGCTGAGCCGGCAATCCCTATTTTCCAAATGAAGAAAGCACTCATCACCGGCATCACCGGCCAGGACGGTTCCTACCTCGCGGATCTGCTGCTCGAAAAGGGCTACGAAGTCCACGGGATCATCCGCCGCGCGAGCACGTTCAATACGTCGCGCATCGACCACCTCTACGCCGACCCGCATGTGAACGGCGTGCGGCTGCACCTGCACTACGGCGACCTCTCGGACTCGCTCAATCTGACGCGGCTCATCGACCGCACCGGGCCCGATGAAATCTATCATCTCGGCGCGCAGAGCCATGTGCGGGTGAGTTACGACATCCCGGAGTACACGGGCGACATCGTGGCGCTCGGCACGATCCGCCTGCTGGAGGCGCTGCGCGAGACGAAGGTGCCGGCGCGTTTCTATCAGGCGAGTTCGAGCGAGATGTTTGGCAAAGTGCAGGCGGTGCCGCAGACGGAGACGACGCCTTTCTGGCCGCGGTCGCCCTACGCGGTGGCGAAGGTCTATGGCTACTGGGCGACGGTGAACTATCGCGAAAGCTACGGGATGCACGCGAGCAATGGCATCCTCTTCAACCACGAGAGCCCGCGCCGCGGTGAAACCTTCGTCACCCGGAAAATCACGCGCGCGGTCGCGGCGATCAAGGTGGGCAAACAGAAGGAGCTTTACCTCGGAAATATGGATGCGAAGCGCGACTGGGGTTACGCGCCGGAATACGTGGAAGGCATGTGGCGGATGCTCCAGCAGCCGGAGGGCGACGACTACGTGCTGGCGACGAATGAGACGCACACCGTCCGCGAGTTTGTGGAAGCGGCCTTTGCCCATGCGGGGCTCGACTGGCAGGCGCATGTGAAATACGACGCCCGCTACGAACGCCCGGCCGAGGTGGACCTCCTGATCGGCGACCCGGCGAAGGCCAGGGCGAAGCTCGGCTGGGAGCCGAAAACGCGGTTCACCGAACTGGTGCAGATCATGGTGGATGCGGACTTGGCGGCGCTGGCCTGAGCGGCGGGAATTTCCCCTTGACCGTCCCAGACCCCGCACCCATTGTCCCCGCCCCACTTTAAAAACCTCTTATGAAAGTCTGCGAAATCACCCAAGCCCATCCGACCAAAGGCAGCACCATCCACCGCCGCGGTCTCGCCAAGAAAAAGGGCGGCATCGGCCAGCACGTCACCAAGGTGGTCACGCGCACCTTCGAGCCGAACCTGAAGAAGCGGCGCATCTGGGTCGGCGAGCTGAAAAAATTCGTCACCGTGAAGCTCACGATGCGGGCACTTAAAACCGTGACGAAGAATGGCGCCTATGCCACTCTGAAATCCGCTGGCGTCATCTAGGGCGCTGGTTTTTACCTCGAAACAAACACCAACTCCCAAAACACCCACCCATTATGGCATTCAGCGTCGTCAGCAAAAAATCCGGCAAAACCTACTTCCTCCATCAGCGCAACCAAGAGTTGAAGGGCGGCCAGAAGGTCACGCTTTACTACTTCGGCGGCGAGGCCAAGGAAGGCGCGATCGACGCGCTTCCGAACGGCTATGAAGTCTCCGAGAACACGAAGACCGGCCTGCCTCTGCTGAAGAAGACGAAGTAGGGCGCGGCTGCTGTTGAAGCTTTTTGGCGGCCCGGGAGATGTTCCCGGGCCGCCATTTTCATTTCAGATTTCAGATTTCAGATTGGCGGCGGAGAGCGCCCCGGCAGTGCGGGCGGCTTTTTAATCTGAAATCTGAAATCTGAAATCAAAAATTCCATGAAACCCGTCCCCGTCACCATCCTCACCGGCTTCCTCGGCGCCGGGAAAACCACGCTGCTCAACTACATCCTGAAGCAGCAGCACGGCTACAAGTTCGCGGTCATCGTCAATGAAGTCGGCAAGATCGGCATCGACGGTGCGCTCATCGAAAATACCAAGGACGAGGTGCTCGAAATGAGCAACGGCTGCATCTGCTGCACGGTGCGCAAGGACTTGGTGAAAGGCGTGCAGAATCTTTTGAAAAAGGGCGGCTTCGATTACCTGCTCATCGAGACCACCGGCATCGCCGATCCCGGCCCGGTGGCGCAGACCTTCCTGAACATCCCGGCGCTCCAGCAGTTCGTGCGGATGGACTCCATCATCACGGTCGTGGACGCCGAGCAGATCGAGAAGCAGATGGCCGAGACCGAGACAGCGCGCGAGCAGATCGCGATGGCCGATTTCCTCCTCATCAATAAAACCGACCTCGTGGACGAGGCGCACCTCACCCGGATCGAGGCCATGGCCCGCGAGCTGAATCCGCACGCGCAGATCTTCCGCACGAATCACTCCGAGGTGAACCTCAAGGAGTTGCTCGACATGCAGGCCTTCGACGTGGACCAGAAGCTCACCGTCGATCCCGAGTTCCTCAATGAACTCCAGACGCGGCATCACCACGACATCCAGTCGTTCAGCTTCGAGTTCGACCGCGCGTTCAACGTCGAGAAGTTCGAGTTCTTCGTCCAGCAGCTCTCGGAAAAGGAAAAGGTCTATCGCAGCAAAGGCTTCCTCTCCATCGCCGGCAACCCGCGCCGCGCCATCTTCCACGGGGTCAATAACCGCTTCACCATCCTCTGGGACCGGCTCTGGGAAAAGGACGAGAAGCGCACCAGCCAGCTCGTCTTCATCGGCAAAGCGCTCGACGAGGCCCGCATCCGCGCGGAGCTCGGGAAGTGCCTCGCGTAGCTGCCGGGCCGCACCGCGCGGGAGCGGACGAAGCGCTCCGCGCTACCCCGCCCCGACCGCCGTGGGTGCCATGATGGCGTCCTTCATGCCGTGGAGGAGCTTCTTATCGGGCGGGCAGATCGTGGCGAGCGCGCCGCGCAGTTCGGCCTGTCCGGCGATCACGAAATAATACGGGCACAGCCGCACGCGCCCCTTCATCACCGCGATCTCGCCCGTCGCCGGGTCGAGATACGGCTGCTCCACGAGCCGGCCTTTGTGGAAGCGCTGGAGGATGTGCGGGTGCGTGCCGGCGGCGGCCAGCGCGGCGTCGATGGCGGCGTGCCACTCCGGGTGCGAGCTGTCGGAGCCCAGCACCACGCTGCGGCTGCCCCACGCGGTTTCGTGAAAGCCGCTGATCTTCAGGATGAGTTCGCGCTGCTTTTGCGAGAAAGCTTTCAGCTCCTCCCACGAATGGATCTCCAGACCGGGGATGACGGCGTGCTGCGGGAGCGGCGTGGGGTCCATGATCCATGTGTATGGGATGACCTTTTGCAGCTCGAAAAAGTGCCGCTCGCTCAGCTCGCGCCGCCAGTATTCACGCAGCGGGCGCAGCCAGAAGAGGGCGAACCACAGCTTCTCCTCGAGGTAGGGTTTGAAAGGCGGCGTGATCCGCGCGGTGCCATCCGCCACGGCCTGCATGATCGCCGGCGCGGCGGGGATGTTCGGCAGATCGAAGTGCTCGAAGAAGCGGTAGAGGAAAGTCGGAGGGCGGAGGGCGGAGGGCGGAAGAAAAGACTCCACATCGTGAACGGTCAGCGCATCGGCCCCTTCTCTGTCTTCCGCCCTCCGCCCTCCGCCCTCCGACTTTCCCGCCAGCCTCGCCAGGTATTCCATCTCCGGTCGATATGTCGCCGCCTCTTTCGAGATCAGCACCGTCCCCCTGCCGCCGAGGATTTTCACGAAACCCTCCAGCATCCCCGTCGCGCCGCCGAGGAGATCGTGCGTGCCGAAGCTGGCATAGGTCGCGTTCAGCCATTGGGTGAGGCCGATGCCGCCGGGCACGGAGTCCAGCTCGGCGATGGTGAAACCCTCCTCCGTCAGCACGAGGTCGGGGCGGATGACGGAGGGTAAATCCGCGCGCGTCTCGCGGCGGCGGGCGTAGGCGATGAGGCCGGCGGGTTTCCCGGCGTCGAGATACGCGGCGATCCAGGCGGGCTGCTTGCCGGCGACGGAGCGGTGGTAAAGCTCATTGCACGCGCGCTGAAAGAGATTGAGCCGGTGGCCGAGCTTCGCGAGCTGCTCGGCGAGCGGGGCGGCGATGACGAAGGGTTCCGGCGAGACGAGCCAGTCCTTCTCGGCAAAAAGACCCTCCGCCGGCTGGGCGGCGCGGATGGCGGCGATGCGGTCGAGTGGTGAAAGCATTCGGCCGCGATGCTACCCCGCCCCCCGCACAATCTCCAGCAAAGCTCCATCGCCACGTTTCGCCGCTGCGTTCCTCGTGACGAAACTCCATTTCGTGACGCCCTTGTCCGCGCGACTTCATCGCGCCGCTCCGCTTTTGGAGTGCGGCGGGAAGCGACAGCGCCACGCCGCTTTGGGATTGTCCGGGGGCGGGTCGGGCAGCGGCGTCCCTTCCGGCTCCGCACCCGCAGAGCAGTCCGAAAGCGGCGTGGCGCTGCGCTTCCCGCCGCACTCCACAAATCCGATGCAGCGCCGCCCGGCACGGCGGCGCGTGCAGGGGCGCAATGGAATTGCAAAGACAAGGGCGTTCCGCGATGGAGTCGCGGAACGAGGGATCTCCAGCACGGCATTCCTTCGCGGGTGAAAAAGGGGCGCGCCAGCCCGGCGGCGCGCCGTCGCCGTGGGTCCGTAGAGCGCGCACGGCGGGGTCAAAGGCCCGCCGGCAACCCGCCGATGGCTTTTTTTGCCCATATCAGAGGGAAATCCGTCATTTACACTGTTAGAGGTGACTCAGATAGTGATCGCGAACCCTAAAATAGGGATCGCGGAGGCTCGAATAGTGATCGCGAAAGCATGTATTTTGTTCCAGGAAGCTTTGATAAGCTGGCGCGGTGGTGAGCATTTTGGCAGCGACCACGCTATTTTTGATCGCGAAAGCTCGCACATCCATCGCGGAGCCTCGCCGAGTTCCTCATTTTTTTACCGCGACCACTTGTTAACGTGTCGCGACCTGTGACGCTGCGAACGGTTTCACACTAGGCCTCTCCGCGATGAGTTTTCATGGAATCGCGATCTCTTTTCACGACTCCACCCTCCCCCATGCCGAATCAGTCCGGGCGCCGGAGCGCCTCGTGGTCGCGCAGGAGCGCTCGGCTCCACCGGAAGACTCGGAGCCAGGCGCTCCTGCGCGCCCGGCCCGGCGCTCCTGCGCCCGCCCCGCCAGATTTTTTAAACAGTCTCTCACGGCATGACGCGCGGAGTTCCTGCGAGTCTGAGCCAGAATTCCACGTAAGCAGTCATGGGGTCGATCAGCGGTGTGCGCTGCACTGCCCAAACCAATGGGGTGTAAAGCGTCTCGATGAGGGGACCGCCTCTCCCAGTTTTAGCCGCGATGTAGCAAGCGGGGCCGACGCTCAGGATGTAGAGGAGCAGCACGCCGACGAGGGTGGAGATCACACGGGTGGCAATGCTGCCGAGGGAGAGTGGCTTTTCGAGGTCCATGCGGGCGCGGGGTCAGATGGGGCTTCTCAGAGACTATGGAGTGCGGTGGCAGAGCGTAGCGGCGACACCGCTTTGGCAGGGGCGGAGCGACGGGGGGCCAGCGCACGCACCGCACCCGCCCGTCGCGCCGCTCCTGCCAAAGCGGCGTGGCGCTGACGCTTCCCGCCGCACTCCATAGGTCGGAGTCTATGCAGGCGCGGGGTCACAGGAGCAGTTTCAACCCCTGCCGGATGAGGTCCTCGGTGCTGGCGGTGGCGCCGGACTTTTCCTGGATGGCTTTGACGGCGCGGTGGGCATCGACCTGTTTGTAGCCGAGGGCGATGAGGGCGAGGACGGCGTCGTTGAGCACGGCTTCGGCGGGCGTGGGGGCGTGGGCGGCGCTGGCGGCTTCCCAGGCGGCGGCGATGCCGACTTTGTCTTTCAGCTCGACGATGATGCGCTCGGCGGTCTTTTTGCCGATGCCTTTGGTGCGGGCGAGCGCGGCGGCGTCGCCGGCGACGACGGCGGCTTTGAACATGGTGACGGAAATGCCGGAGAGGACATCGAGGGCGGTGCGGGGGCCGATGCCGCTGACGTGGGTGACGAGGAGGCGGAAGAGGTCGCGCTCGGCGGCGGTGGCGAAGCCGAAGAGGAGGTGGGCGTCTTCGCGGACCTGGAGGTGGGTTAAAAGCTTGATGGGCTGGCCGGGCGCGGGGAGTTTGTCGTAACTCGAAAGAGGGATATGCACATGATAGCCGATGCCGCCGACGCTGATGACCACATGGGTGGGGAGGGCTTCGTGGAGGGTGCCTTCGAGAAAGGTGATCATGGGGGAAAGAATGAAGGCGGAAGGCGGAAGGCGGAAGACGGAAATCCGGGAGGGAGGAACGTTGAAGGTTTTCCTTTCTTCCGCCTTCCGCCTTCCGCCTTCATTCTTTCCACGCTCTTCCTCGCTCTCACGCTACCCTCTTTCGCCGGAGAGACTGCCAATGAAATCACCTGGCGGGTGTGGCTGGAGCCGCGGTCGGCGCGGGCGGCGGTGACGCTGCCGATCGCGGGGGCGGAACGGACGGAGCTGTGCGCCGGGTTTCTGACGGAGGAGGGGCCGCGGGCGATGACGAAGGCGGAGCAGACGGAGATGGGGATCGGGATGGCGCGGTTTGCGGCGCAGGCGCGGGAGAATGCGGCGGCGGATCTGGCGGGGCTGAAGCCGCGGTACGTGCGGAACCGGAAGCGGGTGATCGAGTACGCGGAGCTGCGGAGTGAGCGGCCGGTGGTGGCGGGGGCGGTGCTGGCGCCGAAGTTTCTGGAGCTTTTCGCGGGGACGCTGGGGGAGAAGGTGCTGGTGGTGGTGCCAAACCGGTTCACGGCTTTCGTGTTCCCGGCGCTGGCGGGGAATCACGCGGACTATGCGCCGATGGTGCTGGCGGCGCTGCGGGAGACGGCTTGGGGGGTGAGTGTGGAGGTTTTTGAGATCAGTAGCGAGGGGGTGAGATGTGTGGGGCGGTATGCGGAGCCGTGAGGAAAGTCGGAGGGCGGAGGGCGGAAGTCGGAAGAAAAAGACTCCGCATTTCAATCCGTCACCGCTGCCGGATTGCCCCTCTTCCGCCCTCCGCCCTCCGCCCTCCGCCTTCCGACTTTCCCCTCGCTCGCGGCACGGTTCCGGCATTCATTCCCGGCTCGCATGAAAAAAGTCATCCCCGCAGTGGTCGTGCTCATCGCTCTGGCGGTGGGGGCGTTTGTCGTTTTTAAGAAGACCATCGGCAGCCATGTGCCGGCGGCGCTGCTGGTGCCGGGGGAGACGCTGCTTTTCGTGGATCTGCCGAATGTGCCGCGGACGGCGCTGCGGTGGCCGAAGACGGGGCTGGGGCAGATTTTCGCGGAGCCGGAGGTGCAGCGCTTTCTGGAGAAGGCGCGGACGACGGACGGGCCGGTGAAACGGATGGAGGAAAAGCTGGGACAGGTGCTGCGGGTGGCGCCTCGGGAGGCGTTCGTGGCGGTGACTTCGATCGAGGGGGCGTCGCCGAAATGGATCGCGGGGTTCGCTTTCCTCGGACGCAAGAAGGAGGCGGAGGCGCTGCTGGCGGAGCCGCGCGCGGGGTGGAAGGCGGCGTGGCCGGCGGGGAAATCGGATCTGGCGATGCACGGGGCGGTGGAGGTGGAGACCTACACGGAGGGGGAGAAGGTGATGGCGGAGGCGTTCAAGGGGGACTGGTATCTGGTGTCGAATGACGTGGCGCTGCTGCACTCGACGCTGGACGCGTGCGGGCTGCCGGGAGGCGCGCCGGATGCGCTGGGGACGCGCGAAGTTTTCAAAAAGGCGACGGCTCCGCTGCCGGGAGATGGGGATGCGCTGGTGTTTGCGCAGTTCGGGACGCTGACGGAGCGGCTGACCTCGCTGCTGGTGGCCACCGGCCAGGCGCCGGACCCGGGGCAGCTCGCGGAGCTGAAGCGGGTGCAGGCGGTGGCGTGGGGGACGAAGCTGGAGGGGAAGCAGATCCGGGATACGATCTTTCTGCTCGCGCCGGGAGGCCGGGCGGAACCGCGGCTGAAGCTGAATGCGGAGGGCGGGCGGACGGGTGAGACGTTCCTGACGTATGTGATGAAGCTGCCGGAGAAGATCGAGCTGCCGGATTCCGCGGGGCTGCTGGGCGGCTATCTGCCGATGCTCGCGCCGATGGAGAAGGCATTGGCGGGAAAGGGGCTGACGTGGGCGGATCTGACGGTGGCGTTTGGCCCGGAGCTGGGGCTGGTGGCGGACTGGCCGGTGCAGGACGGGCAGCCGTCGGCGGTGCTCGGTCTCGATGTGCGGGATGCGGTGAAGGCGAAGGCGTTTGTGGAGGTCTTCACCGGCGAGGTCCCCGGCACGCCGCCGTGGGGTCGGGCGGAAAGGGATGGGGTAACGCTTTTCCAAAGCCCTCCCGGCGAAGGTCTCCTGCCGGTTTCGCCGAGTCTGGCGCTGACGGACAAGTTTCTCTTCCTCGGTTTCAGTCCCGCAAGCGCAGGGGGTGCCGCCGCCCGCTGGCGGGGACCCTTTGCCGGCAAGCACACTCTCGGGGAGCCGACTTCGGGCTACGGCTCGCTCGACACCAGGACGCTCTTTGAGCGGAGCTACGGCACCCTGCGCCCCTTCCTGGGAATGTCGCTCGCCTTTAACGCCGACGCGGGACAATACCTCGATGCCGGCAAACTCCCCGGCACCGAAACCATCAGCCGCCACCTGATGCCGTCGGTCTATTCCCAAAGCACGACCACAGAGGGAACGCTGGTGGAATCGGTGGGGACGCTGACCTTCAATCAGGTCATTATCGCGGCCCTCGGCGGGGGCATCGCCGCCGCCTTCCCGATGATCGAAAGCACGCTCAACAGTGGTCTGAAACTCGACCCGGAGCTCCTGCAGCTCGCCCCGCCCGCCCCCTCACTTTCCGCCCCCACCCCCGCTGCCCCGACGGCCCAGCCATAAGCAGAAATTGCGGCTGAACGGAAAAAATCGTTCGTGGGGAGGGAAAAGTGTGATACCCTGCGCGCCCTATGCCTATGCACAAGAAAACCGCTTTCTCCCGCCGTCTTCCTGATCTGGTCACTGAGGAATTAGCCGCTGCGCTGATGTCGAAGACGAATTTTGAGTTCAAGGATCTTTTCGAGGTCGTCCACGCCAAACTCCGCGCCCGCAACGCCGCGAGCGGGGGTGAGGAAATGCTCCGTCTGCGCGCCTATGAGAAGCTCCAGAACCTGGTCTCCCGCGGCATGGTGAAAAAGGAAGCCAAGAAGTACAAAGGCGTTCCCAAGATCCTGGCGACTCTCGAAACTTTTCCGCCAAAAATCCCCGGCGCCCCCGCTCCCGCCGCCGCGGCTCCTGCCACGGCCTGACCGAATCTCTGACACGGTTCGTCCAGGGGCATGAGCGAATACTTTCCGATCTTCCTTCAGGTCATCGTCGCCATCGGCTTTGCCGCGTCGGCGCTCGGCGTCAGCGTCCTTCTCGGCAGGACCGCGAAGAGCAACAAGGCGAAGGACTCCGCCTACGAGTGTGGCATGCCCGCCGAGGGGGCGGCCCAGCCCCGCTTCAGTGTGAAGTTCTATCTCGTGGCGATGCTCTTCATCCTTTTCGATATCGAGGTCGTCTTCATGTACCCGTGGGCCGTCGTGTATCGGGAATTCCTCGTGACGCACGGGCCGGGCATCTTCTGGAGCATGCTGAGCTTCGTCACCATCCTCACGGTCGGCTACGTGTATGCGATCATGAAGGGCGCGCTCGACTGGAAGAGCTGACCGGTTTCGCATGGTTCACCACATCACCCTCTGCAAGCTCCAGCCCGAGGTCACGGCTGCCAAACTCGAGCAACTCATGATGACCACGCGCATGAGCCTCCTGAAGATCCCGGAAATCCTCAGCGTCCGCTGCGGAAAGAACATCGATCCCAAGTCAGAGTGGCCCTTCTTCGTCGCGCTCGACTTTGAATCCCTGGAAAAGCTCGCGATGACGGAGGACGACGCCATCTACATGAAATTCGTGGCCGACGTCATCAAGCCGCATACGGCTGACCGCTTGGTGCTCCACTACGAGATGGAGCCGGGCAAGAGCATCAAATACTCCTGAAGCCGGGAGGCGACGAAAGCGATCTCGTCGTCGGAGATGGTGAAGGGCGGGGTGAAACTGAGGACGTTGCCGGCGGGTGAATCGGCGAGAAGGAGGAGACCGTCGCGGAGGGCGGACTTGATGATCGCGACAGCCAGCGCGGTGGCGGGGGTGAAAGTGGAAGGCTCGACGAGTTCGACGCCGAGCATGAGACCGAGGCCGCGAATTTCGCCGATGTGCGGCGAGTGCAGCGCCTGGAGTGCGCCTTTCAGTTTCGCACCGCGCTCCTGAACCAGCGGCGCGAGTGCCGGATCGGCGTGCTGCTTGAGCGACGCGAGCGCCATGGCGCAGCCGAGCGGGTTGCCGAGAAAGGTGCTGGTGTGCAGCGCCTCACCGGCAGAGAGCGGCCATGCATCCATGACCTCCGCGCGACCGACGCACGCGGACAGCGGGAAACCGCCGGTCAGCGCCTTGCCGAGACAAAGGAGGTCCGGCACGACGCCCGAGGGATCGCACGCAAAGAGCGCCCCAGTCCGGTGGAAGCCGGTGTAGATCTCGTCGGCGATCAGCAGGACGCCGTGCGCATCACAGACCGTGCGGAGCATCGGGAGAAACTCCCCCGGCGGCACCACGCAGCCTCCGCGCCCCTGCACCGGCTCCACCAGGACGCACCCGATCCCGCCAGCCTGGATGGCCTCCTCGATCTGCCTCCGCAGCCGCGCGAGATCCGCACCGCTTCCGGCCGGATACGGCAGCAGCGTCGCGAAGTCTTTTAACTGCGCGCGAAACGGCTCGCGAAAGAACGGCAGCCCGATCGCGCTCAGCGCACCCAGCCCCAGCCCGTGATACCCGCCCTCAAACGCGATCACCCCCGGCTTCCCCGTCCGCAGCAGCGCCGTCTTGAGCGCCGTCTCCACGGCATCCGAGCCCGAATTGCTCAGCACCGTCTTCCCGTCGCCTGCGCCCCAGCGCTCGTAGGTCATCGCGCTCAGCCGCGCGCAAAGCTCCGCCTTCACCTCCGTCGGATGCACATCGCCCATCGCGTGCATCAACTCCGCCGACTGCGCCACCAGCGCGGCGCGGACCTCGTCATTCGTGTGCCCCAGCCCGCACACGCCGAAGGCCGACGTCAGATCGAGAAAGCGGTTTCCATCCGCGTCCCACACATTCGTCCCCTCAGCACGCTTCCAGAAGACCGGGAAATCGTCCGCGAGATACGTCACATTTCGGGACTCGTGCCGGCGCAGCTTCTCCGCCAGCGCCAGCGAGCGCGGGCCGGGGATGGCGGTGCAAATGTGAGGGAGCATGTGGGGAGAATGGCGAATGAGGAATGACGGATGACGAGGGAATGACGAATGTCTCATGAAGAAACGCGCTGAGTTCAATCATTCCCGGTTACGTCATTTTTTCGTCATCCGTCATTCTTCATCCGTCATTTTCCTTTCAGCGCCTGCGCGTACACCGCCTCGTAGCCGACGACCGCCTTTTCCCACGAAAAGTCACACGCCATCGCCCTCCTCATCAGCCCCTGCCAATGCGGCGCATCGGTGAAGTGCCGTTTCGCCCGCATCAGCGCGTCCCATAGCGCCTCCGGGGTGGAGTCGAAAAAGAGAAAGCCGTGCCCGCTTTCCGTCGTGGGATCGTAGTCCTGGATCGTCTCATAGAGCCCGCCGGTGGCGCGGGCGATTGGCAGCGTGCCGTACTTCAGCGCATACATCGCCCCCAGCCCGCACGGCTCGAAATGCGACGGCACCAGGAACGCATCCGCACCCGCATAGATGAGGTGCGAGAGCGACTCGTCCATGCTCTGCCGGAAGGCGAAGCGCCCCGCGTGGCGCTTGCTCGCGATCAGCAACTCCCGCTCATACGCCAGGTCTCCCTCGCCCAGGATCACCAGCCGCACGTCATCCGCGAGCAGCCGGTCGAGCAGCGGGAGCAGCAGGTCGATCCCCTTTTGTTGCGCCAGCCGCGAGACGATCGCCAGCACCGGCCCGCGCGGCGCGGGCGCCAGCCCGCACTCCCGCAGCAGCGCCGCCCGGCACGCCATCTTCCCCGTCAGCGCCGCTGGCGTATAGCGCTCCGGCAGCAGCCGATCCGTCGCCGGATTCCACGTCGTGTAGTCCGCTCCATTCAAGATCCCGCGCAGCTTCCCGGCGTTCTCGCGGATCACCGCATCCAGCCCGCAGCCGTGCTCCGGCGTCTGGATTTCCCGCGCATAGCGCTCGCTCACCGTCGTCACCGCATCGGCGAAAAGGATACCGCCTTTGAGCAGATTCAACCGGCCGTAAAACTCCACGCCCCGTGCGCCGAAGTAATCCCCCGGCAGATTCGTCAGGCCGAAATCCCACGCATCGAAGCTCCCCTGATACGCCAGATTGTGGACCGTCATCACGCTTTTGAACGGCAGCTTTCGCTCCCGCAGCAGCACCGGCACCAGTCCCGTCTGCCAGTCGTGCGCATGCACGATTTCCGGCGGCGGGACGATCCGCCGGACCAGTTCCACCACGGCCTTCGAGAACCAGATGAACCGCTCCGCATTGTCCACGAAATCGCCCGCTTCCGTCCCGTACAGACCGCTCCGGTCAAAGTATTCGTCCTGCCGCAGAAGAAAAATCTGCACCCCGTTCGTCGCCGTGCCTTCCCAGACCTCCGCCGTCACGCGCCGCCCGCCGATCGGCACCGCCAGCCTCACGCCCGTGTCCTTCACGCGCTCGCGCAGACCCCGGTAGCACGGCAGCACCACACTCACTTCGTGACCGCGCGCCGCGAGCGCGGCCGGCAGCGCTTCGAGCACATCCCCGAGCCCGCCAGTGCGCGCGAGCGGGTGCATTTCGCTGCCCGTCAAAAGAATTCTCATACGTCGGGGATTAGCGCCGGCGGCAGCGTGTGGCGAGGAGGAAGGTGCTGTCGCCTCCACGCTTCTTCATGTGCCCAAATGGCGCTTGTCATCAAAATCGCGGTTGTTAGATTCGCCGCACTTTTCCCCAGGATCACTCATCCTCGAATGACACTCGGCAACCTCCTCACCGTCCACCAGATCCTCCCGCAAATGCAGGCCACGGAACGGTGGACGGCCATCGTCGAGCTGGTCGATCTCCTCGTCGTCCAGCAGCAGATCAAACCCGAGGACCGCGATACCGTCCTCGCCGCCCTCCGCCAGCGCGAGGAGACGATGAGCACCGGCATCGGCTTCGGCATCGCCATCCCGCACGCCTCCTCGGACCGGGTGGAGAAAGTGGTCGCCGCCTTTGGCCGCTCGTCCGGCGGCATCGAGTTCGACTCCCTCGACAATGCGCCGGTGAAATTCATCGTCCTCTTCGTCGTCCCAAAGGACCAGTTCCAGACCCATCTCCGCACCCTCGCCGCCATCGCGAAATTCCTCAACGACCGCGCCGTCCGCGAGCGCCTCGGCACCGCCCCCACGGCCGAGGAAATCCTCACCATCTTCCAAGGCTCCTAGAGGAAAGGAAGCTGGCCGCGCGGCACGCTCCCGTCCCGGAATGACGGATCCTTTTTCATCCCGCCGCCCGCTTCCGACCATGACCATCGCCGCCGAACTCCAGGCCCGCCTCCGCACCGCCCTCATCGGCCTCGGTGAAAGCGACGCGCGCGTGCAGGCGGCCACCGACACGCGCTTCGGCGACTACCAGACCAATGCCGCCATGGTGCTCGCCAAACAGCAGCGCACCAATCCCCGCCAGCTCGCGCAGCGCATCATCGACGGGCTGGACGTGGCTGACCTCTGCGAGCCGCCCGAGATCGCCGGCGCAGGCTTCATCAATTTCCGCCTCCGCCCCGATGCCCTCGCGCAGCGTTTCACCGTGCTGGCCGGCGACGCGCGGCTCGGCGTGACGGAGCCGGAGCGCGGGCGGCAGTTCGTCATCGACTTCAGCTCCCCCAATGTCGCCAAGCCGATGCACGTCGGCCACATCCGCTCCACCATCCTCGGCGACGCCCTCGCCCGCATCGCCGCCTTCCTCGGCCACCGCGTCGTGCGCGACAACCACATCGGCGACTGGGGCACACAGTTCGGCATGCTCCTCACCGGCTGGAAAACCGAGCTGCGCGCCGACGCCCTCGCCGCCGATCCGCTCGGCGAAATGGAGCGCCTCTACAAACTCATCTCCCCGCGCTGCAAGGAAGACCCCGCCACCCTCGACCGCGCCCGTGCGGAGCTGGTGAAACTCCAGGACGGCGACGTCGAAAACCTCGGCATCTGGCGCGAGATGCTCCGCCTTTCGCAGGCCCAGTTCGACACCATCTACGGCCGGCTCGGCGTGCAGTTCGACGTCGCGCTCGGCGAAAGCTTCTACAACCCGTGGCTCAAAGACGTTGTGCTACAGCTCCTCGCCGCCGGTATCGCCCGCGAGAGCGAGGGTGCGCTCTGCGTTTTCTCCGACGGCACCGTGCCGGAAAAAGACGACCCCTTTCTCATCTCACGCGACGGCGACTGGGTGCCCATGCCCGCGCTCGTGCAGAAAGCCGACGGCGCGGCGAACTACACCACGACCGACCTCGCCACGCTCGACTACCGCCTGAAGACCTGGTCGCCCGACGAAATCCTTTACGTCACCGACGGCCGCCAGCAGCACCACTTCCGCCAGCTCTTCGCCATCTTCCGCCGCTGGCAACCCGCCGCCGCCGCGAAGCTCTCCCACGTCTGGTTTGGCTCCATCCTTGGCGAGGACGGGAAGCCTTTCAAAACGCGCAGCGGCGAGACGATCAAGCTCGCCGGACTGCTCGACGAAGCCGAGGAGCGCGCCTTCCGCATCGTCTCGGAAAAAAACCCGACTCTGCCCGAAGCCGGGCGCCGCGAGATCGCGCGCATCATCGGCATCGGTGCGGTGAAATACGCCGACCTGCTGCCAAACCGGCAGAGCGACTACACCTTTTCCTGGGACAAAATGCTGGCGCTGACCGGCAACACCGCGCCCTACCTGCAATACAGCGTCGTGCGAATCCAGAGCATCTTTCGGAAGGCGGACGCGGAAGGCATCGCGAACTCGGAGTCAGCCGTCACTCTCACCGAACCCGCCGAACTCGCTCTGGCCAAGAAGCTTTTCCACTTCGGCGAAGTCCTCCCGCAAGTCCTCGAAGACTACCGCCCGAACCTGCTTTGCAACTACCTCTACGAACTCGCCGGCACCTTCCACAGCTTCTTCGAGGCGTGCCCCGTATTGAAAGCGGACGGCGACCTCCGCACCAGCCGCCTCACCCTCTGCGCCGTGACCGCGCGCACGCTGCGCGAGGGGCTCGGCCTCCTCGGCATCGGCGTGCCTGAACGGATGTGAGGCGCGAGAGCACCGGCAGTGCTTTTGGAGGGCGGTGGCAGAGCGAGGCACGAGCGGCGACCCCGCTTTGGGAGGGAGCGCACCCCCGAGCGCAGACCTCGCCACGCCCGCAGCCCTCCCCCGAAAGCGGCGTGGCGCCATCGCTTCCCACCGCACTCCAAAGCGTGCCGACGTGCGCTGGGGATGCAGGAAGTTTGCAGGGCTGGCCCCCGGCTTGCTAAAGAACGCTCCCCATGATCCTCCGCGCCCTCCTCCTCCCGCTGCTCCTCCTGGCCGGCTGCGGGTGCCCCGGCTATACCTACCGCTACGTGCCGGGCCGGACCGCCGAGGTGCGGGGCGGCTACGCCAGCGCGCCGCCCGCAGCACCGCCGGAGGTGCATGCGGCGATCGCCGCGGGCAATCGCATCGCCGGCCTGCCGTATGGCTACGGCGCGGGACACGGGCAGGGGGAAGACACCGCGTATGATTGCAGCGGGGCCGCGAGTTATGTGCTGCGGGGCGCGGGCAAATTGCGCGCGGCGGAGACTTCGGGCAGCTTCCGCCAGTACGGAGAGCCGGGGCCGGGGGAATGGATCACGATCTACGCGAAAAAGGGGCACGTCTTCATGTCGGTGGCCGGGCTGCGCTATGACACGGGCTACACGGGTGGCCCCAAAGGTCCGCAGTGGACGATGCGCGACCGCCCGGCGGACGGCTGTGTGATGCGGCACCCGGTGGGGCTGTAGGCGCGGCCAGAAAGGTGCGGTTTGCGCGTCGGCTCGACGCGCTTCCAGCGTGCGGCCCGGAGACTTATACGATTTCCACAGTCGGATTGCCTGAAAGCGCCATGAGCGCCGAAGGTGCTCCATCCGTCAGCCCAGGGTTGCGAGGCACGAGCTACCCTGGG
>Ga0105044_10004501_pt1 | contig 19143 bp, 10 predicted proteins | sample MAT01_FD_78092 | JGI IMG/M metagenome (GOLD analysis project Ga0105044, IMG submission 78092) | Freshwater microbial communities from Lake Fryxell liftoff mats and glacier meltwater in Antarctica - MAT-01 | ecosystem: Environmental > Aquatic > Freshwater > Ice > Liftoff microbial mat | place...
AGTTTTAGCGGAACTGTCACCTTCAAAAAAGCTTTGCAAATACAAGAATCAGCTTGTATGGTAAATAGCGATCGTATCCTAGTTGAGACAGATTGCCCATTTCTCGCCCCCGTACCCCAGCGGGGAAAACGCAATGAACCTGCTTTCGTCTACCACGTAGCCGAGCAAGTTGCTAAATTGAGAGGAGTGTCTCTCTTAACCTTGTCCCAGCAGACAACGGAAAATGCCTGTCAGCTATTCGGTCTTTCATTGTAACGAAAGCCGAAAATATAGCAGAGGAAGAAGGAAGAAGGAAGAAGGAAACCCACCCCCTACTCCCCCCTCGCCCCCCAAGAGGGGGAAGGAAGAAGGAAGAAGGGAAATGCAATAGAATCAATGGTTTTAGCAATTAACAACGTCCTAATTACCGAGAGAGTTGTTATGGGGAACAACGAAGAAAGATCGAGTTAAAGGAAGACAAGGTAGATACTGCCATCCAGAACCCGGTAACGGCAGCAGCCTACACCCAAAATATGTTATCCTCTAAAGTTGGCTATCCATCGGATTTGCGCCCTATAATTAAAACAAGGAGCCGATAGCAGTTTCTCGGAAACTGCCAGCGCAACGCCCGCATTGTACGTTCGGGTAAGGCAAAAAATTAAACTAATACCTGAAAAATACAAATCAAAACAAACTTGGAACCTCAGCAATTTGGCGATAGCTTAAAAGTAAATTCTAGGACTCAAATGTGTAGGAAATTTACAAAAGAACACCAAGAGGTCGGAGCCAAAAGTATTTCGATCGAAGCCAAAATCAGCAATAATCCGCTGCGAGCAACCCGCACAAATAACCGTTGCAGCCCTGTGGTAGGCGATCGTAAATATCATATAAATTCTCTCACACAATCCATCAAAAAAACGAAAGCAAGGTAAAAATGCGCCTGCTAGGCGCAATGTAAAAAGCTAGAGCCATCGCGGAAAAAGGACACCCATGACCACTAAAGACTACACAGAATTCGCCTTCACCTTACCCGACCTAATCGAAATCCAGCGGGCAAGTTTTCGCTGGTTCCTAGAAGCCGGACTGATCGAAGAACTAGACAGCTTTTCGCCAATCACAGATTACACAGGTAAGCTGGAACTGCACTTCATAGGCAAAGACTTCAAACTGAAGCGCCCAAAATACGACGTAGACGAAGCAAAACGACGGGACAGCACCTACTCAGTACAAATGTACGTTCCCACCCGTTTGATTAACAAAGAAACAGGCGAAATCAAAGAACAAGAAGTATTCATCGGTGATTTGCCGTTGATGACAGAACGCGGCACATTCATTATCAACGGCGCAGAACGAGTCATTGTTAATCAAATTGTGCGTTCCCCAGGTGTGTACTACAAATCAGAAACCGACAAAAACGGCCGTCGTTCCTACAACGCATCTCTCATCCCCAACCGAGGCGCATGGCTGAAATTTGAAACAGACAAAAACGATTTAGTCTGGGTCAGAATCGACAAAACCCGCAAACTCAGTGCTCAAGTCCTGCTAAAAGCCCTCGGACTCACAGACGGCGAAATCAACGACAGTTTGCGCCATCCCGAATACTTCCAAAAGACGATCGAAAAAGAAGGACAATTCGGCGAAGAAGAAGCCCTGATGGAGCTGTATCGCAAACTCCGACCAGGTGAACCCCCCACCGTAGCCGGCGGCGAACAACTGCTCAATTCGCGTTTCTTCGACCCCAAACGGTATGATTTGGGTCGAGTTGGACGCTACAAACTCAACAAAAAGTTGAACTTGACTATCCCAGATACAATGCGGGTGCTGACATCGCAGGATATTCTGACGGCGATCGACTATTTGATTAACCTAGAATTCGATATCGGCTCAACAGACGACATCGACCACTTAGGAAACCGTCGGGTGAGAAGTGTCGGCGAACTGCTGCAAAACCAAGTCAGAGTCGGACTCAACCGCTTGGAACGAATCATCCGCGAAAGAATGACCGTTTCCGATTCCGACTCTTTGAGTCCAGCATCCTTGGTGAATCCAAAACCCCTAGTAGCAGCAATTAAAGAGTTCTTCGGCTCTTCCCAATTGTCTCAGTTTATGGATCAGACAAATCCGTTGGCCGAACTGACTCACAAACGCCGACTTTCAGCCCTAGGACCAGGAGGTTTGACTCGCGAACGGGCTGGATTTGCCGTGCGGGATATTCACCCATCTCATTATGGTCGGATTTGCCCGATCGAAACACCAGAAGGCCCCAACGCCGGACTCATCGGCTCCCTCGCCACCCACGCGCGAGTTAATTCCTATGGCTTCATTGAAACCCCATTCTACCCAGTAGAAAAAGGACAAGTGCTGCGAGATAAAGCTCCCGTTTACATGACAGCCGATGAAGAAGATGACTTGCGCGTCGCACCGGGGGACATTAGCCTCGACGAAAATAATAACCTGTTGGGCGAAACCGTAGCCGTCCGTTACCGCCAAGAATTTACGACGACGACTCCGATGCAAGTGGACTACATGGCAATTTCGCCAGTCCAAATCGTCTCCGTGGCTACTTCCATGATTCCGTTCCTGGAACACGACGACGCGAACCGAGCTCTGATGGGCTCAAATATGCAGCGCCAAGCAGTCCCTCTGCTCAAACCCGAACGGCCCCTCGTGGGAACAGGTTTGGAAGCTCAAGCAGCCAGAGACTCCGGTATGGTGGTGGTTTCTCGGACGAACGGCGAAGTAGTCTACATTGATGCGACGCGGATCATCGTCAAAACCCTAGCGCCAGATGCGGCCGCCAGCACGGGTGAAGAGCATTTCATGATTCGGGATTTCGATGAGCTTCGGGCCAGAAATCATTCGGCATTTAAGCAAAAGTATGCTGGTTGTATCGAACATGAGTTGCAAAAATATCAGCGTTCTAACCAGGATACTTGTTTAAATCAACGTCCTTTGAGTTATGAAGGCGATCGGGTTGTGACCGGTCAAGTCCTAGCCGACGGTTCATCCACCGAAGGCGCAGAACTAGCCCTCGGACACAATATCCTCGTAGCTTATATGCCTTGGGAAGGCTACAACTACGAAGACGCGATGTTGATTAGTGAACGCCTGGTTTACGAAGACGTATACACCAGCATCCACATTGAAAAGTATGAAATCGAAGCCCGTCAAACCAAACTCGGCCCCGAAGAAATCACCCGCGAAATTCCCAACGTCGGCGAAGACGCTTTGCGGCAATTAGATGAACAAGGGATTATCCGCAAAGGGGCTTGGGTAGAAGCCAGCGACATCCTAGTCGGTAAAGTTACTCCCAAAGGTGAATCAGACCAACCGCCGGAAGAAAAACTGTTGAGAGCAATTTTTGGTGAAAAAGCCAGAGATGTTCGCGACAATTCCCTGAGAGTTCCCAACGGTGAAAAAGGCCGCGTCGTAGACGTGCGAGTTTTCACACGGGAACAAGGAGACGAACTTCCTCCCGGCGCGAACATGGTAGTCCGAGTTTATGTCGCCCAAAAGCGGAAGATTCAAGTCGGTGACAAAATGGCCGGCCGCCACGGGAATAAGGGGATTGTGTCCCGGATTTTGCCGAAGGAGGATATGCCTTATTTACCCGATGGTACGCCAGTTGACATGGTGTTGAATCCTTTGGGTGTACCATCTCGGATGAATGTGGGTCAGATTTTTGAATGCTTGCTGGGATGGGCTGGCGAAAATCTGTCCATGCGCTTTAAGATGGTGCCGTTTGATGAAATGCACGGGGCCGAGAAATCTCGCGAAACAGTGCACGGTAAGTTGCAGGAAGCGCGGGATAAAACTGGTAAGCCGTGGGTTTTTGATGAAAAACATCCGGGTAAAACTATTGTCTATGATGGCCGGACTGGTGAAGCATTCGATCGCCCGATTACAGTCGGTATCGCTTATATGCTCAAACTCGTCCACTTGGTAGATGACAAAATCCACGCCCGGAGCACAGGGCCATACTCCCTAGTAACGCAACAGCCTTTGGGCGGTAAAGCTCAACAAGGCGGACAGCGGTTTGGGGAAATGGAAGTTTGGGCTTTGGAAGCTTTTGGGGCTGCTTATACTTTGCAAGAGTTGTTGACTGTGAAGTCGGACGATATGCAAGGTCGAAATGAGGCTTTAAATGCGATCGTCAAAGGCAAATCGATTCCGCGCCCTGGTACTCCTGAGTCTTTCAAGGTGTTGATGCGAGAATTGCAGTCTTTGTGCTTGGATATTGCTGTGCACAAAGTCAACACCACTGATGATGGTAGTGAGCACGTTGAGGTCGATTTGATGGCAGATGTCGGTAACAGGCGATCGCCCAATCGGCCTACCTATGAATCTCTTTCCCGTGATGAAGGTGACGATGATATGTAGGGATTAGAGATGGTCGATGGTCGATTTTTGGTAACATTCCATCTAAAATCTAAAATCAACCATCTCTAATTGAAAGCCTCAACAGTGTTCGTAGCACTGTTGAGGCTGAATCAACGCTATAAACAAGATAGACGCTGACATGACGATTGTAACAGTTGTCCCAGGCATTGAAGGAGAAATTGACCGATCGAGCGGTTGTATTAATTGGCAAGGGAGTAAGTTTGGCAACGGTTACGGGCGCAAGTGGATCGATGGCAAAACGGTATCAGTCCACCGATTAGTCCTCGAATCAAAAATAGCAGGATTCCTCGATTCCGGTCATTTTGCGTGCCACACCTGTGACAATCGAAGCTGCATCAACCCGGAACATCTCGTAGCTGGAACTGCGGCTGAAAATACCGGGCAAATGATGGAGCGCGAGCGCAAAACTCCCAGACGCAAAAGTATTCCAGGTATCGGTAAACTGTCGATTGCACAACTGCGAGAAATTCAGACTAAATATTTAGCTGGAACCATCAAGAACCACCTAGCAAAAGAGTATGGAGTAGATCATGACACTATTACTAAGATACTTAAGGCAAATATTCCCGAAAACTTCACTACAGTTTCACCTAATTTTTTAGGAGAAATACAAGACAATGGCTGCATCATTTTCCAAGGTTCAAAGGACGGTCAAGGCTACGGCCGGTACTTTAAAAATGGAAAATCGAAATTAGTTACTCGTGCTGTTTTAGCTCTTCAATTAGGATATGAACTTCCGACTTCGATGGATGCTTGTCATACCTGCGATCGTCCAAGCTGTATCAATCCAGAACACCTTTGGGCTGGTACTCGAAATATTAAGTATCACGTGACTTGGAAGGCAGAAGGCGAAGAGGTTCCAGTTCCTCGTATGGGTGGATCTCTCGATCGCAAATTTACTTTTGCTCAAGCTCTTGAAATCAGAAGACGAATTCAAGCTGGAGAATCCATTCCCAAAATAGCTCAGGAATTTGGGGTGTCCAGAAGTATCATTCATGATATTAAAAACAATGTCACATATAGAGGAGAATAATATTGATTTGAAGTCGCAAAACTAGCCACAAAAAAGATAAATTACCAGAAATAATCGACTGTAAATCATCAATTGGAGTCACAATGGCTAAGATAGAACAACGCTTTGATTACGTCAAGATAGGGTTAGCTTCACCAGAAAGAATTCGACTGTGGGGAGAGAGAACTTTACCCAATGGTCAGATTACTGGCGAAGTTACGAAACCTGAGACGATAAATTACAGGACCTTGAAACCTGAGATGGATGGCTTGTTTTGCGAGCGCATTTTTGGGCCTGCAAAAGATTGGGAATGTCATTGTGGTAAGTACAAAAGAGTTCGTCATAGAGGCATTGTTTGCGAAAGATGTGGTGTTGAAGTAACTGAATCTCGCGTCCGTCGCCATCGCATGGGATTTATCAAATTAGCAGCTCCCGTAGCTCACGTTTGGTATCTCAAAGGCATCCCCAGTTACATGGCAATCCTATTAGATATGCCCCTGCGAGATGTCGAACAAATTGTTTATTTCAACGCCTATGTTGTGTTGAATGCCGGGAACGCCGATAAGCTGCAATACAAGCAATTGCTGACAGAAGATGCTTGGCTGGAAATAGAGGATGAACTCTACAGCGAAGACTCCACACTCACAGGCGTAGAAGTTGGCATAGGTGCTGAAGCATTGCAAGTTTTGTTGCAGAATATTCCCCTGGAATCGGAAGCGGAAAAGTTGCGGGAAGATATTGCAAATGCTAAGGGTCAAAAACGCGCCAAGTTGATTAAACGCTTGCGAGTAATTGACAACTTTATTGCTACTGGTTCCCAACCAGACTGGATGGTGTTGTCGGTGATTCCGGTGATTCCTCCAGATTTGCGGCCGATGGTTCAGTTGGATGGTGGACGTTTTGCTACCTCTGACCTTAATGACCTTTATCGCCGGGTAATTAACCGCAATAATCGCTTAGCAAGACTGCAAGAAATCCTCGCACCAGAAATCATTATCCGTAACGAAAAGCGGATGTTGCAGGAAGCAGTGGATGCGCTGATTGATAATGGACGACGAGGCCGAACAGTGGTAGGTGCAAATAATCGCCCGCTGAAGTCTTTGTCAGACATTATCGAAGGGAAACAAGGGCGCTTCCGGCAAAACTTGTTGGGTAAACGGGTTGACTATTCTGGACGTTCGGTAATTGTTGTCGGGCCGAAACTGAAGATTCATCAGTGTGGTTTGCCGCGAGAAATGGCGATCGAGCTTTTCCAGCCTTTTGTGATTCACCGCTTGATTCGTCAGGGGTTGGTGAACAACATCAAAGCGGCTAAGAAGATGATTCAGCGCAATGATCCGGGGGTTTGGGAGGTGCTGCAAGAGGTGATTGAAGGACATCCTGTGATGCTAAACCGCGCACCAACTTTGCACAGGTTGGGGATTCAGGCTTTTGAACCGATTTTGGTGGATGGAAGGGCGATTCAACTTCATCCGCTAGTTTGTCCGGCTTTTAACGCTGACTTTGATGGCGACCAAATGGCTGTTCACGTTCCTTTGTCTTTGGAATCTCAGGCTGAGGCTCGGTTGTTGATGTTGGCTTCTAATAATATTATGTCGCCAGCTACGGGTAGACCAATTGTCACGCCTTCTCAGGATATGGTACTCGGTTGCTATTACTTGACGGCAGATAATCCTCACGGTCAAAAAGGAGCTGATAAGTTTTTTGCGAATCTGGATGATGTGGTTGTAGCTTATGAGCAAAAAGTTGTGGATTTGCACTCTCTTGTGTGGGTCAGATTCCAAGGAGAGATTGATAGTGGGGAACCAGAGGGAGAACCAGTGAAAACGGAACACTCATCGAATGGTGTTGTGACTAAGGAGTACAAATTCCGTCGAGTTCGCGAAGATGAAAAGGGGAATGTGATTAATCAGTATATTCGCACTACGGCGGGGAGGATTATTTATCATCAGACGATTTTGTCGGTGATTAATAATTGATTTGTTGACTGTTGACTGTAGTCAGCGAACAGTCAACAGTCAACAGTCAACAGCGAACAGTCAACAGTCAACAGTCAACAGCGAACTAATAAAGGATAATCGAAAAAATGACAACAGATAATAATAGTATTGTTTTTCGCAATCGGGTTGTTGACAAGGGTCAATTGAAGAAGTTGATTTCCTGGTTCTTCACGCATCACGGGACATCTCGGACAGCGCAGATGGCGGATAAGTTGAAGGATTTGGGCTTTCGGTTTGCAACTAGGGCAGGGGTTTCGATTAGCGTAGACGACCTGCAAGTGCCACCCATCAAACGACAACTGCTCGATGCAGCCGAAGAAGAAATCCGGATCACAGAGCAGAAATACACCAGGGGCGAAATCACCGAAGTCGAACGCTTCCAAAAGGTAATCGATACTTGGAACAGTACCTCCGAAGACCTCAAAGACGAAGTAGTCAAAAACTTCCGCGCCACCGACCCTTTGAACTCGGTGTATATGATGGCATTCTCCGGTGCGCGGGGTAATATTTCCCAAGTGCGTCAACTTGTGGGAATGCGGGGATTGATGGCTGACCCCCAAGGAGAAATCATTGACTTACCAATAAAAACTAACTTCCGTGAAGGACTGACTGTTACCGAATACATCATCTCCTCCTACGGTGCACGGAAAGGCTTGGTTGATACTGCTCTGCGGACAGCCGACTCAGGCTACCTCACTCGTCGGCTGGTGGATGTGGCTCAGGATGTGATTGTGCGGGAGTTTGATTGTGGAACTCAGCGTGGCATCAAGGTGCGGCCGATGATGGATGGGGCGACGGTGTTGATTCCCCTGAGAGAACGGTTGTTGGGGCGCGTATTTGCTGCGGATGTGATTCATCCCAAAACTGGCAAAATCGTGGCTTTTGAGAACGAGAAAGCGGTTCGTAATCAACCGATCACAGAAGAGTTGGCCCTGGAGATTGGTAAAGCAGAAGTAGCCGAAGTATATCTACGATCGCCTTTAACTTGCGAAGCTACTCGTTCTGTTTGTCAACATTGCTACGGTTGGAGTTTGGCTCACTCGAAGATGGTGGATCTGGGGGAGGCGATCGGGATTATTGCTGCTCAGTCGATCGGCGAACCGGGAACTCAACTGACCATGCGTACCTTCCACACCGGCGGCGTATTCACCGGCGAAGTCGCTAAACAAGAACGCGCACCATTCCCCGGAAACGTCAAATTCAAGGGCTTGCGTACCCGTTCCTTCCGTACCAGACATGGTGAAGAAGCTTTAGTAGCCGAAAGTAGCGGTAAATTGGTGCTAGAAGCTGATGGCTTTGAGGAAGGGAAGTCTGGGGCGAAAAATCAAAGGCTGAAGATTGAATTGGCGATCGCCCAAGGTTCCACCGTCATGGTAAAAGATGGACAACGGGCAGTAGTAGGTCAAATCCTAGCAGAAGTGCCGATCGCTGGTCGTGCAGCCCGCAAAACCACCGAAAAAGTCACCACAGACGTAGCATCCGATTTGGCAGGAGAGGCCAAATTTGCCGATTTGGTTCCAGAAGAAAAGACAGACCGACAAGGCAATACCACCCGCACTGCTAGCAAAGGTGGACTGGTGTGGATTCTGTCAGGAGAAGTCTACAACCTACCACCCGGTGCCGAACCAGCTATCAAAAATGGCGATCGCATCGTAGCAAATAGCGTCATCGCCGAAACCAAACTGGTCTCAGAACATGGTGGCGTAGTCCGCATCGCCGACGAACGAGAAATCGAGATTATCACCGCCCAAGTCTTGTTAGACCAAGCAGTAGTCCGCGCCCAAACCATTGGCGGCCGCGAACACTACGTGATTGAAACCGCATCCAATCAACGATTCTCCCTAAAAACAGTCCCCGGTAGCAAAGTCATCAACGGTGAAGTAGTCGCCGAACTCCTGGATGATAGTTATCGCACCGCCACCGGAGGCATCGTCAAATACGCTGGCGTCGAAGTCCACAAACGCGGCAAAGCCAAACTCGGCTACGAAGTAGTCAAAGGCGGCACCCTGCTCTGGATACCAGAAGAGTGTCACGAAGTCAACAAGGACATCTCCCTACTTTTGGTACAAGACGGTCAATATGTCGAAGCCGGCACAGAAGTAGTGAAGGATATTTTCTGTCAAACCAGCGGTGCGGTAGAAGTCACCCAGAAAAACGACATTCTCCGAGAGATAGTTATTAAACCAGGTGAATTGCACGCTTGCGATCGACCACCTTTGACTGTAGGAGAAGGTCAAATCGTCAACGCCGGTCAAGAAATCATCCCCGGTTTAATCGCATCAGAATTGGGTTATGCCGAATACATCGAAACCCCAGAAGGCCCAGCATTACTGTTGCGTCCAGTGGTGGAATTCCCAGTATCGGACAAACCCCCAATTCCTTCTCAGACGGCTCTCAACGAGTCAATCTCCCTCAAGGCAGTTCAACGACTACCCTACAAAGATGGCGAACGAGTCAAATCTGTGGATGGACTCGAACTATTGCGGACACAGCTAATTTTGGAAATCGGCACCGATGCCCCACAATTAGCCGCCGACATCGAACTCCTACCCGATGAGGAAGATGCCACAGCTTTTGGAGCAGATGGTTCCGGGCCAGCTTGGATTGAAAATTCCACAGCGATTACTCATTCTTCCCTCGAAAGCAGGGATGACGATGCCCCAGTTCAATCCAAGCCTCTACGCTTGCAGTTAGTAATCTTGGAATCTCTAGCACTTCGCAGGGATGTATCGGCAGACCCCACCCAAGGCAGCACCCACACCAGATTGTTGGTAGAAGATGGTCAAGAAATTGCTCCCGGTGCTGTCGTAGCGCGCACCGAAATCCTCTGTAAGGAAGCTGGCATTGTGCGGGGTATTCGCGAAAAACCAGGTGAACCTGTGCGCCGCTTGTTAGTGATGCGCGATGTGGATGCCATCACCATTGATGTGGCGGGTGTTCCCGATGTCAGTCCCGGTGAATTGTTGGTAGCCGGTACTGAGATTGCGCCTGGGGTTTTCTTAGAAGAATCCGGTCAAGTAGTCAAAGTTATCGCTCCCACCACTCCCGGAGAGTCGCCAAAAGTAATGTTGCGGATAGCTCGTCCCTATCGAGTTTCTGCCGGGGCCGTGCTCCATGTAGATGACGGAGACTTAGTGCAGCGGGGAGACAACTTAGTCATTCTGGTGTTTGAGCGCGCCAAGACTGGGGACATTATTCAAGGTTTGCCACGGATTGAGGAGTTGTTGGAAGCTCGGAAACCGAAGGAAGCTTGTATCCTAGCCAAACGTCCAGGAACGGCTCAAGTAGAGGCTGATGGCGATGTTGTCGAACTCAGGGTAGTCGAGGATGATGGCCGGATTGAGGAGTATCCTTTGTTACCAGGTCAGAATCCGATCGTTTCTGATGGACAACGTGTGGGAGCTGCTGAGGCTTTGACCGATGGCCCTGCTAATCCTCACGAGATTCTGGAGGTTTATTTCCATGTGCTGAAGGAACGGAAACCAACTTATGAAGCTGCTTTGGAGAGTTTCCAGCAGGTGCAGACTTTGTTGGTGAATGAAGTCCAAGCAGTGTATCAGTCCCAAGGCGTTGACATTTCCGACAAACACATCGAAGTTATTGTCAGACAGATGACTAACAAGGTGAGATTGGAGGATGGCGGCGACACTACGATGCTCCCCGGTGAGTTGGTGGAGTTGCGCCAAGTTGAGCAGGTGAATGAGGCGATGTCGATTACTGGTGGTGCGCCGGCGGATTATATTCCGGTGTTGCTGGGGATTACCAAAGCTTCGTTGAATACTGATAGCTTTATTTCGGCTGCTTCTTTCCAAGAAACGACCAGGGTTTTGACTGAGGCTGCGATCGAGGGTAAGTCTGACTGGTTACGTGGCCTGAAGGAAAACGTGATCATCGGGCGTTTGATTCCGGCTGGGACTGGCTTTAATGCCTATGAGGATCAGGGTAATACTGATGCTTCGGGTGATAGTGCTTTGTTTGATGATGATGTTCGGGGTTTGCAGGAAAACGGGGTGGTGGACGATCGGACTGCGCGTCGTGCTTACACTATAGAAAGCAATTTTGGTGTCCCGGCTGCGCCGAAAGTGGAGGTTGATGATGATTTTGAGGAGGAGGTTGAGATTGGGGATGATGATTTTGTGGCTGAGGTGGAGGATGATGATGCGATCGGGGCGATCGAGCCTGATGATGATTTCGATTTAGGCGATGATTATGATGATGATGATGATGACGATGATGATTGATGGGTAACTTTCGGTTTTGAGTAATAAATCAAACTATTTTAGATTTTGGATTTTAGATTTTGGATTAAACTGCGGGATAATCTAAAATCTGAAGTCTCAAATCTAAAATAGTTTGATTTATATCATTTCCGGTTGAATATGTATACTTTTGCCAGCTATTATTCAAATGCTCAAACAGTTAGCAGTCAACAGTCAACAGTCAACAGTCAACAGTCAACAGTTAACAGTTAACAGTCAACTTGCTTTATTCCTTGGGAAGCAAGGCCTTGATTTGATCTACAAACTCTTGATGGTCTACTACGGGTTTAGAAATGTAGCCATCTGCACCGCTCTGATCGAGAAAGGTTTCTCTATCTCCGGCCATCGCATGAGCTGTTACCAAGATAATTGGCAGAGAGGCTGTTTGCGGGTCGGCTTTGAGCAGTTGAGTAATTTTAATGCCATCAACAGCTTTTCCCTGGTACACACTGCGTGAAAGGGATACGTCCATTAAGATCAAATCTGCTTCCCCTGAAGCGGCAATCTGCATAACTTCTTCGACGTTTTCTGTGTGCTTTACAGCTAAGCCTCCCCGTTTGGTCAGAATTTTGGAAAAGACCCGGGCATTGACTAAATCGTCCTCTACAATCAGAACGGTTTTCATAAAAATATTCGGTAAGTGGGAAACTCAGAGTGTTTAGACCTGAGAGGGAAATGACGTGCTGCGGGCAGGATTGCTCCAAATAGAGGTTAGGGTAAGAGTGGAGGGTAAAAAGCATAGGCAAGCTCTCAGGATCGCATTGACTCTTGCTCTAGCACTCAGGAATTAACGGACATAAGGACTCATGGCTAAACAACTCAACCTACTTTCCGGGCAAGTAATTTCTACGGCTCTGCACGCCGAGATGCAGCAATCGTACCTTGAATATGCCATGAGTGTGATCGTCGGGCGAGCGTTGCCTGATGTCCGCGACGGTTTAAAACCCGTTCACCGCCGAATTTTGTACGCGATGCACGAACTGGGATTGACGCCAGACCGCCCCTACCGCAAGTGTGCCAGGGTAGTGGGAGATGTTTTGGGAAAATATCACCCCCACGGCGACCAATCGGTTTACGATGCTTTGGTGCGAATGGTTCAAGAGTTTTCGAGCCGCTATCCTTTAGTTGCGGGTCACGGCAATTTTGGTTCGGTGGACAATGATCCGGCTGCTGCCATGCGCTACACCGAAACTAGACTGGCGTCGATCGCTCATGAAGCCATGCTAACTCAGGTCGGCGATGCCACTGTTGATTTTACTGCTAATTTCGACAGTTCGCAGCAGGAACCTACTGTATTGCCGGCGCAGTTGCCTTTTTTGCTGCTGAATGGCTGTACTGGGATTGCTGTGGGCATGGCAACTAATATTCCGCCACACAACTTGGGCGAGGTGGTGGATGGTTTAATTGCTTTGATTGAAAACCCGGAACTCTCGGATGAGAAGTTGATGCAACTAATTCCGGGGCCGGATTTCCCAACTGCCGGAGAAATCATCGCTACAGAGGGCATTGTTGATGCCTACACTAAGGGTAAAGGCAGCATTGCGGTGAGGGGTGTGGTTAGGGTGGAGGAAGTCGCTGGTAATCGCAAAGTACGCACCAAAACGGCGCTAGTGGTTACGGAGTTTCCGTTTCAGGTTAATAAGGCGGCTTGGATTGAAAAGGTGGCGGAATTGGTAAATGCGGGCCGACTTGATGGGATTGCTGATTTGCGGGACGAAAGCGATCGCGATGGGATTAGAGTTGTGATCGAACTTAAGCGCGAATTTGCCCCGGAAACTGTTTTGGCTCGTCTTTATCAACAAACTGACTTGCAAACTAATTTTGGCGCGATTTTGCTGGCAATTGTCAACGGCCAACCGCGACAGTTGACTCTCAGGCAATTGTTGCAGGAATTTCTGGATTTTCGGGAAGTGACTCTGACTCGTCGCTACAATTACGAGTTGGAGGTGGCAGAACGTCGCTGTCACATTGTCGAAGGGTTAATGTTGGCTTTGACAAATCTTGATGTGGCGATCGACATTCTCCGCAATGCTCCTGATGGTACTACTGCTAAGGCAAATTTCCAAATTCGGCTGAATTTGAGCGAAAGTCAGTCTGATGCGATTTTGTCGATGCCGATGCGCCGACTCACTGGTTTGGAAAGGCAAAATTTGCAGTCTGAGTTGGATGAGTTGGTGGCGAAAATTCAAGAATTGCAGCGACTGTTGGGCGACAGACATGAGTTTTTGAAGGCTTTGAAGAAAGAATTCCGATCGCTCAAACGCAAGCACAATGACCCGCGCCGGACTAAATTAGTCAATGGGCCTGGACGTGTGGCCAAGGGCGAATCAAAAGCTTCTGACAAAAAACAATCGGCACTGCCATTGACAAGGGCCGAGTCCGCCCCTCAGATCCTGTTGCCCATTGAGGAGGCAGAGGAAACTATTGTTGAGTTTACTCACAAACATTATGTGCGAAGACTACCGGCGGGCGATCGAACTCGTCCCAAAAGTCGGGAAAAGTCGGTTCAAGCTTTAGAAAAAAATGAAGATTTTATTGTCACCGCCACCCAAACTAAAACCGATCGCAATTTAGTCGTCTTAATTCCCAGCGGTAAGGCTTACCCGCTGAAAGTGGCTGATATTCCAACTAGCGGTGGGCGCGATCGAGGAACGCCGATTGTCAGTTTGCTTTCGCCATCAGCCGCCAAAGAAAGTGCCGGTCGTACTTTCTCGGAACTCACAGTTACACACTTTGTTTTGCCTGAAAATTCGGCAGCGACGGACTTAGTAACTCTGACTCAGCAAGGAAAAATTAAGCGTCTGCAACTTTCAGAATTTGCTGATTTGACTAATCGCGGTGTTACTGTGGTTAAGCTCAAGGAGGACGATCGACTGCGCTGGGCGAGTCTCACCAAAGTCGGCGAACAGGTGGTCATTGCGACGACGGGAGGCCGAGTCCTCCGGTTTGAGGTCAATGACGAACAACTGCCGCCAATGGGCCGCACTGCCCAGGGTTCTCAAGCAACGCGACTACGAAAGCAAGAAGAGTTGGTTGGTTGTGTTACTGTCAACCCGGATGACAGTCTGGTGCTATTTTCGGAGTTGGGTTGGGCTAAACGAATGCCCGCAGGTTCTGTCCGACTGACTAACCGTGGTGAAATCGGTACTCAGGCTTTCCGTTTCGCAGAACCTAAAGATAGTTTGGTTGGTTTGCTGCGGGCTGTTCCTGGTTCTGATGTCAAACTTTTAACGAATACTGGTCGCTTTTTGCGATCGACTACTGATGCTATTGCTTTTTGGGGGAAGGATGCTGCGGGAGAAAGAGTTTTTGACCTCAATCCTGCTGAAAAAATTATCAAAGTTATTAGTTGTCAGTAGTTAGTTGTCAGTAGTTAGTTGACTGCTGACAACTAACTACTGCCCAATTCCCTATTCCCAATTCCCAATGCCCAATTCCTAATTTTAAAATAGTTCAATGGCTAAAGTTGTACTAGAAAATATCTACAAAAGTTTTCCACTCCGCCAAGGAGAACAGGAAAAAGATCTTAACATTGCAGAAAATGCTTCACCAGATAGCTCTGGCTCAACGTCTAACACAGTTTTGCGACGCATTAACCTCACTGTAGAAGATGGGGAATTTATGGTGTTGGTGGGCCCCAGTGGCTGCGGAAAAAGCACTTTGCTGCGATCGATCGCTGGTTTGGAAGCGCTGACTGCTGGTAATATCTGGGTGGGCGATCGGCTGGTTAACGATTTGCCTCCTAAAGACCGAGATATTGCGATGGTATTTCAAAATTATGCTCTCTATCCTCATTTAACAGTTTACGATAATCTGGCTTTTGGATTGCGTCGTTCGGAAAGAAGTCAACCCCCCTCACCCCCCTCAAGGGGAGAAAGAAGAAGAACCCCCCCCACCCCCCCCACCCCCCCCCAAGGGGGGAAGGAAGAAGGGTTGATTAGCAAAAAAAATAGTTTCGTTTTTCGGGATTACGCAATTGATTTGATTCAGCCTTTGTTGGAGAATTTCTTAGTAGGAATAACTCGCAATTTGCCGAAGGGTTTGCGCTATTTGTCGGAACGGGAAAAAGCAGTTGGAGAACGAGTGATGAAAGTTGCTCAATTGCTGCAAATAGAATTTCTGTTAAATCGTTTGCCGAAACAACTTTCGGGAGGGCAAAAACAGCGGGTAGCTTTGGGTAGGGCTATGGCACGAAATCCTGAAGTTTTTTTGATGGATGAACCGCTGTCTAATCTGGATGCTAAATTGAGGGGGGAAACTCGATCGCAAATTGTACAGTTGCAGCGACAGTTGGGAACTACAACTATTTATGTGACTCACGACCAAACTGAGGCGATGACTATGGGCGATCGTATTGCGATTATGAATGTTGGTCAAGTTCAGCAAGTAGCTCAACCTCTAGAACTTTACAACAAGCCGGCTAACTTGTTTGTTGCTGAGTTTATCGGTTCTCCGCCGATGAATTTTTTGCCTGTGCAGTTTACGGCTCCATTGTTAATTTCTCACCCGCAGTTCCGCTTTACTTTACCAGATATTTGGGCCAAAAGGCTAAAGAAATATGATGGTAAATCGCTCATTTTGGGAATCCGACCAGAACACCTGACCATTCACCCCCCTGCTACGAAAAATCTTTCGGTTCAAGTGGATGTTGTCGAAGCTTTGGGACACGAAACCTATTTGCGTGTCAGCCTGACGGATGCACCTGCGGTGCGGTTGCAAGTGCGTGTTCCTCCTGAGCGATCGATTCGAGTGGGTGATGAGCTTTGGCTGGCGATCGCCCATGAAAAAATTCACCTATTTGACCCCGATACTGAGTTGGCGATTTTTCCTAGTTAGGGCTTGCTGAATAAATAATGCAAGATCCAGAGAAGAATTGATGATTGATTCAAGCCGACGATCGCTATTCCAGAACACTGTTTCGCGCTATAAGTTGCTCTAACCCAAAGATGTGCGAAAATGTCAACCGGACACTCAAACCAAAAGTCCGTAACAGACAGTTAAACGCTCTCTCACACAATTCTGATGCGTAAACCCAAAACATTCTTTTTGTCAAGCTTGTTCTCGATCGGCTTAACAATTAGTTTTCTGCTGACTCCCGGTTGGTTCTCAAATTGGTTCCCCTCACGCGCTAACGCACTTATGCCCGCGCAAACCCAAACCGCCGAATTTCGCGCCTTCTGGGTGGACGCATTTAATCCCGGCTTCAAAACACCTCAAGAAGTCACAAAATTGATCGCAGACGCACAGCGGGCAAATGCAAATGCGATCGTCGCCCAAGTCCGTCGCCGTGGTGATACTTTTTACACAAGTGCGATCGAACCCAGAACCCTCGATCCCAACGTTCCAGCGGGTTTCGATCCCCTCCAAGATTTGATTGACAAAGCCCACGCCGCAGGCATTGAAGTACACGCTTGGATGGTGACGCTGCCGGTGGTTTCCGGCACCAAACTTCCCGCCGGCCACGTTTGGCAAAAACACGGGCCTAGTGCCTCTGGTAGGGATAATTGGGCGATGCTGACTTCGAGTGGCGAAGCGAAAGGTTTCCTTGATCCCGGCAATCCAGACGCGCTAGATTATACTGTTTCCGTCTATTTGGACTTGCTGAAGCGCTACGATGTGGACGGCGTACAGCTAGATTATGTGCGCTACGGTGGGCCGAATTGGGGCTACAATCCTACTTCGATCGCCCGTTTCAATCAGCAAACAGGTCGATCGGGCAAACCCGCCCCCGCAGATCCCGCGTGGATGCAGTGGCGGCGCGATCAGGTGACGAATTTAGTGCGGAAGCTTTATGTAGAAAGCCTTGCGATTAAACCGCGAGTCAAAATTACCGCCGCCACGATCGCCTGGGGCGACGGCCCGAAAAACGATGAAGGTTGGTATAAAACGCAACCCTACAGAGAAGTTTTGCAGGATTGGCGGGCTTGGCTCGAAGAAGGGATCGTAGACATGGCGATGCCGATGACTTACCAGCGCGAGTACAAACGATCGCAAAAACTCGCTTATGACCGCTGGATCGAGTACGCCAAAGACCACCAGTACAACCGCCAAATTGCGATCGGCCCCGGCAATTACCTCAACTACATCGAAGACACCCTAGCGCAGGTTCGCCGCGCCGAACAGCCTTCTGCGAAAGGAAATAACCTAGCGGGTACGGTGCTGTATTCCTACGCTAGCAGCAACGTGTACACGAATGTGGAACTGCGATCGGGCGGCAGCGGTGATTTGCCCCGCCAGCCTTGGAAATACGTTCCCCAAAGCAACGATTGGTTTTATACCGCGCTCTCGCAGCCGAGTCAATACGTTGACGGTGCGACGGGCAAAACCGTTCAAACTCAGCCTGTGTGGGCGACAGCAGCAGCCGTTCCCGATATGCCTTGGAAGTCGCGGCCGACTACAGGTGCGATCGCCGGAATGTTGCATAAGTGCGATCGAACTTGCGACGGCGCGAACTTGACATTACAGGCGATCGATGCTGTGGGCAAAGTGCGCCAACTGCGGGCGGATGGTAAAGGGTGGTTTGGGGCGATCGAGCTTTCTCCGGGAACTTATCAGTTGAAAGTTGACGGAAGTCAAATTCAACAAACAGTTAATGTTGTCGCCGGTGAAGTCACAAAAATCAATTTCGGAGCCTCTTAATCTACTCATTCTACTCGTTCCCAGGCAGAGCCTGGGAACCAGTTAAATATCAATTTTGCTGGCACCGGAATATAGAGGAGACGGCAGTGCCGTGTCCCTACCCAAAATAATATTGTAGGGACACGGCACTGCCGTCTCCTCATTTCGGCTAATCATAATTCCGATGTTACCGGATTTGATGTAAGATATGAGTTACAATAAAATTATCAATTTAGCGAGGGAACTATGCTGATAACAGAAGCCCCTTTCACGATCCGTAAATGGACAGTAAAAGAGTATCATAAACTGGGGGAAATGGGAGTTTTTCACCCAGAGGAACGAGTCGAATTACTTTCAGGAAATATCATCAAAATGAGTGCAAAAGGAACTGCTCACACCTCCGCTTTAGGGCGTACAGATAGATTGCTACAAAACCTTTTTGGAAATCTGGCTTGGGTACGAATGCAAGATCCGATCGCACTTGATGACAATTCTGAACCAGAACCGGATATCGCCCTAGTCAGAATCGATCCCTTTGACTATGCGACTCACCATCCAAGTCCTTCAGAGGTATATCTGATTATCGAAGTGGCAGATAGCAGTTTAACTTTCGATCGCGAAATTAAAGCCAAGGCTTATGCGCGATCGGGAATTGCCGATTATTGGGTGTTAAATGTGAATGAGCGACAACTCCATGTTTTTCGAGAACTCGCTGAAAATGGGTATCAAAGCGAATTGATTCTTGGGGAATATGGGAGCATTTCACCGCTACAATTTCCCACTGTCAATATCGCAATTCAGGCAATGTTGCCACCAATTATATCAAGTTGAAAAGGGCTGTATCAATTCTCTTCATTATATTTTTGAATTAGAT
>Ga0105044_10004504_pt1 | contig 19137 bp, 18 predicted proteins | sample MAT01_FD_78092 | JGI IMG/M metagenome (GOLD analysis project Ga0105044, IMG submission 78092) | Freshwater microbial communities from Lake Fryxell liftoff mats and glacier meltwater in Antarctica - MAT-01 | ecosystem: Environmental > Aquatic > Freshwater > Ice > Liftoff microbial mat | place...
CAACGTCGACATCCTTGGGCACTGCACAGGCCGGCTGATCGGCAAGCGCGACCCATCCGAATTCGATGCCGACTACGTCTTCGCGGCGTGCGCTCAGTTCCACACGGCGGTCGAAATCAACTGCCGGCCCGAGCGCCTCGACCCGCCGCGACCGCTGCTACAGATGGCCATCGAGTACGGCTGCTACTTCGCCATCAACAGCGATGCCCATGCCACCGGCCAGCTGGAATGGCAGCCCCACGGCTGCAATCGTGCCGCCGAAGTGGGCGTACCGCTGGACCGAGTGCTGAACACCTGGCCCCTCGAGCAACTGCTGGCCTGGGTGGCCAACGCCTAGGTCTGGTCGTCCCTGTCACGGCATGGAACGGGGTTCCGTCTGTGCCGTGGCACGGACGAAGGGAGGGGCAGGAACGGGGTGACACAGAACGAGCGGGCCCCGTTGGGGCGGTGGCGTCGCCACGATAGGATCGAAAGCTATGTCGAAGAAGACCAAGAAGCGCAAGGCGCGCCTGCGCCGCAGCAAGGCAAACCACGGCAAGCGCCCCAACATGGGGCGTGGCTGACGCATCCCTACCCCCTGCACCCGCCTCTCGGCGTGGTGCCGAGGCCGATGTCTACAACGACGTTGCCGTGAGAGGCGTGGTCGTTGAAGGTGTGACGGTGGCTGATCCCTATCGGTGGCTGGAGGACGGTGAGTCCCCCGAAGTCGCTGCGTGGGTAGCAACACACAACCAAAGAACTCGCGGGGCGCTCGATGCTCGGCCCACATGGGGTCGGTGGCACGAGCGCCTCTCCGCGCTCACAGCTTTGCCCACGGTGCTGTCCCTGCAAGTTGCCGGCGACCACCTGTTCCTACTGGAACGTGCTGCCGGCGCCGACCAATACTCGCTGGTCGTCCGTAGCGCGAGCGATCCGCTGGCGCCCACTCGCACCTTGCTCGACCCGGCGCAACTGGCAACTGACGGCGCGGTCGCCATCGACTGGTATCACCCCTCGGCCGACGGTAGCCAGGTTGCGTACGGCCTCAGCGAAGGCGGCACCGAGAACAGCGTGATGCACGTGATGAACGTCGTCACTGGCGACGTAGCCGCCGAGCGGATATCCGACACTCGCGCCGCCAGCGTTGCCTGGTTGCCTGATAACTCGGGATTCTGGTACACCGTGTACGAGGCGGGTTCCGAGTACCACCGCCACATTCGCTTCCACCGGCTGGGCGCCGACCACATCAACGACACGGTGGTGTTCGACCGGCAACCGACACCTGAGTCGTGGCCAGATGTCACCGTCAGCCGGGATGGTCGCTACGTCCTCGTGCATGTGATGGTGAAGTGGACGCAGATTGACATTCACCTGCTCGATACCGTCACCGGTGATTGGACTGCGGTCGTCGAGGGGGTCGACGCGCAGACCTCGTTGCGTGTTGAGGGCGATTCGTTGGTGGGCGTCACCACCCGCGACGCACCCAACGGGCGGGTCATTCGGGCATCGCTGGCGGCCTCGACTGTGTGGGAGACGGTGGTGGCCGAGCGGGCTGATGTCGTGCTCGGTGGCTGCACCACCTGCGGCGAAGAACTGCTGGTGGTTGCCAGTCGGATCGCCATCGACAGGGTCGAGCGGTACACGCTGGATGGCGTGCGCGCTGGCGATATTGATCTCGGTGCGGTCAGCGTGGCGGCGCTCGACGCCGACGCCGGTCGCGCATTCATCGCCGTTGGTACGTTCGGGGCGCCTGTCGCCGTCCAACGATTCACCACTGCCGACGGCCTGCAGCCGTGGTCCGACGCTGCCGACCCTTCGGTACTCCCAGCCCTGGCCGTGACGCAGGTGCACTATCCATCGTTGGACGGCACGCTGATTCCGATGTTCGTGGTGCACCGCGCCGACGTCACGCCGTCGTCCGAGACACCGCTGATCCTTACCGGGTACGGCGGCTTCGCGATCGCTGAATCACCCGTGTGGATGCCCACTCTCGCGGCGTGGTGCGCTGCCGGTGGGGTGTACTGCATCGCCGGGCTGCGGGGCGGTTACGAGTACGGCGAGGCGTGGCATCACGCCGGCCGACGCGCCAACAAGCAGCGCGTGTTCGACGACTTCCATGCCGCGGCCGACTGGCTGGTCGCGCAGGGCTACACCGCCCGCGAGCGCTTGGCCATTCATGGCGGCAGCAACGGCGGCCTGCTGATGGGTGTTGCCATCACACAGCGGCCCGATCTGGCTCCCGCCGTGTGGTGCGCGGTCCCTTTGCTGGACATGATTCGCTTCCCGCAGTTCCTCATCGCCCGTCTGTGGACCGACGAGTACGGCGACCCCGACGTGCCAGAGGAGTTCGGTTGGCTGCACGCCTACTCGCCGTACCACCACGTGCGCGATGGCGCTGACTATCCTGCCGTGCTGTTCACCACTGCCGAGGGCGACACCCGAGTCGACCCGAGTCACGCCCGTAAGATGACTGCCGCGCTCATTGCTGCGAGCGCCAACCAGAGCGAGCGGCCAATTCTGCTGGCGCAGGCCGGGCGCGCCGGCCACGGCGTCGGCAAGCCGGCCAGTATGCGGGTCGCTGAGGGCTCCGATGTGCTGGCGTTCTTCTCATGGCAGCTGGGCATCGAGCACCTCGTATGACCGCCATCGGCGAACTGGTCATTGCCTCGCCCGTCGAGCCGTGGCAGGCCATTGGACTGCAGGTCACTGACGGTGTAGCTCGTGTCGGCGGCATCGCGCTGCGTTTCGTGCAGGTCGGCGGTGACGGGCGCGAAGGCGTTGTCTCGTGGGGCCTTGTCGGCTCACCGACCGACGTCGCCGACATCGACGGGCTCGCGACGCATCACCTCGAGGAAGCCCCCGAGGGTGGACGCAGCCATGCGCTCGACATCGTCGGGTTCGATCATCTCGTCGTGATGACCTCGTCGCTGGAGCGGACATGCGGGGCGATCGAGGCTGCCACCGGCGAGCCGTTGAAGCGGATTCGGGAGGCCGGCGCCATTCGCCAGGGCTTCCACCGGCTGGGCGAGTTGATCATCGAAGTGGTCGAGTCGCCGCAGGTCAACGCCCCGACAGCGAGTTTCTGGGGCTTTGTGTGGAATGTGGCCGACCTGCATACGACGTGCGACCACCTCGGCACCGACGTCATCTCGCTGCCCAAGGCTGCGGTGCAGCCCGGACGCTTCATCGCTTCCGTCCGCGCCACGGTGGGTCTCGGTCTGCCGGTTGCACTGATGACGCCCCCCTCGCGACCGTAGGATCAGGTTCGTATGTCGCGCAGTTACCGCACTCTCGCTCTCGCTCTCGTGGGCATGCTCGTCCTCGTCGGGTTGGCCAAGGTTGTCGGAAGCGACCCCTCAGCATCCGGTGCGGCCGGCACTGGCACAGCATCTGCAGCAAGCCCTACCGTCGACGCAACCGGCACCGACACCGTCGCCGTGGGTGGCGCCACCGCTGTCCTCACTGATGTCGTTACTGATGTCGTTACTGATGTCGTTACTGATGTCGTCGACGGCGACCAAGCCACAACCTCAACCGTTGCTCCACCGGTCACCGCCACCTGCTCGATCACGGCCGTGCTGAAGTCGGGTGCCTCGGGCGCTGAGGTGCAGTGCTTGGAGGCGCAGCTGGTTGCGGCCGGCTACACCACAACCGCCGACGCCACATTCGACGCTGCTACTGACTCTGCGGTCAAGGAGTATCAGGCCGCCAAGAGCCTGGAGGTCGACGGCATCGTCGGTCGCGTGACGGCGCAGACCATGGGTATCTGGGCTGGGCCGCTGGGCCCGATGCCGGCAACGAATGACGACTGCCCCGACACCCCGCGCGGAGCAATTGTCGACCGTGCCAACCAGCGCGGCGCGTTGTGCGCCGACGGCACCATCACCTACGAGTTCCCGATCACGACGGCGATGAGCCAGCCCGACCCTGGGACGTACCCGATCTACGCGAAGGACCTCAACGCGAGCAGCACGTTGACCGGGCAGTACAGCACGATGACGCACTTCGTCGCCTTCACTCGCGGCAAGTATCAGGGCGCTCGCATCGCGTTCCACAGCATGCCGAAGTACAGCAATGGCCAGTACATCCAGCCGCTGGACTCCGTTGGCACACCGGCGATGCACGGTGAGTCGGCCGGTTGTATCCGTGTGCTGCCCGACGACGCGGTGAAGATCTGGGACTGGCTGGGCATCGACGACGAAGTCCGCGTCATCAGCTAACGCGCACTACCCCTCGACATCGACATCAACGACGTCGCTGTCGGCGAGATCGCGGTTGAGGAAGGCCATGCCTTCGATGCACTCGTTGTTGAGGGGGCACCAGCGGCACGCGAAACCTGGCCGCTTGACGGGCGGACGCCCCTCGATCTTCAGTTCGATGTGCTTTTCGATGCCGGCCAACGCGCGTATCAGCCCGGCCTGCAACGTGCCTTCGGTGACGTCTTCAACTTCGCTCTCCGCGTAGTCGAGGTAGTAGGTGACCAGCTTGCGTGGCGGGACCGATTGGCGGAGAGTCTGCACCACCGCGTAGAAGCGCAGGTCCTCGCGATGGTGGTGTGAACGGTTGCCGCTCTTGAAGTCGACGATGAGTAGCCGGCTCTCGCGACCGAACGGCTTGCCAATCTGGAGGTCGACCTTGCCTGACATTTCGATGGTGCCTGGCGGCCGCCACTTCGCGGCCGCTTCGAGCACGGGCTGGGCAGACAGCGGAAGTGGAGGAAAATCCTGCAGGAACTTGGTGGTGCGGTCGACCGCACGGCTGCGAAGCTCGGCCCAGTCCGCGTCGGAGAGGCCAGCGACGAACGAACCACGAGCGTCGGCTTGGTCGGCCAAGCGTGCCAGCGCCTCGTCGACCACCTGCGCCGGGGCGGCCTCGCCCCGCCAGTTCAACGCCAGCTCGATGGCCTTGTGTGCGACAAAGCCGGCAGCAGAGGCCGGGCGCCACTCGAAGTCGTCGGGCTGCAGGTGTAGCACCTCGCAGCCATGCACCCGGGAGAGGAACGACTTGCTGACCCACAATGTTTCGCCACCCAACCTGCTCGAGAGCTCGGCCACGGCCTGTGTCGCCTCCGCAATGAGGTCGGCTACGAATGCCTGGTCGAACACCACTGGATCGTCGCTGCGCCGCATGAGCGCCAGCGTGCGCTCCTGTGCCGGCGAAAGACCTGATACTGGCGTGAGGGGGGGCGCGTCGGGTGCTTCCACGTCTCGGACACTACCGGTGGGGTCGCACGGGGAACCGCGTCACACCCTTCTGGCACCATCGGGTCATGGCCATCAATCAGTCAGCGCTCGATTTTGCACACGCCGCCCGGCTTCTCGGGCGCGAGGCGCGTCGCCGCGGCCTGGTGGCACCCAGCTATCGGTGCCCGCCCCGCATCGTCGGTGTACAGCGCTCGCTGCGTCGCTTTCCGCAGGGTGGTGCCACTGTGGCCGTGCAGCTGAAGGGGCGGCCGTGGCTGGCCGTGTTGGGTGACATGATCGAAGGGGTGGTCGTGGCCAACGGTCTGCTGCCGCCCCACGCCGACAGGTTGCGCAACGAGCTCTGGCAGGCGGTTGGCGCGCAACCAACTACGGCGGTGGCCACGCCCCCACCGGTACGGGCCACGGCTGCATAGCCGGCACTGCGTGCGGCTCGGCTCGGCTCACTGCGGTAGGTAAAGGTAGAGCACCACGGTCCTGCCGGGAGGAACTGATGCTTTGGCGCTGCTCAGGTCGTCGGTATCGAAGGCTGCTGGCCCCATCACGATCACCACCAAGAGGTCACCCTCCGGTGTGAAGTAACCGGTCTCGATGGTGTCATCGATCCCAAGGTCCTGGTTGCCGGCGGTCTCGAGACCGATCTCGTTGAGTGTTGCCTCGAACGCATCCGACGCCTCTTTCGAGCTCAGCGAGGTGGTTCGGGCCTCCCCGTAGCCCACCGACTCGGTGAGACCCACCGCGGCGCTGACCGCAGGAAGGGAGACGACCTCGCTGAACTCGTCGGGAAAGTCGAGGTTGCTCCACCATGTTGGTTCCTCGATGGCCGGGTCGGGGTCGCACACCGTGCCGTCGTCGGGCAGTGTCAGATCAGCGAGTACGGCTGCTTCGATCTCGGTGATACAGACGCTGGTCAGCAACTGGCCGTGTCCTTCGCCGGTGAAGGTGACCATACGGGCGTTCGGCCCCAGTTCGGCGGCCATCTCCTCTGCCCAGCGAATGGGTGTGGCCGGGTCGTTGGTGCCGCCCACGACCACGATCGGGCCCGCGCCCGAGTAGTCCAACGACACCACGTCGGTGAAGCCGGTCAGTTGCTCACATTCGTTGCCGTCCGACTCGGTGAGATCTTCGAGAGTGACGTCGGCCCCGAAACGCGGCGCCTGGTCCTTGATCTTCGCCAGAAGAGCTTCGGGGTCGTCGGGCGGGGGAGTGGAGATGCCGCTCGCGCACGAGATGACGCCGTTCGATTGGAACAGCGTGTTGAAGGTGCCGTCTTCGTTGCGGCCGTTGTAGTCGTCGGCCAGCGTGAACAGGCTGGCAGGGTCACCTGTGTCCGCCGATGCCAGCGCAGCTGCCAGCACGGGCCATTGGCTCTTCGAGTACAGCGCAGCCTTCGTGGCCCTGTCGAGCAGGCTCTGGTTGCCCTCGCGGCCGTCGGGCGCTTTCAGTGGTGTCGCGTCCAGTTGCAGGCGCAGCGCGTCCCATCGAGCACCCACGTCGGGCGCATTGAACGCACACGTGGTGTTGTCTTCGCACCATGCTGCCCAGTCGTTGAAGGCGCCTTCGAAGCCGACCAGTTGGGTGAGGTACTGCTGCTCGATGGTGTCACCGTTGGGTTCGTAGGCGCTATCGAGCACCATCGCCCGCACGCGATCGGGGAAGAGTGTGGCGTACACGCCGCCCAGATAGGTGCCGTACGAGATTCCAAGGAAGCTCATCTGCTCGTCACCGAGGCCGGCGCGAATCCAGTCCATGTCGCGAGCAGTGTTGGCCGTGGAATAGAACTTCAGCGTGTCGCCGTAATTGGCCTTGCAACCGTCGATGAAGCCTTGGTCTGCCTCGTCCAGCAGTGTTTGCTCCTCTGGCGTGTCGGGTGTGTCGTCGAGGTAGAGGTGTGCGTCTTGGAAGGCGTCGTCGACGCACTTGATGCCGCCACTACGGTCCACGCCGCGTGGATCGAACCCAATGATGTCGAACTTCGTGAGGCCCAACTCGCTCTGGATCACGCTGCCGCTGAGAGCGATGAAGTCGAAGCCGGAGCCGCCCGGACCCCCCGGGTTGAAGAGCACCGCCCCCTGACGGTCACCGGTGGCGGGCACGCGCACCAGGGCAAGATCCAGGTTGACACCGTCAGGCGTGTCGTAGTTCAACGGCACCGCCAGCGTGGCGCATTCGAGTACGGGATCTTCGGCAAGTTCGTCGGTACACGTGCCCCATGCGATGGGGTCAGCCGACCCCGAGTCGTCAGAAGGTACGTCTGTGGTCGGAACAACGGTTGTGTCCGGCGTAATGTCGCCGGTGGCGGTGGTTTCCGGCTTGGTGTCGGAGGTGACCTTTGTTCGATCTTTGACGGCTACGCCGTTGTTGCTGCTGCAGCTAGCGGCACACACGGCAGTGACCGCGATGATGGTGGCTATCGCCCGGCGCCTGGCTCGCATGTCGCCACGGTAGTGGCCGCCAGGTCAGCCGCAACATCGGGATGGTCGCGGCACCCTTCGCTGAGCGATTGGTCAGGCGATGACGGTGCGTTAGTCATGGTGTGACTATTGTCGGAGATGTGCGAACTTCACGTCGACCATTCGTCGCTTCTGTCGCGCTGCTGGGGTTCCTCGGTGCCGCCTGTGGCGCAAGCGACCCAGAGGGCGCAGCGTCCGGAACTGGCGACGTGACGGTGTTCGCTGCCGCGTCGTTGACAGCCGCGTTCACCGAAATTGGCTTCGCGTTCACTGTCGAGAATCCGAACGCCAAGGCCACGTTCAGTTTCGCAGCGTCATCCGAACTGGTCACGCAGATTGGCGAGGGTGCACCCGCTGATGTGTTTGCATCCGCCGATATGGGCAACATGACCAGGCTGACCGACGCCGGCAACAACTCGTCCGAGCCACAGGTCTTCGCGACCAACTCGTTGGAGATCATGGTTGGTCCGGGTAACCCGAAGGGGATCACCGGCGTTGCCGATCTGGCCGACGAGGATTTGATCGTGGTCATCTGCGCTCCCGAGGTTCCGTGCGGCAAGTACGCCGCTCAGATCTTCGAATCCGCCGGTGTGATGGTGGCGCCGAAGTCGCTGGAGGAGAACGTCAAGGCAGTGGCCAGCAAGGTGACCTTGGGCGAAGCCGATGCCGGCATCGTCTACAAGACTGATGTGACGGCGGCCGGCGACAAGGCCGCAGGCGTGGAGATTCCAGCCGACATCAACGTGCTGGCCAAGTATCCCATTGCTGTCACCAGGGAAGCAGCCAACGCCGAAGGTGCGCAGGCGTTCATCGATTTCGTCAACAGTGCGCAGGGTCAGAAGATCCTGGCCTCGTACGGCTTCCTGGCGCCATGAGCCGAAGCCGGCGCCGGGGCAGGCGCGTCACTCTTCCCGCCCCAGTGTTGGCGCTGGCAGTCGTGGCGGTGCTGTTCTTCGCGTTGCCCCTCGTTGGCCTGCTCTGGAGGGCCCCATGGTCGGATGCCTGGGCCTACCTCACCGAGGAACACGCGCTCACTGCCTTGCGGTTGTCGTTGATCTGTTCGTTGTGGGCCACGCTGCTGTCCGTCGTGTTCGGTGTGCCGCTGGCCTGGTTCCTTGCTCGTGTCGAGTTTCCCGGCCGCAGCGTGGTGCGGGCGCTGTGCACACTGTCGATGGTGCTGCCGCCGGTGGTCGGTGGCGTGGCGTTGTTCTTCGCGCTCGGCCGGCGCGGACTAATGGGGCAGTACCTCGACCGCTGGTTCGACTTCCGTTTGCCGTTCACCACCGCCGGTGTGGTGGTCGCCCAGACGTTTGTCGCGATGCCCTTCTTGGTCATCACCGTGGAGGCGGCGTTGCGGCAGCTCGACCAGCGCGTCGAGGATGCGTCGCGCACTCTGGGGGCATCGCGTTGGTACACGTTTCGGCGGGTGACGCTGCCCGCAATTCGTCCAGCCCTCGTTGCCGGTGCAGTGCTGGCGTGGGCGCGCGCGCTCGGAGAGTTCGGCGCGACCATCACGTTTGCCGGCAACTTCCCCGGTACCACACAGACGATGCCGCTGGCTGTGTACCTCGCGCTCGAGACCAACCCCGAGCAGGCGATCGTGTTGGCCTTGTTGTTGATCGCAATCTCGTTTGCCGTGCTCGTGGGGCTGCGTGACCGCTGGTTCGGCCGCAGCGACCGGTCGTCCACGACGGTGCTCGCATGACGCTTTCTGCCTCGCTTTCGCTGCGACTCGGAACGCTCGACCTGCAGGCCGACCTCGAGGTCAAGCCCGGTGAGTTGCTGGCCTTGCTGGGCCCGAACGGTGCGGGTAAGAGCACTCTGTTGCGTTGCCTCAGCGGGCTTGCCCCCATTGATGTGGGTCGCATCGTCATTGACGATCTTGTGGTCGACGAGCCCTCCACCGACACGCTCGTGGAACCCGAGGACCGACCGATCGGTTTCGTGTTTCAGAATTACCTGCTGTTCGAGAACATGACCGTGCTGGAGAACGTTGCGTACGGTCTGCGTGCGCGCAAGACACCGAAGGCTGATGCCCGTACTGTGGCCTACGAGTGGCTCGAACGCGTCGGGCTGGCAGAGTACGCCGACCAGCGTCCTCGTTCGCTGTCCGGTGGCCAGGCACAGCGGGCGGCGCTCGCTCGCGCTCTTGCACCCAATCCGCGGGTGCTGCTGCTCGACGAACCGCTCGCAGCGCTCGATGCAGGCACCCGCAGCAGTGTCCGTCGCGACCTGCGCCGGCATCTGGAAACCTTCGAGGGCATGCGGATTCTCGTGACGCATGATCCGGTGGATGCGTACGCACTTGCCGACCGAGTCGCGATTCTGGACGCAGGTCGCATCGTCCAGGTCGGCACACTCGCTCAGGTGACTGCTCACCCGCGATCGCGGTACGTGGCAGACCTCGTAGGCGTCAACCTGGTCACTGGTGTGGTCACCGATGGTGTGCTGACCACCCGAGCGGGTGCGCACGTCGTCATCGCCGACGCACGAACCGGCCCCTCGTTCGCGGTGATTCGCCCGCCGTCGATCTCACTGGTGCGCGAACTCGTCGCCGGGTCCAGTGCTCGCAATACGTGGGCCGGAACGATCTCGGAAGTCGACCGTCTTGGCGACCGCGTGCGCGTCGGTATCGAGGGCCAGCTTCCGCTGACGGCCGAGATCACCGCTGGTGCCCTCGATGCACTGCAGTTGCAGCCTGGCGACGAGATCCACGCGTCCGTGAAGGCCACCGACATCGAGGTGTATCCGGCGTGAGCAGATCCGAGGTGCGACCATGGTGAACGTGGCTCGAACGAACGATCAACTACTGCTGGGCGAGTGGGCGTGCCTTGGCATTCTTTACCCTGCGCCGACACATGGCTTTGCGATAGCGGCGCGGGTGAAGCCGGGCGGCGACGTCGGTCGCGTCTGGTCATTGTCGCGGGCCTTGACCTATCGGTCGCTCGACCAGTTGGCGGCGCGCGGCTACCTGCAGCCGGTCGGCGAGGAACCGGGGATCGCCGGCGGAAATCGCACGATTCTTGCTGCCACGCGCAGGGGTCGTGCCCAACTTCGCAAGTGGCTCTCGACTCCAGTCACTCACCTTCGTGACCTCCGGAGTGAATTGCTGTTGAAGCTGGTCGTCGCCGACATCTGCCAGATCGACATCAGCCAGATGCTCGATGCCCAGCATTTGCATATCACTCAGATGGCCGAGGCCATCACACGTCACGTCGAAGCGAACCCCAATGATGTGGTGGCGCTGTGGCGTGTCGAGTCCGCGAACGCGGCACTGCGCTTTCTGGAGCGCGTACCGCGACCCCGGGACTAGCGGTCTCGGTCAGACGGAGCGGCCGAGAAACTTGAGGAACTCGGTCTGCTGGTCGTCGCCTTCGGCTGCCTCGATCTTCGGTCCGAACAATCCTGGCTGGCGAATCATGGCGTCCATCGGCTTCAAGCCGGAATAGGCACCTTCGACTGCTTGCGCGTTGATCTGCTCGTCGCCGCCTACGGCGCGAGCGAGGTCCCAGGTGTGCACGAGGAGGTCGGTGGTGACAAAGCGGCCGATGACCTGCACGGCGGGCATCGGGCCGAACGGACCGGTGATGTTCTTGCTCAGGTCGTTGCTGCCGACGGCCTCGAGCAGCGCCGACATCGCCGAGTTCCACGTGGCGACTGGCTGTGTCGTGTCCGGGGTGACGGGCTCGGTATCGGTGAGAGCGGCCGTCACACCGTTCATGTTGGTGGTGATGTGGCCGACGACGTCGGCGGCAGTCCACCCTTCGCACGGTGCGGCGTTGCCCCAGCTGTCGGCGGGTGCAGCCTGTACACGGGCATCGAAATCGTTGACGAGTGCGGTCAGGCGTTGGATGACTTCTTGGCTCATGCCCGTGAACGTACACCCACTAGCGTGAGACCACCTACACCGGTAGGGCCATTGGCCCGCCGGCCCAGCCCGGGTGGCGGAATTGGCAGACGCGGGGGGCTTAAACCCCCCTTCCCGAAAGGGAGTGCGGGTTCGAACCCCGCCCCGGGCACGAAGAACAACCAGGTCGGCGCCTTGAATGGTCCAATCGTGCGCTCGTACATCTTCATGGCCGCACGATTCCTCCACGAACCGTTTCGCGCCAACGGGAATCGGACGTATCCGGAGGTCGCCCGGAGATGCCTGAAGCCCGCCGCACAGATCTTCCAATCATGCACCGCCACCCGAGTAAGGATCGCCGAGACGAACAAAAACCAGGGCCAGACCCGATCGGCAGGTGGGTGGGTCGAACCGACGACGCGCGATCCCCGGGCACACGGTGCGAGACTGCCGAGCGCCGAGTTCAGGCTGCGTCGTCGTGCCGGGAGCGGCGGCGCCGCTGTGCTCGGTTCAGGGTTGGACCGACGGGTGGCGTGGAGTCGGGCTGATCGAGGCGGCGTACCACCGGTGCGTGGCACTCGCAATAGAACCTGTCAGGGAGCAACACCTGTAGGACCTGGCCGGGTTGTGGAAGCTCGCCGTAGCGGGCAGCCCACATGCCGAAGTAGTCGCCGTGGAGGTGGTTGGGGTGGACCCCGACGCAGCTCACCCCTCGGGTCGACGGCCGATCGAGGGCCAGTCGCCCGTTGGCGGCGACGCCCTCGGCGAGTTCGTTGATCAACCCCTGCTGGTATCGGCGATCGACGTCGACAACGACGAGCTCGGGATGGCCGAAGTTCTCGACCAGCCCGATCGTGTAGCTGAAGACGTTCTCGTCGTCGCCGACCTGGACGACAACCCAGCCGTGGATCTTGATCTGCAGGTCGAGCGCCTGCATCGCTGTTTCATGGGAGTAACCATCACATTCGATACACATGTCGGCATCATGGAGGAGAGGTGTGACAGGGTTTCGCACAGAGGGCAGAGGGGCTGTCATGGGCGCCACGACGCCCTATTCCATAGCGGCGGATCGCGCGGCAGACCATTTCGTGATCTGGTCGCGGATGGTGTCGCCGACGCGCCGTTCGTCGACGGTGAGACTCGATTCACTTGCGGCGTCGGCAAGGGCATCGGGGAGGCGCTCGGCGACCGCCATGATGCGTGCGTGAGCTTCATCAGAGCCGAGGCCGAGTGAACGAGCCAGTCGCTCCCAGTGCCGATTCGCTGCCTGGTGTACGAGGGCTCTGTGGTTGTGCGCGAACATCGCCGAGCCGGCGGAAGGCAAGGCTGTCGGCAACTGACATCGCGGGTTTCCGTTCGTAGTTGTGCGTTGGGTAGCTCTGGGAGCTACCCAACGCGCATCATGTCCCGGCAACCCATGCTCCAGTCGATCTGCCGTTGCGCGAACGCCTGCTCGGCAGTCTTGGCGCGCCGGCGCAGCTCGGGGTGCAGTCGGGCGATCAACTTCGTCACGAACGCCGGGGGCGGTGCTTTGGGCGTGGAACCGGGTCTTTCGCCGACGGCCAGCGAACAGCCCAGGTTTCAGAGCGCACGGTGTATCGCCACTTTCCAGATGCCGGAACTGTCCAGTCAGGTGACGCCGGGTGGTCGCCACGAGTCGCGGTCGGGGTGCTCGCGCGGGAGCGGAAGCATTTCCACCGAGCCTGTGCGGGCACTGCGGTACCAGGCGGTGACCAACTCGAGCGATGCCTGGGCGTCGTCGAGCGTGATCGGGAATGTGCCGCCGTCGCGCAAGCCGTCGACAAAGCCTTGGAACTGGCCGGTGAACAGCGGCTTCGTCGGCGCAACCGCGGCGAGCACTTCCTCGGCTGCCTGCGCCAGCACCGGCTTCTTGAACTCGAACGTCCACGGGCCGGCTGCAGGGTCGTAGGGCGACGTGCTCGACTCGATGGTGACGTGCTCGAAGCACCACACCAGTCGGCTCGACTCGCTCGCGGCGCCGAGGGTCACGTTCATCGACACCAGCCCACCGTCCGCAGTGCGGCCGACCGCAACCGCACAGTCCTCCGTTTCGATCTCGTTCACACGCGTCGCGGTGAGTGCCCGCACTTCCGCAAGCGGCCCGCCGATCCAGGTGAGCAGGTCGTGGATGTGGATGCAGTGGGTGAGCACCGAGCCGCCGCGCTCGCCCTGCCACGTGCCGCGCCACGGCGCCTCCGTGTAGTAGCCGCGCCCGCGGCGCCACCACGTGGACGCCGACGCGGTGTACAGCCGGCCAGTCATGCCGGCGTCCACGAGTGCGCGTGCGCGGAGTGCGCCATCGCCGAAGCGGTATTGCAGGACGGGCATCAGCCGCGCTCCGGAAGTGGCCAGCGCCCGCTCGGTCGTGATGCGCAGGCGGTCGCAGGCGGCCACCGAATCGACCAGTGGCTTCTCGCAGACCACGTGCACCCCTGCGGCCAGGCAATGTTCGATCTGCGCCTCGTGCATCGACGGCGGTGTGCACAGGTCGACCACATCGACTCCCGTTGCGAGCATTGCGTCGAGCGAGTCGACGGTCCGCACTTTCCAGTCCTGCTCGGCACGCGTGCGGCGCTGCTCGTCGACATCGGCGATCAGCGTCACAGTCGCGCCCTCGACGCCCAGCCAGCTCAATAGGTGCATCTGGCCGATGCCCAGGCCGACCACACCGACACGAAGATCGTTCATCACCCACCCCACCTGGTTGCTACCTGCTGCGCACGCAGGGCGAGGTCGCACACTGCCACGACGTGCGCCTGCGACATCAGTCGCTCGCCCTTGTCACCGAGGTCGGCGAGGAACTGATCGGCCCAGTCGACCGGGCGCTGGGACACGTCGACGCGTCGCGTGCCCTCCGCGTCGACGACGATGAGGTGCTCAGTGCCCTCCACACCGGCAACATCCACGTTGGCCCGCGCCTCGATGACACCCTCGGTGCCTACGATCGTCAGCCGTACGTCGCCCCAGGTGCCGAGGCCTTTCGCGGTGAGATAGTCCAACCGGTGGTCGCCGACCACGCCGTTCGCCACCAGCGTCATCGAGCCGATGTCCTGCATCTTCGGATGTTCGAGGCACGCGACATTTCCGATAGCGGCGACCCTCACCTGTGCGGGCATCGACGGCGCGTCGGCGCCGACCGCGACCGCGAGGAACTGGTCGGCTTGGTGCGAGCCGATGTCGACCAGGATGCCACCGGTCGCGGCATCGTCCCAGAACCATCCCGGCCGATGCTTCGCACTGAGCAGGTGCGGGCCAGCCCCGACCACATGCACGACCTTTCCGACGGCGCCGGCACGAGCCATCGCCACGGCCTCACCGATGGCTCGGTTCTCGAACCGTTCGGAGAACAACACGGTCCACGGTCGACCTTGCCGGCCATCGAGTGCTGCCCGTAGCTCGCCGAGCTGCGCAACGGTGGTGACGCCGGGCTTGTCGCTCAGGACGTGCTTGCCGGCGCGCAACGCGGCGACCGCCACGGCCGCCCGCTCGGAGGGCACGCCGGCGACGACGATGAGTCCGATCGATTCGTCGGCGAGGATCTCGTCGGCGCTGCGCTCCTGCGACTCCTTGCGCCAGCCGGCGTACATCGTTGCCAGCCCACCGCTCTGGGCATGGGCCACCGCCGTTGCACCTGCCGCGACCAGCCGGTCGACCATCTGGAACAGGTGCAGGTGATCGGCCCCGATGACCGCGAAATTGACGCTCACGACACGACCTTGCTCACGACACGACCTTGCTCACGACACGACCTTGCTCACGACACGGTTCTGGTGGCGGCGTCGAAGTCGACCGTCCAGCTGTTGGCGCCGTTGTCGAGCGCGTGCAGCATCGACTCGTGCTCGATCGTGCCCCACGGGCCATCGTGACGCGGGTGACCGTCGAGCGCCTGTTCCACACCGGCCACCGTGAACGCACCGGTGGACGAGAACTCGATGGCGCCGGACGATGGCGACGTCCATGCGACGTCGAAGCCTTCTGCTGTCTGACCGATGACCGGCTCGTTGGCGGTGATGGTGGCGATGAACGTGTCGAAGTCGCCATCGTCTTCGTCGTTGCCGACCTCCACGATCCACACGTTGTCGGGGCCGCCCAGCGCGATCAGGTCATACGGCTTCGTGAACGTGCGCGTCGGCACCCCCGGCTCGTTGGCCACGAAGGTGGCGATGCGCCATGAATACAGAGCGATGTAGCCGCCATCCTTGGCGACGATGGTCCAGTTGCCCACCTGGCGTACCTCGTCGAAGCGGTCTTGTGGCACGAACGCGTGCGTGAATTGTCGATACGGGAACACGGACCACAGCAGGCTGTCGGTGGCCTCGCTCCACGCCGGTTGGTAGATGTGCACCGCAATGCGCCGGTGCTGTGCGCTGCGCGGCAACGAGGCCTCACCCGTCCAGTAGCCGGCAGAATCGTCGTCGTTCCAGTCGTCGGTGACCTTCGGAGGTGTGAGCGGATGCGTGGTGAACACCATCGCGTCCTCGTCGATCGCAGCCTGCCACGCATGGACCTGGTCGCGCATTTCGCCGAAGCGGTGGTCGAGCACGCTGGCCAGGCTGACCTTGCGATGGCGGTAGGCGTAGGTGTTGGCCTCACCGAGGAAGCCGAAGTTCACGATGGCATCGAACTGATGCAACCACGTGCGCACTCGTTCCGGGTCGTTGTCGTTGATGGCTGCGATCAACTTCACCTGCGCGAACAGCTCGGTGTCCCACAGCTTGTGGTCGAGGGCTTCGGAGATGCCGACTCGGGTCATCTGCCACAACCCCAGCCCACCAAGGCTCCACCAGAACGGCAGGTTCGCCCGGTCGGCGAAGTCCTTGCCGTAGGGGGCGACGGGGGCGTCCTCCAGCGGTGCGCTGGTGTCGAGGAACACACCGTGGCGCTCGCGCACCACGCTTTCCTGGTCGTCGATCGCGATGTCGACGAGCAGTTGCGGCGGCCGATAGCGAGTGCCGACGGCGAGGAAGGTGACGCCGCCGTCGGTGTCTGACTGGTACTCGGCCGTGGTGTCGTCGAACAGGAACTTGGCCGAACCAAAGGTGTCCTCGTCGAGTGACGACAGCTTGTCCTTCTTGTAGGTGCGCCCGCGCGGCGCCGTGTAGCAACCGGCCTGCGTGTGCGCTGCCATGTCGAGCACGCACAGGTCGAGCACCATCGCCGCGGCCTGCACCACCTCGGGGTCGTCGGCCTGCTCGGCCAGCAGGTGCAGCGGGGTGATGTTCTTCAACATGTACACGTTGCTGTGCCACTCGAAGAAGCCGAGCTGGCCGCGTTCGCGCACCCACTCGAGAATTCGAGGTCTGGCACGGGCCATGTGCTCCGTGCCCGTGAGGCCGGTGACGGTGAACGTGTCATCCGGATATCGCTGCCCGCCGAGATACTCGATGACATGGTTGATGATGATGTGGTTCTCGGACCAGAACCACAGGTTGTCGAGCCGTCCATCGGGTAGCGGGTCGTCGTAGCGGTAGCGGTTGTTCACGATGCGCTGGTGGATTGCCTCGATCACGTCGGGTGCGAGCTGAGTGGCGGGTGTGTCGCCTTGCCCGAGCGCCAGCACCCAGTGCAGGTACATGATGGCGAAGTCGCGGGTGTCCTGCCAGTCGTCGATGCGGGCGAACGTCTCGGTGAATGACTCGACCGTGATGTCGTCGATGGCCCACGTGTAGTCGGGCTCGCGAGTCGCGCGGGCCAGATGGGCGGCCACACCCACCGGGCTGCCCACATGAGGTGCCGCGGTCGCGAACCGCAGGTACTCCGTCGCGCGCCGCTGGTAGATGGCTTCGTCCATCAGCCCAGGGCTGCCCGGCGTAGCCAGCACGGTGGCAGCGGTGATGGCTACCACCTCGGTGGTGGTGGTGACGGCCTCGCTGCTGACGGTGGTGCTGGCCACCCCGGTGGTGCCCGGGGCGACGGTGGTGTCGGCGGAACCGCCGCCGTCGTCGCTGTCGTCGCTACAGGCGACGACGCCCACGGCGAGCGCGCCGGTAGATGCTTTCAAGAACCGACGTCGGCCGATTGAGTTCGTCACTGGTGGTTCCCCCTGTGCGCGGTATGAGCGGTTGCGGTGTGAGTGGCTGCGGTGTGAGTGGCTGCGTCGTGCGTGGCTGCGTCGTGCGTGGCTGCGGTGTGATTGATGGATGAGTTGAGAGTCTGCGTGGAGGACCGAACGGTGAGCGTGACCGGCAACGTGACTTCGGGTCGCTCGGTGGAGCCCGCCAGCAGCTCGGTCATGAGGTCGAACGCGGCGTCGCCCAACCGCTGCACCGGCGCCGTCACCGTGGTGAGCGACGGGTCGCTCATGGCCGCCGCTGCAATGTCGTCGGAACCCACCACCGACAGATCGTGCGGTACCGACAGACCGGCTGCTCGATAGCCGGCCACTATGCCCAGCGCCTGCACGTCGTTGAATGCCAGCACGCCGGTGACCTGTGCGGCAATCAGCTCTGCGGCGAGTGCCACACCGGCCTCGAAGTCGGGCCGGACCGGGCCGAGGGCGACAAGGCCCGGCAGCCGACGGATGACCCGGTCGCGCTCGCTGCCGGACCAGTAGGAGCGCGGGCCACGTACGACGGCGATGGAGCGATGGCCCGCAGCGCGCAGGTGAGTGACGCCGAGTTCGACGATGGCCTGTTGGTCGAGTGCGACCGATGCAACTCCCTTGGCGCGACGGTTGACGAAGACCAGCGGCGCTGCCTCGACCACTCGCAGCCAGTCCTTGGTGGAGGCCACAGGGCTGCACACCACGAAGCCATCGACACCGCCAGCGAGTGCGCGGGCCTCCGAGAGCTCGTCGGCGGCACGCTGTTCAGTGTCGGCCAGCAACATGGTGAGCCCGTTGCGCCGGCACCCCTGCTGCACCGATCGGACCACGTGGGCGAAGAACGGGTTGGTGATATCGGGCACCAGCATGCCGATGGCGCCGATTCGTCCGCCTGCCAGTTGCCGGGCGGCGCGGTTGGGTGTGTAGCCCAGCTTGTCGATGGCCGCGTGCACAGCCGTGCGCGTCGGCCCACCGATGAGCTGCGGACGACTGAGTACTCGCGACACGGTGCTGGGGTGCACGCCGGCTTCGATGGCAACATCCGCAAGCGTGACCGCCGGACTCGACACCCTGTGCTCCCCACCTGCCTCGGTATGGACGATGGACGAGACGGCGTCGTGAGCCTATAGTTCGCCACGTCATCGTGCAAGCGCTTGCACCACGACCTGAGCACGCAACCAGAGAAGGAGTGCAGTGAACGAGCCGTCGAACGCGCAGGTGCTGCCCGCCATTCGCTCAGGTCGAACGATCACCGGCATGTCGGCGATCTTGCTGCCGTTCCACGGCGATGGCAGCGTCGACTGGTTTGCCTTCGAGGCGCACGTGCTGCGCACTGCCAGCGCTGGGCTGACGCCGGCAGTCAACATGGACACCGGCTACGTGCAGTTGCTCGACGCTGTCACAGCCACCGAGGTGCTCGACCGCACCACCGCCATTACCGGCGGCCACTTCGTCGCCGGCGCCTACGTGGCCGACGCGCCGGGCGACCGTCACGACGAGGCGGCGTTGTTGCGGGCTGCCCAGGCGATCAGCGAGTGCGGTGGCACGCCAGTGGTGTTCCCCTCCCACGGCCTCGGTGCGCTCAGCGAGGCC
>Ga0105044_10004508_pt1 | contig 19124 bp, 17 predicted proteins | sample MAT01_FD_78092 | JGI IMG/M metagenome (GOLD analysis project Ga0105044, IMG submission 78092) | Freshwater microbial communities from Lake Fryxell liftoff mats and glacier meltwater in Antarctica - MAT-01 | ecosystem: Environmental > Aquatic > Freshwater > Ice > Liftoff microbial mat | place...
GAAGAATGGCCCTCCGCGATGAACCCTCCGTGGGCGATGCGTGAAGAGGACTTCACATCGCCAAGCTCGGGACGCGGAGAGAGACGGGTTGTCGGCCACGACATGAACATCCCGGCATTGTGTACTAGCTGGGCCTCGGACGCCAGTCCGGGGGCCCATGCGGGCTCCAATCGGCCCGCGGCGTAGGACCGTCTTTGGCGATGAGGATCGTTTCGACCGGACCTCACGCCCGCCGCCGGGGGCCTCAGTAGCGTGGCCTGCGGCCCGGCGCGGGCCTCTTCCAGTCATTCGCAGGAGCTCGGCGATGCAGATCCTCGGCAGGTCGGAACTCGGTCGGCGGCGCTTCATGGTGGCGGCCGGCCACGGCCTCGCCGCGGCCGCGGCGCTCGGGCGGCAAGAGCAGCCCGAGGGTGCCGGCGGGACGCATCCCTCCAAGCCCGAAAACTCGGCCAAGGGGGACAAGACGCAGAAGCCCAAGGAGGGGAAGAACCCGGCGGTGGGGAAGCCGGCAAGCAAGACCGACGCCGCGCAGGGGGGAAAGACGACGGTGCCCGGCGTCGAGGATCGGAAGGTGGGGATCGCGATCGTGGGGATCGGGAAGTTGACGGTGGGCGAGATCATGCCGGCGTTCGCGCAGTGCATCAAGTGCGAACCCGTCGCGCTGGTGAGCGGCGACCGCGACAAGGCGCGGGCCGTCGCCGCGGCGTACGGCGTGGACGAGGGGGCCGTCTACGACTATGACGGGTACGACGCGATCCGCGACAACCCGGCGATCGACGCCGTGTACATCGTGCTGCCCAACTCGATGCACCGTGAGCACACCGAGCGGGCCGCCGCGGCGGGGAAGCACGTGCTCTGCGAGAAGCCGATGGCGACGACCTCGGCGGACTGCCGCGCCATGATCGCGGCGTGCGAGCGGGCGAAGCGGCGGCTGATGATCGCGTACCGGTGTCACTACGAGCCGTACAACCTCAAGATGATGGAATGGGGCAAGGAGCGGAAGTACGGCAAGCCCAGCCTGATCGTCTCCGACACCGTGATGGACGTCGGGGGAAAGGGGCAATGGCGCCTCGACCGCGCGCTCAACGGGGACGGGTCGCTCTTCGATATCGGCATCTACAGCCTCAACGCGGCGAGGTACCTGACGGGGGAGGAGCCGAGCGAGGTCTCGGCGATGATGTACAGCGACCCCAAGGACGCTCGCTTCAAGGAGATCGAGCAGTCGATCGCCTTTCAACTCCGCTTCCCCAGCGGGGCGATCGCCAACTGCACCTCGAGCTACGGCACCGGAACGGTGAACCGCTACCGTGTGATCGGCACGGAGGGGTTCTACGGCCTCGAGCCCGCGACCAAGTATCGCGGGCTCGAATGCTGGCACGGCACGCTGGAGAAGACCGAGCGGCTGCACCTCGAGGAGGTCAACCAGTTCGCGGCAGAGATGGACCACTTCGCGGAGTGCGTGCTGGGCGACAAGGAGCCGCGGACGGGCGGGGCGGAGGGTCTCAAGGACGTCGCGCTGATCGAGAAGATCTACGACGCGGCGAAGGGAGGCAGGGCGGTGAAGGGGTGAGACGTCACGGGTCATCCACCGGTGGAACGGCGTTGAACACCTTGTCGACGCCACGCCGGGGAGAACGTCTCCCTAGGGCGGCATCGGGCTCGTTCTCGAAGTATGCGCCGCCGTTGTCGACGCCGTCGACGCTGTCCGTGTACAGGCGGTAGTCGGTCCTCTCGCCCGGAGAGGCTGGATCCACGAGCACGTAGCGGAAGCCTGAGGGTGAGGAGGGATCCGGAGGGATCGCGGCCAGGTCGAGAGGCACGAGGTCGGCGAGGGAGGGGGGGAGCGCCCCGGTGCGGGAGCGGTTCACGGGGCTGTGCTCGACGTCGGTCGCGGGGGGTTGAGGACCGTATCCAATCCCTCGGACTTCGGCCCCGGAAGCATCGCGGCCATCGGATTCTTCGGGTCTTGGACGCCGCCGTTGTCCTTGCCGTCGAGGCCGACGGTGTACAGGAGGTAGGCCCGGCCGTGCGGATCAACGGCGGGATCGACACGGAGGTACCGGAAGCCGTCGGGCGAGAACGGATCGGGGGGGATGGCGGGAAGCTCGCCCGGGACGAGCGCGGCGAGGGTGTCCGGGGGTGTGCCGCGGCGGGCGCGGTGGAGCTCGATGGCGAGGAGGAGGCGGGTCGCGTTGACGTGATGGGTGGTGAGGCGGACGGTCGATTGGACCTTCGACAGGGCGGGAAAGAGGACGGCGAGGATCGGGAAGCGGCCGCCGAGGCGGTCGAGCTCGGCGTCGAGTGTGGGGAGCGTGGGGGCGATGCCGGGGCGGGCGGGGTCGTTCGCATAGAGGTTGAACAGGCCGTCGATGCGAGCGACGGTCTCGCGCTTGCCGGCGAAGGCGAGCCCGAGGACGTTGCGGATGGGATGGGTGGGCGCGAAGAGCACGGCCGGGTCGAGGGGATTGGCTGTGATCGGGGTCCTCATGGGCGGCTCGAGCGTGGCGAGGACGGCCGGGAGCAGCGTGCCGCCGCCGCTGCCGTCGTCGGTGTGGGTCCAGTTCACGGTGTCGAGCGCGAAGAAGCGCTCGCCGCGGAAGGCGGTGGTCACGTCGCCCAGCGGATGGCGATCGTGGACCGCGACGAGGCGTTCGAGTGTCGCGGCGTCGAGGGCGTGATCGGTCAGGGCGTACCGAAGGTGCTGGTTGGAGAGGATGGTGATGGCCGAGGCGAAGAGGTAGTCGATCAGCGTGACCTGACGGCTGAGGACGTTGGCGACGGCGAGGTTGGCCTCGTGGGCGCGGACAAGTTCGTCGAAATCGCCGGCGAGGGAGGCGCGGCGCATCCGGGCGGCATTCAGGCGGGCGAGGAAGCGGGTCGGGCCCAGCTCGGGGAGGGGCCAGTCCATCGTCCGTCCCTGCGGCGCGGGGCGCGGGGCGAGCCGGATGGCGGCGAGGCGGTCGATGCGTGCGGGGAGGTCGGAGGCGCCGAAGGCGTCGAGAAAGCCGTTGAAGTAGGCGGCGACCGCAGGGTTGACTGGACCTTCGGCGTTGAGTTCGGAGACGTCGGTGGGCCAGCCGACCGCCGGGGGCCAGTCGTCGGGCCGGGGGTGGTCGCTGAAGTAGGAATCCTGGAAGGCGTGGACGGCACCAACGGTGAGGACGAAGTCGACCCACTCGTCCTTGGCCCCAGCCGGGGCCCCGCTGGCGGCGCGAGTGAGGGTATCGAGCTCGTCGGCGTACTGGCCGGGATCCCCGGGCTTGGCGGTGTACGCCCAGACGACGACGGACGCGGCGGCGACGAGGAGGGCGAGACCGAGCACGCCCGCGACGAGGATGCCGCGGCGGCGGGAACGGGCGGAGTGTCGCGCGGGTTGCATGGAGGATGCTACCGGGAGGGGCGCGGAGGCGTTGCGTCCCGCACCCGCCGCTCCCGTGCGCCGAGATCGGCGAGCGTGCGGTCGGCCCAGCTCGCGACGCCAGCGTAGAGCACCCTTTGGACGATGCACATCTGGCTGGCAGCGAGTGTGACTACTTCGCGTCGAGTTCGGCCAATGTGCGACTTGCCCAATCGAGCACGCCCGCGTGGGGCCTGCGTTGCACGAGGCTACGCAGGCGGGTGCGAGCGTCGTCGGTCCTGCCCTCGCGGATGGCCTTCTGGGCGAGACGCATGGAGGTCTCGGCGATCTCCTCGTTCAGAAGCTCGCGGTCGAAGGCGTCGAGCGCACGCGGTTCGAGGGCGAGGGCCATCATCTCGACCTGGGCGTAGATCGCCTCGGCGGCGGCGACGCGGCGCTGCTCGCGTTCGAGCATGATCGCGAGGTTGCGGCCCGTCGCAACTTTAATGGCGGATGGGGGACCTTCGCTCCGCCAGATGGCGGTAAGGGCGTCGGTGTACTGGCGTGTACCGCTGATAAGGCCAGAGGCGTCGAGGCGTTCGACCTCCCAGGCGACGCGGTTGCCTTCGGGGACGCCAGACTTGGGGAACTCGCGAAAGGCGCGGTCGTACCACTCCGCGGCACCGGGCAGGCCGGCTTTGGCGCTGTCGCGACCGTTCTCCAGGAAGAGGAAGAGGAGGTCGTCGCCTCGCGCTGCGTGATCTGGGCGGGCGAGGATCTTCTCGCGTTCGGCCACGGCCTCGGCGAAGCGGCCGTCCATGGAGAGGACGTACGCGAGATAGGTCATCGTGTCGGTCCAGCCGGCGGAGCCGATGGTGGTGGAGTCGGTGGCTCGCACTCGAAGGGCATCCCGGAAGGCGATTTCGGCGTCCGCCCATTCTCCCCGGTTTGCCCGAATGCGCCCGAGCCGGTCGTGCGCTCGCGCGGCGATCGACGGTCGATCGGCCTTTTTTGAGAGAAGATCGAAGACCTGCTCGGCCGCGGCCTCGCGGCCGGGGATCGCGTAGAGGTCGTTGGCCATCTGCATGGTGAACCTCGACAGTCCGGTGACGCCTTCGAAGTGGGCGTCCACGCAGATTGCAATGATCTCGCGGAGCGTCTCAGTCCGGTCGGGACCGTGCGACTCGCGGTATTGCTCCACGAGGGGGTAGAGCAGCGCCAGCACCCTCGCTCCGGCCTCGGAGGGTTCAACGCTCGGTTGCGAAGGGAGTGTCATGTCCGCGATGGGTGGTGCGCCGAAGGCGCCCATCGGGGTCAGAAGCAGGACGCAGGCCGAGCGCGAGAGCGTGTTCACGGTCATTCTCCATGGGGCTGGGTCCGTCTTGAACCGCGGGTGGCGTGCCTACGAATCGCACTCAACGCACTTGTCGCGGAGGGATCTGAGCGACGAGGAATTCTTATAGTTGTCGTGCCCCTGCGCGCTGCCGGTAACGCGACCTGTGACGCACACCTTGTTCTCTTCGAACGGCGTGGAGCCGCAGGAGGCCCTATAGAAGATCCGCTGGCCGTGCTCCATGTACCCCGTCACCTTCAACCGGCGGATGGACACCTTGATGCGTCGCTCGATACAGATCGGGACGGTGAACTCATCGGAGATGGTCAGGATCTTGGTTTCGGACCCCGACAGCCCGGCGCTAATGTCGACGTCCGCACTTGCCTGCGTGATCAACTTGGCGGCTAGGCCGAGCTCGACGTGTCCCTCGAGCGAGCCGGAGACCGACCAGTTGTGCACGACCTGCTTTTCCTCGGACACCGTCATCTCACGCCCGGGCCAGTAGGGCTGAATGCAGGGCTTCGGGATCTCTCCCTCGTACACGTTATCGAAGACTTGCTCGTACAGGATCACTTCGTTCACAATCGTCGTCGCCGTGAGAGGAGGTCCGGACCATTGCTCCGCGTCCACGAATGCCCACGAGGATTGCGAACCCCCGCAGGGGGTGGCTCCCGGCGGCCCATCCTCGATGCACAGCCCGATGGGCTGGTACTGCATTCGCAGCCGGACCTCATCGACCTCGGGGACGTCCTGCGCCCACCCCATCGACGCGGCGGCTGCAAGTAAGAGAGTCGCGACGGCGCTGGGCAACCGGAGCATCATGGCGGTGTTCTCCTTCACCGAGAGTCTACCCCCCCCGGGAGCAATGCAAGCGAATCGTCCTCCCTCAGCTCGTTCTTCTTCTGCCGTGTCCGCGACCTGCTCCAAGGTTCCGCAGCCGGGCCTCCCCCGCGGCCTTCGGCGTACGGAAGCCGTGCTGGACATGCGCGACGGCGAGCAGCGTAGCTTCGGCTACGGTCGGAACACGCCGTCGCGCTCAGCGCCGGTGAAGACGGCGCGATGCAGACGCCGCGAAGGAGGCTGCGGCGCGGCTTCGTCGCTCCTTCCATAGACGCGGGGAGCGTCAGCCCGCAACGCCCCGTCAGTCGTCGTCGCTCCCGCCGGATTCACGCGCGCCCATCGAGAACGCCGTCATGGTCGCGAACCCGACCCAGAGGAGGTCCCAGAGTCCGAAGCTCTGGACAAAGCCGTCGGAGCGGAGCCGGCCGCGGATCGACGCCCACTCGGACTGCTCGAACTCGAAGCGTTGGGTGCGTCGGGCCTCGCGATCGATGGGGGGAAGGCCCTCCCAACGGATCTTGGCGTCCTTCCAGAGGGCGGGGGGGTAATCGGCCTCGTCGGTCGCGTCCTCGAGGGTCATGCCTTCGGGCCAGGCGAGGGTCTCGCCCGCGGCCAGTTTCTCCTCGGCGATGGCGTCGGCGAAACTGCCGATCATCCCCTCGTCGTCGGGCATCGTCACGACCATGGGCTCGTCGGCCTGGGCGACGTCGGACTCGACCTGGCGGATCAGGACCTCGACGACCGCGAACTTGCCCCCGGCGATCGACGCGACGGCGATGATCGCCGCGGCGACGCCGGTGACGATGTTCAAGGTGCCCTTCGCGCCCAGGCGGACGCCCGCGCCGACGAGCCCCCCGACGGCCCAGGCGACCAAGCCGAATTCCCGGTTGGTGAAGAAGACGACCGCCGCCCAGGCCGCGGCGCCGATGAGTCCGCCGATGACGCCGCCGACAATGACCTTCCCGAGTGACATACTGGACCCCCTTTGCGAGATTGCGTTTGAGAGGGTGTACCGACATCCTCGCGGGTTTGCAAGAGGGCGGCGTCGCGTTGGCGCGGATTCAGCGTCCTTGTTGTGTCAAGACGCGGGGTTGGCCGGTAGTGAACCCCCTACTTCTGGGGATAGTCGAAGACGCCGCGGCCGGACTTGTCGCCGAGGCGGCCGGCGGCGACGAGCTGGCGGAGGAGGGGGCAGGGGCGATACCGATCCGCATTGAGGCCGTCGGCGAGGACGTTCATGATGTGGACGCACGTGTCGAGCCCGATGAAGTCCGCCAGGCGCAGCGGGCCCATGGGGAAGTTGCATCCGAGCTTCATGATCTCGTCGAGGTCTTGGGGCTGGGCGACCCCCTCCATCCAGGCGTAGAAGGCCTCGTTGATCATGGGCATGAGGACGCGGTTGGAGATGAAGCCGGGGCGGTCGTTGGCGGGGATGGGCGTCTTGCCCATTTGCTTCGCGAGCGCGACGACGCGCTCGACGGCCTCGGGGGCGGTCTGCAGTCCGCGGATGACCTCGACGAGCTTCATCACGGGGACGGGATTGAAGAAGTGCATCCCGACGACGCGGGGCGCGGCGGGGCCGCAGGCGGCGGCGATCTCGGTGATGGAGATTGAACTGGTGTTGCTGGCAAGGATCTCGTTGTGCGTGAACATCTGGGCGAGTTTGGCGAAGAGTTGCTTCTTGACGGCGGCGTCCTCGACGACCGCCTCGATCACCACGTTGGCGCCCTTGAGCATCTCGGTGTGGTCGACGTACTGAAGGCGGTTGAGCGCGGCGTCCATGTCGCCCTGCGAGAGCTTGCCCTTCTCAACGTCGCGGGCGAGACGCTTGCGGTGGTTGTCCTGGCAGCGGCCCAGGGCGCTGGCGGAAGCGTCGCAGACCAGGACCTTGAAGCCGCTCACGGCGGCGACCTGGGCGATGCCCCCGCCCATCTGGCCGGCGCCGATGACGGCGACGGTCTTGACGTCGCCCAGCGGGCCGGCGCTGGATCGGGTCATGGAAGGGGCGGGGGTGGCCGGGGGGTGGCTGGCGTCGGGCATGGCGGGCCTCTTGCGCGTCGGCGTGGGCGGGAAACCATTCGGGTGGGTGGGGCGCGACCCCAGTCTATCCGGCGGGGGCTACGGTTGGGGATGCCCAGCATCGCGGACCTCGAACGGCTGCTCGCGGCGGACCCCGGGGACGCCTTCGTCCTGTACGGACTGGCGCAGGAGCACGCCAAGGCGGGAGCGACGGCAAAGGCGGTCGAGTTCTTCGACCGGTGCCTCGATGCGGACCCGGCGTACTGCTACGCCCACTACCACAAGGCCCGGGCGCTCCAGCGGGCGGGAGACGCCGCGGGTGCGCTCGCGAGCGTGGACGCGGGGATCCGGGCGGCGCGGCTTCACGGCGACGGCCACGCGCTGTCGGAGTTGCAGGCCCTGCGCGAGGAGCTCGAGGAATGACGCGGGACCCCATGAGGATCGACCCGCGGCTCTTCGGCGGCGCCGGGCCGACCGTCTCGGCGGTCAGGCCCGACACGCGGGCACCCATGTGGGCGCACGTGCTGGTGGGCCGTCGGCGGGTGGCGCGGGCACCCTTGACGGCGATCGGGCGGCTGGGCCTGACCGTGGGCGCGGCGTGGACACCCCGGCTGGAGGCCGATGTCGCGCTCGCGACGGAGACGCTGCGGGCGAAGCTCCGGGCCGTCCGGCTGCTCGCCGTTCGGGCGCGGACGCGGGCGGAGTTGCTGGAGCGGTTGCGGCGGGCTGGGTTCGGGGGGGTGGCGGCGGGCGCGGCGATCGACGAACTGGAGGCCGCACGCGTGGTCGACGACGCGGCGCTGGCCCGGGATGTCGCCGCGCGGGCGCTCGACGGCGGGCAGGGCGAGGAGGGGGCGCGACACCGGGTCGAATCGCGGGGGATCGACGAGGAGGGGGCGGCGGGGGCGGTCGCCCATGCCGCGGCGGAGACGGGGGAGGACGAGCAGCAGCGGGCGGATCGGGTGGCCGACGAACTCGCCGCGCGGATCGCGCCCGGGCTGGATGCCGCGGCGCGGTACCGGCGGGTGATGGGCGGGCTGGCGCGGCGGGGATTCGGCGAGGACGTCGCGGAGAGCGCGGCGCGGCGGACGTCGGGCGCGCCGCCGGAGATGGGGGACGGCTGATCGCAGGGCGGCGCTCGGGGCGGAATTGCTAGGATGACCGCATGGACTGGATGGGCATGGCGCGGGGTGTGCTGCGGGTCGCCGGCTTGATCGGCGCGGTGGCCGGCTGCGCGCACAGCAACGACCGGTCGACGGTCGGTCATCCGGACCTCGCCGGCGCGTTCCGCGTCGCCGCGTTCACGGACGAGGGGACCGGCGGCGCCGTCCCCGTCTCTGACGGGCCTTCGCTCACCGGCATGTCGCGGGCGGATTGGGCGCCGGCGACGGTGCTCGTGCCAGTCGACGGGGTCGCGGCCTTGCGGACCTACGCGCCCCGGCATCACTGGACGGACGAAACCGCGCGGCAACGGGGGGACTATCCGACGGCCGTGACCGCGCTCGAACTGGACGGCGCCACCTACTGGACCCAGGTGGCCGAGGGGGGCGCCGCCCCCTTCCTGGCGTTCGCGGACGCCTTCGCGCTGCCCTTCCGGATGGTGATGGCCGCGCCGTGGCGCGAGGTCAGGACGATTCCCGAGCCGTACTGGCGGGCGCCGGTTTCGATTCCCCGCCGGGTCGGGACTGCTTCGGCCCCCACGGAGGTGACGACGACGCCCGCGGAGGATCCGAGCGCGGCGGCGGGGACCCATCGGACCAAATGAGAGGGGCGAACGTGGCGAACTCGGCGGCATTGGACGCGAACGGGATTCCGGCGGGGTATCCGTTCAAGCCCGCGCTGGAACTGACGCCGCGCGAGACGCGGTCGCGCCTCGCGGGCGCCGCTCCGGGGCTGCTCCTGGTCGATTGCCGGACCGGGCCGGAATGGGATCTCGTGCGGATCGACGGCTCGATTCATGTTCCGCTGGACGAGCTCGACGAGCGTGCGGACGAGGTGGCCGAGGCCGCGGCGGGGCGCGAGGTGGCGGTGATCTGCCACCACGGGGTGCGGTCGCTCAAGGGGGCGCTGCTGCTGCGGGAGCGTGGCGTGCCGGGGGCGAAGTCGGTGGCGGGGGGAATCGACCTGTGGTCGATGGCGGCGGACGCGGGGGTGCCGCGCTACGAACGCGGTCCGGCGGGGTGCCGGATCGTGCGGTGACGAGAGGGGAGAGCGGGCGGCGTCAGGGCTCGCAAGAACCGCCGCCGATGACGCGGAAGAAGGCCTCGACATCGGCGTCGGTGCCGGCGTCCCCGTCGCCATCGAAGTCGAGGCTGCCGCAGGTGAGGCCCACGTTGCCGGTCATCTTGGTGAGCAGGTTGAAGTAGCCGCACGAGCCGCCGCCGCCGGTGAAGAGGGTCTGGTTGTGCTCGGCGGGGCCGGGGCCGACCGGCCCGCCCTCGAAGACGCCGTCGGAGTCGCGATCCCGGCCCCAGCTATTGCTGGAGGCGCCCGGCCCGTAGGGCTTGCTGCCGCCCATGAGCGTCAGCACGGTGGAGGGCATCCGGGTGGAACCGTCGGCGGTGCGGATGTCCATCTCGATGGCGCACGAGTTACCGGGGATGACGACGTTGCAGTCGCGGGTCCACGCGCCGCCGAAGCCCGGCTGGACCGATTCCTCGACGAACTCCACCGTGGCGAGGAGGGTCGAACCCGCGAGCATGTCCGCGCCGGCGTAGTTGACCGTGTCGTAGAAGCGGAGGCGGAGCATGAAGGGGACGTATCCGTTGCTTCCGACGTTGGCGACGCCGAAGACGACTGACCGCACGATGTTCTGAGTGGTGAGGGCCCAGGGGCCGGGATCGAACTGCACGTCGTCGACGACGTGGGCGCTGTCGGCTAGGAGAGCCCAGCAGCCGCCCTGCACGAACAGGCCGGTGTAGTTGTCGGCGACGGTCTCGATGTCGCGGGGGGCGTATCCCGGCCCGGGGCCGGCGGGGCCGGGCGCGGCATCGGTGATGCGGGGCTGGGGGAGGAGGTCGGGCGCGTCGGCGAGGGTCGCCGCGGGAAGGCTCGCGAGGGTCGCCATGACGAGCGCGATGCGCGCGTGGTTCATCGGGGGGCTCTCCTGCCCGAGGGGAGGGCGGGGTGACTCGCGGGGACTCGTGTGGCGAGGCGGCAGGGTACGAGACGCAGATCGAGAACGCAAGGATTATCCGGCTCGGGTCGGCCGAGGGCGCATGAAAAAGGCCCCCGGATCGCTCCGGGGGCCTCGGGTGGTCAGATCAGGTCGAGGCCGTCCCTAGGCCTTGCGGCCGCGAGAGGCCCGACTTCATCAGTCGGTGGGGCAGGCGCCGCCACCGAGGACGATGAAGAACGCCTCGATGTCGGCGTCGGTGCCTTCGTCGCCGTCGCCGTCGAAGTCGGTCGAGCCGCAGGTGCCCGTGGGGCAGGCCTGACCGCCGATGACCGCGAAGAAGGCCTCGATGTCGGCGTCGGTGCCCGAGTCACCGTCGCCGTCGAAGTCGGTCGAGCCGCAGTTCGACCCGCCGCCCACAAGAGCGCAGCCGGCGTAGATGTCGATGCCGATGTCGAGGTTGGAGCCCGAGTCGCTGCGGAGGTGCCAGCGATCACCCAGCGTGAGGGCGGTGGTGCTGACGAGGCCGCTGCCGATGTAGTAGAGGCCGGGGGTGAGGTACGCGCCGTTCTCGCCGGCGAAGTTCTCGGTGTTGGCGCCGTAGGTCCGGGGCGTGCCGGAGTTGCCGAGGGAGATCTGGGCGAGCTCGTCGGGGCCGCTGAAGACGGTGTCGCTGGCGACGAGCACACCGGTGGCGTCGAAGATGAAGGCCTGGATGTCGGCGATGGAGCTGGAGGTCGCGGCGAAGTCGAAGTCCAGGAAGGCGCTGGTGCCGTCGGCGCAGCCGAGATCCGTCACCTCGAAGGTGGACCAGAGGATGCCTTCGGTGCCGGAGAGGCGAGCGGCGGCGCTGCCGCCGACGTTCTCGAGGATCGGGCCGAGGTCGAAGCCCGACAGGATCGTCGGGGCGACGGCCGGCGCGAGGGCGCCGCCGTTGACGTTGGTGGCGAGGTTCAGGGTGATGGTGGCGGCGGCGCCGATGGTGCTCACCGAGAAGCAGTCGCCGAAGAGGGCGCCGGCGCCGCCGTTGGTGACGGCGAGGTAGTAGGTGCCGGCGGGCAGCTCGCCGGTGCGGCCGTCCTTCTGGATGCCGTCGCCGACGGCGGCGCGGCGGCCCACGCCGAACGTGAGCAGGGCGTTGTCGGTGTCGCCGCTGTCGTCGTCCTTGCCGACCAGGATGCCGTTGGAGTCGTAGAGGCCCATGGCGGCGTTCGGGAGGGCCGCGGTGCCGTCGGTGGTCAGGTCGAGGAAGCGGCGGAGGGAATCGGTCGCGCCGTTGGCCAGCGTGAGCGAGTACCACCGGATGCCGTTGGCCGGGACGGCCGCGGCGGTGGTGGAGCCGGCGTCGGTCACGGCCAGGACGGTCGCGCCGAGGGTGGCGGGGTTGCAGACCGCCTCGCCGGTGAAGACGTGGGGGCTGTGGATGAAGCCGCAGGAGGCGCCGGTGTTGGTCTGGTTGTGCTCGCCGGGAGGAGCGACGGGCAGGGCGCTGCCGACGAAGATGCCGTCGTTGTTGCGGTCGCGGCCCCAGCTGGGGCCGGAGGAGCCGGGGGAGTAGGGCTTGCTGGCGCCGCTGAGCGTGATGCCGCCGGTGACGGTCAGGCGGCCGAGGTTGTCGGCGGTGCGGAGGTCGATCTCGACCGCGACGGAATTGCCGGGGACGAGGATGCCGTTGCCCACGCCGAAGTCGAGGGCGGTGAACTGGGAGACGAAGCCCACGGGGGGGGTGTTGACGAGGAAGTCGACCGTGTCGAGGAGGACCGACCCCGCGAGCATGTCGGCGGCGGTGTAGTTGACCGTGTCGTAGAAGTTCATGCGGACGACGACCTGGGCGGGGCGGCCGGCGCTGCCGCCGGTGACGCCGAAGGCGACCGTGCGGATCTCGTTGTTGATGGTCGCGCCCCAGGGTCCGGGGGCGAAGCTGACGTCGTCGACGATGTGGCTGGTCGCGCCCAGGCCGAAGTAGCAGCTGCTGTTGAACGTGCCGGTGAAGTTGTCGACGACGGTGATGACGGCGCGGTCGCCGTAGGCGGGGGCGCCGCCCATCTTGACCTCGGAGAACTGGGTCGGGAGAAAGAAATCGGGCTCGGCGGCGAAGGCCGAGACCGAGCAGACGGCGCCGGCGGCCAGAGCGATGGCGAGACTCTTGCGATTCATGAGACACTCCTCTCGTTTGGGACAATTGGGCCAACGGCGGCCCAGAACTCGAACAGAACAACCACCCCTACAGAGCCTTGGACCCTTCTCGGTTCCCTCGGTACACCCCTTCGGGCCGGCCGGGACGGGTCCTGAATTCCGAGCTTGACACGCGTACATCGGCAAACGTGCGACGTTTCTCGTCCCTGTCTTCCGCACGCGACGAACGGCCGATACGCCTCCTCACACCTTCACTTTCCGGGACGATGGGTCTGGAGCGACCTTTTTTCCGTACGCACCGAAGCCGCCGCCGGCTCCGGGTGGGGGGCGAGAACACGCCTCACAGACCCCAAGATCGGAATGTATCTGTTTCGGGCGCTCTTGCAAGCGATTTTACAAGCTTTTCACCGAACGTCGCCTTGACTGGCGTTTTCACGGCCCAAAGAGCCCGGCTGATCGGCAGTTTTGTGCCAAACAGGGGGTTCTGCGAGTTCTCGGACCTCCGCATCGCCTGGGCGCCGGCTGGCTTGGGGAAGCCGGCGATGTCGATGCCGTCGAGCTGGGTGCTGGCGGCGAGCATGTCGGCGGCGGCGGCGTTGACGGTGTCGTAGAAGTCGGTGCGGACGGCGACCTGGGCGGGCGAGCCGGCGAGGCCGCCGGTGATCGCGACGAGGAAGGTGTCGACCTGATTTCTGGTCGTGGTCGCCCGGGGACGGGGGGCGAAGTCGACGTCGTCGACGACGTGCGAGGTGTTGCCCAGGCCGCTGAAGCACGGGGTCTGAGGGAGGCCGGTGAAGTCGTCCGAGACGATCTGAGCGACGCGGTTCTCGGAGGAAGGCTGGTCCTGGATCACGGCGCCGGCGACCTCGCGGTTGCCGACGCGGTGGCCGTCGGCCAGCTTGACGCGGTCGTGGGTGATCGTCGAGCCGGGGATGGGTGCCTCGATGTCGGCGAAAGCCGCGCCGGTGCAGGCGGCACCGGCCGCGAAGGACAGGGCGAGGGACGTGGAGAACTTCATCAAACCCTCCCGTCGAGAGTGACCGGGGGGGTTGGAGGAGAAGCGTGAACGGGGCCGCCCGCACCCCGCCGACACATCGTTCGGAGCGGCTCGAAGGTGGTGGCGTCAGCGGCGGTCGGCGGCCATCGACGTCACGAACTCGTCGAAGAGGTAGCTCGCGTCGTGCGGGCCGGGCGATGCCTCGGGGTGGTATTGCACCGCGAAGACCGGTCGGTCCTTGAGGCGGAATCCGGCGAGGGTCCCGTCGTTGAGATGGATGTGCGTGGCTTCCCCCCCCACCGCCTCGAGGCTGGCGGGGTCGACGGCGAAGCCGTGGTTCTGGCTGGTGATCTCGACGCGGCCCGAGGGGGCGTGCAGGACCGGCTGGTTGGCGCCGCGGTGACCGAACTTCAGTTTGAAGGTCGTGGCGCCGACGGCCAGGGCGAGGAGTTGGTGGCCGAGGCAGATGCCAAAGGTGGGAACGGCGCTCGTGGCGGGCTGGGCGAGGACCTCGCGCAGCGTGGCGATCGTCGCCTCGACCGCGGCGGGGTCCCCCGGGCCGTTGGAGATGAAGAGGCCGTCGATCTCCTTGGTCTTGTAGAGGCGGATGATCTCGGCGGCGGGGGTGTCGTGGGGAACGACGCGGACGTCGCAGCCGCGGTCGGCGAGGTTGCGGAGGATGTTGGCCTTGGCCCCGCAGTCGAGCGTGAGGACGCGGTAACGGCGTGAAGGTGCGGGCTCGCGCGGGCCGGAGGCCCGCCCCCCGGGCGGAGAATCGCCGCTCGGGGACCAGTCGCCGAGCGTCTCGGTCCACGTCGAGGCCGTCATGCAGCCCACGCGGGGAACCAGGTTCTGACCGTCCATGTCGGGGGCGCGGCGGGCCATCTCGACGAGCTGGGAATCGGTGAGGTCGGCGCGGTCGGTGAGGACGCCCGGCATGGCGCCACCGGTGCGGAGGCGCTTGGTCAGGCTGCGGGTGTCGATCCCCGAGAGGCCCAGCACGCCGTTCGCGGCGAGATACGCCGCGAGGGTGTCGGTGGCGCGGAAACTGGAGTGACGGCGGGCGAGCTCGCGCACGATGAGGCCGGCGACCTGGACCTTGCGCGATTCGGTGTCGTCGGGGTTGACCCCGGTGTTGCCGACGAGGGGGAAGGTCTGGACGAGGATCTGTCCGGTGTAACTCGGGTCGGTGATCGATTCCTGATAGCCGCACATGGCGGTGTTGAAGACGACCTCGGCGGTGGAGACAATCGAGCGCCCGACGGCGCCGAAGGCCGTTCCGTGGAAGACGGCGCCGTCGGCGAGGGCGAGGCGGCCGGAGGGAGGTGCCGAGCCGGGTTGCGGGGATACGGTGCGAGGGGCGACGGGGGTGCCGGGAGAGGTCGGCGCGGCGTCGCGTAGGGCTTGATTGGGCATCAAGGACGGAGTGTAGGACCGGTGGACGGCTCGCTGTTCGTCGCGGATGAGGAGAACGCCGCGGCGCTGCGGCCGGGGTCGGCGTATGCGCGGGTGGCGGTCGAGCGGGGGATCGAGGGGGAGGGGGCGGAGGGGCTGACGTATCGGTGCGACGGGTTCGTGCCGCGGGTCGGGGAACGCGTCGAGGTGCCCCTGGGCAAGGGCGGGAAGCGGTCGTCGGGAATCGTGGTCTCGGTCGGCGGCGCGGAGATGCTGGGGGGATGGCGGCGTCGAAGGTCAAGAGCGTCGCCGCGCGGTCGGGTGCGGCATTGCCCGAGCAGCTCGTGGACTTGGCGCGGTGGATGGCGGGGTATTACGTGTGCCCGCTGGGGATGGTGCTGGCGACGATGATGCCCGCGGCGGTGAAGCGGGGCACCGGGCGGCGGAAGGTGGAGCGGGTGGCGCGGGCGGTGATCGCGCCCGAGGCCGAGGCCGCCGCCGTCGCGGGGCTGAGGCCGGGGACGAGACGGGCGTGGGAGGCGGTTCGCGCCGTCCCCGAGGATGAGTTTCCGATGGGGCCCAGGGAGCTGGCCCTGCGAGTGGGGGCGAAGAGCGTCGCGCCGGTTCGGTCCTTGATCGCGGCAGGCTTGCTGACGATCGACGTGGGGAGCGAGCTGCGGGCCGGGACGCTGCCGGGGGTGGCGGCCCTTGCGGGCGGCGTCGACGGCGTGACCCCGACGCCGGAGCAGGCCGAGGCGATCGGGGGGATCGGAGCGAGGCTCGGCGAGTTCGGCGTGCATCTCCTGCGGGGGGTGACGGGCTCGGGAAAGACCGAGGTCTACTTGCGGCTGATCGCCGGGGTGCTGGCGGAGGGGCGTCGGGCGATCGTCCTGGTCCCCGAGATCGCGCTGACGCCGCAGACGGCCGGACGATTCACGCGCCGGTTCGGCGTCGGGCGCGTGGCGGTGATGCACTCGGGCCTGACGGCGGCGCAGCGGCACCGGGAGTGGGCGCGGGCGGCGTCGGGGGATGTCGGCGTGGTGGTGGGCGCTCGTTCGGCGGTCTTCGCGCCGCTGGCGGGGCTCGGGCTGATCGTCGTGGACGAGGAGCACGACGGGTCGTACAAGCAGGATCGGCTGCCCCGATACGGGGCGAGGGACGTGGCGATCAAGCGGGGTCAGTTGGCGGGGTGTCCGGTCGTGCTGGGGTCGGCGACGCCGTCGCTCGAGAGCTGGAGCAACGCGGCGTCGGGGCGGGCGACGCTCTGGACGCTGCCGACGCGCGCGGGCGGGGCGAGGATGCCCACCGTCGAGGTCGTGGACCTGGCGGCGGAGCGTCGCGCGCGGCACGCGGCCGCGGGAGGGGACGACGGCCGGATCCACCTTTTGGGTCCGACGCTGGAGCGGGCGCTCGAGGAGACGCTCGGGAGCGGGGGCCAGGCCATTTTGCTGCTGAACCGGCGCGGGTTCGCCCAGCACGTCCTCTGCCCGCGCGGCGCGTGCGGGTTCGCGCTGCGGTGCGACCAGTGCGACGCGGGGCTCGTCCTCCACCGGCGCGGCGGGGTCGGGCCGGCGGGGTTCGTGCGGTGCCACCACTGCCTCGCGGAGCAGCGCATGCCGACCCTCTGCCCGTCATGCGGCGGGAAGATCAACACCTTCGGCGGCGGCACGCAGCGGGCCGAGGACGAGCTCGTGCGGAAGTTCGCGTCGATGGGGTTGGCCGAAGGCGCGACGCTGCTGCGGCTGGATTCCGACACGATGCGCTCCGGCCGCGACTTCTTCGAGGCGCTCTCGCGGTTCGCCTCCGGCGAGGCGCGCGTCCTCTTGGGGACGCAGATGGTGGCCAAGGGCCTCGACTTTCCCAACGTGCGGCTCGTCGGCGTCCTCGACGCCGACACGGCGCTCAACCTCCCCGACTTCCGCGCCGAGGAACGTACGTTCCAGCTCGTCAGCCAGGTCGCGGGGCGGGCGGGACGCGGCGAGCGTCCGGGACGCGTGATCGTCCAGACCCACACGCCCGATGCGCCTTCCATCCGGCTCGCGGCCGAGCACGACTACGTGGGCTTCGCGACGGCCGAGATGCGGTCGCGCCGGCGCGCCGGCCTCCCCCCCGTCACGCGGATGGCCCGGGTGGTCTGCCGCGACGCGGTGATCGACCGGGCCCGCGCGGCCGCCGACGACGTCGCGGCGGTCCTGCGACGGGAGGCCGGCGACGAGGCGACCGTCCACGGCCCCTTCGAATGCGCGGTTTCCCGCATCGCCGGGCAGCACCGCATCGGCGTCGACGTCGTCGCCGAGCGGGCCGGCACGGTGCAAAGAATCCTCGCGGCGGCGCGGGCCGCGGGGGTCGTCAAGAGCGACGCCAAGACCGCCGTCGACGTCGATCCGGTGGCGCTGCTCTAGGGGAACGAAACGATGGGCGACATGCAGGGGCAACGGGTCACGGTGATGGGGCTGGGGCGCTTCGGGGGCGGCGCGGGTGTCACCCGCTGGCTCTGCGCCCGCGGGGCGAGGGTGCTGCTCACCGACCTCGAGAGCGAAGCCGCGCTGGCGGGGTCGCTCGAGGGGCTCCACGACCTGGTCGCCGACGGGTCGCTCACGCTCCGCCTCGGCGGGCACGCGGAGACGGACTTCACGGCGTGCGACCTGGTGGTGGCGAACCCCGCGGTGCCGCGCCCGTGGGACAACCGATTCCTGACGGCCGCGCGTGAAGCGGGCGTGCCGATCACGACCGAGATCGGCCTGACCCTCGGTGCGTTGCCCGACCACGCCGGGACGATCGGGATCACGGGGTCAGCCGGCAAGAGCACCACGTCCGCGATGATCGCCCACGTCCTCGCCGCGACCGGACGAGAGGTCGTCTTCGGCGGGAACATCGGCGGCTCCCTCCTGACGCGCCTCGCCGAGATCGGCCCCCGGACCCGCGTCGTGCTCGAACTCTCGAGCGCCATGCTGCACTGGATCGACGCCTGGTCCCCCGCCGTCGCGGCGGTCACCAACGTCGCGGAGAACCACATCGACTGGCATGGCTCCTTCGAGCACTACGAGGCGAGCAAGCGGCGGCTGACGGCGTGGCAGAAGCCCGGCGACGCGGCGGTCCTCGGCGCGACTCTCGCCGCATGGCCCCTCCCCCCGGGCGTCCGACGCGTCGTCATCCCGCCGGAGGTCCGCGTTCCCGGGCTCGCGATCCCCGGCCGCCACAACGAGGTGAACGCCGCGATGGCCGTCGCGGCGTGCATCGCCGCCGACCCGACCCTCGGCGCGGACGAAGCGATTGCCGCCGCCCGCGCGTTCCCCGGCCTCCCCCACCGCCTCCAACTGGTGGGAGAGTCCGGCGGGGCCCGCTGGTACGACGACAGCAAGTCGACCACCCCCGAATCCGCTCTGCTCGCCGTCCTGGCCTTCGGCGAGGCCGGCGCCGACCGCGTCCATCTCATCGCCGGCGGGTACGACAAGGGCTCGGACCTGTCGGCGATCGGGGCGCTCGCGGGCCGCCTCGCGGGCGTCTACACGGTCGGCGCGACCGGCCCCGCCATCAGCGCCGCGAGCGGCGGGAGGGCCATCGAGTGCGGGACGCTCGACCGCGCCGTCGCCGCGATCCGCACCCGCCTCCGCCCCGGCGACGTCGTGCTCCTCAGCCCCGCCTGCGCCTCCTGGGACCAGTTCGACAACTACGAACGCCGCGGCGAGGCCTTCGCGGCCCTGGCGCGAGGCGGATCCACCAGCGGTTGATCGCCAGCCCCCGCCGCGTCACCCACCAGCCGCCGAGCCGGCTGCTGGGTGGAACGGCGCGCCTATGACCCCCGCGGCGACCACGCGGCAACCGTCTGCCGGCCGTGCGGCGGGCGTCCGTCGGGCGATCACAGGGGATGCATCATGATCCGAATCTGGCCCATCGCCGCCGTGTTCCTCGCCGCCGGGTGCGCCTCTCCCACCGCCGAAGTGCCCCACAA
>Ga0105044_10004510_pt1 | contig 19122 bp, 18 predicted proteins | sample MAT01_FD_78092 | JGI IMG/M metagenome (GOLD analysis project Ga0105044, IMG submission 78092) | Freshwater microbial communities from Lake Fryxell liftoff mats and glacier meltwater in Antarctica - MAT-01 | ecosystem: Environmental > Aquatic > Freshwater > Ice > Liftoff microbial mat | place...
CACCAATCCACACTTGCTCGTCGCGCCATCCGCCCGTGAGGCTGGGCGCCACCGATCCGAGCAGTGCGGTTTGCATGGCTATGATGCTCTCGCCGTTGATCTTGTCGGCAAGACTGAGGGCGGCCTCCATCGTCCGAACGTTCCGCACGATCAGCGCCGCGTTGCCGGTATCCCGTTCTCCTAGCTCGGCTTCGGCGATCGCCCGAGCGCCACTAGTCAAGTTCTCGATCTCGGAGGAGGAGGCCGACTCCGTGCGCAGGAGGATCGAGGCGAATGGAAGTCCGCCGGGTCCAACCTCGGCATCGAATCGAGTGAGGAGCTGGGTTGCTTCGTCTACCTCGGTGGCGAGGTCGGCGGGGATGTCGATCGATAGGCCAGCGATCGACGGCACGATGGCAGACGAGTACGGCTGGCGCACTCGATCCCGTTGCGCGCGGGTGAGGTCGTCGCTGTTGAGCCGCGAAACCCAAGGGTGCTGTTCGCTAGTAAGCGAAGGCCATCGGAGCGAATCCGGCGGGTTCGATCTAGCATTAGCCATACCGGAGCTCGCCTTCTAAGTGATAACACCGGCATTCCTTATTTACGCTTAATAGCCTAAGTGTAAATACTGTGATCAGCTACTAACACTTATGTTCTGTCTCAGGACATCGGTGACAGTTCTGCCTCAATAGATCGGTGACAGTTCCGGCCTACTGCGCGACCGCTCAGGGAGCGTTCTGGATGTCGACGAGCACCTTGCCTCGAGCACCGGTTGCATGGCGAAGTGCATCGATCGCGTCGGTAACCTGGTCCAAGCCAAACCGGTGAGTTACGAGGAACCCAAAGTCAAGACGCCCCGCGTTGAGGAGAGAGACGACCTTGGCCCAAGCCGCAGACGTGTAGGCGAAGCTTCCTGTGATTGTCATGTCCCGGTTGACGACGTCGTCGATCGCGACGGGCACGGCCACGCCGTGGCCTGGGAATCCAAGCAAAACGACCCGGCCACCTCTCGCGGGGGACTTGAGCGCACTGGCGACGGCATCCGCCGCACCGGCCGCTTCGACCACGATGTCAAAGTCGTGTCCCACGCGAGCCGGATCGGTTTCGAAGCGATTGACGCCCGCAAGGGTTGCCAACGCCGACTGGTCGGGGCGGCGGCCGAGCATCGTGACCTGACCGGGTGACCACAACTGGATGAGGCAACTCGCGAGCAGGGCGACCGTGCCGTCACCGATCACCAAAACCCGTTCACCGGGCGCCGGCTTAATGCGAATTAGCGCTCGAAGTACGACCGCAGCGGGTTCAACGAGCGCTCCAGACTCCATCGATACCACGGACTCGAGGCGGTGCACGAGACGGGCGGGGGCGACGAGTAACTCGGCCATGGCTCCGTCCCGAATGAATCCGAACTCGTCATAGACCTCACACCGGTTGGTATCACCGCTGACGCACGCGGGGCATTGCCCGCACGGCACGATGCCTTCAACAACCACGCGATCCCCGACCTTCGCTCGCGCGTGGTCGGGAGCCTCGATAACGACGCCGCTCCACTCGTGCCCCAAGACCAGCGGGTAGCGCACAAATTCAGGGTCGATCGTGCCGTCGATGATGTCGAGATCTGTGCCGCAGATTCCCACCGCGATCGGGCGGATGAGGATCTCGTCGGCCCCGCGCACCGGGGCAGCCCTGGTCTCTAGGGCGAACTCACCTGGCGCTTTCACCGTGACTGCGCGCATGCTCGTCAAGTCGCTCACGCGGGGAGCCGCTGAGGCTGCGGGGTTAGTCATCGTCGTCCATTCACTCGTCGGCCGCTCGGTGCGCGACTACGCACCGGATCCTAGATTTCGGTTGTGGCCCAGGGGCGGGGTGGCAATCACACCATAGTGCTCGCAGTCGGTCGAGGGCTCCCGACGATCACGATCACGTTTCGTCGGTGTGAGTCGCCCCGAATTGTCTTGACACTTCCCGAAGGGTCGTGCCATGATGTTCGTACCGCCAAACAGAACGATGTTCTGTCTTGCAGAACAGGAGGCGATCATAGTGGATCGTGTGCGGAAGCATCGTGTTGCTCAAGCGCTCTCCGCTGTGCGAGCGCTCATGGCGATCCGCGGCGTGCGGGGCATCGTCCTCACGACTCCTGGCGCTGTTGCTTGGGCAACCGGCAGCATGAACCCCCCCGTCGATCGCACCGCGGCAACCGATGTCGTCTGGCTGTGCGTCGGCCCCGACCGAGCAGTCATCGTGACGACCGAGGTCGAGGCCCCCCGAATCTTGGCCGAGTTCGAGCCGCGCTCTTATGGCATCGAGGTCGTCGCTGTTGCGTGGTGGGATGCAGCGGCGGTGGTGAGCGCGAGCGAGCGAGCGCTCGACACAGGCAACAACGCGCCGCTCGGATCTGACGGCCACCCCGCCTTTTCGATCGATGTCACCGACGACCTCACGGCGGCACGAATGCCGCTCGGCACCGAGGAGCAAGAGATACTGCGCTCGCTTGGGGCGGATGCGACGTGGGCCGTTCAGCAAGCGTTGCGCGCATGGACGCCCGGTGAGACCGACTTCGACATTCAGGGCCGAATCTCTGGGCTCGTTGAGTCACGGGGCGCGGATTGCCCTGTGCTGCTTGTGGGTGCGGATGATCGAATCGGCAAGTTCAGGCATCCAATTGCCATGGGCGTTCCCGCTAGCCGATTGGTGATGGCGGTTCTCGTGGCACGGCGGGCGGGTTTGCATGTTGCACTGACCCGCTACGTGTCGGTAGGAGCGATTGATCAGCGACTGGCCGATGGGCTTTCGGCATCCAGGCGCATTCACCGAAAGATGCTCGCCGCCACAGTTCCCGGCGCAACCTATGGGTCAGTGCTCGAGGTGCTTGAAGGCGCGTACCGTGACGAGGGTCACCCTGACGCGTGGCGACAGCATTATCAGGGCGGTCCGATCGGCTACGCCCAGCGCGAATTCGAGATCTCACCAGCCCAGCGAGATAGCCGATGGTGGCAGCAGCTGGTCTCCTTAGGGGGCGCGGTGGCCTGGAACCCAAGCTTGCCCGGGGGCAGTAAAGACGAAGACACCTACCTCGTCGGCCCCGAAGGCGCCGCGGAGCGCGTCACCGTCGCGCCGGAGTGGCCGGATTCCGACGACGGCACAGCTCGCCCGGGCGTCTTGATGCTCGATGGATGACACAGCGCGACGTAGATTTCCGTCGCGGCGCTACGCAGAGATCCCTATGACCTCTCAGTGGGCCGCGGCACAGGCACCAGACCACGGCTAAATTGCCGTGTAAATAGAAGGAGGACGCATGCGAAAAATTACGATCATCGCCGCTCTCGCGGCTAGCGCTCTAGCCTTAGTCGGCTGCGCGAGCGGTAACACAGACACCGCGTCTTCCGACGCTCCTGTAACGCTGACGCTGTGGCACAACTATGGCACCCAGCAGAATGCCGTTGCGACCGAAGCGCTCACCGCTGCGTACACCGAATTGCACCCCAACGTCACCTTCAAGGTAGTCAGCCAGCCCGGAGACAACTACTTCTCCCTGCTGCAGGCGAGCGCGATCTCCAAGACCGGTCCAGACCTTGCCGTCATGTGGACAGGCCTCTTCACCCTCAAGTACAAAGACCTTCTCGTGAACCTCAAAGACAAGGTGCCCGCCGCGGACCTCGCCAAGGTGGGTGGGCTCGAGTGGATGTCTGATGGCTTTGACGCCGCAAATGGCCCCTATGTGATGCCTCTGGAGAAGCAGTTCTACATCGGCTTCTACAGCAAGTCGGCATTCGCCGCCGCGGGTATTGCCAGCGTGCCGACGACGTGGGACGAACTGTACGCATCGTGCACCAAGCTCAAGGATGCGGGCTACACCCCCATGGTTTACGGCAACGGCGGGCAGAGCCTTGGCGCTACCTTCTACTCGTGGTACGACGCGAGCTACGCCATGATCGGTGCATACTCGGTCGATCAGTGGGCCGACCTGGCTGACGGAAAAATCGCGTGGGACTCACAGACGAATATCGACCAACTCACCAAGTGGGCTGCGTTGAACACAAAGGGTTGCACAAACTCCGACGTGCTCACGAAGACCAACAACCTGGATGACTTCATCGGGGGCAAAGCGGCGATGATCATCGATGGCACCTGGGACACGAGTAAGTTCACCGACGCCATGAAGGATGACGTTGCAGCCTTCGTTCCGCCGTTCTCGGACGAGCCCATCAAGGGCATTGTCGAGTACCCCGGTGACGGATTCGGAATCACCTCGTACTCGGCACACCAGAAAGAGGCGGCAGACTTCCTGGCGTTCCTGACGACCGACGCGGCAGCCAAGATCATCGACGAGTCCGGCCTTATCTCCGCTGTCACGGGTAAGACGACGACAAACCCGGTGAACCAGCAGATGCTCGATTTCGCTGAGAACCAGGGCTTCACGCGCTACCCGATGCTCGACAATGTGATCCAGGGCGATGTGGTTGATGTGGGCGGGAAGATGCTGCCCTCGATCCTGTCGGGAAGCATGTCTCCCAAGGACGGTCTCAGTCAGCTGGCGCAGGCTTGGGCACAATTGCCTGACGATCAGAAGAAGGCCATGAAGTAAGAGAGAAACCTAGCGTGCCACCCGGTCGGCGCGAGGGTTATCCCTCGCGCCGACCTCACATTTAGCCCCCATCCAGGAGACCGTCGATGAATGCCTTGCTTGCCCCATCGCGGCGGCGAACTTCACTGCTAACCCGCAGCCGGAGAAGAACCGGGATGGTGCTGAGCCTGCCCGGCTTGCTCTTGGTCGTGATGCTGCTCGGGATTCCCATCCTGCAGGCCGTCTACTACTCGATGACAATCTGGGATGGCCTGAGCGCGACCTGGGTCGGACCGATCAGCTACGTCAACTTGTTGCTCAACCCGACGTTCTGGCGCGTGCTTCTGAACAACGGCTTGCTTCTGTTCGCGGTTCCGTTCGCCATTGCCATTCCGATGGGCATCGCTGCCGTGTTGCATGAGCATGTCTTCGGCTGGAAGTTCTTCCGCGCAATCTACTTTCTGCCTACGGCGATCTCATGGGTTGTTATCGGCATGATTGCCGCGAGGTTCTTCGCCCAGGAAGGCATCCTCAATCGGTCATTCGCCGCAATCGGGCTCGGCGCCATTCGTACCGACTTTCTGGCCAACGAAGGAACGGCACTGCTCGCAGTCGCGATTACTTTTGTGTGGTCGATGACTGGCACCAACACGATCATCTTCCTAACCGGCATGGCAACGCTCGATCCGAGCCTGCATGAGGCAGCTCGCGTCGATGGCGCTGGCCCGCTTCGGGTCTTCCGCTACATCACCGCACCCCAGTTGAAGCCGTTCATCCAGTTCGCGTTCATCATGACGATGATCAGCGCGTTCACTGCTCTGTTTAGTCTCATCTTCGTTATGACCGGTGGAGGGCCAGGGTACGGCACAACAACACTGGAGTTCTTCGTTTACCAGACCGCGTTCTCTCGAGGTGCTTTTGGCACCGGCGCGCTACTCGGTGTCGTGCTCTTCGTGATCATGGGGACGATCGGGCTCGCCCAGCTCAAGCTCCTTCGTTCGGAGGATTGACGTGAATACCGCACAAATCCAGTTCAAGGCACCTCTACTCGGACCCGCCCGAAGCGGCTCACGAAAGCGCCGGTTCTCTGTACAGCGGGCGGTGCTGTTCGTCGTCATGGCGCTCGGCGCGGCCGCAATGTTCTACCCCTTCTGGTTCATGATCGACTCATCGTTTAGAAGTAATGCGCAATTCCGGGCCGGTTCTGGTTACTCACTGGACAGTTGGGCGAAGCTGCTGGATGCCCTGCCAGTGGCGCAACAGCTGGGCAACTCCGCCATCGTCTGCGCGCTCTCGCTCGTGGTCATTGTCGCGGTGAGCACGACGGCAGGATTCGCCTTCGCGAAGCTTCGGTACCGCGGCTCGACGATGGTGTTTCTCATCATCATCGCGGCAATGCTCGTGCCCATGCAGTCGATCATCATTCCCGCCTACGTGAACCTGTCACAGTTCAACCTGCTGACCTCCTACGCGGGCGCGGTGCTGGTCTACTCGGCGCTCGGAACACCGTTTGCGACGTTCTTGATGACGGCTTTCTACCGCGGCATCCCTGATGAGCTCATGGAGGCCTCCGTCATCGATGGCCTGAGTTATTGGCAATTCTTCTTGCGCGTCGCTGTCCCGCTCTCGACTCCAGCGATTGTCACGGTGACGGTGCTCCAGTTCATTCAGATCTGGGATGATTTGCTCGTGGGTCTTCTCTTCCTACAGAATCCGGATCAGCGCACTATCACGGTGGGACTCGGTGTGCTCTCTGCGGGCCGCGTCACCGATATCCCGGTGCTCATGGCGGGGTCACTCATCAGTGCTATCCCCGCGGTCATCGTTTATCTGATCTTCCAGCGGCACCTCGTCTCCGGGCTCACCGCCGGAATCGGCAAGTGACGGAGAATCCCGAGCAAGTGCAGTGGCGGGTCGACGTTTCCGCGGGCGTCGAGCTAGCGGAGCATCCGATTTGGGATGACGCAACTGACACCCTGGTCTGGGTGGACGTACTGGGTGGAAATGTACACAGGACGGGTTCCACTGAATACGCGTGGAGCGCTCACTTGGGCGCTGTTGTCGGCGCAGCGGGGCTTCGACGCGGCGGCGGACTGATCGTCGCTGTCGACGAGGAGTTCGCCTTTCTGGATGCCGCCGGTCGACCGGATCGGGACCGCGTGAGAGCGCCAGTTGGCGTTGGTACCCGATTCAACGACGCGGCGTGCGGTCCTGGGGGGCGGTTTCTCGCTGGCACCGCCGCGCTGGACGGCACGAGTTCGGTCGCGCAGTTGCTGCAGCTTCAGCCGGACGGCCGGATTGACGTGCTCCTCGAGGGTCTCGTGGAGTCGAATGGTCTTGACTGGTCGTCCGACGGCACGACGCTCTATTTTGTCGACTCGGGCGATCCGTGTATTCGACGCTACGACTACGACGTGCAGACCGGTCGGCTCGGACCACGCCGGGCAGACCTTGCCACCTTTTCGCAACTCGAGGGCGTGCCAGATGGCCTCACTGTCGATAGCGAAGGTGACGTGTGGGTTGCTCTGTGGCAGGGCGGCGTAGTCAGGCGGTATGCGTCGGATGGCCGGCTGCGCGCAAGCCTTGCCGCGCCCGTGAGCCAGCCGACGTGTCCGGGATTCGGTGGCTCGAAACGTGACCGCCTGTACCTTGCCTCCGGATGGGAAGGCATGTCTGCCGAGGCGCGTCTGGTCGAGCCGTTGGCGGGCTGCGTGCTTTCGGCCGACGTGCAGGCCGCTGGCCGGCCCGCCTACCGTTTTGGATAGTCGGGCCCGCCAGTAAAGCGCGCTAGTTGTTACGCCCGCGCTCCCCAGGAACGTGACTCGCCCGCGGGGGAGATGCTTTGCGGTACGCCCCAAGGATTGTCGTCGCGCAACGGCTCGGGCAAGCGCGCCTGCGGCGCATTCTGGTAGGCGACCGGTCGCAGAAAACGGCTGATCGCGGCGGTGCCGACGGAAGTGCTCGAGTCGTTCGATGTTGCCGGCCATGGTCCGCCATGCTGCATGGCGGGGGTCACGGCCACACCGGTCGGCCAGCCGCCGAAGAGTACGCGACCCACATGGTCGGTGAGCCAATCGATGAGGTCGCCCAGTGCCGGCGTGTTCTCGTTATCTGCCAGGTGCACTGTGCCAGTGAGGTTGCCGTCGAACAGTTGCGCGGCGAGTTCCGTAAGGTCATTCGCTTCGGAATACTCGACCACTATCGACAAGGGTCCGAACGCCTCATCCAGCAGCGCACCGCGCTCGCGCACCAGATTGGCGGCGGCGGTACTGACGATTGTGGGGGTAGCCCAACCCTGGCCATCCGCATCGATGCGCAGCGAACCCTCGCTGACGGTCGACACCCCGGAGGCGCCGAGAATTGCGTCCCGCCTGGCACGATACGCCTCGGCGATCGACGGATTGAGAAGTCGCTGTTCCGGTGCCGCACTCGCGGCAGCGGCGATCATCCCGGCCAGAGCCTGCACCGACGGCACAAAGAGAAAGCCCGGCTTGGTGCACAACTGGCCAGCCGAGCCAGCGACGCTCGTCACGAAACCCTCGGCAATGGCGTCAGCCCGCTCGGCGATCGCGGCGGCGGTGACAAAGACGGGGTTCACGCTGCCGAGTTCCCCGAAGAACGGGATCGGTACCGTGCGCGATGCCGCAACGGTGGAGAGAATGCGACCGGCACGAATGGAGCCAGTAAAACTGCCTGCCTTGATCGAGGGGTGTTCGAGCATCGCCACACCACGCGCTTGACCGTAGATGACCTGCAGTGTGCCGGCCGGGGCTCCTGCACCCTCGAGCGCCGTCGCTACTACCTTCGCAGTGAGGGCGGACAATCGCGGATGCCCGGAGTGCGCTTTCACGATGACGGGACATCCCGCCGCGAGGGCGGCAACTGTGTCACCGCCGGCAACGGAGAAGGCAAAAGGAAAGTTACTCGCGGCGAAGTTGACGACCGGCCCCAACGCAACGAGGTATCGGCGCACATCGGGTCGTGGGCCTAGAACGAAGTCGGGGTCGAGTTGATCGATGCGAACATCGAGGTATGCGCCATCGAGAATTGTCTCGGCGAAGAGCCGAAGTTGCACCGCTGTTCGGTTCAGCTCGCCGACGAGTCGCGTCTCACTGAGCGCGGTTTCCTCCATCGCGATACGCACGAGCTCGGCTTTCGATTGCTCGAGTGCGCTCGCCGCGGCGACGAGGGCAGCCGCTCGCTGCGCTGGGTGCGTCGTGGCCCACAGCGGAGCGGCGGCGGCGGCGGCGCTCGCCACAGCATCAATCTCGTGGTTCGTAAGGGTGCTGTCTGCGGGTGCTGTCACGGGAGTTGTCTCACTTTCGATGATGCGCGCACGACACCGCGCGCGGTGCGCGCACAACGATTGACAATCCCCGCGCGCTGCATATAGTTTGGTGGAGTCAAACAGGTTTCGGTAATACCGAATAATCTACACTGCCTTGCACCGATTCGATAGGAAAGACCGAATGAGGGTTGACCATTTCCTCACTGGCCGAACCTTGATCCTCGGTCGCCACTCCGACATGGTCGGTTGTTGGGGGGCAAAGAGATGAAAACCACGCCACTGCGCAGCGCCGCCTGGATGGATGGTGACGACGAGGTAGCGATGTCGCATCGTGTCGCCATGCGTATAGCCGAGGCCGACCGCGGCAAGCCGATTATTGGCATCGCCGACACCGCGAGCGTGTTGAACCCGTGCAACTTCGGGTTCACGGCACTGCTGCCGGAGATTGAACGGGGAATCCGCGACGGCGGAGGAATACCCGCGCGGTTCCCCGTTATGTCTCTCGGCGAAGACCTCATGAAACCGAGTGCGATGCTTTATCGCAACCTGGTCGCCATGGAGCTGGAGGAGACCATACGAGCGAACCCGCTCGACGGCGTCGTCTACCTCGCGAACTGCGACAAGAGCGTTCCGGCTTCGTTGCTTGCCGCGGCGAGCACCGACCTTCCGTCGCTCCTGCTGCTCGGCGGTGCGCGGTCGGCACCACTATTCCGCGGCAAACCGCTCGGCAGCGGAACCGACCTGTGGCGCGCACTCGACGAGCGGCGCGCCGGTCAACTCGACGACGGGGAGTGGGCAGACCTCGAACGCAAACTCGCTTGCACTGGACCAGGCTCGTGCAACACCATGGGCACCGCCTCCACCATGGCGATCCTCACCGAGGTGCTGGGTATGTGCCTGCCCGGTGTCGCGGGGCTCTCCGCCCTCGGCGACGAGCTCCGGCGGGCCGCATATGACACGGGTCTTGCAGTCACGGCTGCGGTCATCGATGGCCGTCGACCGAGCGAGCGGATGATGCAGCCCGCGATGGACAACGCGATCCGGGTACTTGGCGCGATCGGTGGGTCGACAAACGCGATCATCCACCTCGCTGCAGTTGCGGGGCGCCTCGGCCTTGACGCTTCACTCGACCGCATGGACGGCCTGTGGCGCGACATCCCGCTGCTCGCCGACATCGAGCCCTGCGGAACTGGTTTGATCTTCGACTTCAGAGCAGCCGGGGGAGTGGCTACACTCGCCGACGCACTCGGCACGCGGTTCGACCGCGCACCTCTCGCCGGTGACGGCCGGGACTGGTTCCATGTCATTGCGGAGGCACCAGCACCGAACGGCGTCATCCATCATTTTGATGATCCCGTGCTGCCCGCACCCACGCTCGCAGCGGTGTTCGGATCGCTCGCACCGGATGGTGCCGTGATCAAGATCGCCGCCGCCACCGAAGAACTGCTCCAGCACACCGGTCACGCCATTGTGTTCGAGGACTATGCCGACATGCGCAAGCGCCTTGACGACCAGTCCATTGCTGTGACGGCAGACGATGTGATCGTCGTGCGCAATTGTGGACCGGTTGGGGTTCCCGGAATGCCCGAATGGGGCATGGCACCGATTCCTCAGCGACTCATCGAGCAGGGTGTTCGAGACATGGTGCGCATCAGCGACGGGCGGATGAGCGGCACGAGTTTCGGTACGGTCGTGCTTCACATCGCGCCGGAGTCGGCCATTGGCGGTCCGCTAGCGCTCGTGCGGGATGGCGACCGAATCGAGTTGGACATAGCGGGGAGAAGCCTCAACCTGCTTGTTACCGCAGAGGAACTAGCACAGCGTTCCGCTAACATCACAAAGCGAATCCAGCCCCACCTCCGCGGGTGGCCTGCGATGTACCAGCGCCACGTGCAGCAGGCACCCACTGGCGCAGACCTCGACTTCCTCGTCGCCCCGACCGCCACATCCCGAACCTTCATCGAACCGGTGGTGGGTCGATCATGATCGCCGTAACGCGGCCTGCCCATAACGACTCCTCGAATGAAACGAGCGACAGCATGACGAACGCCCTCACCCCCGGACGTCTCGGCGGAGTACTTCCTGTCGTGCAGACTCTTTTCACCGCCGACGGAAAGATCGACGAGCCCGGTATGGAAGGGGAACTCAATTGGGTGCTCGACCAGGGCGTCGCTGGCCTGACCACCGGGATGGTCAGCGAAATCCTTCGTCTCACCGAGAGTGAGCGGCACGAGCTCACCGAGGTCGTCACGCGGGTCGCCACCGAGCGCGGCGCTCTCAGCATCATCAGCGTTGGGGCCGAGAGCACGCACACCGCAATCGTTCACGCTCGACACGCCGAGGCCAGCGGTGCCGACGCGCTAATGGCTATCCCGCCGATCAGCGTCAATCTCGACGACGAGGCAGTCTTCGGATACTTTGCCGCGATCGGCGACTCGGTGGAGGTCGACCTCGTCGTGCAAGACGCGAGCGGCTATGTCGGACGCCCGTTATCCATCGACGTGCAGGTGCGTCTCCTTGATCGATTCGGCGACCGTGTCTACTTCAAGCCAGAAGCCGCGCCCATCGGTCCCCGGCTCTCGATGCTGCGGGATGCCTCGGGAGGCACCGCGCGCGCCTTCGAGGGATCAGGCGGGGCGGCGCTTGTCGATAGCTTCCGTCGTGGGGCAGTCGGCACGATGCCCGGCGCAGAAGTGTGCTGGGCCATCCAGCGGATGTGGATGGCGCTGACCTCGGAAGACTGGTCGACCGCCTACGCCATCAGTGGTCCTCTCAACTCGCTCGTGAGCCTCCAGAGCAATATCGACAGCTATGTTGCGGTAGAGAAGCACCTCCTGCTCAAGCAGGGTGTGATCAGTTCGACAGCCTCGCGCGGGCCGCACGAGTTCGTGATGGACCCAGAGACGGGTCAGGAACTGGATCGGCTATTCGAGCTACTCAGCGTGGCCTCACTGCAGGCCGTGTGAGTCGTTACTAATGGGCTGAAGCCGTGCATGCTAGCCCGCGGCTTGGCCTTCGCGGCTAGATCGACGGGCGAAGAAGTGCAGTAAGGCGAGCGGCGTGCTCGCGCACTTTCGCGGCGACCCACCCGGGGTCGTCCAGAAGTTGGCCCGTTTTCAAACCCGTCACACTTATCGCGGCGAACGGCCGTCCGTCGACATTCATCACGGGCGCGGCGATACAGATGATGCCCTCGGCGTCTTCCTGGTCATCCATCGCATACCCACGCTCGCGCGAGATGCGAAGATCGGCAAGGTAGGCGTCGACGGTCGTCAGTGTGTGCGGCGTATTCGCCGGCATCCCCACCCGTTCAAGATGCGAGCGCACCTCGTCGTCGGACAGCGCCGACATCAGCGCCTTGCCCAGTCCCGAGCGGTGCGGCCACTCCTTCTCCCCGAGCCGGAGGTCGAGGCGGACTGTGTCCGGGGCATCGACCCGCGCGACCGCCACGGCCCAGTTTCCATCGAGCACGGCAGCGCGAGCAGTGAGTTTCGTGTCAGCGGACAGGGACTGAAGTTCGGGGATGCACACGTCGCCTACCGTTGTCTGCGTCGCCGCATGCTGTCCTAGCCTCACGAGGCCGAGGCCAAGGCGATACCGGTTGGCTCCCGCACCGCCGGATGAGACCAGGCCGTACGCCGTCAACGTTTGCAGCAGGGCAAACATGCTGCTCTTCGACATAGAAATAAGGTCCGCGATCTTCGTGAGAGAGAGACCGTCGCTGCCTGCTTCGCGCTCAAGCGCAAGCAGGGTGAGCGCGGCCTTCTCGACGCTTTTCACCGTGTATTTGGGATCGAGACCCTCCATTGCGCGCGCTCCTAAGATGTTCTGTGATAGCGAACACTAGTAGTCTATACGCGACGTATGCCCCGGCCGTGAACTCCTTCTAATTCGCGATCGGCGTCACCTTCGCTGGGGAGAACGACGGACTAATCTGTGGGTCGGTTGCGGACTTTCGAGAAGGCTCCAACACGGTTCTCTCACTTTGGGCTGCCTGGGCCGGGCACGGTCTCGGTGCCTGCTAATCATTGACAAGCGCAGCGGGAGTTGCCTATTATTTGCTATAGTGAAACATGATTCGGTAATACCGAACATTCTCCGCTCGTAAGCACCGAATCGATAGGAACCTTCGCATGAAAGCTGACCACTTCCTCACCGCGCTCGGCTTGGTTCCGGAGCCATCAGTTAAGAGGAGCGATTACCGCTTCCCTGACGGCGCACACTTTCGCATCGAGATCCCCTCTGTAGAGGGGCCGACCACGCTGCGCGATGTTTTGGCGGAGGCCGACCAGCGTGGTGTCGTTGTCAACAGGGTTTCTCAAGGCAGCGGGGCAATGTTGCTCAGCGAGGGAGAGCTCGATGAGATGGCCAGGATTGCGGCCGACAACGGTGTCGAGATTTCGCTCTTTGTTGGACCCCGCGAAGGCTGGGACATTGGAGTGCAGTCGCGGGCGGCCGACGGTCCAGCGTTGGCAGGTCAGCTGCGCGGAACCAGACAGTTGCGCTTCGGCGTTGAAGACGTCTTACGAGCCACCGAGCGTGGCATCCGCGGTTTTCTCATTGCCGATCTCGGACTCCTCGAAATTCTGGTCGGAATGCAGGCCTCCGGTGACCTGCCATCGAACACCGTGTGGAAGATCTCGGCGATGCTCGCACCGTCGAATCCCATCGCAATGAAACAGATGGAGCGCATGGGCGCCTCAACGGTGAACGTTCCTTCTGACCTGACCCTCGAGCTCACCGCAGAGTTTCGCGCGGCATCTTCTCTGCCTATTGACGTCTACGTCGAATCGCCCGATGCGATGGGCGGAGTCGTCCGCGGCCACGAAAGCGCCGAACTCATCGCTGTTGCTGCGCCGATGTACACAAAATTCGGGCTGCGCAACAGCACGCCAATCTATCCTGCGGGCATTCACAACCTCGACTACGCGTCGCTACTCGGCCGTGAAAAGGTGCGCCGTGCATCGCTCGCCCTCGAGTGGATCAAGCGCAGCGACTTCTCGCTCATCCAGTCGGCTGCGGGAGCGCTCGGCCTCGGTGTCCCTGAGGTGTGACCGACACGTTGTCGCCCACCCATAGACTTCGATCTATGGATGCGGATGCGGATGCGGGTGCGGCGCTTCGGCTTCTTGCCGATCCGACGCGGGCACGCCTCATCCGGTTCATTCTCGAAAGTCCGGCCGGGAAGTGCTCGGTGGGTGAACTGGCGGCTCGACTCGAATTGCGTCAACCGACCGTCAGCCATCATCTCAAGGCGCTGAGCGACGCGGGTCTGGTAACACGTACTCCCGATGGGCGAATGGCGTGGTATTCGCTGCAACAAGATCATGCCGATCGCGTTGCGGAGGTGCTCGGCGGGTACGCCACCACCGAGATCGCCGCGGGGGTTCTCGACCGCATATCGAGGGACCTGTCGGCGAGGTTTGTCGGCGTCTTCAGCGCCGAAACCGTCGAGCGCTACGTGCGGGAGAGCTACGACCTCCTGGCGCACGGTGGGCGGATTGGCCGCTTCCTACCGTCGCTTGCGTCGCGTTTCGCGGCCGACCGTTTGACGGCCCTGGCTCGCAGTCAGGTCCCGTCGCTCGATCGTGTTCCCGAGGTGTTATTCGTGTGCGTGCAGAATGCCGGCCGCTCGCAGATGGCTGCCGCAATCCTGCGCCAACTGGCCGGGGACTCGGTGCGGGTTCGAACGGCGGGCTCGGCGCCAGCCAACACCGTGCGGTCGGTGGTTATCACTGCTCTGGATGAGATCGGGGTGTCGATTGGCGGCGAATTTCCGAAGCCGCTGACCGACGAGGTGGTGCGAGCGGCCGATGTGGTCGTCACGATGGGATGCGGGGATGCCTGCCCCATCTACCCGGGGCGCCAGTACCTCGACTGGGATATCGAGGATCCCGTGGGCGAGCCCTTGGCGCAGGTCAGGATCATTCGGGATGACATCGAAGCGCGCGTGCGGCTGCTGCTGCAATCCCTCCCGGTGAACGCCCGCTGAATTCTTGACCGACCGGATCCCCAAAGCATAGATGACCATCTATGCTTTGGGGAAACGAGGAAAGAGGAATCCCATGTCTGAGAAGCCCACCGTGTTGTTTGTTTGCATCCACAACGCGGGCCGGTCGCAGATGGCTGCCGGTTACCTGCGCACCCTGTCTGGCGGCGCGGTCGAGGTTCGATCCGGCGGCTCGGAGCCCGGTGACAAGATCAACCCGATGGCGATCCAGGCCATGGCCGAGGAGGGCATCGACATTTCCCAGGCGGTGCCCCAGCTGATGACAACCGAGCAGGTCAAAGCCTCCGACGTCGTTATTACGATGGGATGCGGCGACGTCTGCCCGATTTTCCCGGGCAAGCGTTACGAGGACTGGCAACTCGCCGACCCTCAGGGCAAGTCGATCGAAGAGGTGCGCCCGATCCGCGACGACATCAAGGCGCGCGTCGAGGCGCTTCTTGCCGAGCTGCTTCCCGCCTCGGTGTGAGCGCAGCGATCGTGAGGGGCGCCGGCGCCCGGCGGATGGCCGGCGAGTTTTTGGGCAGCGCATTGCTGACCGCGATCGTGGTCGGTTCCGGGATCGCCGCCCAGCAGTTGTCGCCGAACGACACCGGCCTGCAATTGCTTGAGAACGCGTTCGCCACCGCGCTCGGTCTCACCGTGCTGATCCTCGTGTTCGCCCCGCTCTCGGGCGCCCACCTCAACCCGGTGGTGTCGCTGGTCGATGCGCTCCTCGGGCATCGCAGTTGGGCTGAAGTGGCTCGGTACATTCCGGCCCAGATCATCGGATGCATCGCCGGCTGCGTATTGGCCAACCTGATGTTCGGCATGCCGCCCGCGACCTGGAGCACCACGGACCGTCTCTCGGCGGCGCACTTTCTCGCCGAAGTTGTCGCCACCGCCGGTCTCGTGCTCGTGATCTTCGCCCTCGTGCGCACCGGGCGCGCTGCGCTGGCGGCGCCCGCAGTTGGGGCATATATCGGGGCGGCCTACTTCTTCACGTCGTCCGCCAGCTTCGCGAACCCGGCCATCACGATCGGCCGCATGTTCACGGATACCTTCGCCGGCATCGCGCCCGGCTCGGCTGGGGGCTACGTCGCGGCCCAGATCGTGGGGGCCGCGATCGGCTGGGGAGCCGTGCTGTTGCTGTTTCCGCGCGACAGTTCCCGAGAGCTGTAGCTCGGTTCAGGGTGCGGGCTACGGCGTGAACGCGGCGCTCGGCAGGTCGCGTTCGCCGGCGACGAGGGCATCGACGATGCGGCGAGCAACGTGAGCGGGGTCAAAGCCCGTGGGCATGGGCGGTGCCGTGCCGGCGATCGGTCTGTTGGCAAGCCCCGTCTCGGTATGGCCGGGTCGCGCGTCGACCAACCGGATGCCGTCCCGGCGCGATTGCGGTTCGCTAGCAGTTCACACCATGAATAAGCCGGTCACTGATGGCGACGGTGGTCTGGTTCTAAACCGGAACTATTACCCGCAGCTGGGGCCCGATGGTGGCGGCGAAGCTCCGGGAGATGTCGTTGACGATCTGTGCGCGCATTTGGGGCCGATAATCCGCGGGCAGTATCCGAACGCAAGGATCCACAAGTCGAAGCGCGGGCCCGAAGTGCACTTTGGCGCCCCTATTGAGGATCAGGATCCAACCGTCGACCTCGTCGTTGCTGTCAATCGCAAGGAGGGTTCGGGAATTTGGATCCCGAACCTCGAGAACAAAGACTGGGATGCTTCCGATCCAGAGAAGCACGTTGAGCTGCTCAACTCCGGCTCGTCTTCCTTCCGCTCGATCCGACGGAAGATCATCCGCCTCGCCAAGGCTTGGAACAAGCAGTTCGTTGAACCTGGCATGTCATCATTCCTGCTGTCTGTTTGGGCGTGGGAATTCCTTGAGCCAGGAACGGGTGTTGCGGGTGGACTTCACACCGTGTTCGATCGGGCAGCCAGTCGGTTGGAAGCAGGCGAGTCCACACCGGACCCAGCCGGCGTATCCGATGATCTCAAGCTCCTCAAGGATGCTGACGTCGTAGCCACACGACTACGAAAGGCAGCCGACTCCGTTGCCGCAGCGATTGACGCTGACGACGAAGATGAGCGGCGGCGTTCAATGAGCGCTGTGTTCTGGAAATATCTCGACGCACCTGCCACGTCGGCACTGAAGGCCTCTGCTAGTTTGCTCTCAACGGGGAAGCCTGTTGCCGCTGTTGCGCTTGGAGTCGCTGTCGCCGCGACCACGACCGCCGGGGCTCGAGCATTCGGCGGAAGCCGCTGATATGGGTACGCCATGGCGGCCGCCTCCTTGGTTCGCTAAGCCTGCCGCGCAAATTCTCTTCTTGCGCCAGATCGGTCAACTTGACGACGTGGCTCTCACGACGGTCAAGGAGTATCGGAGAGGGTTCAGCGTGACTTTCACGCTGGAGCCAGCGGGTGTGCCGCGGCGCACGGTGATTGTCAGCTTCAGGAGTCACATTCCGCATGCTCAGGTGGACGGACCTTCGGAGTCCCCTCACCGTTACAGTGACGGAACCCTCTGCATGTGGTACCCAGGGGATCCGCGCGATCTTCGATGGATGCCCAGTGATGGTGCGCACAAGCTCGTTGCCTATATAGCTGCTCACCTTGTCAGAGAGGAATGGTGGCGTATGAATGGAGAATGGCTCGGTCCAGAAGTCCGCCACGGTTCCAAGGACCTGCGCAATGATCCGGAGCCGGTTCGGGTCGGAGAGTGAACATGCTCACTAACGTGAACGTCCTGCCGGTCCATTGCCCCCCGTTGACGGGCTGGCTCTCCGAGCCGCTCACGTGGGATGGGTTAGCCGCGATCATCGCGGCCCTCATCGCTGCTCTAGTCGTTGTCGGGGGGGTACTTCCTGCAGCAGCACTTCGCGAGGCGAGAGAGGCGCGCTTTGATCTGTAGCGAAGCCCTTCGTGCGGTCGCCGAATACTTGGAGGCGCCCTACTTGATCAGGCGTAAGGATGGCTCTCCCGAGACACAGCAGCGTCTGGTCTCACACGTTAGCGAAATCCAGTCCAGAATCGCTTTCTACTCGAGCGTCCTGCAACTGCACGCCCCCTTGAAAGTACATGAAGCCTATGACGCCCTCGTCCGTGTCGCTCGCGAAGAAGCCGGCGGAAACATGACTGCTGCGTGGCAAGAGAGGCCAGTTCGAAGCGGCAAGTTTGTGCCACTTGGGAAGGGCAAGAGGTTCGATCGCAGTCGAAGCGACCAAGCGATGGCGGTTGTGCTGATGGCCATGGGAGCGCGTCGGTGAAACTCGAACCGGCATATGCCCAATGCTGGAGATTCGGGGACGCGATCTGACTGCGATTCGAATGCAAGTGAACGACGCAGAACGTGATCGTGGCAACCGTGCAAGGTGCTCAATCCCACTGCATTTACTAGGATCTGGACATCGATTCTGCGAGTGCACGAGGGCAACAACCGGGCTCGAGGCACTCAAGGGACAAAATTAGCAGAAGGGTGGCGAGTGTGAGCACGCAGGAGATCATCTGCCCCAACTGTGGCAAGGCGTTCACGATCGACGAGGCCGGATTCGCCGATATTCTCAAGCAAGTTCGCGACACCGACTTCGAGAAGCAGCTGCACGAGCGGCTTGAGCTTGCCGACCAAGAGAAGCTGCGAGCGATCGAACTCGCGGAGACGAAAGCGGCCGGCGAGCTTCAGAAGGCTGCCGCGGCGAAAGACTCCGAGATTCAGACGCTCAATGCCAAGCTCGAGGCGGGGGAGGCCGCTAACAAGCTTGCGGTCGCCGAAGCGCTGAGCGCCCTGCAGTCCGAGAAGGCCACGCTGGCGAGCGAGCTTGAGCAGGCCAGGTCGGAGAAACAGGCTGCCGTGGAACTTGCCGAGGCCAAGGCCGCCGCCAAGCTTGAAACACAGTTGGCGGCCAAGGCTGGCGAGATCGAGTTGCTGAAGGCGAGCATCCAGAACACGCTGCAGGTCAGTGAGCAGGCGCAGCAGCTGGCTGTCAAGGACGCTGTTGGTGCTGTCGAGCGGGAACGTGATGAGTTGAAGAGTGGGCTTGAGCGGTCGCAGTTGGAAAAGCAGCTTGCCGAGCAGGGGCTGAAAGACAAGTACGAGACGCAGATCAAAGACCGTGACGACGCCATCGAGCGGCTACGGGACATGAAGGCTCGACTGTCGACCAAGATGGTCGGCGAGACCCTCGAGCAACACTGCGAGACCGAGTTCAATCGCATTCGGGCCACGGCTTTTCCGCGGGCGTACTTCGAGAAAGACAATGATGTGCGGTCGGGGAGTAAGGGTGACTTTGTGTTTCGGGACTTCGACGG
>Ga0105044_10004513_pt1 | contig 19115 bp, 11 predicted proteins | sample MAT01_FD_78092 | JGI IMG/M metagenome (GOLD analysis project Ga0105044, IMG submission 78092) | Freshwater microbial communities from Lake Fryxell liftoff mats and glacier meltwater in Antarctica - MAT-01 | ecosystem: Environmental > Aquatic > Freshwater > Ice > Liftoff microbial mat | place...
CGCGAATTCTCGCAACCAGCCTTCGACATGAGCCGGGGTCCAGGTGCGCACCTTCGTTCGGGCCGTCTCTTGCTCCGCTGGGCTGAGCTTTAGGAAGTTTGGAGACGATTCGATTTCAGCCACCAAGTCCGCCCGGCTCCACGTCGGCGGCAGTTCCGCGGCTACTTTCTGAATCTGGCGCTCGACGATCGAGCGCACCTGCCCGGCGATTTCCGGGAAAGTGATCGAGAGGGTGTCATTCTTGAGGGTGATCATGAGTCGCGAACCGGTTCGTCACGCCAGCGGTGCCAGAAGATCTGAACTTCGACGACACTCTCCGAGATGGACGAAGCGAACCTCATTCCTCTCCACGCTGGATCAGACCGCGATGCCAAGACGAGGCGTCTTGCGCGTTCGGAAGACATAAGCTTGCCCGATTGGAACGTCCATAAAGCTAAAGCCGGAGGCGTAAAACCGATCCACATGCTCTGCCTGATCAATTTCAACGAAGTTCTCCACTTCCGGGTCGTGGGACGGAGCGATGAAGACGCGGGACAAGGCCGAAAGCTCTTCGGGATTGAGTTTCGGAATCAAGGCGTCGGAGATCAACCGGACGGCCGGAGCAGACTCATGGTCGGACCATTCAGAAGAGAGAACGATGTCCCACTTTCCGGCGGTTTCCGTTCTCTCGAAAAGGGCGAAGAGATATACGGTCCCGCGCTCTTCGAGCATCGGGAGCAGTGCTTTGACTTTTTCGGCAAGCGTTTTCATATCAGGGGCAGGAGTGTGGTGGTGGAAGCGAGAAACTCTTGCGCGTGCGTGGCGGATACTCCGCCCACGGCGCGATAGCGGTCCTCTGGGTTCCAGACACAGACGATTGCCCAAAGGTCGAAATGGTTTTGCTTGATGGCTGCTCGCGGCCCGAGAGGGAAAGCAGGACGTCGAGATTGTGTGTCTTGAAGCTGAGCAAGTTGGTGAATTCGTTGCGGCTCGCTGGGTAGCCGGGCCAGTCCGGGGTATCACAGATTCGCGCTTTGAGAACGAGTTCCACGGCGTAGCCGCAGATGTAACCCGCTCCGTCATATCCACCTTGCGGTAATCGGCCAGCAGAGCGGGCGGGAAGGGTGCGCTGAAAGGTGTCAGCCGCGCGCGGTGGCGGGGTTAAAGTCCTCCACTTGGGTGAAGAGGAGAAGGAGGCCAAGACCCTCTGGAGCCGGGCGCAGAGTCCCTTTCGCCGATCAATCCCGGAAGTTCTTGAAGCCGAGGGTGACTTCAAAGTCGCGGTTTCGGCAGAAGGCGATCACTTCCTGAAGGTCGTCCCGCTTTTTTCCGGTCACGCGGATCTGCCGCTCCTGAAGGGCGCACTGCACCTTGAAGTCCGCCGCCTTGATCGCCTTGACGATCTCCTTTGCCTTTTCGCCGTCGAGGCCCTGTTTGATGACGAAGTCCTGCGTGGCGTGGCCCAGCGGCGAGATCGCGGGATCCTTCCGCTCCACGTTGCGGAGGTCGATGTTCCGCTTGGCGAGCTTGCCGACGACCATTTCGTGCAAGCTTTTCAGGCGCGTGCGGTCCTGGGCCTTGAGCTCGATCTTCGACTCCTTCTCGTTCCATTCGATGGTCGCGGGACTTCCTTTGAAATCGAACCGCGTGGCCAGTTCCTTGTGCGCCTGGTTGATGGCGTTGTCGATTTCCTGTTTGTCGATTTCCGAGACGATGTCGAAGGAGGGCATGGCGGGGAGAATAGGGATGAATGAGGGAGCTGGGCAACCATTCGGATTCGCCCCGCTGCGGGAGGCGTTTGAAAACAGGCGTAGAATTCCTTGCCGCCAGCCAGGAAGGCGGCATAGTGCGGCCCACGTTTCTGCGCACGACAGGACAACGACAATCGGGGTGTAGCTTAGCTTGGTAGAGCGCCTGGTTTGGGACCAGGAGGTCGCAGGTTCAAATCCTGTCACCCCGACCATTGTCGATTTGCGCAGTTCGGAAGGCGAATGAACGGCGGAAAAGGGGGCCATTTTAAGACAGACAACGTCACTGCTCGGAGGCGCGTGAGAAAAAGGAAAAATTTCCTTGCGCGGCACAAAATAGCGTCCGAAACTCCGCGTCCATTTTGTCGCGGGGATTTGTCACCCCCGCTCTTTTCGTCTTGAGCACCGCCGCCGCAGTCCGCCCAAAAAACTTTTCGCAGAGATCCCGTGACGCAGAGGATGAATTTCGTCCTCTGCGTCGCTGTGTCTCTGCGCTTTTTGCGCAGACGAGGCCCGGGGCGCAACCCGAAACGTAGAATTTTTTGCGCTCGCTCCGTTAGCTGGTTGGCGGAGTGAAGAGCGCATAGCAGAAACCGGCAAACCGAGCACTCACTTCCATGTCTGAACGCAAATATTTTGGCAAACTCCGGGAAGGCGCTGAACCGCCGAACCTTATCGAAGTCCAACTCGACAGCTACGTCGAATTCCTGCAGCAGGACGTAACTCCCAGCCGGCGGAAAATGACGGGCCTCCAGGCGGTGTTCAAGGAGGTTTTCCCGATCCAGAGCTACGATGAAAAGGTCACGCTGGATTTCGCGAGCTATGAGATCGGCGAGCCGAAGCTGAGTATCCGCGAGGCGATGCGGGAGGGGCTGACGTTCAGCGCGCCGCTGCATGTGACCTTCCAACTCAAGGAGGAGAAGGGGACGAAGGAGGAGAAGGTGTATATGGGAGAAATCCCGCTGATGACGCCGCAGGGCACGTTCGTCATCAATGGCGCGGAGCGCGTGGTGGTGTCGCAGTTGCACCGGTCGCCAGGCATCTGTTTCGAGTCATCGCTGCATCTCAATGGAAAGGTTCTGTTCAGCTTCCGCATCATTCCGGATCGCGGCTCGTGGGTGGAGGTGCAGTTCGACACAAACGACCTCCTTTACGTCTATCTCGATCGCCGGAAGCGCCGCCGGAAGTTCCTCGCGACGACTTTCCTCCGCGCCCTGGGGCATGGCTCGGACGAGGAGATCATCAAGCTGTTTTACACGGTCGAAAACCTGAAGCTCAGCGAGAGCCTCGAAGAAGAGGAGATCGCTACAAAAGTGCTCATCGCCGACGTGCGCGATGGAGAAATCACGGTGGCGCGCGCTTTCGAGCCGCTGACGAAAGCGACCATCCGGCAGGTGATCGCGCTGGGAGTGAAGAGTGTCCAGGTCGTCGATACGAAGCTGGATGACACGGTCATCAAGGCGCTGAAAAAGGATCCGGCGCACGATGAGGAAGAGGCGCTGAAGGACATCTACCGCCGCCTCCGGCCTGGCGACCCACCCACGGTGCCGAACGCTCGCGGCCTGCTCAAGCGGCTGTTTTTCGACCCGAAGAAATACGACCTCGGTCGCGTCGGCCGCTACAAGCTCAACCAGAAGATGGATCTCAACATCTCTCAGGACGAGCGGACGATGACGAAGGAGGATTTCATCGCGGCGATGAAGTATCTCATCGGCTTGCGCCGCGGTGAGGGCACCCTCGACGACATCGATCACCTCGGCTCCCGCCGGGTGCGGACCGTGGGCGAACTGCTCGCCAATCAATGCCGCGTAGGCCTCGCCCGCACGGAGCGTTTGGTCAAAGAGCGCATGACCCTGTTCGACGTGAATATCGAGGGCATGACGCCGCAGAAGCTGATCAACCCGAAGGCGCTGAGCGCGGTCATCCGCGACTTCTTCGGTCGCAGCCAGCTCTCGCAGTTCATGGATCAAACGAATCCGCTCGCCGAACTCACCCACAAGCGCCGTCTATCGGCCCTGGGGCCAGGAGGTCTCTCACGGGATCGCGCGGGCTTTGAAGTCCGCGACGTGCATCCGTCGCACTACGGCCGCATTTGTCCCATTGAGACGCCGGAAGGCCCGAACATCGGCCTCATCTCGTCGATGTCCACGTTCGCCAGGATCAACGACTTCGGTTTCATCGAAACGCCGTATCGCAAAGTCGAAAACGGTCGCGTGACGGACAAGATCGACTTCCTCACCGGGGACAAGGAGGAGAACTACCTCGTCGCGCAGGCCAACTCCGCCTTCGACGACAAAGGGCATTTCACCAGCGACAAAGTGAGTGTGCGCTACCGCGGCGACTTCCTCGAAGTCGAGCCGGCCAAGGTCCACTACATGGACGTTTCGCCAAAGCAGCTCGTCTCCGTCGCCGCCGGCCTGATCCCGTTCCTCGAGCACGACGACGCCAACCGCGCGCTCATGGGCTCGAACATGCAGCGCCAGGGCGTCCCGCTCCTCATTTCGGAATCGCCGATCGTCGGCACGGGTATGGAGGGAAAAGTCGCCCGCGATTCCAAAGCCGTGATCGTCGCTGAGGCGAGTGGTAAAGTCGCGAGCGTCAGTGGCGACCTTATCGTTGTCACCAAGGACGGCGAGTTGCCCGAGGGCAAGAAGAAGCTCAAGCACGATCCGGAAGAGGGCGTGTACCTCTACGACTTGCGCAAGTTCATGCGTTCGAATGCAGGAACCTGCGTGAACCAGAAGCCGATCGTCAAGAAAGGCCAGCATGTGAAAAAGGGCGACGTCATCGCCGACGGCCCGAACACCGAGAAAGGCGAAATCGCCCTCGGCCGCAATGTGCTCGTCGCGTTCATGCCTTGGAATGGTTATAACTTCGAGGACGCCATCACGATTTCCGAAAAGGTCGTGAAAGAGGACATCTACACGTCGATTCACATCGACGAGTTCGAGATTGGCGCCCGCGATACCAAGCTCGGACCCGAGGAAATCACCCGCGACATTCCGAACGTGAGCGAAGAAGCGCTTCGCCACCTCGGCCCCGATGGTGTTATCCGCGTCGGTGCGGAAGTGAAGCCTGGCGACATCCTCGTCGGTAAGATCACGCCCAAGTCCGAAACCGAACTCGCACCGGAAGAGCGGCTTCTCCGCGCGATCTTCGGCGAGAAGGCGGCGGACGTGAAAGACACGTCGCTGACGGTTCCATCCGGCACCTACGGCATCGTCATGGATGTCAAAGTTTCGAGCCGCAAGGAAGTCACGCGGATCAAGCTTTCGCCCGTGGAAAGCAAACGTCAGGCGAAGGTCATCGAAGAAGATCACGCGAAGCGCAAAGACGAGTTGCACGAGCAGCTGACCGAAGCGCTTTCCAACATCCTCCTCGGAGAAAAAATCCCGCTCGATGTCGTCAACGCGCAGACCGGCGAGATCATCATCCCGGCCAACCGCAAGATCACCAAGACCCTGCTGCGCAAGCTGGCCGGCGTTTATGATCATGTGGACATCGACCCATCGCCGATCCGCAACAAGATTCGCGAGATCATCGGCCAGTTTGAGCATAAGTTCGCCGAACTGGAGCTGGAGCACGAACGTTCGATGGACAAAGTCGAGAGCGGCGATGACGTCGATCCCGGCATCATCAAGCAGGTCGTTGTCTATGTCGCCTCGAAGCGCAAGCTGTCGGTCGGCGACAAGATGGCCGGCCGTCACGGTAACAAGGGCGTCGTCGCCCGCATCGTGCCGGAGGAAGACATGCCCTTCCTCGCGGACGGAACTCCCGTCGAGATCTGCCTCAACCCGCTCGGCGTGCCTTCGCGTATGAACGTCGGCCAAGTGCTTGAAACCCACCTTGGCGTGGCCGCGAAAGCGCTCGGCTTCAAGGTCGCCACGCCCGTTTTCGACGGCATCCACGAGTCCCAGATCTTCGAATATCTCAAGCAAGCGCGAAAAGTCGAAGGCTACACCTGGATCAGTGAGACGGGAAAAGCCGTAGTCTATGATGGCCGCACCGGCGATGCCTTCGATCAGCCGATTGTCGTCGGCTATATCTATATGTTGAAACTCGGCCACTTGGTCGCCGACAAGATCCACGCCCGTGCCGTCGGACCTTACTCGCTCGTCACCCAGCAACCGCTGGGCGGCAAGGCGCAGTACGGCGGACAGCGCTTCGGCGAGATGGAGGTGTGGGCGCTCGAAGCGTACGGCGCGGCTTACACGTTGCAGGAGCTACTGACCGTGAAATCCGACGACGTGGCCGGCCGCACGCGCATCTATGAGTCGATCGTCAAAGGCGATAACTCACTCGAAGCCGGCACGCCGGAGAGCTTCAACGTGCTCATCAAGGAAATGCAATCCCTCGGCCTCGACGTGAAAGTCGGAGGCAAGGCGCCCGCGGCACTGACCGCCGGCCTTATCTAACCCCACCCGCAAACTACCAACTAGCTATCAGCTAACTATATCTCTATGAGCGAACCTACTTTTCGTGAACTGATGGGTGAGGAACGGACCGTTGGATTTGATCAGGTCGGCATTACCGTCGCCTCTCCCGAGGCGATCCGATCCTGGTCAAGCGGCGAAGTGAAGAATCCCGAGACGATCAACTACCGCACTTTTAAGCCCGAAAAGGGAGGCCTTTTCTGCGAGCGCATCTTCGGCCCGACCCGGGACTGGGAGTGCTCCTGCGGCAAATACAAGCGGATCAAACACAAGGGCGTCATTTGCGACCGTTGCGGCGTCGAAGTCACCCTCGCCCGCGTGCGCCGCGAGCGCATGGGCCACATTGAGCTCGCCGTTCCGGTGACGCACATCTGGTTCTATAAGTGCATGCCTTCGCGCATCGGGCTCATGCTCGACATGAGCGGCCGCCAGCTTGAACGCGTCATCTATTACGAGGACTACCTCGTCATCGATCCAGGCCAGACGCCGCTGACCCGGTGCCAACTCCTGACGGAGGTCGAATATCGCGAAGCGCTCGACCAATACGGCGAAACCTTTGTCGCCGGCATGGGTGCCGACGCCATCCGCCGCCTGCTCTCGACTGTCGATCTCGCAGAGAACCAGAAGGAACTCGAAGAGGCGATGGGCACCACGCGCTCAAAGCAAATCCGCAAGAAACTGGCAAAGCGCCTCAAACTCGCGCAGGGCTTCGCCACGTCGCACACACGTCCCGAATGGATGATCCTCGAGGTGCTGCCGGTGATTCCACCGGACCTTCGCCCGCTCGTGCCGCTCGAAGGCGGACGTTTCGCGACCAGCGATCTCAATGATCTCTACCGCCGCGTCATCAACCGGAACAACCGGCTCAAGAACCTCCTTCAGCTCAAGACGCCGGACGTCATCATCCGCAATGAAAAGCGCATGCTCCAGGAGGCGGTCGATGCGCTCTTCGACAACGGCCGACATGGTCGTGCGGTCACGGGCGCTGGCAATCGTCCGCTCAAATCGTTGAGCGACATGCTCAAGGGCAAGGGCGGCCGTTTCCGGCAGAACCTGCTCGGCAAGCGCGTCGATTACTCGGGCCGTTCCGTCATCGTCATCGGGCCGGAGCTGAAGCTTCACCAATGCGGTCTGCCGAAGAAGATGGCGCTCGTTCTGTTCGAGCCGTTCATTATTCGCCGACTCAAGGAACTCGGGTATGTCCACACCGTCCGAAGCGCGAAAAAGATGATCGAGCGCCAGACGCCGGAAGTCTGGGACATCCTCGAGGAAGTAACCAAAGGTCATCCTGTTCTCCTGAACCGCGCGCCGACCCTTCACCGTCTGTCCATTCAGGCTTTCGAGCCGCAGCTTATCGAAGGCGAAGCCATCCGTATTCACCCGCTCGTCTGCACCGCTTACAACGCGGACTTCGACGGGGATCAGATGGCTGTCCACGTCCCGCTCTCCGTCGAGGCGCAGATGGAGGCGCGCATGCTCATGCTGGCGCCGAACAATCTGTTCTCGCCTGCGAGCGGAAGGCCGATCACCACGCCATCGCAGGATCTCGTGCTCGGCTGCTACTACCTCACGCAAACCCCGCGCAAACTCCAGGTCGGCAAGGAAGTCGAACGCATGCCGCTCTTTGCCGATGCCAGCGAAGTTGAATTCGCGATGGCGGAAGGCAGTGTGAAAGTTCACGACCGCATCCGGTTCAAGAACCCGGACCTCGGGAAGCAGAGCGTCTATGGCGACGATACCAAGCACGTCATCGAAACCACCGCGGGCCGCGTCGTCTTTAACGAAATTTGGCCGCAAGGCGTGGGCTTTTTCAACAAAGCCTGCGGCAAAAAACAGATCTCCGATGTTATCTTCCGCACTTACCAGGCGGCAGGCCACCAGGCCACCGTCGATACTCTCGACCGGCTCAAGGAACTCGGCTTCTATTGGGCGATGAAGGCTGGCGTTTCCATCGGGATCATCGACATGATCATCCCGAAGGAGAAGCACACCGAGCTCGAGAGCGCCTACAAGCAGATCGCCGTCGTCGAGAAGCAGTACCGCTCCGGTATCATCACCGACGGCGAGCGTTACAATAAGATCATCGACGTCTGGACCCATGCCGGCAACACCATCGCCGACGTCATGATCCAGACCCTCGAACACAACGAGGGCCGCAAGGAACTGAACCCGGTGTACGTCATGGTCGATTCCGGTGCGCGGGGTAACAAGCAGCAGGTGAAGCAGCTCGCGGGAATGCGCGGACTGATGGCCAAGCCTTCCGGCGAAATCATCGAGCGCCCGATCACGTCGAACTTCCGCGAGGGTCTGAACGTGATGGAATACTTCATCTCCACGCACGGCGCCCGCAAAGGTCTCGCCGACACCGCGCTCAAGACTGCCGACTCCGGCTATCTTACGCGCAAGCTGGTCGATGCCTCGCAAGACGTGATCATCTACGAGGACGATTGCGGCACCACGCTCGGCATCGTCGTCCGCCCGATTTACGAGGGCGACGAGGAGGTCGTCGATCTCGCCACGCGCCTGATCGGTCGCGTCAGTTGCGAGACGGTCAAAGATCCCGTCACCGCCACCACGGTGCTGAAAAAGAACACGCTCATTGATGAGAAGACTGCGCTCGCCGTCGAGAAGATCGGCATCGAGCACCTCAAGATCCGCTCCGTCCTCACCTGCGAAAGCAAGCGCGGCTGCTGTGCGAAGTGCTACGGCCGCAATCTCGCCACCGGCCAGATGGTCAAGCTCGGCGAAGCCGTCGGCATCATCGCCGCGCAGTCCATTGGCGAACCCGGCACGCAGCTTACCATGCGGACTTTCCACATCGGCGGCGTCGCCTCCGGCACGTTCAAGCAGCCCATCGTCAAAGCCAAGAACGACGGCGACATCCGCTTCAACGAGCTCAAAGCCGTGCAAAACACTGACGGCCAGTGGGTCGCGCTGAACAAGAACGGCACCGTGACCATCCACTCCAAGGACGGCCGCGAGATCGAGCGCTATACCATCGTCGTCGGTTCCACCATTTCCATCGCCGACGGCGGCCATGTCAAAAAGGGCGAAACCTTCATTCAGTGGGATCCGCACAATGTCCCGATTCTCACGGAGAAAGCGGGGCGGGTGGAGTTCCGCGACATGATCCCCGGCGTCACCGTGAAGAGCGAGATCGACGAGGGCACCGGTCTCAAGGGCACCGTGGTCATCGAGCACAAGGAGGATTTGCATCCGCAGATCGTCATCGTGGACGAGAAGACCAAGGAGATCCTCGCGAGCTACTCCATCCCGGCGGGGGCGCATGTCGCCGTCACGGAAGGGAAGAAAATCCAAGCCGGATCGCTCCTCGCCAAGACGCCCCGCAAAGTCGCCAAGACCAAGGACATCACCGGCGGTCTGCCGCGCGTCGCCGAGCTTTTCGAGGCCCGTCGTCCGAAAGACGCCTCCGAGATCGCGAAGATCGACGGCACCGTCGAGATCGGCGGCACCGTCCGCGGAAAGCGCAAGATCATCGTCACCGACGTCGAAACCGGTGCCGAGGAAGAGCATCTCGTGCCGATGAACAAACACATCATCGTCCTCCGCGGCGACTTCGTGAAAAAGGGCCAGCAACTCACGGACGGCCCAGTGGTCCCGCATGACATCCTCGATGTCTGCGGCCCGCAGGCCCTGCAGGAGTACATGGTCAATGAAGTCCAGGAGGTCTATCGCCTCCAAGGCGTCGAGATCGCGGACAAGCACATTGAGATCATTGTCCGCCAGATGCTCCGCAAAGTGAAAGTCACCGAGCCCGGCGACACGACGCTCCTTTGGGGCGATCAAATTGACCGACTCGCCTTCGAGAAAGAGAACGAGGAAGTCGAGAAGAAGGGTGGTAAGCCTGCCGAGGCCGTCCCTGTCCTGCTCGGCATCACCAAGGCTTCGCTCGAAACCGACTCCTTCATCTCCGCCGCCTCGTTCCAGGACACGACCCGCGTTCTGACCGAAGCTGCGACCCTCGGCCGCGTGGACAACCTCCGCGGCTTCAAGGAGAACGTCATCATGGGCCACCTCATCCCCGCGGGCACCGGCTTCCCGACCCACCGCGACATCAAGATCGTCAACCTCGGCGACAGCCTGCCGCTCGGCGACGAAAGCACCGAGCCGGAGCCCGCAGTCGGCTAAGAGACCATCCGCAAACCGCAATCCGCGAAGGTCGAAGATCCTCTGGTCTTCGGCCTTCGCTGTTTTCAGGGTCGGCTCCCGGCGCGAGGCACCGCGGAGAAAAAGCGTGACTTATCTGCCTCACTGTCGAGATTGAGCGCCGTCGTTTCCCCCATGCGCAACTCCCCCCTCTCAAACTTGTTCAGGATCAGGCGATGAATTTTCAAAGCCCATCTGATCCCCCGCCAAAAAAGCCGATCTTCACCTTTTGGCAGAAGGTCGTTGCCAGCAAGTTCCTCCTCGTCAGCATTCTCGTGCATCTCCTCTTCGGAGCCGGTGCGGCGGTCTATGTCGTTCAGCAGTATCAGGCAAACCGCAAACTCTCCTTCAAAGGCGGACCGCCGGTCGTCAATCCCAGCAGCCGCGCGCTTGAGCACAAGGTTTCCATGGCGAAGAAAAAGAACACGATGAGCGCGCCTGCGCAGGCCAAGCGCATCACGACCACCGGGCTCTCGAAAGTCGCACTCCCCGAAATGGTGACCATGCCCAACGCCACCACAGTTGTTCCGAATCGCATGGGTGGTCTCGGCGGCACGGGCCAGGGCTTCGGCGCGGGTGGCATGGGTGGGATGGGGAGTGGCGGCGGGGGCGGCTTTGCTTTGCCGAACATGATGAACGACCGGTGCAGTGCAGCCTCCCGCGCCACCGCGATGAGGGCGAGTGGGGGCGATCCCAAGACCGAGGAAGCGATTGTTAAGGGTCTGCGATGGCTCAAGGCGCACCAGAATGCGGACGGTTCATTTGGGCAGACGTTCCCGGTGGCCATGACCGGTCTCGCCCTGCTCAGCTTCATGGGTCATTGCGAAAGACCCACCTCCAAGGAATTCGGTGATTCCGTTCGCAAGGCGATCGACTTCCTCGTCCGCGTGGGAACCGAACAGAATGGCAAGCTCACCAAGGTCGGAGGCAACGCGTGGGCCTACGAGCACGGCATCGGCACGTATGCCCTCGGCGAAGCGTACATCCTGACCAGGGAACCCAAGATTGCGGATGTTTTCAAAAAAGCGATCGAGATGATCGTGCAGGGACAGGGTGCCGACGGCGGCTGGATGTACGAACTGAGCAAAGCCGTCCCCAGCGATACCTCCGTTTCCGGCTGGCAGGTTCAGGCGCTCAAGACGGCCCACCTTAGCGGGCTGAATATCCCCGGCGTCGATCACGCGATGAATAAATCGGTGGATAACATCATGCGCTGCCGCGGTGAGAAAGGCGGGTTCGGTTACCGTGGGGCGGAAGATCGGCGGTCCCTCACTCCCGTCGGCGTCCTCGTCCTCCAGATCGTCAAACGTGAGCGCGGAAAAGTCGTCCGCCAGGCCCTGGACTTCTATTTCGACGGACGTGAGGCGCCCGAGTTCAAGTATGACGGTGGGGACGCGGACCTCTACTCCTGGTATTACGGAGCGCAGGCGTGTTTCCAGCAGGGAGGCAGCGTCTGGCAGAAATGGAACAGGGAGGTCATGCCGCAGATCGTGGCCAAACAAACCGACGATGGCTCGTGGCCCTCCACACGCGGCGGCAAAGGAGGCAAGCTGGAAGAGGGAAACGGGGACGACACGGATGCCCAGGTTTATCGCAACGCGGTTTGCATTCTCATGCTCGAGGTCTATTACCGTTACCTCGCGAGCAGCCGCTGAACCGTCGGCATGTCCATCGCCACCAAGACCGGAGATGATGGCACCACGGGTCTCATGTATGGCCGCCGCGTCGCGAAAACCGACCCTCGCATCGCCGCCAACGGGGCGGTCGATGAATTGAATGCCGCCCTCGGAATGGTCCGCGCCACCGTCGGCGAGCCGTTCGTCACCGAAGCCGTCCTCGCCATTCAAAAGGAACTCGTCCTCCTCATGGGAGAGCTCGCCGTGCTCCCGGAGGATCGCGAGCGCTATACTGCCGGCGGATTTCACTTCGTGGAAAAGCCGATGGTCGATGCGCTCACCGAGCGGATCGACGACCTCGAAAAGAACCATCACATCAGCTACCAAGGATGGGCCACGCCGGGCGCCACCCTTGGCTCCGCCTCCCTCGATCTCGCGCGCACCGTCTGCCGCCGCGCCGAGCGCCACATCGCCGTACTCGCGGAGACCGCCGCGCCGGTCAATGGCGAAATCCTCCGCTATCTCAACCGCCTCTCCGACCTCTGCTGGCTCTGGGCGCGATGGATCGAGACACGCACCACTCCTCCCGTTGGCCAGTCGGGAGGTTAAACTTACTTTCCCGCTTTTGCCGCCGCCTCCGTCACGAGGGGCCGGAGGGTTTCAGCGAGAAGCTTGTAGCCATCGGGTTTGAGGTGGCTGCCGTCGGGATCGAATAGCTCAGGCCGCTTCTCCAGCGGGGCGTGCAGATCCACGAGCTGGACTCCGCGAGCCGCATATGTTTTTGCAATCTCCCTGACTTTCTCACGGACTTGGGCAAGCCGCGGCAGCCGCTCAGTGACATTGGCGCTGCGGGCTTCGGGCATGCCTGGCAGGTTTGCGAAATTCGGCGTCGGCGTGCAGAAAAACACCCGTGGCTTCGTCGGAAGTGCGAGCAGCGTGTCGAGCACCTTCGTCGCGTCCGCCTCGAATTCCGGGAAGTGCGACCAGTAGTCCACGTCCCGGCTGCGCGTGTCATTGATCCCAAACATCACGATGGCGATCTGCGGCGCGAAGGATGTGGCGCCCGGCAACTCCTGCGCCGCGTTTGGCTTTCCGCCATGCCACATCGAGGCACCGCCGATACCGAGATTCTTCACCACGAAACCCGCCCCGAGCATCCGTTGGAGGTGCGCCGGATACGATTCCGTGGCGGCGTTCACTTTGGCCCCCGCGGTGATGCTATCCCCCAGGCACGCCACACGAACCGGCTCGGCTCCCCGCACGGGCAAAGCGGCGAGCGTGACCGCAAAGGCGAGGCAGCGGCGGAGAGAAATCATCGGCCGAAGCTGCATGAAAACGAACGCAGCGGGGAACTCAGATGAAAGTAAACCGGCAGCGAAGACGCTTGGAAAAGCGCGAGCTACTCCTCCGCCTTCTCGTCGTCCTGGTCGTCGTGGTCGTCGTCGTCGCTATCTTCGAGCGGCGGGAGATCGTGATCGCTCAGGAAGCGGCGCTTGCGCTTCGCCTGCGGCAGCGGGGCCAGCGTCATCGTCACGCTTTTGCCCATGAGTTTTGGCTCGGTCTCGACGTGCGCCATGTCCACGAGATCGCCTTTGACCCGCGTCATCAGCGCCATGCCCAACTCCTGATGGGCCATCTCGCGTCCGCGGAACTGGAGCTGAATGCGCACCTTGTTCCCCTTGTCGAGAAATTCCTCGGCGTGGCGCATCTTCGTCTCGTAGTCGTGCGCCGCGCAGTTCACGCGAAACTTGATCTCCTTGAGCTTTGAGCCCGTGTTCCGCTTCTCTTTCTCCTGCTTCGCCGCCTCGTATTTGAATTTGCCGAAATCGACGATCCGGCAAACGGGCGGGTTGGCATTGGCGGCGACCTCGACCAGATCGAGGCCCATCTCTTGTGCCCGGCGGATGGCGTCGGACAGTTTCATGACACCGAGCTGCTCGCCGGTGGAAGCGAGGATCACGCGCACTTCGCGGGCGCGGATCCGACCATTGACACGATTTTGGATTAGAATAGGAGGCGGTTTACTTCGGCGCGGGCGGGGAGCGCCGCTCGCGCGTGATGGGTTGTTACGGGGTTCGCAGGACTTGTGACTTCGCGGAAAAATTCCGCGCCTTCACGGCTCCGGCATCACCGCGCTTGCGAAGGCGTTTCGGCAATGAGGATCGCGAGGTTCTCCCGCTCTCCCACGCGGGATGAAAGCGCGGTGCAGCGGCGTGGGCAAGCCGAATCTTGGGCGGAAAAAGGGAAGCGCCGCCTACCGCCGGCGATCGCCAATCCGCTCACGCTGGCCCGCTGCTTGGCGCTTGTCCGGGTTTCCAGCCCTGATACGTTCCGCGCACTTCCGCACTCATGGCTCCCCACGGATACCTCGCCCTCGTCCTCCACGCGCACCTGCCGTACGTGCGCCACCCGGAGTACGACGAATTTCTCGAGGAGGACTGGTTCTTCGAAGCCGTCACCGAGACGTATCTCCCGCTGCTCCAGGTGCTCCACGGGCTGGCCGGGGACGGGATCCCGTTTGCGCTCACGCTCACGCTTTCGCCGCCGCTCTGCCACATGCTGCGCGACCCGCTCCTGCAGGATCGCACCCAGCGCTACCTCGACCGCTCGGTGGAGCTGGCCCGGCGGGAAGTGGAGCGCACCCAGGATGCTGGTCCGGTCGCGGAAGTCGCGCGGTTCTACCTCCATCGGCTCACGCAGTGCCGGCGCGACTATGTGGAGCGCTGGCAGCGCGATCTCGTCGGCGCATTCGGCGCGCTCCAGGAGCGCGGCGTGATCGAGATCATCACCTGCGCGGCGACGCACGGCTTTCTGCCGCTGATGGAAAACTTCCCCGAGGCGGTGCGCGCGCAGATCCTCATCGCGCGCGATCATTACCGGGAAATGTTCGGGCGCGATCCGCGCGGCATCTGGCTGCCGGAATGCGCCTACACCTCCAGCCTTGACCGGGTGCTCGCCGAGGCCAACCTGCGCTGGTTCATCCTCGATTCGCACGGGATCATGTTTGGCAATCCGCGTCCGCGCTACGCGATCTACACGCCGGTATTCACGCCCGCCGGTCCGGCGGCGTTCGGGCGCGACCGGGAATCGAGCCGGCAGGTTTGGAGCGCGGAGGAGGGTTATCCCGGCGATCCGGCCTACCGCGATTTCTACCGCGACATCGGCTTCGATCTTTCCCAGGAATACCTGCGCGATTTTCTCCCGGCTGACGGCACGCGCAAATTCACCGGCCTGAAATACCACCGCATTACCGGCCCCGGGCATGAGAAGGAAATCTACAACCGCGGCTGGGCGATGGGCGCGGCGGATCATCACGCGGGGCACTTCATGGGTGCGCGCGCCGCGCAGATTCAGCATCTCCGGGGAAACATGAACGTCCCGCCGATCATTGTGAGCCCGTTCGATGCGGAACTCTTCGGCCACTGGTGGTTCGAGGGGCCGGAGTTTCTGAACCTCTTCATCCGCAAGGCCGTGTATGATCAGGACGCCTTTTCGCTGACCACGCCCACCGCCTACCTGGCCGCTCACGACACCCAGCAACTCCTCGTCCCGTCCGCCTCGAGCTGGGGGCACAAGGGCTACTGGGAAGTGTGGCTCGACGACAGCAACTCGTGGATTTATCCCCACCTCCACATGGCCGCAAAGCGCATGACCGAAATGGCCCGCGCCTTTTCCAGCGAAACGCCCACGCCGCTCGAAGAGCGCACGCTGAAACAAATGGCGCGCGAACTTCTCCTCGCGCAATCGAGCGACTGGGCCTTTCTGATGAAGACCGGCACGGCGCGCAACTACGCGAGCAAGCGCACCAAGGATCACGTCCTCCGTTTCACCCGCCTCTACGACCAACTCCGCGCCCGCGATCTCGATGAAGCCTTCCTCGCGAACTGCGAGTGGCGCGACAACCTCTTCCCAAATCTCGACTGGCGGTACTATGCGTGAGGAAAATCCGAAATCCGAAATCCGAAATCCGAAACAAACGGAGCGGAAAAATCTGCAAATCTTGGAAACGAAGGCTCGATCACTTGGGCTGCCTTCAACCGTTTCACCAATTCAATCTTTTCGGATTTGTTTCGGATTTCGGATTTCGGATTTCGGACTTTTCTCCGTGTTCTTCGCCGTTCTCGCCTGCCTCGCAGCACCATCCTTTGCCCAAAACGACGATCCCCCGCCTCCGCCGCCAAAAAAAGGCGGCGTCCAAATCACCTTCCTCCCGCCACCGACCACCGGCGCGCTGAGCCTCGGCATCTACGACAAAAAGGGAAAGCTCGTCCGCGTCCTCGCGCGGGAAGCTACCAGGAAGGATTTCACCGTCGGCCTGAACGGCTTCATCACAAACTGGGACGGGCGCGACGATACGGGCAAGCTCATGCCCGCAGGAACTTACTCCGCACGCGGCTTTGCCATCGGCGAGATCGAAGTCGAGGGCGAGGCCTATCACGGCAATGACTGGATGATCGCCGACGATTCGCCGCGCCTCCGCCGCGTGCTCGAGATCGAGCTGCGCAAAAGCGGACGGCTCGCGCTCTGGGCCGAGCATTCCGACGGCAAGCGCCAGCTCGTGCGTGCGGATCAGGCCGGAGAGTTCGCCGGCGAAATCCCTCTCGATTCGCAGACCGCTGCGCTCGCGCTCGGTGACGTCACGGCGAGCGAGAAACCAGACGAGGCGCCGCGCGCCGTCATCGCCGAGGGAAAGGTCGCGATCAGAGAGAAGGGCGGCACGCACGCGCTGGCGCTGCCCGATCTGACCAAACCGCTCGACGCCAGCCTCGGGCGCGAGGACCGCGTCTGGCTCATCGACCAAACGCCCGAACGCACCGAGGTAAAGGAGTTCAGCCGCAGCGGCGCGTTCCACCGCCGCCTCGCCATCGACCCTGCCGAACCCACGCCGGTCCGCATCTTCGCCTCCCGCACGAGCGATCTGATTTTCCTCATCGAGGAAAAGCCCGGCCTCCAGCGCGTGCGAGGACTCACGCTCGAAGCCGCGGCGGCCAAGGACGGCGCGGACCCGACCTCGACCTGGAAAACCGTGCTCTCGAAATCCATCGTCGTGAGCGATTCCTTCGCCGCCGTTGCCGACCAACTCGGCCGCCCGCAGCCCTTCAAGCCCGAGGAAAAAATCCGCGTCCGCCTCGTGCCCAACCCGCTTTTCCAGGACGCCATGCACGACCTCGACGTCCAGATCGGCCTCGATGCGAAAGGCGCCTTCCTCCGCACGCCCGACGGCCTCCCGCTCCGCACCCTCACCGAGACGCCGGCCATCAAGTGGGCCGTGATGGGCCGCGAAGGCGGCAAGGTCGTGACCATTTTTCAAAGCGACGGCGCGGTCGTCGAGGAGTTCAAGGTGCGCAAGATCGCGAGCGTCATGGCCTTTGACGCGGGCGACTACGAGTGGCTGGGGAAGTGAAGGCGCGGTCTCGTTTTCAAACGCAGAGACGCAAAGACGCAGAGGGCGCAGAGATTTTTCCAGACCAATGCGACCTTCCTCATCCACCTCTGCGTCCTCCGCGTCTCTGCGTCTCTGCGTTTAAAAAAAGACCTCCGCACCACGTCCTTCACGCTTCCACATTGATTCGTCATTCGTCATCCGGCATTCGTCATTTTCCCAAATGAGCCGCGACATCGTTTACTTCGACCTCGAAACCCAGCGCACCGCCAACGACGCCGGCGGCTGGGACAAAAAAGCCCAGATGGGAATGTCCGTCGGCGTGACCTACAGCACGCGGCTCGGCGAGTATCGCATCTACCCCGAGAAGCGCGTGAAGGACCTCGTCGATCAGCTCATGCGCGCCGATCTCGTCGTCGGGTTCAACGTCATCAGCTTCGATTACGAAGTGCTCATGGGCTACACCGCCTACGATCTTCCGCATCTCTGCCAGACCCTCGACATGCTCGTGGAGATCGAAAAAAAACTCGGCCATCGTCTCGGGCTCGACGCTGTGGCGTCGGCCTCGCTCGGCGTCGGCAAGACCGGTGACGGTCTCGATGCCATCCGCTGGTGGCGCGAAGGCAAAATGCGCGAGATCGCGGAATACTGCTGCTTCGACGTGAAATGCACCAAGCTCGTCCACGAATTCGGCACCGCGAAAAGGCAGCTCTTCTACAACGACCGCTTCCAGCAACGCCGCAGCGTGGCCGTCGAGTGGTAGTCGCTTCGATCTGAGAGGGTGGAACGAAACTTAAACACCGTCTCATCCTGAGCGGAGTTCCGTGCGGGCGAAGGTGGGACGGAACGAAGTCGAAGGACCTCTGCGGTCCGATCACGCACAGCGCTGGAACGAACCGCCGGGGTCCTTCGACTCCGCTCCGCCCGCTTTTCCACCTCCGCTCCGCTCAGGATGACACGCCCTTTTGCGGAGTCGGTCCACCTCCAGAGCGCGGCTAGCCGTCAAGGAACTCTGCCACGCGGCGCTCCGACCACGGCTGGACTCCGCGGGCGAGATCGAGAAAGCCTGCGTGGCCACCAGAAGCGGGAGCTTCGAGGAAAAGCGACGCGTTCGCCTCGGCTTCCGGGCCGGGCATCGAGTCGGCGGTGAGAAAGGGATCATTGCGCGCATTCAAGACCAGCGTGGGCACGGAGATGCGCGCGAGAAATTGCCGGGCGCTGGCGCGTTTCCAATAATCCTCGGCATCGCGGAATCCATGCAACGGTGCGGTGAAGCGGTCGTCGAACTCCTGAAAACTGCGAATGCCGCGGATGCCCTCGATGTTCAGTTCGCCGGGAAAATCGCGCGCCTTGGCTTCGATCTTCGCGATGAGCGAGACGAGGAAGCGGCGCAGGTAGAGGCGATTGCTCCGCCGCTGGTCGAGCGCACGCGCGCTCGAGGCGAGATCGAGCGGGACCGAGATCGCCGCCGCGGCGACGATCGCCGGATGCGGGGGCGCTTCACCGAGATATTTGAGCGTCACATTTCCCCCGAGGCTGAAGCCGACGAGCGCGATCTGTGAGTAGTCCACTGCGGCATGCGTGATGACCGCCGCGAGGTCGGCGGTGTCGCCGCTGTGATAGGCGCGCAGCAGCCGGTTCGGCTCTCCGCCGCAGCCGCGAAAATTCCACGCCAGCACATCCCACCCGGCCGCGTGCAGCGTCCCGGCCATGCCTCGCACATATTTCTGCGAAGAGCTCCCTTCGAGCCCATGCGCGATCACCGCGAGCCTGGCGTGTCCGGCGCGCA
>Ga0105044_10004514_pt1 | contig 19113 bp, 15 predicted proteins | sample MAT01_FD_78092 | JGI IMG/M metagenome (GOLD analysis project Ga0105044, IMG submission 78092) | Freshwater microbial communities from Lake Fryxell liftoff mats and glacier meltwater in Antarctica - MAT-01 | ecosystem: Environmental > Aquatic > Freshwater > Ice > Liftoff microbial mat | place...
AAAGACGCCAAATTCGATATGGATGCCACCAAGAAAGCGCTCAGCGCTAAGGGTTACGACGACGTGACCGTTGTCGCCAGCGCCAAATAGCAGCCACGATCCGTTCTGCCGTCGCGGCCGAGCGGATCCGCCGCGCGAGCAGGTGAGCAACAATAGTAGTCCGGATCGCCTGGGAAGTCTCAGAGGGGATTCGTGGATGGTTGGGCGAGCGCATCGGTCAGCCATTCCCACAGAGAATCGAGGCTTTGGACGATCACCTTCGCATCGGTCAAGACCGGCATGAAGTTGGTATCGCCGGTCCAGCGCGGCACGATGTGCCAGTGCAAGTGCCCCGGCAGCCCGGCCCCAGCGACGCGGCCGAGGTTCAGGCCGATGTTGAAGCCGTCCGGTTTCATGGTCGCTTCGATGGCGGTTTGCATCCGGATCAGCGTCCGCTGCAGATCGAGCAATTCAGCGTCGTCGAGGTCGTCCAAACGGGCGATGTGCCGCAGCGGCGAGATTAGTAAATGCCCGTTGTTGTAGGGGAAGCGATTGAGCACCACGGCCGAGTGGGCCGTGCGGTGCACGATCAAGTTCTCGCGGTCGGTCGATTCCGCGAGGCCGCGGCAGAGGAAGCACTCGTCCCCGGCCGGTTTGGGATTCTTCGCGTAGCTCAGCCGCCACGGCGCCCAGAGTTGCTCCATCACTTCAGCCCGTTCAAGAACTCGATCACGTCGCGCATTTCCCGCGGCGTCAGCACCTTCTCGACGCTCGGCATCGCCGACTCCGGTTTCGTGCGTTTGTCGATGTCTTCGCTCGGGATCATCTGCACCTTGCCGTCCGGCGGCAAGATCGTGACCGTCTTGCCGTCGTCCTTCTGCACGACCCCGGCGACGGTGCGGCCGTCCAATAGCGTCAGCGTCACGCTGGCGAAGCCTTCGGCGATTTTGGCGCTCGGCAGCACCAGCGATTCGAGCAGATATTCGCGCGTCTTCAGGGGGTTGCGCTCGACGACTTTCGTCAGCTCCGGTCCGGCGATACCGCCGACGCCTTCGACCTTGTGGCAGCGGACGCACTGGGCGCCGGTGTGGTTGTAAAAGATTTCGCGCCCCTTCACGGCATCGCCGCCGGTGAGGCTCGGACCGAACTTGCCGACGGGATCTTTCGGCAGGGCGTCTTCGAATTTCTTGCGGAGGGGGTCGCGCTTCGGCGACGGTGTCGCTTTGACGGCGTCCCAGACATCGACGACGAGTTCCGGCCGAACCTTGTTATCGGCCAGATTCGCCGCGAGGGAATCGAGCAAGCCGGCTGCGATGGGATCCTTCAACCGGGTCAAACCCGCGATGCCGCGCTGCCGTTCGATCAGTGTGGCTTTTTCGTCGGCGACGACGGCGGCGAGCGATTTCGTCGCCTCGGCCGGGTTTGCGCCGATCAAGATGTCTCGCGCTTCGGCCCGCAACAGCGGCGACGCATCGACTTGGGCGAGCTTCAGCGACTGCGCGAAGTAATGCGATTTCTTCCCCGCCAAAAAGCGGAGCGCCGCGCCGCGCAAATTCACGTCTTTCTCTGGATCCGCGATCCAGACCGCGAAGAGTTTCTCGTCGGCGCTCACGCTGAGCGCCGTGATCAGCGAAACGGCGTCGATTTGAAGCTTGCCGGAAGTCTTGGACAAAAGGTCGGTCAAACCCGATCCGACCACACCGCGGGCGATCGTGTCCTCCCGATCTTTCAGCGGTCGCCAAAACCCCGTGACACGATCGCGCGATCCCGGCTTGGCCCAATCTTTCAAGGCCCCGAGCGCCTCGGAGCGCACGGCCACGGGGACGTTCGGGTGAAGCGCGATGCCGAGGACGGCCTTGGCGTTCGCCTCGGCCCCGAGCCGGAAGTTGGCATCGACGATCCGCCGGAGGAGTGCATCCGATTCCAGCAGCGGGAGATCGTCGAACTTCATCCCGGCGAGTGCGGCGTATTCGGTTTCCAACGGCAGGTCGTGGATCGCCCGCGCCGCCTCGGTGCGGACGAGCAGTTCTTTATCTTTGAGGAACGCTGACACCCGCTTGTCACTCATTTTCCGAAGGGCGACGACGGCCCCCATCCGCACGGCGGCGCTGTCGTCGGTGGCCTTGGCCGCGAGGGCGTCGCCATCGCCGATGCGGGCGAGCGCGATGGCCCCGGCCGCCCTCAGGAATGGATCGGTTTCACCCGCGGCTTGCACCATGGCGAAGATCGGCGCGGTCGCGGGTTTGTACTTCAACTGCCCGAGCGCTTGTGCCGCGAAGAACTTCACGCGCGGTTCTTTGTCGGCGAGGCGGGCCAACAGCTTGTCGGCGGCTTTCGCTTCGGTCCGATCGCCCAAGACTTTGGCCGATTGCGCCTGCACTTCGGAGTCCTTGTCCGAGAGCAAATCCATCAGCGGTTCGAGCGCCGCGCGGTCTTTCGCGGCCACTTGCCCGAGGCCCCAGATCGCGTGCAAGCGGGCAAAATGGTCGTCGTTCGTCTTCGCGGCGGCGGTCAAAGTCGGTATCGCTTTCGACCCGGTCTTCGCGAGGGCGAACTGCGCCTTCTGGCGGATGCGCTGATCGGCATGCGCCAGCAACTTCGCGAGCTCCTCCGGCTTGCGGTGGTCGAAGCCTTCTTCGAAGAGCTTCTTCGTTTCCACGACGACGGGCAGTTCCAACTTCTTGGGGTCGAAGACGGTGTAGATGCGGCCGCCGAGGCTACCGCCGTCCCACTTGAGGTTCACGAAGTCGGCGACGTACAACTTGCCGTCGGGGCCGAATTCGGCGTCGGTCGCCATGATCGGTTTGAAGAAATCGTGCGCGTCGGCGATCTCGAATCCGGCGCCCTTCGGCTTCACCTTGAACGATTCCAACCCACCGTTGCCGCCGGTGTAGTTGCACATGAGGAACGAGTTCTTGTAGCGCTCGTCGAGGCTGGTGCCGCTGGTGAACAGGAAGCCGCTCGGCCCGGTGCCGATGCTGCCGACGCAGGGCACGATGTACGCCGCTTGGCCCGCGTGCGGCAGGTGCCAGAGGCGCTCGGCGTGCCACGGCCCCGTCAGGTACGGTTCGAGGATCGTCTGGTAGGCCATGTTCCAACCGCTCTCGCCGCCGTCGACGACATACACGAGCCGGGCGTGGTCGCCTTTGTCGCAGTTGTTGTCGTCGGCGAAGAGGTTGCCGTGTTCGTCGAAGGCGAGTTCCTGGGGGTTGCGCAGACCTTTGTGGACGACCTCGAACTCGGTGCCATCCGGGTTGCAGCGGAAGACGCCCCCTTGGCGCGGGCCGACGAATTTCTTGCCTTCTTTGCTGGTGACGTTGTAGCCGCGGTCGCCGACGCTGAAGTAGAGTTTACCGTCCGGCCCGAAGATGAGGCCGTGCAGATCGTGGCCGTAGAAGGCGATGTTGACGCCGAAGCCGGTGAGGAGTTCGTCTTTCACGTCGGCGACGCCGGTGCCTTTGGTGTCTTTGAACTTGTACAGGCTCGGGATGTTGGTGACGAAGACGTCGCCGTCGCGGGCCAGCACGCCGGCGCAGAGGCCGTCGAGCGGTTTGTTGAACCCGCCCGCGAAGACCGAGCTTTTGTCGGCCCGACCGCTGCCGGTGCTGTCTTCGAGCAAGCGCACTTGATCCGGTTGCGAGGTGAAGTAGCTGGCGCCGCCGGGGACTTTGGCCTTCCATTTGTCGTAGGCTTTCAGGCGGTCGTCGAGGGTGTTGATTTGCAGATCGTCTTCGAGAAAGAAGCTGAAGTTGAAGGCGGGGTTGCCGCGATTTTCGGCCGCACCGCCGCCCAATCGATATTCTTCGGCCGCATAGACGCGGCCTTTTTCATCGACGCTGATGGCGACGGGGCTGCCGAGCTTCGGCTCCGCGGCCCATAGCTCGGCCTTCATGCCTTTGGGCATCTTCAACTGAGGGATGCGCTTGGTCGCGGCCTCGGTGCCGTCGGGCAGGTTCTTCGCAGGATCGCCCGGCGGAGCCGCGATCAAACCGAGTGCGCAGACGGGGAGGAGTAGCAGCGGGAGCAATCGGAAGCGCATGGGGCGAGCCTTGGCGGGATGGTGGCGTGTAGGAGTTATGATCCGGCACCGGACGCTCGGAAGCAAGCGTCCGGTGAATACTGCGGTGGGTTATTTCTTCGCCACGACGCCGAAGTGGTAGATCGTCGTTTGGGTGTATTCGTCCCCCGGCTTCAATGCGATGCTCGGGAACTCCGGTTTGTTCGGCGAGTCCGGGAAGAACTGCGCTTCGAGGCAGAAGGCGTTGTACTTGTTGTAAGGCGGCTTCACTTTGCCATCGAATTTGCCGAGCGCTTTACCGTCGAGGAAGTTCCCCGTGTAGAACTGGATCCCCGGTTCGGTAGTCAGCACTTCCAGTTTCCGGCCGCTCTTCGGTTCGATCACGGTCGCCACCAACTTCGGCTTGTCGCTGCGCTTGTCGCCGTGGACGTAGTTCAAATCGTAGCCGATGGGGTCGCCGCCGAGTTGGCCGATGCGCTCGCCGATCTTCGTCGCCTTGGTGAAATCGTACGGCGTGCCTTTCACCGGCTCGATCTTGCCCGTCGGCAGGAGGCTGTCGTCGCCGGGGGTGTACTTGTCGGCGACGAGTTCCAGCGTGTGCTCGAGGATCTGGCCGCTGCCGTGCCCGCCCAAGTTGAAGTAGCTGTGGTTCGTGAGGTTCACGATGGTCGTCTTCGAGGTCGTGGCGGCGTAGTCGATGATGAGTTCGTTCGCGTTCGTCCAAGTGTAAGTCACGGCGCAGTCGAGCTGGCCGGGGTAGCCTTGGTCGCCGTCCTTGCTGCTGTATGTCATCTTCACGAACGGCCCATTCGGTCCGAGGTTAGCTTCGCCGCGCCAGACGGCTTTGTCGAAGCCGAATTCGCCGCCGTGCAAAGAGTGCTTGCCGTTGTTCGTCGGGACGATGTACTCCTTGCCGTCGAGTTTGAACTTGCCGTTGCCAATGCGGTTGGCGACGCGGCCCGTGATGCACCCGAAGAAGGGATTGTCTTTGCCGAGGTAGCCGTCGATCTTGTCGAAGCCGAGAACGACGTCGGCCCATTTGCCGGCGCTGTCGGGAACGACGACTTCCGCCACGGCTCCGCCGAGGGTGATGATCTTCACCTTGGCCCCGCTCTTGTTGATGAGCGTGAAGGCGGTGACCTTCGATTCCGACCGGAGGATTTTCTTCGGGTCTTTCGGATCTTTCACTTCGGGCGCGATGCCGAAGGGCTCTTCTTCGTAGGCCGGGCCGACGCCGGGCTTCGGGTCGGCGGCGAGCAGTTGCGAACAAAATGCGAACAGCATCAGCAGTGCGGAGAGCGTGCGGAGCATGGGGGAGGCATCCTAAGAAGAGAGGGACGGCAAGCGGTAGGTTAACAGAATGGGGGGAACGCGGGTAGCCTGCGGAGCCGATACAATACACGGAACCGGAGTATAAGCGATGCCGCTACGCGACCATTTCCGCTCCCCGCTCGACGACAAACACTCGTGGGACGAACTCCACGGTATGTGGCCGGCTATGATCGTCCGGCAACTGATCGAAGTTCTACCCGAACCGTACTTCGCCGCGCCGGGCGTTCATTTGGGCTCACTCTACGAAGTCGATGTCGGAACTTACGGAGACCGCGATCCCGGCGGTGCGGACTTCGACGCCGGGGGCCTGGCCTTGGCGACCCACGCGCCGCCGAAACCGACCTTGAGCCTCGAACCCGAGTTGCGGCACCAAGATGTCTACGAAGTGCGCATTTACGAGAGTCGGAGGAACCGTCGGGTGGTCGCGGCGATTGAAATCGTGAGTCCCTCGAACAAAGATCGCCCCGAGCACCGCGGCGCGTTTGTTTCCAAAGTCGCCCACTTGCTCAAGAATGACATCTGCGTGTCAATTATCGACGTCGTTAGTACGAGCTACTTCAACCTGTACGCCGAGTCGATAGACGCCTGCAACGGTGTGGACCCGGCTTTGGAAGGGGAACCGACCCCGGTGTCCGCTGTGACAGTGCGATTTCGCCACGAGAATCGCAAACGGATGATGGACAACTGGTATTACCCGCTCGCCATCGGGCGTGCATTGCCAACTTTGCCGATATGGCTCACCGAAACCTTCGCGGTCTCGCTCGATCTGGAAGCTTGCTACGAAGAGACCTGCCGGACGTTGCGAATTCGTTGAACGCACTCATTTTTTGGCCGGCGTGACCTTCCAGCCGTCGACGCCGATTTCGCCGTGGACGCCGCAATCGAACTTCAGGGGCGTCTCCGGCCCGATGGGCTTGTCGGTTTTTCCGTTCTCGAACAATTTCGTATCCGAGATGCCCGTCAGCGTATTGTTCTGGATCGTCGATCCGTAGCTTTCTTTCGCCCGCAACAAGGGTCGTTCCTGCCCTCGGCACTCGATGATATTATCGCGGATGGAAATCGTTTTGAAATCGCATTTGGGATTGAAACCGAACAACCCATCCTTGCGCGGCGTCGGCGTCGTCCGGGTGATGATATGGTTGTTGCGCACTTCCAAGTTATTGAAAACTTCGTTGATCCAAATGACGCCGCGGCCGGGGTTGTTCACCAAGTTGTTGTGGAAACTGGCCGGGCCTTTCGCCGCGGCGTCGCCGAATGCGGATATCAAATTGCCGCCGTCGTTCTTGAGGTCGAAATCGAACAAGTTATGATCGATTTCCACGCCGTTGCGGACGAATTCAATCGAATAACTGTCCTTCATCCAATTGTGGTGGATGTGGAACGTCCGGCCGCTTTTGGGCACGACGCCGCCGGCGTATTTCGGTATTGAAATCGTACCGTGGCAGATGTTGTGATCGATCTCCACGTCTTCGTCGTTTTCAAAAGGGAACTCGATGGAAAAGTTCACCTCGATGGTGTTGTGGTGAATGCGGCAGCGTTTGCCCTGCCGGCCTTTGATGCCGTAAAATTCCTCGGCGGCTCCCTTACGAGTACGGACGAAGCGGTTGTGGGAAATCTCGCTGTCGGCCATCCAAATCGAAAAGATCGCCCCGCCCGTGATGCCGCCTTTCACACCCGGTTGGCCCTTCTCCCAACGGCCCCCGGCATCGACAAATTCGCAATCGTGAATCTTGGCCTTCTGCAAACCGAAGGTGCGGATACCGCTCCAGAGGGTTTCTTGAATCCGGACGTGGTGTACGTGCAACCCGGTGTGAAACCAAGCGAAGATCGCACCGTGGAGTTGCGGCGCCCGCAGGGTTAAGTCGGAGATGGTCACGCCGGCGGTATCCCGCTTCAACCGGATGAGATAAGCTTCGGTGTCCAAGCCTTCCAATTTCATCTCGGGGTCGGGCAGCGTTTTCGTCGATGGCTTCCACTTCTTCGAATGCGTGAGAATCGTTTTTTCGAGGCCCGCGCCGACCAGCGTCATCTTCGCTTTCAATTCCAGTGCGGCGTCGAGTTCGTATGTGCCCGCGGCGATTTCGATGGTGTCCCCGTCCGCGCCCTCGCGCACCGCCGCGACGAGTTTGGCCGGGGTGTCGACAGTCGCGGCGAGCGCGGGTGTCGCGACGACCGCGATCAGCAGTACGGTCAGGCGATGGATCATGGAAATGGCTTCGGTGGTCCGGGGGAAGAGATAGCGTAACAGGAACGGAGTCGTTCGGATACAATCCCTAGAACCGGATCACCAACCGACCCCTTCCACACCCCTCACCCCAAGTACCGGTTCACCACGTTCTCCAGCATTTCCTGCCGGCCGGACGTATTCTTCTCCGCCTCGCCCTTCTTGAGCATGTAGGCTTCCAGGCTCGCGAAGTCTTCCTTCCCGGCTTCGATGGTCGCACCGATGCCGGTGTCCCAACTGCCGTATCGCGTTTTCACGAAGTCCGTCAGTACGCCGTCCTTGCGGATCGCCGCAGCGATCTTCAACCCGTGGGCGAAGCAATCCATCGAGCCGATGTGGGCGTGGAAGAGATCGACCGGCTCGAAGCTCTCGCGGCGGACCTTCGCATCGAAGTTGAACCCGCCCGAACCGAGGCCGCCTTTCTGGTTCAGCACCACCAGCATGACCTGCGTCGTCAGGTACAGGTTGGTCGGGAATTGATCCGTGTCCCACCCGATGAGTTCGTCGCCTCGGTTGGCGTCGATGCTGCCGAGCAGACCATTGACGCGGGCGTACTCGAGTTCGTGCATCATCGTGTGGCCGGCCAACGTCGCGTGGTTCGTCTCGATGTTCAATTTGAAGTCGTTGATCAGCCCGTAACCGCGCAGGAAGGCGGCGCAGGTCGCAGAATCAAAATCGTACTGGTGGGTCGTCGGCTCTTTCGGCTTCGGCTCGATGAGGAACTGCCCCGTGAAGCCGATCGTCTTTTTGTAGTCCACGGCGAGGTGCAGAAACTTGGCGAAGTGGTCGAGCTCGCGTTTCAGGTCGGTGTTGTAGAGGTTCGTGTACCCCTCGCGGCCGCCCCAGAAGACGTAGTTCTCGCCGCCCAATTGCTTGGTCACTTCCATGGCCTTCTTCACCTGTGCGGCGCCGAACGCGAAGACGTCGGCATTGCAACTGGTACTGGCCCCGTGGACGAACCGCGGATTGCTGAACAAGTTCGCCGTACCCCAGAGCAGCTTGATGCCGGTGCGTTGCTGCTCCTCGGCGAGCACCTTCACGACGGCGTCGAGGTTGGCGTTCGATTCGCTCAGCGACTTCCCTTCCGGCGCGACATCGCGGTCGTGGAAGCAGTAGTACGGCACGCCGAGTTTCTCCATGAACTCGAAGGCGACCTTGACGCGCGTCTGGGCCATGGCGACGCTATCGGTACCGTCTTCCCACGGCCGGACGGCGCAACCGGGGCCGAAGGGATCGCCGCCCGTACCGCGCATCGTGTGCCAGTAAGCGACGGCGAAGCGGAAGTGCTCGGCCATCGTCTTGCCTTCGACGACTTCGGCCGGGTTGTAATGGCGGAAGGCGAAGGGGTTGGTGCTTTGGGGGCCTTCGAAAGCGATCTTGGGAACATCGGGGAAAAACGTCATCATAAACTCCGGCATGGGAGAAGGTGGTGCAGAGATGTTTAGCGGTGGGGTAATGGGATGGGTAGTGGGCGGGGGCAGACGAGAAATCCGAAATGGGTGTACGCGCCGGGTCGTCGGCTAGCAGTATCTTGTAGCGGCTCCAATTCCGAGGTGATGCCGGCCATGCGACAAACTACGCTCGCGAGATTCTTGATAGCCGGAGGGCCGTTCGATTCGGCCCAGCACGAGCGCACCGTCTGGGGCGTGTGCAAGGGGGTCTTGGCGAATACGGCCGACGCCGAGGACGCATTCCAAGCCACGTTCTTGGGGTGCCCGTGCCCGCCCACCGTTGAAGCCGAAAGACGACTGACCCGAATGCTATGCCGGACTGTATCAGCGGACGATGCTGCCCGGTGGCACGATCGTCGGCGGCGTGAGTTCATTTCCGAATGTCGGCGCCCGCGGGGCGAGTCCCGAAAGCGGCGTCACATTCGAATCGCGATCCGCTTCGTACTCGCGGCCATCTTGCAGCGTGAAGCGCACCACGACGCGAATGCGGGGCGTCGTCGGTGCCCGATCCCACTGCAGCGGCACGGTGTACCCACCACCCAACAAGCCCGATTTCCAGGTCTTTTTGAGTTGTTCGGCTGTCACTTCCCACTTGCCGATGGGCAACTTCAAGCCTTCTTGGGTGATCTCGTACGCGAGCACCGAGGCGCGCCCTGGGATCTTGACGGCGGTTCCGTCTTCGTCTTTGGGCACCAGCACGACTTGAAGACCTTCGTCGCCGGGGATGCCGTCGTCATCGCGGCCGCCGGTGCCGGTGCCGAGTTGGAAATCGCGCAGCGTGTATGGGGCGGAACCGGATTGGTGAATGACACCGCCGGGTGGGCAGGGGAGCGGTTGCGGCTGTCGCTGGTAGACATCGGTGAGCAGACGGAGTTGCTGGAGTTCGCCGCGGGCTTCGAGCAGCTCGCGTTCGCGGGTACGCAGCTCGGCTTCGAGGAGGTCAGGCTTCTCTTGCTTGCCGACGAGCTTGTTGACCGACTTGCAGCCCGTCGTGGTGCTCGAAAAGAAGATTAACCACAGAGGCACCGAGACACAGAGAAGACGAAAACGAGGTGTGGAGATCCCTGTTTTCTTGTCTTCTCTGTGTCTCGGTGCCTCTGTGGTGAATCCTTTCATGCGACTCCCATTGAAATCGCCGGTCGATCGTTAGCCCTCGGACTTGCGGGCCAACCCTTCCGGCATCTTTTCGAGAACCGAGTCGATCAATCCGTAATCGCGGGCCTCGGCGGCCGTCATGAAGTTGTCGCGATCCGTGTCTTTTTCGATCTGCTCGAGCGTCTTGCCCGTGTGCGTCTTCATCAGGTCGTTGAGTTTGGTCTTCAACTTCTTGATGTTCTTCACGTGGATGTCGATTTCGGTCGCGTTGCCCTCGTAGCCGCCGAGCGGCTGGTGGATCATGATCTCCGCGTTCGGCAGGGCGTAACGCTTGCCCTTCTCGCCGGCGGTCAGCAGCATCGCCCCCATGCTGGCGGCGAGGCCCATGCAGTAGGTCGCCACGGGGCAACTGATGAACTGCATGGTGTCGTAGATCGCCATCCCGGAACTCACGGACCCGCCCGGACTGTTGATGTACAGGTGGATGTCGGCTTTCGGATCCTCAAACTGCAAGTAGAGCATCTGGGCGACGATCAAGTTCGCCATTTCGTCGCGCACCACCCCTTGCAGGAAGATGATGCGCTCTTTCAGCAAGCGACTGTAAATGTCGTACGCTTGCTGTTCGCGGCCCTTGTTGTCCACGACCATCGGGATCAGCGGCATGGTTCGTCCCTCGTCCGGTCAGGACGGCCGCACATCTGGTATCGGCGGCCGGCCTGCGTGTGTGTCAGAGTTGTTGGTGGAAATCGCTGCGGTGGCGGCCCGCTCCTGCGGGTGGTGCGGGGCGGGCCGGTTGATCGGGGTCATTGAAACTGCGTTACTTCTTCGCTTCGACCGGCGGCTTCGACAGCACTTCGTCGACGAGGCCGAAGGCCTTGGCTTGCTCGGCCGAGAAGTAGCGGTCGCGGTCGGTTTCCTTGGCGATCACTTCCATCGACTGGCCGGTGTGGCTCGCCAGAATCTGGTTGAGCCGGTTGTGTTCCTTCAAGATCTCGTTGGCCTGAATTTCGATGTCCGAGACTTGCCCGCCGACTTGGCCGTACGGTTGGTGGCACATCACTTTGCTGTTCGGCAGGGCGTAGCGCTTGCCCTTGGTACCCGCGGCGAGCAGCACGGCGGCCATGCTGGCGGCGATGCCCATGCAGTAGGTGTTGATCTGACAGTCGATGAACTGCATCGTGTCGTAGATGGCGAGGCCGGCCGTGATGGAGCCGCCGGGGCTGTTGATGTAGATGTGCACGTCGGTCGATTTTTTATCGGTGACGAGCCAGAGCAGTTTCTGGATGACGACGCTGGCCATGTAGTCGTTGATGACCGGACTGCCGCCGGTTTCCATGCTGCTGCCGATGAAGATGATGCGGTTTTCGAGGAGCAGGTCGGCGAGCGTCATCGTCCGCTGGCGGGTGTAGCCTTGCTGCATGATCGGTTCGATGGGGCCGAAGTTTTTCATGGCCATCGCCATCGGGTCGCCGTCGGGTCGGAACATGGTGTAGCCTTTCCGGCTTAGCGGGGAACGCGACGCCTCGTGGGGCGAGTCGACCTCGGTCACGAGTCGGGTGACTTCAGTTTACGCGGTCGGTCAAACGCTGCCGTCGGTGGCGGTGGCATCCGTGGTCGCCGTGGCGTCTTCGTCTTCGTTCATGGGATTGAATTCGTAGTCTTCGTAGACGGCGGGTTCCAGCACCATGTCGAGGGCTTTGCGCTCCAACAACTCGGTGGCGAGCGATTCCATCAGGTCTTCGCGTTCCATGCGGCCGCGGACTTTGCGGGGGCTTTCGCCGCTGCGGTCGGCGATGGCATCGATCTCGGCTTCGATGTCGGCGTCTTCGATCTCGAGCTTCTCGAGGTCGGCGATCTTCTGCAGAACAAAGTGCTCTTGGAGCGCCGCGGCGGTGCTGCGGAGGGCGTCCTGCGTCAGCGAGCGCTCCCGGCTGACGATTTGTTCTTCGGTCATGCCGGCGCCGCGCATTTCCATCACCCGGCGCTGGAGCGTCTTGCGGGCTTGTTTCTGCAAGAGATCCTGCGGCAGTTCCCACTTGGTCTGCCCGGCGAGCAGTTGCAGCACTTGCGTGCGGGCCGTCTGGCGCTGTTGGTAGGCGAGGAATCGCTCCAACCGCGTGGTGACGACTTCTTCAAATTGGTCGGCGTTGCGGACGTTGAACTGGCCGAGCAGATCGCTCGTCAATTCCGGCAGGCGCATCGTCTTGATGTCGAGGATCGTGAAGTGGGCATTCACGGATTTGCCGCGGAGGGCCGTGTTGACCCCCTGCGACAGCGTGATCTCGACTTCGCGGGTATCGCCGACTTTCGCCCCGACGAGTTTCTTGCCGAAGTCCTCGGCGACACCGTCTTCGAGAGCCAACCGCTTCTCGACCTTCAGCCGGACTTCGCTGACTTTGTTCAGTTCCTTGTCGCCGTCTTTGATGACCAGATTCGTCGTGACGAGGTCGTCCATTTCGACGGCGATGTCATCGCCATCTTTCGGGGCGAGCGTGCCGTAGGGTTCGAGGATGCGCTTGCTTTCGCGCTTGATGTCGGCCGGGGTGAATTCGTGCACCGGCCGGCGAATTTTGAGGCCCTTGTAGTCCGGCAGGTCGAACTCGGGTCGGACTTCGATGTTGAACTCGTAGACCATCGGTTCGTCATCCCCTTCGGGAATGAGCACCTTGGACGGATCGAGTTCGGGCGGGCTGAGCGGCGAGAGGGACTGTTCCTCGGCGAGCTGCTCGAGGCTGGCCATAAGGATTTCGTTCTTAACCTCGGCGGCGATTTCTTTGAAGAACTTCTTCTCGACGATCTTGCGCGGCGCTTTGCCGGTGCGGAAGCCGGGGATTTGTACCGGGTTCTTGACCATCATGTCCGAGAATTTCTCGTCCATGCGGGTGTTGATCGCGGAGCGGTCCACGGTGACCTTGACGTGCTTTTTGCACGGGCCGGCGTCGGTGATGACGACGTCTTGCTTCAGCTTGGCCGGGGCCTCGGCCATTTCGGTCTCGGTATCCACGTCCGGCGCGTCCACGAGGGCGCTGGTCTCTTCGCTCGACATCGTCAACTCTCCTAGCCGCTACGGCCGACCAACCGGGCAAAATTCGGGAATGGAATGATACGGAAACGATTCGAGCCGGCGAAGTTCGGGGACGGCCGGGCCAAGCCCGCCGAGTCCCACCCCTTCCCGGCTCATCGCAATTCGTCGAACTCCATCGATCATTCAGAGCGGGAGATGGGATTTGAACCCACGACAACCTCGTTGGCAACGAGGTACTCTACCACTGAGTTACTCCCGCCTACACTGACATTCGCTACGTTATCGCGCGGTTTCCTCCTTTCAAGGGGAAGTCTTCATGCCGGGCGATTTTCGACACGCCGGTGGCTCGTCTGAATCAGTATCTCCACGAGCCACCGGGCTTATCCCGGTGGGGCCATGTACTTGCTCCTCCAACCAGACAAGCCCAGGCGCCGGAGGTTCACGCCTTTCGCATTTCGAGTGAGGGTTGGAAACCCCGTGCCGCATCGATTCGCAGAATCCTATCATACCTGTAGCTATTGGCTCGATTTGATCCCTCGGGAGTTCAGGCATGTCCGTCGACCGCGAAACGCAGTTGCTCGTCATCGGCGGTGGGCCGGGCGGATACCCGGCGGCCCTCCACGCGGCCGACCACGGCCTCAAGACGATCCTCGTCGATGAAGATCCGAAACTCGGCGGCGTCTGCCTCAACCGCGGCTGCATCCCGAGCAAGGCGTTGTTGCACGCAGCCAAGGTGATCCACGAAGCCAAGGAGGCCGCCGAACTCGGCCTCACCTTCGGCGAACCGAAGATCGACCTCGACAAGCTCCGCAACTACGTGCAGACGAAAGTCGTCGGCAAGTTGACGAGCGGCATCGCGCTGCTCTGCAAGGGGCGCGGCGTCGAGACCGTGCGCGGGCACGCCGAGTTCGCCGATGCCAATACCGTGACGATCACCGGGGAGAAACCGGAGACGATCCGCTTCGAGAAGTGCATCATCGCCAGCGGCAGCTTACCGGCGATGCCCAAGACCTTCCAAATCGACGATCCGCGCATCATGGATTCCACCGCGGCCCTCTTGCTGCCGGACATCCCCAAGCGGTTGCTCGTCATCGGCGGCGGCTACATCGGCCTCGAAATCGGCAGCGTCTATGCGGCCCTCGGCACGGCCGTCACGGTCGTCGAATTCTTGGATGGCCTACTCACGTTCGCCGACCGCGACCTCGTAAAACCGCTGGAAGCCAAGCTCCGCAAGGAGTTCGCCGCGATCTATCTCAATACGAAAGTCGCCTCGGTGAAGGCGACGCCTGAAGGGATCGTCGCGGTCCTCGAAGGCAAGGATGTCCCCGGCGAACTGACCTTCGACCGCGTGCTCGTCTCCGTCGGACGCCGGCCGAATTCGGCGGCTCTCGCCTTGGAAAAAGCGGGACTGAAAACAGACGAGCGTGGCTTCATCGCCGTCGATGGCCAACGCCGCACCGCTGTGCCGCACATCTACGCCATCGGCGATGTCGCGGGGGAGCCGGGGCTGGCCCACAAAGCCACGGCCGAAGCGCGCGTCTGCGTCGAAGCGATCCTCGGCGAACCGGCCGAGTGGCAACCGCGCGGCATCCCGGCCGTGATCTTCACCGATCCGGAAATCGCCTGGGTCGGCCTCACCGAAATCGATGCTCAGAAGCAGAACATCCCGCACGACGTGCTGAAATTTCCTTGGGGGGCGAGCGGTCGGGCGGTGGCGCTGAACATCACGAACGGCCTGACGAAAATGCTCGTCGACCCGGAGAGCAAACGGGTGTTGGGCGTCGGCATCGTGGGCAGCGGCGCCGGCGAAATGATCGCGGAGAGCGTCCTCGCCCTCGAGATGGGCGCCGTGGCCCGCGATGTGTTGGAAAGCATCCATCCGCACCCGACTCTGTCCGAGACGGTGATGGAGAGTGCCGAGATGGCTTACGGCAGCGCCACCCACGTGGCGAAGCCGAAGCGAGCGGCGAAGTGACGACTATTTCTTCGGCTCGCCGACCAATACGGGTGCGACCGCTTCGGGTTCGCCGAACAAGTCGCGGTGCACTTGCTTTTGCATTTTCGCCGCGTTCTCGACGCCCGTGATGTAGAAGACGTTGTTGCTCGACACCACTTTCAGATCGCACATGTCGGCGAGCAGTTCCAGAGCCGTCAACAAGCGGGCATCGTCGAAGCTTCCCGACACGGCCAGTTTCGCTTTCTCTTTGCAGCGGGCGTCGAGCACGATGTTCGCCCCGGTGATTTTACGCAGTTCGAGAATCGCCTCCGTCAGGGGCTTGTCGTCGATGGCGACCGAAACAGGCTCCCCCAGCAGTTGTTCGGCGAGCACGTGCGGGGAGACGGCCAAGGCCATTCCGCCGGATGGGCTGGCACCGGAACCGGGCACGACCGGCGGGAGGAACGCCGGCCCGATGACGACTTGGTTGTGCCGGATGCGGTAGGCGCACTTCCCCGGCATTTGTGCGCACAAATCGGACAGCAGATCGGCGAGTGTCGTGCCGACCGCGTGGGGCAACCGGAGTTTGGATTCGAGGAATTGTTGGATTTCGTCCGGGTTCGCCTGCCCTTGCAGGGCCACGAAGACGTTGCCGGCGCCGGACACCATACCGACCGCGCCCGAGTCCGGCTGGAATCGTTTGAACGCCGCCAAATCGAGCCGGACCGTGAGGCCATGGTCTACCGCGATCGTTGCGAGAAACTCGCGGACGGTGAGGCCGTCGAACGCGACTTTCGACTTCTGCTTCAGCAGTGCCCGCACCGCTTTTTCATCGGTGGGGCCGGCCTCTTTCAGCGCGACCACTACGGGAGCCGGGGCTTTGACCGCCACCGGCTCGGCGGCGCAGAGAAAACCGACAAATGCAGTTGCCAACGCCGTCGCCGCGAGCCGAGTTGAAAATACCGATCGCATGGGAAACCCCTCCGAGATGTGTGAGACTCGAAAGGCTAACGGCCGCGGTGGCCCTCCCGTTGGCGCGGTTATTCCTTCGCCGCTTTCTCGAGTTCGGTCTTCAAGCGCGACGTCGTGTTTTCCCGCGTCGTCGGGTCGTTCTTCACGTCCTGATCGAGCATCTCGTAGACGTTGAAGTAATGCATGTGTTTATCGTTCAGATACGCGACCCGCGTTTGCAACAGCGTGTTGGACGGGAAGTCGAACTTCCAACCTTCTTTGTCTTTCACCATGGGCACGGCGACCGCGTTGCCGCTCGAAAAGCCCATGTGGGCAATGAACGCTTGGAACATCTCGGGCTTCAACTGCCAGCTCCCGGCGCTCGGCTGGCCGCCCTTCAGGAAGGGCAGGTTGAACGTCAGCAGCCCCTCGGCTTTATCGCCCGATTCTTTGCTCACGACGACGGTGAAGTCTTTGTAGAAGGGGTCGAGTTGGAACAGGACGTACTTACTCTCGTCGCGGAGGAAGTCCCGCTTCTCCATCTGAAACATCATGTTGTCGAGTTGCGCGCCCATCTTATTCGCGGCTTTGTGCCCGCGTTTCAGTTGCTCGGCATAGTCCTTCGTGGTGTAGTCGGCGGCGCTTTCGTAGTCGCGTTCCTTGATGGCCTTCGAGAACATGTCCGCGGCAATTTGCGGCGTCTTAGCTTCCTTGTAACCTTTCGTGAACCGCAGCGTCTCTTTGCTCTTGAAGAGGAACAGGTAGGCGCCTCCGCCTAACAGGCCGAGTACGACGAACAAGATGATGAGCCGGCGAACCATGGTGAAACCCTCGGATGAATCGAATGCGGTCGAGGATAATTCGGGTATCGTGCCCGACCGCGCTCCGAAATACAAGCTTCCATCCGATGCGAGTGTGCCAACAATTCTCGCAAGTGATTTGCTGACCAGGGCGGCGTAAGCCCCCGTGACTCGGACTCAACGGATTTGAATTACACGGGGGACTGACGTTTCCCGCTCGGGTTCAGACTCCAAAAATCTTTGGCACGCACTCCGGACGACTCATTCGCATGGCGCTACAGAGCGAATCCGATCCGCATGCGTGTCCCGAGTCTACTAAATCCTCGATCACCGGCGGTAGTGCGTTCCGAAGCCGGGCGGGCAATATGGATCGACGAAGATCACGGGCGGCGGTGCCCGGCGGATGTAGACCGGCTCGCGGTAAATCACTTCCTCGTGGACGATCACCGGGCGCGGATGCGGAGTCCCAACGGCGCGGCGGGTCGAATTCTGCATTTCGACGATGACCGCATCCGGCACGCTGTTCGCCTTCAAGTCGTTCAACTCGACGGCGGTCAACACGAAGCGCAGGCGGTTCTGGTGGATGTGATTGATGATGACCCGTTCGCTTTGGCCGTTCTTGGCCATCAAAACGATTTCGTCGATGCGGCCCGGTTGGGCTTGGTCGTAGGCGTACGACGCCGCAGCCACGTTGGCTTCGGCTTGTTTCTTCTCGGTGGGGTCGACGTCGTTGCCGAAAATGCCGCCGAGGCCCGCCCCGGCCAAGGTGCCGACGACGGCTCCCGTCTTGGGGTTGCCGGTCGCGGCGCCGATGGCCGTACCGACGCCGGCGCCGAGCAGGCCGCCGAGGCCGACGCCCTTCTCGGTGTTGTTCATCGTCGAGCAGCCGGTCTGTCCGAGGATCAGCAGGACGAACGCCGCGGGTGCGATCAGGCGACGCATGGGTGGCTCCTCGAAAGCAAATTGCGGATTCCCGATTCCGGAGTGAAGCATCCGCAACGCGGCGCTTCATACTTCCGCAATCGGAAATCCGCAATCCGAAATGGAGTCAGTTCGAGAACTCCGGCCGGCGCTTGGCGAGTTGGGCTTGGAGCCGGGCCACGATGCTGCTGTGCATCTGGCTGACGCGCGATTCGCTGAGGTTCAGCGTGACGCCGATCTCTTTCATGGTCATCTCCTCGTAGTAGTAGAGGATGACGATGAGCCGCTCGTTGCGGTTAAGGCCGCGCGTCACCAGGCGCATCAAGTCCCGGTTTTGCAGACGATTGGTCGGGTCTTCCGACTTCTTGTCTTCGAGGACATCGATCTCGCGGACGTCTTTGTAGCTGTCGGTCTCGTACCACTTCTTGTTCAAGCTGACGAGGTTGACGGCCGACGCTTCGGAAACGAGCGCTTCGATCTGCTCCATGGGCACGCCCATTTTCTCGCAGAGTTCTTCGCGGGTCGGCGGCCGACCGAGTGCCGCTTCGAGCGATTTCATGGCCGCAGACACTTTGCTCTGCTTGCTGCGCACGAGGCGCGGCACCCAGTCCATGGTGCGGAGTTCGTCGAGCATCGCGCCGCGGATCCGCGGCACGCAATACGTTTCGAATTTGACGCCACGCTCGAGGTCGAAGGCGTCCACGGCGTCGAGCAGCCCGAAGGTGCCAGCGCTGATGAGGTCGTCGAGATCGACGCCGTCCGGCAAGCGCGCCCAGATGCGCTCGGCGTTGTACTTCACCAAATGCAGGTAATTTTCGAGCAGTCGGTTTCGGAGATCGACGCGCGGGTCGGCCCGGTAGTCTTTCCAAACCTGTTGGATATCTGGCTCGATCGTACGCGTCACCATCGGATCCTCCCTGATGAGCGGCGCCCGACGACGGAATCGACATTCGCAACGGCGGGCTTGCGCCGTACCGTTCCCCCGCGAATCCCGAATCGGTAGGCGACTGCGCATTAACGCAGACCGCCCGTATGTCGTCGAATGCTGTCCCCCGGATGCCCAACGGGAAGTATGCGGCATCCGCTACGCTAGTATCGTCCCCGGACACGCCGGTCTCCAAGGAAACCGGTCGATCGCCGAACGAATCGGCGAATCCCCCGCCGCAGAATTCCGGCCATCGGCGCAGATCCCCGGCGCGCCCCAACGGGGCGAACCGGGATTCGCAATCCGACCCGCGGAATCGTCCGGTTCCCCAACCGTGCGATCCGCGAATTCGGTCCGAGTGCCTTGCTCTGCGTGCGGGCCTGATAGCGACACTCCGCCGGCGTGTCGAGAGAAATATGAGCAAAATCCGCGGCTGATCCGACCCCCGCGCAGACC
>Ga0105044_10004515_pt1 | contig 19113 bp, 16 predicted proteins | sample MAT01_FD_78092 | JGI IMG/M metagenome (GOLD analysis project Ga0105044, IMG submission 78092) | Freshwater microbial communities from Lake Fryxell liftoff mats and glacier meltwater in Antarctica - MAT-01 | ecosystem: Environmental > Aquatic > Freshwater > Ice > Liftoff microbial mat | place...
AGTTCGACCAGTTCATGGCCGACCGCCGCCGCCCCACGATCGTGCCGGACAACAACTCCAACGCGTAGCGCCGATACCTCCCCCGTTCATGGCGGGGGAGGATGCGGCTGGCCTCAGCCCGCCTGTGTCCGCACAGGCGGGCTGATCCATGTCATCGTGTCGCCGCATCGGGTATAGTTTGATGGTTCGAAGCAAAGGGAGCGACGCCATGCCCGCCCACCCGACCCTCTGGATCGCCATCGCCGACGGCGAGCACGCGCGCTTGGTCACCCGCGCCGCCGATAACGCGCTACACACACAGTCCAGCCTGGTCTCGCCGGCCGCGCACCAGCAGACGTCGGACCTGGTCAGCGACCGCGCTGGCCGCTCGTTCGAAAGCGCCTCGCCCACCCGCCACGCCATCACGCCGCGCACCGACCCGCAGGAAAAGGCGCAGCTCGCCTTCGCCCACCAGGTCGCCGCGGCGATCAATGCCGGCAGCTTCGACCAGTTGGTGCTGGTCGCCCAGCCCGACATACTGCACGCGATCCAGAACCATCTCGACCAGCCCACCCGTGCCCGCGTCACCGGCACGCTGATGAAGAACCTGGTGAAGGTGCCCGACCACGAATTGCAGCCGCATCTCGCCCAATGGGTGCACCCAATCGTCCGCAAGGCGTAGCCAGCCGCCCGCCAAGGCGCCAGGATGGCGGGGCTTTCGTCCGGGGGACCCCACCATGACCTACGACCCGCGCAGCTTCCGCGCCCTCACCTTCCACGACGCCCTGCCCGCCTTTCGCGACGGCAGCGATACCCCGCGCGCCTACCTGGAACGCTGCATCGCCACGGTGGACGCGCGCGAGCCGGTGGTGAAAGCGTTTGCGTCCCTGAACCGCGACTCCGCCCGCGCTGCGGCCGACGCCAGCACGCGGCGCTGGGCCGACGGAAAGCCGCTCTCGCCCATCGATGGCATGCCCATCGGCATCAAGGACCTGCTGGAAACCAAGGACCATCCCACCGAAATGGGCTGCGAGGCGTGGCGCGGCAATTTTCCCAAACGCGACAACGCCGCCGTGTGGGCACTGCGCCAGGCCGGCGCTGTGATCTTCGGCAAGACCGTCACGGCCGAAATCGGCGGCGCCCATCCTGGCCCCACCACCAACCCCTTCGACCCATCGCGCACCCCCGGCGGTTCCTCCTCGGGTTCGGCCGCGGCAGTCGGCGCACGGATGATGCCGGCCGCGATCGGCACCCAAGTCGGCGGCTCGATCATTCGCCCCGCGGCCTATTGCGGCAATGTCGCGCTGAAGCCAACCCAGGGCGGCATCAATCGCGGCGAGCGCCAGGCGACCTCGATGAGCACGCACGGCCCGCATGCCGGCTGCATCGAGGATATGTGGCAGGTGGCCATCGAAATCACCACGCGAGCCGGCGGTGACCGGGGCAGCCTCGGGCTGTTCGGCCCCAACACGCCCCCGCCGGCACAGCAGCCCGGACGGCTGATCGTCTTGGAAACCGAGGGCTGGGAGGCGTTGGACGCCGCAACCAAGGCCGGTTTCGAGACCTTCCTGGAAAACCTCCGCGCCGCCGGCATCACCCTGTTGCGCCGCCGCGACCACAATTTCATCGAGACGCTGGAACGCTCGGTGGCCGATGGCCGCGCCGTGTGCGGCACCATCACCAGCTGGGAAAACCGCTGGAGCCAGCGCGCCCTGGTCGACGCCCACCCGAACGGTGTGTCGGAGCGCGCGCAAAACACCCTGTGCCGGGCAGAAACGATGTCGCCCGACGACTACCGCGCCGCCCTGCTGGTCCGCGACACCGCCCAACTGGTGCACAAGGCGGCGGCCCCGCTGGCCGATGCCGTGGTCACCCTGGCCTGCCCGGGGCCGGCGACACCTTGGTCGGGCGATGTTCCCGGCCAACCCCTGAACCCTCGCCCGACCGGCGACTTCGTGTTCAACGCACCAAGCTCGATGCTGTTCGCGCCGGCGGTGACGGTGCCGCTGATGGGGGTGGGCGGCATGCCGGTGGGCGTGCAGGTGATGGGCCAAATGCACGAAGACGCGCGGGTTACCGGTATTGCACGGTGGTTACTTGGCAACGTCGCGCCGGTGGTGGTCTAGACCAATCGAACGTGGGACTGACGGGTAGAGCACAGGCAAGGCAAGAACTTTGCCCTGGACCCACCAGGCCCCGAGCGCGCCTTCGCGCGACGGGCCAAGCCCCTGGACCTTATATATATTCTAATGGATGGGTTTCCAAAGGCCCTCGGCCTTTGGTGGGTCCAGGGCAAAGTCCTGGCCTTGCCTGTTAAAGGGTTCGCCTTCACGACGGTACCCACTAGACTGCGAACCACGGTGCGAGCTGGCCATACAGGCTGCGGAACCGCCTGTATCCTGCGTCGTAAGCTGCTGAAGTATTGGTATTCGGTTCCAGCACCCTACCCGCTCCGACGAAGTTGGTGACGCCGTGCCAGTCGGTGCTGGCGCCGGTGCCGATGGCGGCGAGCCAGGCGGCGCCGAGGCAGGAGCCGGGGTGGTCGGTGAGCACGCGCACGGGCATGGCGAAGATGTCGGCCATTATCTGCATCCAGACAAGGCTCTTTGCGCCGCCATCGGAGGCGAGCAGGCGGTGGATGGGGTGGCCGACTTCGCGGAATACTTCGGCGTGATGGCGCAGGGCGTAGCCCACTGACTCCAATGTTGCGCGCCAGATATGGCCGGCGGTGTGGTTCAAGCTGAGCCCGCTGATGGTGGCGCGGGCCAGCGGGTCGTGCAGGGGGGATTTCTCGCCCAGGGGATAGGGCAGCACGACCACGCCGTCGCTGCCGGGAGGGAGGCGTTCAGCAAGAAGATCAAGACGTTGATGCGCTTTATCTTCGCCGGGCGCCAGAATACAAGCCAGCCAGTTGAGCATGGAGCCGCCACTGGCCATGCAGCCATTCGGGACGTAGAGACCTGGAATTGAATGATAATCCAGATACAGCCGATGATCCGGCTGGGCCCGTGTGCTCGCCATCAGGATGTCGGCGGAGCCACCGAATTTCAGCAGCACGTCGCCCTCGGCAACCAGGCCGGCGGCGTAGGCGCTGGCGATGTGGTCGGCACTGCCGGCGATCACTGGCACGCCGGGCGGCAGGCCAGTTTCTTCGGCGGCCTCGGCGGTGACTTCGCCGAGGATGGCGTGGCCGTGGCGGACGGTCGGCAGCAGGCTTGGCGGGATGCCGGCCACGTGCAGCAGTTCATCGGCCACCAGGCCGGTGTGCAGATCGAGGAAGCCGGCCTCCAGCGCCCAGTTGCGTTCGGTGCCCAGCACGCCGGTCAACCGGTAGGACACGTAGTCGTAGGAGCCGAGGAGGGTTTTGGCGTTGCGCAGTACGTCGGGCTCGTGGCGGGCGAGCCAGTGCAGCTTGGGGGCTGCGACCTGTTGGTTGAGGCCGTTGCCGGCCAGCGCCAGGAATCGGGCGGTGTCGGTGCGGGCGATCAGGGCAGCGAGTTCGGCGTCGCAGCGCGCATCGCTCTGCTGGATGCTGGGCCGCAGCGGGCGGCCGGCGGCGTCGAGCAGCACCAGGGCGGGCAGCATGCCGGCAACGCCGATGCCGGCCAGCGCGGTTCGGGCGCGGGGTTCGGCGGCCAGCAGTTCGCGGCAGATGGCGCAGACATTCGCCCACCACTGCCGCGGGTCGGCCTCGGCCCAACCGGGGTGGGGGGCGTGCAGCGTGGCGGGGCGCGAGGCGAGGGCCGCGACCCGGTTCGGCAGCTCGATCAGAATGCCGATGGTTGAGGTGGTGCCGATGTCGAGGCCGATGGTGAACATGCGTGGTGGCCTACCGGAGCAAGGTGCTTGGCATGTGAAGCTCCTTCACTTTTCAGCGCAGGGCCGCGACCTTGTCCATGAAGCGCCGCACCCGCGCGGCGTCGACCGCATTCCAGGTGATGCCGTCGTGCTTGAAATGGGTGCCAACCACTGCGCCGTCGGCCAGCCCCAGCATGGCGGCGACGTTGTCGAGGGTGACGCCGGTATTGACGAAAACCGGCACGTCGGTGATGGCCTCGCGCACCTGGCGCAGGTCGGACAGCGCGACCGGCTGGCCGGTGATCGGGCCGGAGACCATGATCGCGTCGGCGAGCGAGGAGAACACCGCCGAGCGGGCGCGCAGGCCGATCGGGCGCGTGTCGAGCGGGGTGGCGAATTCGGCGTTGATGTTGAACAGCAGCTTCAGGCCTGGCACGCCGAGGTCGGCGCGGGCGCGCAGGGCGGCTTCGCAGTCGGGCGCCCAAAGCCCCATGTCCGACGCATAGACGCCGGTGAAGATCTCGCGCACGAAGGCCGCCCCCGTGGCCGCCGCGATGGCGATGCTGGCGACGGGGTCCCACAGGTAGTTCACGCCGAATGGCACGCGGATGCCCGGCTTCACCGCGGCGACGATGGCCGACATGGCGGCAACCGAGGCCTGCGGCGCCTTCAGCGAATAGGGCCGGTCGTTCTCGTTGCCGAACATGATCGCATCGATGCCGCCCTGTTGCAGGGCTTCGATATCGGCGATTGCGCCGTCGATAAGCTTCGCCATGCCGCCTTGGCGATCGTGCAGCGGGGTGCCGGGCAAGGCGCCGAGATGGACCATGCCGATGATCGCCTTCTTGCGCGGGGCGAGGAAGTCGAATGGCATGGCGGGGCTCCGTTGGTGTGGTCGTGCGGTGATGTGCCCGCCTCTGGCGCCGCCGGCAAGCCGCTTGGCGGAAGAACGGCGCGGCCCTCTCCCGCAACTGATGCGAGAGAGCTAGGCTGGAGCGAATCCTGGGGAGAAGTGCCATGGCCAAGAACATGCCCGCCGTTTCGCTGGCCGCCGTGCCGGGGCGGCGGCGCAAGATCGTGGAACTGGCGCAGGAAGTTGAGCGGCGCGGCTATGCCGGGATTTTCTGCCCCAGCCTGGGGGCGAATTTCTCGCTGTGCGAGGCGCTGGCGTGGAACACCTCGACCATTCCGTTCTGCACCGCGATCGCGCCGATCTATGCGCGCACGGTGAGCGATTTCGCCGCCTCGTCGGCTTTTGTGCACGAGGTGTCGGGCGGGCGGTTCGCGCTGGGCATCGGCATCGCGCACGGGCCAAGCCATGTGCGCATGGGCGTGGTGCCCGGCAAGCCGCTGGCCGATACGCGCGGGTTCGTGGAGCGCTATCAGGCGATGGAGGGGGTGGGGCCGTTGGCGCCGGTGGTGCTGGCGGCGATGCGCAAGCGCATGGTGGGGCTGGCCGGCGAGATCGGCGCCGGTGTCATCTTCGCCAATGCCTGCCGCAGCCATATGGCGGAGTCGCTGGCAGCATTGCCCGCGGCCAAGCGGGACGACCCCGGGTTCATGATCGCCGACATGATCCCGACCTGCATCAGCGATGACATCGACGCCGCCCGCGCGGTGAACCGGCGCACGCTGACGAGCTATGCGTTTCTGCCGAACTACCGCAACTACTGGAAAGAAGCGGGGTATCAGCAGGAGATGGTGGATATCGAAAAAGCGATTGACGAGGGGCGGCGCGAGGATGTGCCGAAAATGCTCACCGACCGGTGGCTGGACGATGTGTCGCTGTTCGGCACGGCCGGGCAGGTGCGGGAGAAGGTGGAGGCGTGGCAGGCGACCGGGCTGCGCACGGTGGTGATCGTGCCGTCGTCGGCTGCGGGAAACCAGCTGGTGGCGATCCAGGAGATGTTTGCGACGTTTGGGTGATGCCAAGCGCCGCGATAGAGGTCCCATCGCCGAGTACTACCAATCACTGTTTGGGATGACCGATGGCCAAGCAAGGCCAGGGCGTCGCCCTGGACCCACCAGGGGCCAAGCCCCTGGACCTTAAATCTATCAAAATAAATTGGTTTCCAAAGGCCGTTGGCCTTTGGCGGGTCCAGGGCAGAGACCTGGCCTTGCCTCCCTTCCTGGGCTCCACAATCGGGACAGCTGATGTGACTCGCGTGTCGGTTGGGACGAGGTCAGGCAATCCAGAGGCTGGGGAACTTGCCGGCGAGCCAGCGGGCCAGCGCCGCGTTCACCCGCGCGGGCTGTTCCTGGGCCATCCAGTGGCCGGAGGGGACGACGACCTCGGTGAGGTCGGCACAGTCGGCGCGCATGGGTTCGGCGAGGCCGGAGATCATGGTTTCGCAGGTGTAGTCATAGGCGCCGTGGAGGAAGAGCACCGGCAGCGCCAGTTTGCCGGCGTTCTTGGCGTGCTTGGCGTAGGCGACGTTGGCGTCGTGGTTCATGTACCAGGAATCCGGACCGAAGAAGCCGGTGCGGGTGAGGGCGGCGGTGTAGGCGTGCCAGTCGGCCTCGGTGAGCACGTCGGGGTCGCGCGGGACGTCGGGGGCCGCGTTAGCAGTGCCGAACCAGCCGCCATTCTTGCGGACCAAGGCGGTGCGTGAGGGCGTGCCGGCGGCGACGGGGTTGCCGCGGCGGAACATCGCCTTCACGGTGTTGGCGACATTGGCCTCGAAGCCCTGGTGGGCGCGGGCGAAATTCTCCTGGTAGAAGGACATGTATTCCCACTGCGCGAAGGGGAAATCGGCCTCGGGGTAGAGGGTGCGGTCGGCGTTCGGCAGGAAGTTTTCCGGCGCGAAGCCCTTGGCATAGTAGGGCACGCAGAGATTGGCGATGCCGTGGCAGCGTTCCGGAAAGTGGCTGGCCAGGGTCCATACCACCGGGGCGCCCCAGTCGTGGCCGACCCAGATCGCTTTTTCGGCGCCGAGATGGTCGAGCAGGTCGAGCATGTCGCGCACCGAATGCTCCAGCGCGTAGTCGCCGTGGGTGGCATAGGTGCTGGAGCGACCGTAGCCGCGCATGTCGGGCGCCACGGCGCGGAAGCCGAGACTGGCCAGGGCGGGCAGTTGGTGGCGCCAGGAGATCGACAACTCCGGCCAGCCATGGACGAAGATGACGGGAGTGGAGGCGGGGTCGCCGGCGTGCAGGTAAAAGCTGGTGTGGCGGGCGGTGCGGGCGACGTGTTCGGTGACCTGCATTGGGCGTCCTTGTTCAGGCGAGCGCGGCGCAGAGCCAAGCTTCGGTGCGGGAGAGCACCCAGCCGTCGACGGTGACGGTGCGCCCGGCGGCGAAGTCGGCGGTGGTGGCAGTCGGTAAGGCAGCGAGGTCGGCCAGGGCGGCACGGGCGCGGCAGTCGGCGGTGGTGCAGGCGGGATGGGCGGCACGCAGGGCGCGGCCGATAGATCGCGCGTCGAGGGCGGGCGGGAGCGTGCGCGCCAGTATTGCCGCAACCGCCGCCTCGTGTAGCGACGCCGCGTGGGCGGGGCGGAGGGCGAGCAACAGCGGGAGCCCCGCCATGGCACGGCGCATGATCGGCACTGCCCTCCCCCGCACGGCGGGAGAGGGGGGTGTTCCGGCGTGCGTCACCCGGCGGCGGTGACCGCGCGGCGGGTGATGACACCGACGAGGTGGGCACGGTAGGGGGCGCTGGCGTGGATGTCGCTGTTCATGTTGTCGGCGGCGATCGACACGCCGGCGACTGCGGCGGCCGAGAAGCCGGAGGCGAGTGCGGCCTCGGCGGCGGTGTGGCGGAAGACGCCGCCCTGGCCGGCGCCGGTGACGGCCACGCGCACGCCCTTGGGCCCGGTTGCCACGAATACGCCGACCATGGCGTAGCGCGATGCCGGGTTCTTGAACTTCACGTAGGCGGCCTTGGCGGGGATGGGGAAGCTGACCGAGGTGATGACCTCGCCCGGTTCCAGCGCGGTGGTGAACATTCCCTGGAAGTAGTCGTCGGCGGCGATGGCGCGTTTGTTGGTGGTGATGGTGGCACCCAGCGCCAGCACCGCCGAGGGGTAGCAGGCCGATGGGTCGTTGTTGGCCATGGAGCCGCCGATGGTGCCGCGGTTGCGCACCTGGATATCGCCGATGCCGACGGCAAGTGCCGCCAGCGCCGGGATGGCGCGCTTCACGTCGGCCGACGCGGCGACCGCGGCATGGGTGGCCATGGCGCCGATGGTGACGCTGTCGCCGGTGACGGTGATGCCCGTCAGGCCCAGCTTGGACAGGTCGATGACCGTGCTGGGCTTGTTGAGGCGCTGCTTGAGCACCGGGATGAGGGTCTGCCCGCCGGCCAGTGCCTTGGCGTCGCCATCGGCGGCCAGGGCCGCGACCGCGTCGGCGAGGGTGGACGGCTTCTGATACGCGAAATCGTACATGGTTGGTTCCTCGACTACTCGGCGGCCATGCGGCCGGCGTTGATGATGCCCCAGATCTTCTGCGGGCTGGCGGGCATGTTGATGTGGCGCACGCCATAGGCTTTCAGCGCGTTGACCACCGCGTTGATCACCGCCGGCGGCGAGCCGATGGCGCCGACCTCGCCGCAGCCCTTCACCCCCAGCGGATTGTGGGTGCACAGCGTGTTCTCGGTGGCGACTGAGATGTTGGTCAAGTCGTCGGCACGCGGCAAGCAATAGTCCATGAACGAGCCGGACAGCAGTTGGCCGTCCTTGTCGTAGATGGCGTGTTCCAGCAGCGCTTGGCCGATGCCCTGGGCGACGCCGCCCTGGACCTGGCCTTCCACGATCATCGGGTTGATGACGCGGCCGACATCGTCCACCGCCGTGAAACTGACGATCGAGGTGACACCGGTTTCGGGGTCGATCTCGACCTCGCAGACGTGGCAGCCGCCGGGGAAGGTGAAGTTGGCGGGATCGTAGAACGCGGTTTCGTCAAGCCCCGGCTCGATCTCGGTGATCGGGTAGTTGTGCGGCACATAGGCGGTGAGCGCGATCTCGCTCAGCGTCTTGGCGCGGTCGGTGCCGGCCACCTTGAAGCTGCCATCGACGAACTCGATGTCGTCGACCGAGGCTTCCAGCAGGTGGGCGGCGATCTTCTTGCCCTTGGCGATGATCTTGTCCATCGCCTTGACCATGGCGGTGCCGCCGACGGCGAGCGAACGGCTGCCGTAGGTGCCCATGCCGAAGGGGATCTTGGCGGTGTCGCCGTGCACGATGTCGACCTGGCTGAACGGCACGCCGAGCTGGCTGGTGACGAGCTGGGCCAGCGTCGTCTCGTGGCCCTGGCCGTGGCTGTGGGTGCCGGTGAACACGGTGACCGAGCCGGTGGGGTGCACGCGGATGTTGGCGACCTCGTAGAGGCCGGCGCGGGCGCCGAGCGAGCCCACCACCGCTGAGGGCGCGATGCCGCAGGCTTCGAGATAGGTCGAGATGCCGATGCCGCGCAGCTTGCCCTTTGCCGCGGCCGCAGCCTGGCGGGCCGGGAAGCCGGCGTAGTCGGCGTTCTTCAGCGCCACTTCCAGCGTGGTGAAGTAGTCGCCGCTGTCGTATTGTAGCGCCACCGGGGTTTGGTACGGGAAGGCGTCGGTGGGGATGAAGTTCTGCCGGCGGATGGCGATCGGGTCGGCACCGGTGTCGTGACAGATGGCGTCAACCAGGCGTTCCAGCAGGAAGGTCGCCTCCGGCCGGCCGGCGCCGCGATAGGCATCGACGGGCACGGTGTTGGTGAACACGGCCTTGACCTCGACATAAATCGCCGGGGTTTTGTAGGTGCCGGCGAGCAGGGTGCCGTAGAGATAGGTCGGCACCGCCGGGGCGAAGGTGGACAGGTAGGCGCCCATGTTGGCGAGGGTAGCGACCTTGAGCGCCAGGAAGTTGCCGTTCGCGTCGAGCGCCATCTGGGCGGTGCTGACGTGGTCGCGGCCGTGCGCGTCGGACATGAAGCTTTCGGTGCGCTCGGCGGTCCACTTCACCGGGCGGCCGAGTTTTCCCGCAGCCCAGGTGACGATGGCTTCCTCGGCGTAGTGATAGATCTTGCTGCCGAAGCCGCCGCCGACATCGGGGGCGACGACGCGTAGCCGGTGCTCCGGCAGGCCGAGCACGAAGGCGCCCATCAGCAGGCGGATGACGTGCGGGTTCTGGCTGGTGGTGTAGAGCGTGTAGTCGCTGGTGGTGCGGTCGAACTCAGCCAGGGCCACGCGGGGCTCCATGGCGTTGGGCACCAGGCGGTTGTTCTCCAGGTCGAGGGTGACCACGCGGGCGGCCTTGGCGAAGGCGGCGTCGGTGGCTTCCTTGTCGCCGAGATGCCAGTCGTAGCAGACGTTGCCTGGCGCGTTGTCGTGCACCTGGCCGGCGCCGGGTTTCAGCGCGTCGGTGACGGTGGCGGTGCTGGGCAGGTCTTCCAGCACGATGTCGATCAGTTCAACGGCGTCGCGGGCCTGTTGCTTGGTTTCGGCGATGACCACGGCGATGGGGTCGCCGACATGGCGCACCTTGCCCTCGGCGAGCACGGGATGCTTGGGCTCGTTCATCGGCGAGCCGTCCTTGGAATGGATCTGCCAGCCGCAGGGAATGCCGCCGATCGCGGCGAGGTCCTCTGCGGTGTAGACGGCAACGACGCCGGGGGCCGCCTTGGCCGCTGCGGTGTCAATCGAGATGATCTTGGCGTGCGGCCGGTCGCTGCGGCGGATCACCGCATGGGTCTGGTGCGGCCGATTGATGTCATCGGTGTAGTTGCCGCGGCCGGAGATGAAGCGCAGGTCCTCCTTGCGGCGGACCGAAGCGCCAATGCCCTCGAACGGTGCGTTCATGCTGCCCCCCCTTGGCCGGCGCGCAATGTGGGCGCGCCGGGATCGTTTCTGTGGCTTTTATTACTTCGCGTGCATCAGCAGTTGGGCCGCTACTTCGCGTGCATCAGCGGCTGGGCCGCTACTTCGCGTGCATCAGCGACTGGGCCGCGTCGATCGCCTTGACGATATTGTGGTAGCCGGTGCAGCGGCAGAGATTGCCTTCGAGGCCGTGACGGATTTCGCCCTCGCTGAGCCCTTGCGGGTTCTTGGCCACCAGGTCGACCGCGGCCATGACCATGCCGGGGGTGCAGAAGCCGCACTGCAGGGCATGATGTTCGCGGAACATCTCCTGCATCGGGTGCAGGGTGCCGTCGGCATGGGCCAAGCCCTCGATGGTGGTGACCGAGGCGCCGTCGGCCTGCACCGCCAGAATTGTGCAGGACTTCACCGAACTGCCATCGATATGCACCACGCAGGCGCCGCACTGGCTGGTGTCACAGCCGACATGGGTGCCGGTGAGCCCCAGTTTGTCGCGCAGCAATTCGACGAGGAGGGTACGGCCCTCGACCTCTACGGTGGCACTTTTGCCGTTAACCTTGAGCGTTACCTGAGGCATCGCGTTCTCCCCTTCGAACGTGTTGACCGGGGTGCCTTGGGTGGCGCCCGCATGATGTCGAGTGTTGGCATCCGCATCCGATATGGTCAAGCGTTGCGCGCGGCCAAGCCCCCCGGTGGCGCGGTTGCGTGAAGGTTCAGCGGAACAGCATCACCGGGATCAGGCAGGAGCGGATCATTTCCGTCGTGGTGCTGCCGATGATCAGGGTGCGGATGCGCGAGTGGCCATAGGCGCCCATCACCAACAGGCCGAAGCTCTCGTCGCGCACGGTACGGGCGATCACCTCATCGGGCTGGCCGGGCAATATTTGCTTCGTGGCGACGAGCCCGGCACGGCGCAGGGTGGCGGTGGCCTCCTCAAGCCGGCGATCCGCCTCGGCGTTTGGCGTGCCGACGGCGAGCAGATGCACCTCCAGCCCAGCGAACAGCGTGCTTGTGGCCATGAGTGCCACCGCCTTCATCACGCTGGCGCCGCCGTCGAAGGCGACCAGCACGCGGTGGATCGGCTTGAACGCCCGCGCGACGACCAGGATCGGCTTCTGGCTCGACCGCACCAGCCGTTCGAGGTTGGAGCCGAGATGCAGCCGGGCGAAATCGGCCGCCTCGCCGCGTTTGCCGATCACCAGCAGGTTGGCTGTTGGCTCGATATCCTGCACTGCTTCCAGCAGGTCGCCCTGGCGCAGCCGTGCGGTGCAGTCGGCAACACCCGCCTCGGCCAACTGGGCTTTGGCATCGTCCAGTATCGCGCGGGCGCGGCGTTGCGCGAGTTTTGCCGTCTGCTCATCGTGGGCCGCAAGGTCGGCCAGCAGGGCATCGCGGGTTTGGGGATCGAGGTAGGCACTGAAATCCGGCGCGGCGCCAGACAATGTGGGCCGGGCGAGGACATGGAGCAATTCGACACCTGCACCGAGCCGCCCGGCCGCCCAGGCGGCGTGGTCGCAGACGCTGCGCGTGTAAACGGAGCCGTCGACCAGGGCGATGATATCGTGCATTGCTCCCTCAGTGCCCAGCAGGGTGCCCGGGCGCGCCGGGTTTGTCGTGGAGGGTCAGTCGATCGACCATGGTCTCGCTGGCTGCGTTGAGGCCGACAACCGCCACCTGTGCGCCTTCGCGACGGAACTTCAACACCACCGCGTCAAGTGCGGCGACGCCGGAGATGTCCCAGATATGCGCGCGCGAGACGTCGATGGTGACGTGTTCCAACACGTCGCGGAAGTTGAAGGCGGCGACGAAATCGTCGGCCGAGGCGAAGAACACCTGGCCCTCGACGATGTAGGTGCGGGCGGTGGCGTCGGGCGCGCCGGTAGAGGTTACGCGGAGCAGGCGCGAGACCTTCCACGCGAAGAATATGCCGGACAGCAACACCCCTACGCCGACGCCAATAGCCAGGTTGTAGGTGGTTAGGACGACGGCGACGGTGGCGAGCATGACGATGCTGGAACTGCGCGGATGGGTGCGGAGGTTGGCGAGCGACTGCCAGCGGAAGGTGCCGACGGAGACCATGATCATGACGGCGACGAGGGCGGCCATCGGGATGCGGCCGACCCAGTCGCCTAGCGCCACCACGAATACCAGCAACAACCCGCCGGCGGCGAAACAGGACAGCCGGCCGCGCCCGCCCGAGCGCACGTTGATCACCGATTGGCCGATCATGGCGCAGCCAGCCATTCCGCCGATGAAGGCGGTAACGCTGTTGGCGATGCCCTGGCCCACGCATTCCATGCGCTTGTTGCTGGTGGTATCGGTGAACTCGTCGACGACCTGGGCGGTCATCAGCGATTCCAGCAGGCCGACGGCGCAGATGCCGGCGGAATAGGGCAGGATGATCCGCAGGGTTTCCAGCGTGAAGGGCACGTCAGGGACCAGGAAAATTGGCCAGGAGGTGGGCAACTGGCCCATGTCGGCCACCGTGCGCAAGTTCAGCCCCAGCGCCATAGAGATCGCGGTCAGCACGATGATGCAGACCAGCGGCGAAGGCACGGCGCGGGTCAAATGGGGGAAACCGTAGATGATCGTAAGGCCGGCAGCGACCATCACATAGGTCAACGGGGGAACGCCCATCAACTGCGGCAATTGGGCCATGAAGATCAGGATGGCCAGGGCATTGACGAAGCCAGTCAGCACCGATCGCGAGACGAAGCGCATCACATAGTTTAGCCGCAGGACGCCGCACACGATCTGCAGGATGCCGGCGAGGAAGGTGGCAGCAAGCAGGTACTGAAGGCCATAATCGCGCACCAGGGTGACCATCAGCACCGCGGTTGCGGCAGTGGCGGCCGAAATCATGCCCGGGCGGCCCCCGAAGATGGCAATCAGCACGGCGATCGAGAACGAGGCGTACAGCCCAACCTTGGGATCAACGCCAGCGATAATCGAGAATGCGATCGCCTCAGGGATCAGCGCCAGCGCGACCACCAAACCCGAGAGCAGGTCGGCAGGGATGTTGCCAAACCATTCCTGGCGCAGTTTTATCAGCGACATCGCCGAGTCCTTCAGGCCGGATGCCGACCGAATACACCACGGACCGGGCGCCAAGCTCCTCCACCGTGCCGGATGTTGGCCCGGCGGAGTGGGACGGCACCGCGGATCAGCGAAGTCGCGGAACGATCAGGCCGCGGCGGCGACCGGTTGGTTGGGAACGATATCGGGCACCACATCAAGATGGCAGGCCGACATGCGGCCATGCCCCACGTCGCGCAGTTGCGGTTCGTCGGTTTTGCAGCGGTCGAACACGAATGGGCAACGGGTGTGGAAGCGGCAGCCGCTGGGCGGGTTGATCGGGCTGGGCACATCACCGCGCAGGATGATCCGCTGGCGCTTCACCGTCGGGTCGGGCACCGGCACGGCCGAGAGCAGCGCCCTTGTGTAGGGGTGGTGGGGTGTGGCGAACAGAGTGCGACGGTCGGCCACCTCGACGATCTTGCCGAGATACATCACCGCCACGCGATGGGTGAGATGCTCGACGATGGCCAGGTCGTGGCTGATGAACAGAAGGGCCAGGCCGAGTTCGTCCTGCAGGTCGGACAGCAGGTTGACGATCTGCGCCTTGACCGAGACGTCGAGTGCCGAGACCGCCTCGTCGCAGATGATGAGATCGGAGCCCGGGGCGAGGGCGCGGGCTATCGCAATGCGCTGGCGCTGGCCGCCGGAGAATTCGTGCGGGTAGCGATACATCGCGTCGCGCGGCAGGCGCACCTTGTCGAGCAGGGCACCGACGCGGTCATCGATCTCGGAGCCCGACGCGAGGCCGAAATTGATGATCGGCTCGGCGATCATGTCGCGCAGTTTCTGGCGCGGGTTGAGCGAGCTGAACGGGTCCTGGAAGACCACCTGCATGCGCTGGCGCAGCGGGCGCAGGTTGCCCTGGGAGAGGTTGTCGATGCGCGCGCCGTCGAGCCAGACCTCGCCGTCGGTGATCGGGTACAGCCGCAGGATGGCCTTGCCGACGGTGGACTTGCCGCAGCCGGATTCGCCGACCAGCGACAGGGTTTCGCCGCGATTGATCGCGAAGCTAACGCCGTCGACGGCATAGACGTTGCCAGTCTTGCCGCCGAGAATCCCACCGTAAATGGGGAAGTGCTTCTTAAGCCCCTTGACTTCGAGCAAGGGCGTTTGGGTCGCGCTCATCATCAGCCTCCTTAAGCCGCCGCCAAGGCGCGTTCGACGTAGTGGCAGGCCGCCGCGTGGTTCGGTGTCTTCTCCTCGATCGCCGGGGCGATCCGGCGACAGACATCGGTGACCTGCGGGCAACGGCTGGCGAAGGCACAGCCGATGATCGGGCGACGCAGGCTGGGCACCTGGCCCTGGATCTCGGTGAGCTTGCTGCGCCCGGTTTCGTGCAGCGACGAGCCCAGCTTGGGCATGGAACCCAGCAGGCCCCGGGTATAGGGGTGCAGTGGATTGAGGAAGATTTCCTCCACACTCCCCTCCTCCACCTTGCGCCCAGCATACATCACGATCACCCGCTGGGCCATTTCGGCGACCACGCCGAGGTCGTGCGTGATCAGCATGATGGCGGCACCGACGCGGGTTTTGAGGTCGCGCATCAGCTCCAGGATCTGCGCCTGGATGGTCACGTCCAGCGCGGTGGTGGGTTCGTCGGCCACCAGCAGCTGTGGCGAACAGGCCAGCGCCATGGCGATCATCACGCGCTGGCGCATGCCGCCGGAGAGCTGGTGCGGGTATTCGCGCACCCGCCGCGCCGGCGCGGGGATGCCGACCAGGGTCAGCATCTCGACCGCGCGCTGTTCGGCATCCCGGGCCGAGACGCCCTCGTGCAGAATCACGGTTTCGCCGATCTGGCGGCCGACGGTGAGCACGGGGTTCAGCGAGGTCATCGGCTCCTGGAAGATCATCGAGATGTCCTTGCCGCGGATGGCTTGCATCTCGGGTTCGGACAGTTCGAGCAGATCCCTGCCCTGGAACAGGATCTTGCCGGCGATCTTGCCGGGCGGTTCCTGGATCAGGCGCAGGATCGACATGGCGGTGACCGACTTGCCGCAGCCGCTTTCACCCACCACGCCGAGCGTTTCGCCGGCGTTGATGTGGAAGGAGACGCCCTCGACGGCGCGGACCACGCCGTCGATCGTACCGAAATGAGTCTGCAGGTTTTGGACTTCGAGAAGGGGTGGCATCGGTCGTCAGATCCTCTTGGCCATGCGCGGGTCGAGCGCGTCGCGCATGCCGTCACCGAGCAGGTTCACGGACAGCACGGTGATCGACAGGAAGACCGCGGGGAAGAATACGATGTAGGGCTTGACCTGCCACAGCGCGCGGCCTTCGGCCATGATGTTGCCCCAGGAGGGGATGATCGGCGGCGTGCCGGCGCCAATGAAGGACAACGTGGCTTCCGCGATCATCGCCGACGCGCACAGGAACGTCGCCTGCACCAGAACAGGTGCCAGGGTGTTCGGCAGGATGTGCTTGATGATGACCATGGGCAAGCGGGTGCCGGAGGCGATGGCGGCTTCGACGTAGGGCTGTTCGCGCAGCGTCAGCACTACGCTGCGCACCAGGCGGGCGACGCGCGGCACATCGGCGATGGTGATGGCGATAATCACGTTCTCCACCGACGCCCGCGTCAGCGCCATCATGGCGATGGCCAGCAGGATCGACGGGATGGACATCAGGCCATCCATGAAGCGCATCACAATCGTATCGACCACGCGGAAGAACCCCGCGACGAGGCCGATGAACAAGCCGATTGAGGCAGACAGCAATGCCACCGAGAAGCCCACGATCAGCGAGATGCGGGCGCCGTAGATCACGCGGGAATAGACGTCACGGCCGAGCATGTCGCTGCCGAACCAGAACTGCTCCGACGGCGGGCGGGTGCGCTTGGCCGGTGCCAGTGCGGTGGGATCAACGGTGCCGAGGAACGGCGCGAAGATCGCCATCAGCACGAACAGCGACACCATGAAACCGCCAACCGCGATGGTGGGATGACGGTGGATGAACATGCCGACCCGGCCACGCTCCTTGCGGGGCGGCAGCACATCGGCCAGCTTCGGTGCCGGGGTGAAGTTATCCGGGGTGAGTGTGGTTGTGCTCATCAGTAGCGGATCCTCGGATCGAACACGGTGTAGAGCAGGTCGACGATCAGGTTCACGATGACGTAGGTGAAGCTGAACATCAGCACCACGCCCTGGATGACCGGATAGTCGCGGCGCAGAATGGCGTCGACCACCAGTCGGCCGACGCCGGGGATGGCGAAGACGCTCTCAGTGACCACCGCGCCGCCGATGAGGCCGGCGAAGCCGATGCCGATGATGGTGATGATCGGCACCGCGGCGTTCTTCAATGCATGCACGAACAGGATGGCGCGCTGGCCGACGCCCTTTGCCTTGGCGGTGCGCACGTAATCCTGGCTGAGCACCTCCAGCATGGTCGCCCGCGTGATGCGGGCGATCAGCGCAATGAAAGCACCGCCGAGCGCTACCGCGGGCAGCATCAGGTTGGACAGCCAGCCGCCCAGCCCCTTGGAGATCGGCGTGTAGCCCTGCACCGGAAACCAATCGAGTTGGAGGGCGAAGGTGTAGGCCAGCACATAGCCCACCACGAAGACTGGCACCGAAAAGCCGAGCACGGCGAAGACCATCACCAGTCGATCGATCCAGGTGCCCTGCTTCCAGGCAGCCAGCACGCCCATCGGGATGGCGAAGGACAGCGCGATGGTCAGCGTCAGCAGCATCAGCGAGAAGGTCGGCTCCAGCCGCTGCTTGATCATGTGGCTGACCGGCAGGTTGGTGAAGATCGACACGCCGAGGTCGCCCTGGGCCACACGGAACAGCCACTCGAGGAAGCGCACCAGAAAGGGACGGTCCAAGCCGAGCGAGGCGCGGATCCGCTCAACATCGTCGGGCGTGGCCTGGTCGCCAGCGATGATGGCGGCCGGGTCGCCGGGGGCGAGGAACAGCAGGCTGAACACGAACAACGCCACGATGAACATGACGGGAATCGTGGCGATGACGCGGCGGACGGTATAGGCGAGCATCCCCTTGATCTACCTTTGGGTTGTGGGCGTGGAGCGGCACGACAATACGGCCCGGCCGTGGCGGGTTCGGCGTTGGAACAACATCGTCGCGAAGAACTCCATCTCATTTGACCCAAAGCATGACAGGTGGGCACGGCAGCGCGCCGCCAGAGCTGGGGGCGATAGATACATTTCAGCCCAGCCAAGCGTGCCTTGGCCAACCGGCGCGACTGCGGACGTGCCATGCCAAACAGGAGCAGCGCAGCCGCTGCGTCGTGGCAACCGCCTGGAAGTCTCGTACATCGGGCATGGTCGGCAGCGCCTTGACGTCTTTCTGTCCTCGTTCACCTGGGCCGAGAACCGGCATTTCCACGACACCATTAGGTGAATATCCAAGCTCACGCGAACAACCGGACAGCGGCGCCTCCGCCCAGGTCATGACAGTTATGCGGCGAGTGGCCGGATGTCGCAAGCCATTCCTATTACGCACGGCGCAGATTCCACAACAGCATCAGCCCGGACACGCGGCCGGTGAGGTTCCGGCGCAACGCGGTCTTGCCGTAGTAGCTGCCGAGCGGGATGTATGAGACCTCGTCCAGCGCGGTCGTTTGGATGTCGGCGGCGATGGCACGCTGGGCTTCCAGGCTGGGCGCATCAAACCAGGCGTCGCGCAGCGCCTCCAGCCGCGGAATGGTCGGCCAGCCGGGCCAGCCGGCCAGGCCGTTGCCGCGGATCATGGAATGGGCGGCGGGGTCGGCTTGGTCGAAGCTGGACGAGGCAGTGCACAGCACCGACCAGCCGCCCTTGTCGACCGGTTCGCGCGAGGTGCGGCGCTGGATCACCGTGCCCCAGTCGGACAGCGCGAAATCCATGTTCATGCCGAGGCGGCGGAACATGTCGGCGGCAACCTGCGTCAGCGCGGCCGGGGCCAGAATGTCGGTGGGGCCGATCAGGCGTATTGGCTGGTTGGTGTAGCCGGCCGCGCGCAGCAGCGCCTTGGCGCGGTCGATGCTGCGCGGCGACATCAGCGCCTCCATGCCGGCCATATTCACCAACGGCGTGTCGGGCGTGAACACGCCAACGCCGGCACGGTAGTTGGCCGGATCCGTGCCGACCACGGCGCTCATGTAGTCGCTCTGCTCGATGGCGGGCAGGATGGCCTGGCGCATCATCTTGTCGTTGAACGGAGAGTGCAGATGGTTGAGGCGCATCACCGCGCCAAGCGGCAAGCTGTCGATCAGTTCGATGGCGATGTTGCGGTTGCGCGCCAGCAATTCCTGGATCTCGGGCGGCGGCTGATCGAACCAGTCGATCTCGCCCTGTTGCAGGGCGGCGGCGGCGGTGGCGGCATCGGTGATGATCTGCCACTCGACTCGGTCGAAGAACACGCGCTTGGGCCCGGCGATCAGGCTGGGGGTTCCGGAGTCGACCGGGACGTAGGTGGCGTTGCGTTCGAACACCACCAAGCTGCCGCTGTTGAACTCGCTCTTCTTGA
>Ga0105044_10004517_pt1 | contig 19109 bp, 12 predicted proteins | sample MAT01_FD_78092 | JGI IMG/M metagenome (GOLD analysis project Ga0105044, IMG submission 78092) | Freshwater microbial communities from Lake Fryxell liftoff mats and glacier meltwater in Antarctica - MAT-01 | ecosystem: Environmental > Aquatic > Freshwater > Ice > Liftoff microbial mat | place...
AGTGGGGATCAGTGAAGATTAGTGTTAAGTTCTTTTTGGAAACTCAGCGCAATGTGGGAATCGACAAGTATCGGGGCTCGGTCCGCGGACGTGTTTACGCCGGCGGACCGGGCTCGTTTCGTTCTGATTTTCCTTTCGGACATTGAGGGCGTTACGCTTCGAGAGAATCCTGTCTGGACCGCTCTGTTCAACGAACATCGTATGGCGTGTGTTTGTCCCGATGGTGGCGAATCTTGGTGGTCGAGCCGGGTTTGTTTACCCTTCGATGCGACAAAGTCGGCCGAAAAATATTTGCGTGAAGACGTGATTCCGTGGGCGGCGAATCGATTTGGTACGCAGCATATTGCACTGGCCGGCGTTGGTGCGGGGGGGCAGGCCGCATTGCGTTTCGGCTTCAAGTATCCGGAGCGATTTCGTGTTGTCGCCAGTCTGGGTGGCTCGGTCGATCACTATGAACTGTATGGCCGTGGCACCGCGCTCGACGACATGTACCCGAGCCGCGAGCATTGCCGTCAGGATGGCGTGGTGCTTCACGTGCATCCGTCGAACTGGCCGCCGCATGTTTGGTTTGCATGTGATCCCGATAGCCCCTGGCTTCGTGGCAACGATCGGCTCCACGAAAAGCTGATGGGCATCGGCGTGCCACATACGTTCGACTTCACGACGCGAGTGTGCGGCCACTCGTGGACCTATTACGACAGTCTGGCACCCACGGTCATTCGCTTTGCAGTAGAAGGCCTCGAAAAGCAATCGCGGCGATTAATGTGACAATCTATTTTCTCAAATAACATGTATTCATGCGCATCACTAAAATCTCCGCCTTCCGAGTGGACCTACCGCTGCACGAGGGGGACTACAAATGGTCCGGCGGCAAGTCGGTCACGGTGTTCGATAGCACCGTCGTGCAGGTCGAAACCGATGCGGGCATCACCGGCTTCGGCGAAGTGTGTCCGCTCGGACCCTTTTATCTGCCAGCTTATGCGAACGGCGTTCGGGCCGGCATCGCGGAGTTGGGGCCTCATCTCATTGGCGAAGACCCGACGCAATTGGGCAAACTGAATCGCACGATGGACGCGGCCCTCAAGGGCCATGCCTACGTCAAGTCCGGCATCGACATGGCCTGTTGGGACATCCTTGGCAAGGCGACCGGGCAACCCGTGTGTGTGTTAATGGGGGGCCGATACGGCGAAGACTTCACGCTCTATCGAGCCATCTCGCAAGAAGCCCCGGAGAGCATGGCCGCTAAAGTCGCAGGCTATCGGGCCCAGGGTTACAAACGCTTCCAACTGAAAGTGGGCGGCGAGGCGGACGTAGACATCGAACGCATTCGTCAGGTTTCTGCCGTGCTGCAACCAGGCGATCGCCTGGTTGCCGACGCCAACACCGGCTGGCGCATGCACGATGCCTTGCGGGTCGTGAAGGCGGTTCGCGATATCGACGTGTACATCGAGCAACCGTGTCTCTCGTACGAAGAGTGCCTGACCGTGCGACAGCACACGGATCACCCGTTCGTGTTGGATGAAGTGATCGACAGTGTCGATGTGCTGGTGCGTGGCCATGCCGATCGAGCGATGGACGTCGTGAATATCAAGATCAGCAAGTTCGGCGGCCTGACCAAGGCGAAGCAGGCCCGCGATCTGTGCGTCTCCCTTGGCGTCGTGATGACCCTCGAAGATAGCTGGGGCGGCGACATCGTGACGGCGGCCATCGCCCACTTCGCCCATAGTTGCCCGCCGGAATTCCTTTTCACGAGCACGGACTTCAACAGCTATGTGACGAAAAGCATTGCCGACGGGGCACCGCAGCGAGTGAATGGCCGCTTGGCGGCTTCGCAGGCACCGGGATTGGGAATCACGCCGAAAATGGATGTGCTGGGCAAGGCGGTGGTGGAGGTTGGTTAGTCGCGACGCAGAGGTTTTACGGAGCGCGAGGACGGTTTCGACATCATGGCGACAGCAGATCCTTCAAGACGACAACTGGAGGGAGAGGCACGCTCTTGAATCCCGCATCGTTGGTTAGAATCAACTTGACGCCTAGCAGTCGAGCCGTTGCAGCATGAATCGCATCTGGTGTCTTATCTTCGCGGCCGCACGAATGGCCGCTGCTTCCCGAAGAATAGCTTGGCTGATCGGCACCATTCGAGTCTGAGGCTGCTTGAACAGAGACTCGTATGCAGCGACGTGCAACGAATTCCCCGCACGGAGCGGGACAATCAATGTCTCCATCAATGTCAGGTCGCTCGTGATGATCTCGATTGATTTTGAAGCAGCAGCCTGCCAGACGGGAATCAGCAATGGCCAATAGTCGGGATGCTTCTCGACGCTGTAAATCGCGCAGTTCGCATCGAGATACACTGTCCCGGCCGAGGGGAGATTTATCGATCCCATGCCTCGCGCTCCTCCTCCAATTCGCGTTCATACTCCGCCCATCCAGCGCGGTCCCGTGAACTGGCAGGAAGCGATTCAAGAAACTCCAATGCAGAATCGAAATGTCCTTTGGGATCTCGCGACAGCATGACGATTACTTCAACCTTCTGGCCTTCTGGTAGGGAAGGTGATTGGAGTTCGAGACGATTTCCCGGCAATACCGTGGATTCGAGTCTTAGCGTATCAAACATGGAACAGTCCTCCTTTCCTAATCATACACGTTCCGAAACGCTGAATGCATCATCGGTCCGAGAATGCACGATCAGTTCCGCCTGCAACCCGTGAAGGAACAGAACTAGCGGAATAAGAACCGCCAACAAAATGCCGAGAAGGGCGAGCCCCGAAAAGAGCGGGCTCCACAAGAACCCAACCACCGTTACGCCGACAAAGACCAAGCCCATCAGCAACGCCCACCCCCCAAACAAATGCATCGGCCTGCGGCCATACGTCGTGAGATACTTCACCGTGACCAGATCGAGAAACCCACGCAGGAATCGATTGAGGCCGAATTTCGAGTGTCCGTGTTGTCGCGGGCGATGTTGAATGACGACTTCCCCCACGCGGAATCCCCGAGCGGCGGCCAGAACCGGCACGAAGCGATGCATTTCGCCGTACAAACGAATCTCTCGAACGATGTCTACCGTGTATGCCTTCATGCCGCAGTTGTGATCGTGCAACTTCACGCCGGTGGTCCGACTCACCATGCTGTTAAACACCCGGCTCGGCAGCACCTTGTGCCACGGATCGTGGCGAATCTTTTTCCAACCGACGACGAGATCGATCCCTTTGTCCATCTCGGCCAGGAACTTGGGAATCTCAGCAGGATCGTCCTGAAGGTCGGCATCGAGCGTGATGATGCGCGTGCCGCGTGCCTCACGAAAGCCGGCTTGCAGGGCGGCGGACTTGCCAAAATTGCGGCGAAAACGCAGTCCGCGAACTCGAGAGTCCTTGGCCGCAAGTTCTTTCACCATATCCCATGAACCATCGCGGCTGCCGTCGTCGATAAACACAATCTCCAGGTTCAGATCGCCCGCGCTGGCAACGTTCGAGATTTGTTGATGCAACTCGACGAGACTATCACGCTCATTGAAGAGCGGAATGATCAGCGAGAGGGAGGGGTCGTTCACACTTCCTCCTTGATGGGGGCGGCGTCGCGATGCAGGGCGGCTTTGGCCGCGGAAGGGGCATAGCGAAACATGATGCCCGCGACGATGAGTTCACTCAAGGTTCCGAGTAAGCGAAAAACAATTGCGATGATGGCGGCGAGTCCGTCGATTTGTGCCGCGGCCACGCTCGGGCCGATATGTGCCCGCATCTGCACAGCCAGGAGCAATTGCAGGGCCACATCGCGAACGCCCACGCCGGCCGGCATGAAAAAAGCCACGAAGCCCATCACATAGGCGATGGATGCGATGGAAATAAGGTCGAGAGCATCATTCGCCTCCAGTGGCTTTACACCCGGCAGCAGGCCATGCATCGTGAAGAGCAAGCTTAGGCCGATGATTAGCCAGCCCAGCGAGTCCCAGGCCAGGCCGAATACCACCATGTGCAATTTCACTCGCGGCAATTGTCGAGCGTCGGGACCGTGACGCCAACGGTTGATGCGATTCACGAAGCGATTTAGTCCGACGAGGCCAATCGGTGCAATCACCATCGGCAGGATCAACCAGTAACGGTGGAAGTCCGGCAAATCCCCGCCGCGTTGACGCAGTTCTTGGCGTAGCCCGTCCCAAAGTTCTACGGGAAGCAGAACGATGCCGACCAACGCCCCGGAACCGGCCCAGACGATACTCTCAAAGGCGGCGACAATGCCGACCGCCGTTCGCGAGATGCCGATGTTGCCCAGCATCGCGATTCGAATGACGATTACCAGTACTTTCCCAGGCACATACTTGCCCGTCTGGCTAATGAAATAGGAACGCATGCCAGTCGCTGTGGAGACCGTGGCTCCCTGATTGCGGAGTAGCGTGACGAAGTATCGGCCCCAGACCGCGTAGGCGATCAGATAGACGATTGCCGCGGGGAGCAACCATTCGTAGCGGAATTGGAAGCCGCCGGCCCACAAGGCGGGCTGGCGAAGCTTGTCGTAGAAGTACCACCCGACAGCCGCAGCCACCAGGACCGGAAAACCATACTTCCATGCCAACCGAGCAAATCGACGCATGGGGTGAAGTCTACGAAACCAAGCAGAAATAGCCCCGAATTCAGCCGAGATTCAGACGAATCTTGATTTCGCCGATAATATAAGTTACTTAGTTTGCGCCGGTGCCCAAGTGTCTTGTATTTGACAGGATGATCACGATGGCAACTGAACCCGCCGTTAATGCCGAAGAACCGAAACTTTCGGCCGTGGAAGGTCTCAAAGTGGCCAGCCGTTGGCTTCGGGGCACCTTGGCCGAGGAACTCGCGCAGGACACCGATCACTTTAGTGACGATGCCAAGCAACTACTCAAGTTCCACGGCTCGTATCAGCAAGAAGATCGAGACGCCCGCAAAGCTCGCTCAAAGGAGGGGGTCGGCAAGCACTACATGATGATGGTTCGGCTGAAGTTGCCAGGCGGAAAACTCACGGGCTCGCAGTACCTCGCGCTGGACGATATTGCTGGCCGCCATGCGAACGGCACTATTCGGTTGACCACTCGTCAGAGCATTCAGTTTCACGGCATCCTGAAGTCGGACATTCGGCAATCACTGCGTGAGATGAATGCGGCATTGGTCTCGACACTGGGTGCCTGCGGCGATGTGAATCGCAACGTGTTGGCATGCCCGGCTCCACTGAACGATCAACCTCGAGTCGAGGCACAGCGTCTGGCAGATGCCGTGGCGGCACACCTGGCCCCGCGATCCAACGCCTACCACGACGTGTGGCTCAACGGCGAGAAACTCAGCCCCGATGCCGAGCAAGCGGATGGCGTCGAGCCCATTTACGGTAAGGTTTATCTGCCGCGAAAGTTCAAGACCGCGTTCGGCCTGCCACACGACAATTGCGTCGATCTTTATGCGAACGATCTGGGCTTCCTCGCCGAGATCGAAAATGGCCGCACCATCGGGTACAACGTGACCGTGGGCGGCGGCTTTGGCCGCACGTCGGGGAACAAAACCACGTTTCCATTTCTCGGCCAAACGCTCTTCTACGTCGAACCCGATGAGGTCGTGGAAGCCGCGGAATCCGTGATCAAATTTTTCCGCGACCACGGCAACCGAGGGGACCGCAAGCGAGCCCGCTTGAAGTATGTCGTTCACGACTGGGGAATGGAAAAAGTTCGCGAAGTATTTGCCCGCGATTACTGGTCGAAACCGCTCCGGCTTCCGCGTGAGTTACCGATTGAACAAACCGACTTGCATCACGGCTGGCACTCCCAGGGGAATGGCAAGTCGTTTCTGGGATTGAGCATCGAGAATGGCCGCATCAAGGACGAAGGCACTCTTCGTCTGCGCACGGGCTTGCGAACAATCGTCGAACGATTCAAGCCGATTGTTCGCATTACCGCTCAGCAGGACATCTTGCTCGGCGACATCGATCCGGCCAATCGGCCGGCCATCAATCAGTTGCTGAGTGAACACGGTATACCGCAGCCCGAGACGCTTTCCCAGGTCCGTAAGTGGAGCATGGCCTGCCCGGCAATTCCGACGTGTGGGCTGGCAATCACGGAGTCCGAGCGTTCACTGCCTGGAACGATCGACGAACTCGAACGGACCATGATCGAGATGGGGCTGGCCGACGAGGCCCTCAGCGTCCGCATGACTGGCTGCCCGAACGGCTGCGCTCGGCCATACAACTCGGACGTTGGTTTGGTCGGCCGAAGCGGCGACAAGTACACGCTGTTTGTCGGTGGTAGCACGCGCGGCGAGCGTCTGAATTTCGTGCTGCAAGATTTGGTTCCGCGTGGCCAGATTGTGCCAACGCTTCGCAAGCTGCTCGATAAATACAAGATCGATCGCACTTCAAACGAAAGCTTCGGCGACTGGTGTACGCGGCAGGGAGTCGAGGCACTCTGCGGAACGCTGGGGATTGGGCTGCCCAAGCCAATCTAACATCGGCTTGGTGGGAGCAATCCTACTTCCCGCTTCGTCGCCTTGATTCTTCTGAAAGGTCTGGACCGAATTCGCCATTCCCTCCCAACAGCATCACCTCTTGGGAGGGTTTTTCATGTCGTGCCTGCGTATCTCCTGGTTCCTCGTCTTGATTCATTTCACGCCCATCATCGCGGCCGAGGCCGACGACCTCAAGAAACTCGACGGCAAATGGTCCGGCTGGGTTGTCGAGGGGCGAGGCGACAGTCCAAACCAGCGACGCTGGCGTGTCGAATTGACCATCGATGGCGACAAAATCACGGCCATTGAAGACGGCAAGAAAGACCTGGGCGAAGGCACTTTCACGCTGAAACACACACGCGAAGGCAAGCAGATGGACGCCACGCGAACAAAGGGGAACGGATCGCGGGTCGGATCGACCAACCTTGGCATTTATTCGCTGGAGGGCAACACCCTCCGATGGTGCGTCGGCAATCCACCGGGAAAAGTTCGCCCAACGGAACTGCGCTCCAAGACGGGCCAGTTTCTGATGGTGCTTACAAAAGAGAAGAATTAGGCGAATGGCTCGCAAGCCGCGAGGTATTTCTGCCCCCCTCTCCGCTTCGTAGAGGGGGGCCAGTGGTAGAGGTTTTTGCGTCGCACTCGCGAAGACCCCTCCCCCCAACCCCCTCCCCGAAACGGAGAGGGGGAGTAAGAACTGTCTAACGGCCAACATGTTCCCGGAGTCGATTATGCCTGAAACGTTTGACCTCGTCTTTCGTGGCGGCGGCATCAAGGGAATTGCGTTTCTGGGTGCCCTCGATCGGTTGCACAAAGAGAAGCACGTCACTCGCCGCTTGATTGGCACCTCGGCCGGTGCTATTTTTGCGACCGGCTGGGCGGCTGGATATTCGCCTGATGAGATTAAAGCTCGCGTCACCGAACGCCAAGATGGCAAGCTGATCTTCGCCTCGTTCCTGAGCACGGCGAAACGGCCGGACCCGATTCCGGAGATCGTCTGGAAGCCGCTCGCATCAACGTCTGACAACACCGTTAAACGCGTCCTCAAGATGTTCCCCAAGATCGATGCCGATCGAGCGGAGGGTTGGGGTGCCAAGTCGCTCGCCCTCACACTCGGTGGAGCACTCTGCGAGGATCGTCAGTTCCGCGACTGGATGGCCGGGATTTTGAAAGGGAAGGGCTTCGATGCCGATGTCACCCTGAAGGATTTTCATGCCAAGATCAACAAAGTCCGTCCACAACAACTCACACTAGTGGCCGCGGACATTACGAGTCAGGAAGTGTTGCTCTTGAATGAGCGAACCACCCCGGACTTGCCGGTGCTCGAAGCCGTGCGCATGTCGATGGGTATTCCGTTTGTGTGGAAGGAAATGGTTTGGAAAGCTGCCTGGGGCAAGTACCGCGGCCTGGATATCAAGGACCACCAGATTGTCGATGGCGGTTTGCTCTCGAACTTTCCGATGCGCTATTTTCTCGACGAGCAGTTCCTCAAGGCCGATGGGGCGATTGGTCCGCCGCCGGGTGGAGGGAACGCACGGACAGTCGGCCTCATGCTCGATGGCATGAAGAATCCTGCTGATCTACCGGAGGGCAAGGAATCGGATCATCTGATCGAATCGTTGCCGGCGGTGCGGCTGGCGTCCAAGCTTCTCGATACGCTGCTGGATACCTGGGATAAAGAGGCGATGCGGCACTTCATTCCCGAGGGCAAGCAGTCCCAACACATTTGTCGGATTGCCACGAAAGGCTTCGGGGCTCTCGAATTCGACATGACCGACGAGCGCGTAAAAGTTCTCATCAATGCCGGACAGTGCGCGATGACCGATTTCCTTGCAGGATTCCGATAACCATGACAATTCCCACTCCCACTTTGCTCGATCGCTTCTGCCGCTACACCCGTGTAAATACTGAAGCAGTCGAAGGCGCGAAGACATATCCGAGTTCGCCGGGCCAGCTCGAACTGGGTCGCATGTTGCTTGGCGAGTTGCAGGAACTCGGCCTCGCCGACGCCAAGCAGAGTGAGTTCGGCATCGTGATGGCCACGATCCCGGCCACGGTTCCCGGCAAGCCGACCATCGCCTGGATTGCACACGTTGACACTTCGCCCGAAACGACCGGCAAGAACGTGAAGCCCATCGTCCATGCGAATTACGATGGCAAAGATATCGTGCTTCCGGGCAACACTTCAAAAGTCATTCGATTTGCCGATTCACCCGACCTGCAAAAATGCGTGGGCAAGACGATTGTCACCACGGATGGCACGACTTTGCTCGGTGCGGACAACAAGGCCGGCGTCGCGGTCATCATGGAGACGGCCGCGTATCTCGTGAAGAACACGAGCATTCCACACGGGCCGATCCGCATCGTGTTCACATGTGATGAAGAGATCGGCCACGGCGTCGATCATGCCGATCCCAAGGAAATCGGGGCCTTGGTTGGCTACACGCTGGATGGCATGGCTGAAGGTGAAATTGAAGCGGAAACTTTCTCGGCTGACAAAGCTCTGGTCACCATCCGCGGCGTGAACATTCATCCGTCGATTGCCAAGGGCCGCATGGTGAACTCGATTCGGCTGGCGGGATTATTCCTCGACCGGCTGCCTCGAATTTCTCTGACTCCGGAAACGACTGACGGCCGACTGGGCTTCATTCACCCGTACAAAATCGAAGGTGGAGTCGCCGAGACTCAGATGCACCTGTTGCTCCGCGATTTTATCACCGCCAAGCTCGGTGAAGAGGCCGAGTTGCTGCAAGCGATTGCTCGAACGATCGAGGCGGAGTACCCGGGAGCTAGTATCGACGTGAAGATCGAACAGCAATACCGCAACATGGCCGACGGCATGAAGGCCGAACCTCGTGCGGTGGAGTATGCTCTCGAAGCCATTCGCCGAGCGGGGCTGGAGCCGAAGCTCGGCAGCATTCGTGGCGGCACGGATGGCTCGCAACTCACCGCGAAGGGGCTGCCGACACCAAACCTTTCGACAGCCGAGCACAACCTGCACTCGCCGCTTGAATGGACCTGCCTGGAAGAAATGCAATCGGCCGTAAGGGTGCTGGTAGAACTGGCCCAGGTTTGGGCGAAGTGATTCGTAGAACTCGCTTCATTCGAGGACAGGATCAATGGGGCAAAGGGGACCAATATTCGTCACTTTGGTCCTTGTTCTGAAACGCCAGCCCGCCCCGCTTTCGTACCTCCTCATTTGCCCCAAGCCGAATTGTGTCGCATCTTTTCACGTCCCACCTTCCTTCAGGACGAGAGGTGATTGTGCGCACGAAAGACTCTTCCTTTGTTACGCTCTCCAAACCCTCTTCCGGTAATAACTTCCGGTCGTCCGTCTTGACAAGTGACGGGCCTGCCACGCAGGTGACTCTGACCGTTGACCCTGCTTCTACCCCGATCTCACGCTCAAGTTACGCCCCCTGGCCGCAAGTGCGTGGCTACGAAATTCTTTCGGTAATCGGATCCGGGGGCATGGGCATTGTTTACAAAGCTCGGCACCGGGAACTGAATCGGACCGTTGCACTGAAAATGCTGCGAAGCATCGCACTGGAAGACCCGGAAATACGCGAGCGTTTTCATGCGGAGGCTGAAGCCGTTGCCAGGCTGCAACACCCTAACATTATTCAAGTTTTTGAGGTGGGTACCGTTGAGTCGTCGTCAGGGGGCTGGGGTTACAGCCCGTTCATTTCTCTCGAATTCGTCGATGGCGGAAGCTTGCAATCGCGAACCCACACTCCTCAATCGCCACAATATGCAGCCCACATGGTCGAGAAACTCGCTCGGGCTGCTCATGCCGCGCATCAGCTGGGGGTCGTGCATCGCGATTTGAAGCCGGCAAACGTATTGTTGACCGGCACAGGTGAACCGAAGATTGCTGATTTTGGAGTTGCCAAGCAGGTTGCCAACGAACGCGATCCAGCCGGCCGATTCGTGACTCAGATCGGCACGGCCGTGGGCACTCCAGAGTACATGGCCCCCGAGCAAGTGTGGTGCGACGCCGCGACCGGGTCGATTGACATTTACGCCCTGGGTATCATTCTTTACGAACTCCTGACTGCCCGTGTTCCATTTCAGGCCGAGACTTCCATGGAGACCATGGAACTGGTCATCAATCAGGAACCGGTCTCGCCACGGCTGTTCCAGCCAAGCCTGCCACGCGATCTGGAAACCATCTGCCTGAAGTGCTTGCAAAAAACGGCGGAACGCCGGTATGCAACCGCTGATGCACTCGCCGACGACCTGCGTCGCTGGCTGGACGGCAAGCCCATCCACGCCCGGCCCATCGGTCGGATCGCTCGCGGGGCGCGCTGGGTCAAACGCAACCCGAGCGTCGCTGCACTTTCAGCACTTGTTGTCGTTGTGGCGATGGCAGGACTGGCAGGTGTCACCTGGAAATGGCGCGAGGCCCAGTCGAATGCTCGGTCAGCGGAACGCGAGGCAAGCCTCGCCGAGCGGAGGGCACGTGCCGAGCGATGGAACGGTTATCGCGCCAACATCATTGCTGCATCGAGTGCCTTCTTGGTTCACAACGATGGAGCCGCCCGCCGTGCTCTGGAATCGTCCCCAGAGGAGCATCGCAACTGGGAGTGGAGCTTTCTCTATCAACGGCTCGATGTCTCAAAGCGAAAGTTGCATGTGGCCGAGATCCGGGCGGACAACTCCCGTCTCACTTCGAATGGACGCTACGTGGTTCACTTCGATCAGAATAACCTGGCTAGTTTCTGGGACTTGGTCGAGGAACGGGAATATGCCACGTTTCAGTGTCCCAAGCTGTACGCCACCGATGTTAGTCCGGATGGAACAGTCCTGGCCTATGCATCCGACGACAAGACCATCGTGCTTCGGGATGTTCGCCGCAACGAAACTCTGGCCGTGCTGAGCGGCCACACCGTACCACCACTTTCGCTCTGTTTCAGCCGTGACGGCAAGACTTTGGCGTCCGGCTCGCGTGATAAGACGACTCGAATCTGGGACACGGAAGCTGGTAAAGAGATTCTGCTTCTGCGGGGCCACGATCAGCCGATCGGCAAAATCGACTTTTCGCAGAATGGCCAGTCGCTGGTCACAAGCGGATGGGACGATCGGACAGTGTGCTTATGGGACGCACGAACGGGCAAGAAAATCGCATCGTTAACCGGTCATGAGCAATCTGTGTTTTGGTTGGGTATGAATCGAAAGGGAGACCGAGTTCTTACAGCCGAGGCGTATCCTAGTTGCTCGCTACGCCTTTGGGACGCACAAACGGGTCAATTGTTGGCGGTGCTCAGGGGCCACGAAAACCAACTGAGGGCTCAGGATTTTAGCCCCGACGATACGCGTATCGTCACTGCGTCTCGAGATCAGACTATCCGTCTGTGGGACGCAAAAGACGGGAAGCTTCTGGCCAAGATGACAGGACACAAGGGCTGTGTTAATGACGCCCGGTTCTCCCCTGATGGGAGTCGAATTGCATCGGTATCAAGCGATCACACTCTTCGCATTTGGGATGGCCTTACGGGGGAAAGTCTGGGCGTTCTGCACGGCCACTCGGGCGAACTGACAAGTGTGTCCTATCTTGGTTCCGAAATTGTGTCGCATGGCCTTGATGGGACAATTCGATATTGGAATCCCGATAGCATCGAACGCGACAACCGCCTAAAAGGGCACAAAAGCTTTGTTTACGGCGTGGCGATGCATCCAGACGGCAAGCAGGTCGCTTCCGCGTCCTGGGATGGAACAGTTCGCATCTGGGAATACAGTACAGGCCGGGAACTCAAGGTGTTCTCGCACGGAGAGGGAACGATTGTCACGGCTCTGGCCTATAACCCCGAGGGCAGGCTCCTGGTCAGCCTGTGCCGGCAGAAAGGTGCGCATCTGTGGGATACCGAAACGGGCGAGTTGCTGCATCGCTGGGAGATCAAACCGGAAGTTTGGCGTGATCCGAAGATTGCATTCAGCCCGAATGGCGAGTTGATCGCGACCGCAACTCCCGACCGTATCGTTCGAATATTCAATGTGAAAACCAAGGCCGAGGTGGCGGCTCTCTCGGGTCACAGCGATGTCGTCCGTGATTTAGCGTTCACACCAGATGGATGCCACTTGGTCACGTCGGGCGATTGTGATGACCCCACTATCCGCGTCTGGGATCTCAAAACATTGGAACAGGTGAGGATTTTGAAGGGCCATAAGGACCGAATTCACGCCCTCGCATTCCAGAGTGACGGCAAGATCCTTGCCTCGGGCAGTGGCGATGGCACAGTCCGGCTATGGGATTTTGCTACCGGCAAGGAACTTGCCGTCCTCAAGCACGGAACGAGCGTTTACGGCCTGGCATTCTCGCCGGACGGCACGCGGCTCGGAAGTGCCTGTGCCGACAACGCGATTCGACTTTGGGATATGTCAACAAAAGACGAGGTCGCCGAACTTCGCGGCCACACCGAGTACGTCCATGCACTGACATTTAGCCCCGATGGAACGCGAATCATCTCTGCCTCAGGCGACTTCACCCTGCGAGTCTGGGACACGATCAAGCGGGATGTGCGTGCCGAGTGAGCGGACGAAACCCTTTTCGCAGCAGAATAATACCTCTTCGGCCGAGGGGATAAATATTTGTTCCCTCGGCCCGATTTCAAACCAGCCTCCCGCAGCACCGTTTCCTACCTGAAAATTTGCCCAAAGCCGATTCGTGTCGCATACTTTTAAGTCCCACCTTCAAACAGGACGTGAGGTGACAGTGCCCTCCAAAGATTCCTCCTTCGTCACGCTAGCCAAACCCTCTTCACGGAATAATTTTCACCCCTTCGTTGCGACGAACGATGGGCCTGCCACGCTCGTTGCAGTCCGCCTTGACCCCTGTTCCACACCGGTTTCACGACAGGCCTACGTCCCATGGCCCCACGTTCGCGGTTACGAGATTCTTTCCGTGATCGGCTCGGGCGGCATGGGCATCGTTTACAAAGCCCGCCATCGCGATCTGAATCGGACCGTCGCTCTGAAAATGCTACGCGGGGCTGCACTCCAAGACCCGGAACTTCGCGAACGCTTTCAGGCGGAGGCGGAAGCCGTTGCCAAGCTTCAGCACCCCAACATCATTCAGGTTTTCGAAGTTGGGACTGTCGAATCGATCAAAGGTGATTGGTGCAAAAGCCCCTTCATCTCGCTGGAATTCGTCGATGGCGGGAGTCTGGAATCGAGAACCAAGTCGCCGCAATCGCCGCAATTTGCTGCTCGAATGGTCGAGAAGCTCGCTCGGGCCGCTCATGCCGCGCATCAGGTCGGTGTCATCCACCGAGATCTGAAGCCTGCCAATGTTTTATTGACCGGCACCGGCGAACCGAAGATCGCCGATTTTGGCGTCGCCAAGCAAGTCGCGAACGAGCGTGATCCTGCTGGCCGATTCGTGACTCAGATTGGCACGGCGGTTGGTACACCCGAATATATGGCCCCCGAGCAAGTATGGTGCGATGCGGCGACCGCGTCGATCGACATTTACGCCCTCGGCATAATCCTCTACGAACTCCTGACGGCCCGCGTTCCATTTCAGGCCGAGACTTCCATGGAGACCATGGAACTTGTCATCAACCAGGAACCAGTCTCGCCACGCTTGTTTCAACCGAGCCTGCCTCGCGATCTGGAAACCATCTGCCTGAAGTGCCTGCAAAAAACCGCCGAACGTCGGTATGCAACCGCGGATGCGCTCGCCGACGACCTGCGCCGCTGGCTGGATGGCAAGCCGATTCACGCCCGGCCCGTAGGTCGGGTCGAGCGAAGCATTCGCCTGGTCAAACGGAATCCAACCATTGCCGCACTCTCGGGGCTGATCGTGCTGGTGGCGATGACTGGTCTTGCAGGCGTCTTTTGGGGTTGGAGCAAGGCCCAGACGAATGCCGCCGAGGCGAGGGTGAACGCGGCTCAGGCCGAAACGAGTGCGGCCGCCGCGACCGAGGCGGCACGGATTGCCCAAGAACGAGCATGTTCCGAACGATGGGAACACTATCGATCCAGCATCCTGGCTGCGTCGAGCGCGCTGCAGGTTCACAACGTTCTCGCGGCCAGACGGGCATTGGATGCCGCACCGGAGGAACACCGCAACTGGGAGTGGCGTTACTTCTACAGACAACTCGACGTGTCGCAGGCGACCCAGCACGAGGCCACGGCGAAAGAGCATCACTATCTCATTTCGAAAAACGGCTTATTCATCGGACGGGAACTGGGAGCCACCGTGCGGATCTGGGATGCGAACCGACGGAAATATACGGCCTCGTTCGATAACAAAGACAACAAAATTTTGAATTCCACGGGAGAATTGCTGGCCTACATTGCGGATGAGAAGACGATCGTGCTACAGAACCTGACGAAAGGCGAACTTCAAGCAGTTTTTTCGGGAGCCGAAAGTTCACTCAGAATGTTGAGTTTTAGCCCCGATGGCAAGAAATTGGCTGCCAGCGCGCTCGATCAACCAAGCTTCATTTGGGACGTCGTCACCGGAGAGCAACCTGTTCAACTGAGTGGCCATGATCGGCTATACGGGCAACTAGTTTTCAGCGAGGATGGCCAATGGTTGGCAGCGCCGGGCTGGCACACTCGCATGGCCCAGGTTTGGAACGCGAAAACTGGAAAACTCACATCACTTTTGAAGGGGCACCAGGGTGATGTGACCGCGGTCTGTTTCAGTCCCGACGGCACGCGATTGCTTTCGATCGAGGACCACCCGAGTTACCAAATGCGCCTATGGGATACGGCCACGGGAAAATTAATCTCCGTACTGGAAGGACACTCGAACAGATTGGCGGACTTTTCGTTCAGTCCGGATAGTAGCCGAATCGCCTCGACAGGCATGGATCAAACGATCCGCCTCTGGGATGGCGTGTCCGGCAAGCCAGTGGTCACTCTGCGTGGCCACAGCGGCTGGGTGAACACCGTGCGGTTCAGCCGAGACGGCAAGCAACTCGTATCCGCGTCGAACGACCAAACAATTCGACTTTGGGACGTTGGCACGGCAACATCCCTTGCTGTCCTGCATGGGCACACGGGAATGGTCCGGAATGCTGCCTATCTCGACGACGGGGAGACTCTCGTCTCGAACTCAACTGATGGGTCGATTCGATACTGGGATCTCAAGTCACTTGCGCGCGACGGACAGCTAAAAGGGCACACCAGCTTCGTCTACGGAGTGGCCATACATCCGGACGGCAAACAGGTAGCTTCCGCATCGTGGGACAGCACGATTCGGATCTGGGACTCGTTCGCGGGTCGAGAAATGATCTCCATGCCGCATCCGAAAAAGACGATCGCCACTGCTATCGCTTACCACCCGAAGGGGGAATACCTCGCCAGCACGGGTCGCGAAGATGCTGTTTATCTCTGGAACGCATCGACGGGCGAGTTGGTGCATCAGTGGAGTATCCCGACCCATCCGTTTCTTGAGGCTCGACTCGCCTTCAACGGCCAAGGGAATCTGCTGGCCGCCGGCTGCCGAGATGGCACGGTTCGAGTGTGGGATCTCACGACCAAGGCCGAGGTGGCCGTGTTGAAGGGCCATCCCGACACCGTCCGCGACGTGGCATTTAGCCCCGATGGCCGTTGGCTGGCTTCCAGCGGCGACTGCGGCGACAAGACGGTTCGTATCTGGGATGTCGCATCCAAGACGCAGGTTCGGATTCTCGAAGAACATACCGACCGAATCAACACCATCGCTTTCAGTGCGGACGGCAAACATTTCGCATCGGGTTCCGCGGACGGCACAGTTCGACTGTGGGACTTTTCCAGCGGAAAGCGGCTAGCGACGTTGAAAAATGGATCGAGCGTGTACGGACTGTCGTTCACCCCGGATGGTTCTCGCCTCGCCACGGCCTGTGCCGACAATGCCATCCGCTTGTGGGATGTGGCCACGGGCGACGAGGTCGCGGAATTGCGTGGACACACAGACTACGTTCACGCCCTGAGTTTTAGTCCCGATGGAACTCGAATCGTGTCCGCGTCCGGCGACTTCACTTTGCGAGTCTGGGACACGGTCAAGCGGGACGCGAACGCCAAGTGATCGGCACCGGGAATTCCCGTCAGAGTCACCTGGCTTCAAGTTAAGGCCCCAGCTCCTATCCTGACCGTATTGATCGCATGACACTACGGTAACAGATGATGCTCGAACGTTTCCTCATCTTCGGGCTACTGTGTTCCTCGCCGGTTCTTGCAGCACCTCCGACCGCTGACGACAGCGCCTTCTTTGAAAAACACATTCGCCCCGCTCTCGTGGAACATTGCTGGTCCTGTCACGGGTCGAAAAAACAGCAGGCCGGCTTGCGGCTCGATTCGCGCGCCGCCATGCTGATAGGCGGCGAGAACGGACCAGCCATCGATCCGAAAACGCCGGACGCAAGCATGTTGCTCAAGGCGATTCGTCACGTTGGCGATCTCAAGATGCCCCCGAAGTCGAAGTTGCCTGTACCGGTTATCGATGCCTTCGCCGCCTGGATTAAGCGTGGCACCCCCTGGCCCGAAGCGACCGAAGCCACTGCCGCGACCGACTGGAAAAAACACTGGGCCTTCCAACCTGTTGCCGAGTCCAAGCCGCCGATCGATCCCGGCGACAGCTGGTCGCGAAACACGATCGACCTTTTTATCCGTGCGAAGTTGATTGAGAAAAAACTAGAACCCTCGCAGCAAGCCGACAAGCGAACGCTGATTCGCCGCGTCGCCTTCGACCTCACGGGTTTGCCGCCGACGCCGGAGGAGATCGAGGCGTTCCTGAAGGACACATCAGCCGAGGCTTATGAGAAGCTCATCACTCGCCTGCTCGATTCGCCCGCGTATGGCGAACATCTCGCCCGCATGTGGCTGGATGTCGCGCGTTATGCGGACACGAAAGGGTACGTCTTCTTCGAGGAGAACAATTATCCCTGGGCCTATACCTACCGCGATTATGTGGTTGAATCGTTCAACAAGGATCTGCCATATGACCGCTTCGTGATGGAGCAGCTCGCCGCAGATCGATTGATCACCGATGACAAACGCCCTCTGCGAGCCCTCGGATATCTCACTGTCGGCGGGCGGTTCATGAACAACTCCCACGACGTTATTGACGACCGTATCGACGTGGTCACTCGCGGCTTGATGGGGCTGACCGTGACCTGTGCCCGCTGCCACGATCACAAATTCGACCCGATCCCGACCAAGGATTATTACGCTCTCTACGGCGTGTTCGCGAGTTGCGATGAACCAACGGTGCAACCTCTCTACGAGCCGCCACCAAATACTGAGGTTTACGACAAATTCGCCAAGGAAATGAACGCACGCGAGACCAAGCTCCGCGAGTATGTCAAACGCAAACGCGACGAACTCTCCACCAGCCAACGCAAACGAGCGGCCGAATATCTGCTCGCGGCCCACGCCTTGAAAGACGTGCCCGGCCAGGAGGACTTCATGCTGCTGGCAGACGGCAACGATCTGAATCCGAAGATGATTGTCCGCTGGCGAGCATTTCTGAATCGGTCGAAACGCTCGAAGGACACCGTGTTCGCCGCCTGGCACCAGTTTGCGAATCTGCCGCCTGCGACCTTCGTGAAGGACGCCCCCGGCACGGCAGCCGACCTGGCCTGGGCAAACGAAACCGTCGCCCGCAAATTCGAGAAGGCTCCGCTGAGCATGGGCGAAGTCGCCACGCGATTCTCGGAAATCCTGGCGGACACACAGGCCAGGCTCGATGCCTCGTTTCTGGCCGGCGCTTCCGGAATGCTCTCCGGTGATGCCGACATTGTCGCAATACTTCGCGATCCAGACTACCCACCCAACATCGTGGTCGGCGATTATGGCGACCTCGATTTGCTTCCGGATCGGCCATCGCAGGGAGAAGTACAGAAGCTTCGCAAGGAAGTCGAGCAATGGCGATCGACGGGGGCCGGTGCTCCGCCACGAGCCATGGCGATTGTCGATTCAGCAAGGCCGGTGACACCGCGAGTCTTCAACCGGGGCAACCCCTATAACCTTGGCCCCTCGGTACCGCGCCAGTTTCTGGAATGCCTGAGCGGACCGAATCGTGAGCCTTACGCGAACGGCAGTGGCCGTCTGGAGATGGCAAAGGCCATTGTCGATCCGAAGAACCCGCTCACCGCGCGTGTGTTCGTCAACCGCGTATGGCAGCAGATGTTTGGCCGTGGCATCGTCACAACGCCCGGCGACTTCGGCCTGCGCGGCGATCCCCCGTCGCACCCTGCCCTACTCGATCATCTCGCGTTCAGCTTTGTGGCCGAAGGTTGGTCCGTGAAGAAGCTCGTGAAGCAAATCGCTCTGTCGGCAACCTATCGCCAGTCGTCGCACAACGAGAGCGGAGCGAAAGCCGATCCGGACAATGCTCTACTCTGGCGAATGAATCGTCGACGACTCGGCTTCGAGCCCATGCGGGACGCGCTTCTCGCCGCAGCCGGAAAGCTGGATCGCAATGTCGGCGGGCCATCGGTTCAGAACTTCCTCGCCGGCAATGCGACGCGACGAACGATTTATGCTCATCTGGATCGGCTGAATGTCCCTGGCGTCTATCGCACCTTCGATTTCCCCGCACCCGATTCCACCACTGCCAAACGCGATCAGACCACCGTGCCGCCGCAAGCGTTGTTCATGATGAATCATCCGTTCGTCGCGGAATGTGCGAAGAATCTGCTCAATCGCGCCGATGTG
>Ga0105044_10004518_pt1 | contig 19102 bp, 17 predicted proteins | sample MAT01_FD_78092 | JGI IMG/M metagenome (GOLD analysis project Ga0105044, IMG submission 78092) | Freshwater microbial communities from Lake Fryxell liftoff mats and glacier meltwater in Antarctica - MAT-01 | ecosystem: Environmental > Aquatic > Freshwater > Ice > Liftoff microbial mat | place...
ATTAGACCTCCCACTTTCGAGCAACTGAATAAAAGGCACACTTACCCCGGATAGGTTCGAGAGCTCGACTTGAGTCAGCCCGAGCTCTCTTCGACGCTCATACAAAGTGTTGGAAATTAACATAGTATACTATGCATATTATACTATGTGTAAATTATTTGAAAGACGGGGTCGCCACACTACGGGCGATCCCCAGGTCCAGTGTACCCCTTGCGGCTATCGAAACTTTGAAAACTACAGACGACACCATAAAATTCCCATTCGCGAGCCCCATATGGCTGAGCTTCGGGTTGTACGAGCCATTGAAGATCTTCGAAGCAAACCTTTCAGGGGGGTATTTCCAAAACTTACGACATCAGCTATAGATACGCTAGAAATGAAGGAGATTGATCCATGAATCTATTAAAAATTCAAATTTATATTTTAGTTTTAAGTGTAGTCGGCTTATTCGAATCAACTGTTGTCGCTCAGTCGACAGAAGTAAGAGCTGCGCGCGAAAAGATTTCAAAGAAACAGGCCAGGCTTAAGACTGATAACTTTTTTGTCGACGTCTCGTGTCAGCTTATCGTCGTTAAGCGCGATGGGACGGCACCCGAGATCCGTGTGTTATCCAGACAAAAGGGCTCATCTGATTTCGATACAGGCAGATTACACATTGAGGGTAACTGGGTATGGAATCGATTTGGAATCTTACGACTTACCTTAACCCCCGAATACCCGACCAACACCTCTTCCAGTGAACCTCTTAAGGCTAGCTTAAATATTGATCCAAGAATGGATAGTATGTTGGAATCAAATGAGCCGGCTGGATCGCCTACGGATTTCGAGCTCGGAACATTTAGAATGAATGAGTTTTTGGAGTCCACGGTGAATTTCTCATCAGCATTTAATGTGGGTGCGCGCGACACAAGCGCCTATACAGTAAAGTTAAAGATTCAATGTTTTAGAGGTGAAGAGTTTTAAAATACACTTAAGCTTTTTTTACGTGGAAATCAGCGGCTACGCAGACCATTTCAACCGCAACTTCCGCTTACTCTTCACACAGTCGAGCAAATAAAGATCAATGAGTTTTTGATATGGAATTTTTGATTCCAAACTCATTTTCTTAAAAAAATCGATAACCTCAGCACTTAAATTAATTCCCACGGCTTTTTTTGTCTTTCCGATATACGGATTGGGAATTTCTTTCATTTTTGAAAAATCATATTCTTTCTTCATACATTTTCCTCTCCTTTTTTGTCGGCTTGCGCGCTGAGATGATTCGAATCACGGAGTCTTTCTGTCGATAACAATGAACGACAATTAAAATTCGAGCGGCTGAACTCATGCCGACAACTACGAATCTCTCTTCGTCAGAAGAATGTTCGCCATCAACGAAGACTCGGCCTAAATCATCGGCAAATACGGTCTGCGCTTCTTCGAACCAAATGCCATGCTTTCGATGGTTTGACTGATTCTTCTGGCTCATCCCGGTTGGTGGTGGGGAGCAAAGCGTTAAGAGTTAGAAAGTAAAAGGCATAATCAGAACCAGTTCTTAAGATTGAGTTGTCTAAAAACCAACTTAGGAAAGGAAAGATTATGCCTCAAGAGAGGTTAGCAAACTTCATTTTATTCTCAGACCTAAAGCTAACGAAGGTAACAAGCTGGCGACGTTTTGAGACGATTTACGACTGCGAATCCAAGAGGTTCGAGGCTGGCTGTTCGCGTTGTGAAAAGGGTTCGACTCGCCTATCGGTGTTCCAATGATTTTCTTTATCGGGCTTTGCATGAGCAGCTTGATTTAAAAGTGAGAATGAATCGATATCCTTGGCCGAAAACGATTGGCATCGATGAGCATAGTTTTCAGAAGAGAAAAACAGGAAATATTCCGTTTGTCTCCATGATCGTCGACTATCCCAACAAAAAAGTATTTGAAATGGTGGATTCGAAATCCTCCGAGAGGCTGGAAGAAAAACTCGCTCACATCCCAGGCCGAGAGAAAGTGGAGAATGTGATTCTCGACCTCTGCGATCCGTATAAGAAATTCGTTCGCGGATTTTTTCCCAACGCTCGTCCCGGAACTAAACCCTTCGGCGAACGCTCTTTAAATGGGCCGAAGCGATTCTGAATCACTTCTCGACGGGCCTCACCAATGGAAGAACCGAGGGCTTTAATAACAAGGCAAAGCTGGTCAAAGCCCCCCTTGCGGCTATCGAAACTTTGAAAACTACAGACGACACGTCTTATGTGCTTGTTATTGAAATACCCACTACGAATCGGGAAGAACCATTTTATGGCGTCCCCTGGGGGATTCGAACCCCCGTTACCTCCGTGAAAGGGAGATGTCCTGGACCGGGCTAGACGAAGGGGACGCGTTTCAAAAAAACTAACAGTAAATCCTCGAAAAAGACTAGAGCAAAACCAGCTCTAAAACATCTTCTGATTTAAGATCAGTTCTTTTTGAACTCTTTAAAGTCGTAGTGTCCGAACATATTCGTCTTAAAGCCAGCCACTTTAGGACTCATCAAACTATACCAAACGTAGTGATAAATCGGAGCAATCGCCGCTTCTTCCACAAGAGCTCTTTCAGCTTTAGCGAGCAGTTTATATCTCTTCGCTGGGTCTCGCTCCATATTCGCAGCCTTCAAATTGTCATCCACAATGGGGCTGGAAAACTTTCCATTATTATTGTCGGAGCCCGTTTGAAGAAATTCAATGAAGGTCGAAGGATCTGGATAGTCACCAATCCAAGCAAAGCGAACCACATCAAAGTTCCCCGCCTTTTGCTCGGCCAAAACTACTTTCCACTCACCGTTTTTAAGTTCGACTTCAACACCAAGGGCGTCTTTCCACATTCGTTGAATGGCCTGAGCTATTCGATGATGCGATTCAACCGTATTATAAAGAAGTGTGATCTTGGGAAGGCCCTTTCCATTCGGGTAGCCCGCTTCAGTCAGCAATGCTTTGGCTTGTTCAAGTCGAACCTTCATATCCTTGGGCAGGCTCACTTCTTCTTTGTAAGCTGGAATTCCAGGAGGAACCAATCGGTACGCAGGTATCACACCTGATTTCGAAATCTTATCGGTAATCTCGGGAGCATTAATGGCTAAGCTAAACGCCAAACGAACCTTTTGATTGTCGAAAGGCTTTTTCTTGGTATTGAAAACATAAAAATATGTTCCAAAACCTAATCCGTAATTGAAATCCTTTCGCTTCTTAAGCGAATTCACCATCGAAGGATTGAGAGTATTCTCTCCGGTCCAATCCAATTGACCGGAATTGAACATATTGAGTGTCGTCTGCTGATCATTGATCGGATACGAAACCAATTTTCGAATTTTTACATTAGTCGCATCCCAGTAGTGGGGATTCTTTTCCATCACAACTCGCTGGTTTACTTTCCATTCGGTTAACATATAAGCACCGTTCGAGATCAACTGGCCTGGAGTTCGCCAGCCCTTGGAATCAGATGCATAAAGACTTGGATGAACAATTGCAAAAATGGGATTGGTCAAAAGATGCGCAAAGAAAGCGACGGGTTTAATGAGTTTAATCTCAATCGTATCCGTTCCAATGAGTTTGACACCGAAATTTTTCTCGGCATCTGCACGGCCTGGCTTGTTATAATTAGCCACCAAGTCAGTCGCACCCGCGATGAAGTCCGAGTACCAATTCACATAGGGAGCTGCTACCTGAGGATCCATGGCTCGAACCCATGAACCTCGGATTTGCTCACGAGTGATTGGTTCACCGTTTGACCATTTGAGATTAGGACGAATTTTGAGAGTCCAGGTGAGATTGTCCTTCGAAACCTTCCATGATTCTGCAAGGCCTGGTCGAAGCGTAAAATAATCGTTCATACGTCCAATCAACTGCTCGAACATCTGATTGTTCAGCTGAGCGGCATCATGTGACTGAGACTTATGGGGATCGAGGCTCTCGGGCTCTGCTCCGTTATTGAAGTGAAATTCATCGACTGGGGTCGCCGCTACCAAAGCTATAAGAAAAAGAAGACTATTCATGGTCCAGAAAGCTAGCGAAACGCCAGTTTGGGTCAAGTTTAAAGGGACCCCTTGTGGCGAATCTGAGGGCCTGCTAAACCTCCCAATGCGGATGAAACGCCTTCACCCCTTTGAAATTCGGGACCCCCTGCATGGTCCAATCTTGATTTCCCCTGAGGAAATACGAATCGTTGACTCTCCTTATGTTCAGCGCCTTCGTCGGATTAAGCAGACGGGTTTTGCTGAACTCGCTTTTCCTGGAGCCACCCACAACCGCTATACGCATTCGCTAGGGGCATTTCACCTTGCTGGTCGCGCCTTTGACCAAATTTTTTCAGAATTCGAGTTTTCTTCAGATAAAGAAATGCTTCGCTTCCGAAACCTTTTGCGAATGGCAGCACTGCTTCACGATTCTGGCCACGGGCCACTTTCGCATGCCATCGAAGCCGCGATGCCCGCTCGCTCAGAAGTTTTGGGACAACTCAAAGACCCAAAGCGGTTGCTCAGTGGCCAAGCGAGCCATGAGGATTATACCGAAGTGATTATTCGGGCCTCGAAGCTCAGTCCACTTCTTCAAGAAACATTTGGCGAAGCAACCCCCCTCGCCATCAGCTCACTCGTTCGAAACGTGAACGAAAATCCCGATTTGTTTTTGACCGACTCTGGTAGAAATCTCTTCCCCATTTTAGCTTCGCTTATTTCCGGCGAGGTCGACGTCGACCGCATGGATTATTTAATTCGAGACAGTCTTTACTGCGGCATTCCCTATGGAAATTTTGACCGAGATTGGATTTTCTCTAACCTCACATTTTACGAAAATCAGAAGTCGCTTTATTTAGCTCTGGATTCTCGAGCAACCTACGCGATCGAGGATTTTCTTTTGTCCCGCTACCATATGTTCGTCCAAGTTTATCTGCATCATAAGTCAGTGATTTACGATGAAATGCTCTATCAATTCCTCCTTGCTGACGAAAAGGGAACTCGCCTTCCTTCCGCAATCGAAGACTATTTGGAAGTGGACGACAATTGGTTAGGCGTGCGCTTACGCGCTTCCAAGAATGCATGGGCCCAGAGAATTGTAGAACATCGCCCTTACAAGATGCTCTTAGAAGTTCAGGCCGATGTTGCCGAAAAGGCAAAGGCCTATGCCGACGAACTTGAGAAAAAGCTGAAGGCCAGTTCGATTCCCTATTTTAGATCCTCATCTTCGGGTCTCTTGAGCAAGTATTCACATACAAACGAAAAGACCGCTCTCAATCCGGTCTATATTTACTATCGAGATCCCCGCTTCACTTCATCCCATCGACCTGGAGAATCTGTTGAGTCCATCCACGATGCCATCGAACTTTTTGATCGCTATAAGAAAAAGAGAGTTATCGATAGAATTTATGCCGAGCGATCTCTAAACGGTGTATAAAGTTCGAAGTGATTGCTGCGCTCTTTGCCTTTTCCTTTCTCGTCGGAGACAACTCTCCTAAATCCATTCAAGCTGAACTGAAGAGCCTGACTGAAATTTCTTCGGGCTCAGACAACGAGGCGGGTCTTGAAGCCACAGCGGCATTTCTCATTCCACTTTTTAAGTCTTTAGGATTTGAAACCAAATGGAATTTGGAGACTCGAAGCCTCGTGGCAAGTCGAACTGCTAGGAGCAAAAAACTCAGCATCTTCTTTGTCGGCCATATCGACACTGTTTTTTCTAAGGATTCACCTTTTCAAAAAAGCAATCCCGTTACATATCCCACAGGAGACTGGAGGCGAAATCTTGGACCCGCTTTTAGGGGCCCTGGGGCTGCGGACGCAAAGGGCGGCATTGTTTTGATGCTCGAAATTCTGCGAAATCTTCCCAGTGATCTTCGTGACGTTATACAGTTTCATATTTTTCTGGCGGCCGACGAAGAGCGTGGGTCGCATCAATCCGTGCGGCCGCTCGAAGAACTTATCATCAAGGAAAAACCAGACCTCGCATTTGTTTTTGAACCGGGCTGGATCGAAAAGGATGGACCGAGGATTCCCCTCAGAATAGCTGGAAACCTCCACCTTCATCTCCAAGTCACGCGCCCCTCGGAACATGCTGCGATTTCTCCTCTCAAAGGTCTGAGCGCCGTTGACGGTCTACTCGATACAATCTCGCAATTGAGACTGCTTCGAAACCAAGGACTCGCCATGAATTTTTTTGATGTGAATTCTCAATCTGCCGCAAATGTCACCCCTCAAAGTGCAGAGGCCCGACTAGCCGTTCGATTTCAAAATGAAGCAGATCGACAGCAGATATTTAAGGAAATCGCCCGTATCAAAAATCGACTTCACTCAAAAGGCTTTGCGCTTCAGATCCTCTCAGAAAAAACAATTGCCCTTCCGCAAGAGGTGCTCTCTCAAGAAAATCTCCGCTTCATTCAAACGGTCTCGCGTAGTCTTGGACAAAGCATTCCTCAGTCATCTATCGCAATGGGAAGAGGAGCCGAAAGCTTTTTGGCTCGCATGAACGTAAGAACATTTCCAGCGATGGGTCCCTATGGAATTGATTTTCACAGTGAACTTGAAACAGTCTTTCTAAATTCATTTCACGAGCGAGCTCTGCTCTGTCATGGAATCTTACGCAAACTCTTAGAGGGAAAGACTAGATCTGACTGAAGGATCTTCTGGAATTGAACTAAGAGCATCTAAAACTTTTTTGCGGTCTGAATCCGAAAATTTCGGCAACACGACTTGAAGAGTGACAATTTGATCGCCCCGTTCCTTGGACTTCGAGTCCTCAAGGCCTTTTCCCTTCAGCTTCAGTTTCATGCCGCTCGACGCTCCGGCGGGGACTTTTAAATCCACTGCTCCCGATACCGTGGGTACGGCAACACTTGCGCCGGCAATTGCCTCTTTCAAAGAAATAGGCAGGCTCAATTCGACGTTTAAACCCTGCCGTTTAAAAAATGCATGCGACTGAACTCTAATGATCAAATAAAGATCTCCGCCATTTTGGCCCTGCCCCGCCACTCTGATTTTTGATCCTGTCTCCACTCCCTTAGGAATTTTGACATCAATAAGGCTGGAGCCGACCTTCAAGGATTTCTTCGCCCCCTCAATACTCTCCAAAAATGAAAGTGGAAGTTCCATCTCCGCATCCTCAGGGGGGGCTCCACGCGAGCGATTTCGACCCGATCGAGAAGAACCAAAAGCTCCGCCCATTAAAATATCGCCAAAAATATCCCCCAAATCGAATCCGAAATCCCCCATCTTATTGGGATCGAAGCCACCACCTTGAGTCTTTGACTGACCCCATGCGCGCTCAAAATCGTTTCCAAAATTTCCACTTCCAAATCGATCGTACTGCGCGCGTTTGGTTGTGTCGCTCAAGACCGCATAGGCCTCAGAAATTTCTTTAAACTTAGCTTCGGCATCTTTATTGTTTGGATTGAGATCGGGATGATACTGACGAGCCAGCTTCTTATAAGCGCGTTTAATTTCTTGAAGATCAGCGGTCTTTGCGACTCCTAATACTTCATAATAATTTTTGCTGGCGGCCATGGGGCACTATACGACAATTTTCAGAGCGTCGCCATCAAGCTCATCAGAGGTTCGCAGAAATGGCTGAAGTCTCGTCGCAATCTGGGAAATGGCCTTGCCCGCTCGACTGTCAGGGAAGTCCGCCATAAAAGGAATTCCTTCATCGCAGCGTGCTCGAATCATAGGATCAATAGGAATATCGCCCAGAAATGCCACGCCGAGCTCATCGCAAAACTTTCGGACTCGACCATGATCAAAAATTTCTTCGCGGTGATGGCAGGCTGCACATTCATAGTGGCTCATATTCTCAAGCACACCCAAGATTGGAACTTTCACCTGATTGAACATGGAGATACCTTTGTGAACATCAATCAGAGAAACTTTTTGGGGCATACTTACCATGATCGCGCCTGTAAGCGGCATCGTTTGACTTAAGGACAGCGGGGCATCTCCAGTGCCCGGAGGAAGATCCACGAGAAGTACGTCGATACCGTCCCAAGCGACATCAAAATAAAACTGATGAATGAGCTTGTGAATCATCGGCCCTCTCCAGACCAAGCTCTGACCCGGTTCAACAAAAAATCCGGCTGATATAATTTTCATTCCATGAGCTTCAACTGGTTGAATTTTCCCGTTGAGCATCATGGGCTTCTGCGCTTCAACGCCCATCATCGTGGGAATACTGGGACCATAAATATCGCAATCCAAAATGCCGACTTTGTATCCCATCTTTTGAAACGCAACAGCGAGATTAACGGTGACACTCGATTTGCCGACGCCACCCTTTCCAGATCCAACGGCGATCAATGCTCCGATTCGTGGATTCTTTTGACTCGTCGCCTCGATGAACTCAACTGATACTGAAAATCGAGGGTCCATTTTTTTAATGGCTGCTTCCACCTGATAGCGCAGGGACTTTTCGATGAGCGGGTTAAGATCTGGAACTTTGAGGGAAACGACAACAGAGCTTTCTGAAAAATCAATCCCTTCGACTTGCTTCGCTTCGAGAATATTGAGTTTGGCCGCAGGAGCTTTAACTTCTATGAGAGCTTGTCGAAAATCTGTTGATTGAAAAGATGCCATAAGCCTTTCAGCCCGATATCGCTTCTTTTTTCAAGATATTCACCAGCATTCGAGGCGTCTCTTGATCAGGATGATCGGTGCAGGGACTGCAATTACTTTCACTTGGCTTTCGCTCACAGTTTTTGCAGGCAATTAAAAATCCAACCATCGCTCTCAATTCATCATTAAGCTTTGAGAGTTGCTTTTGAATCTCTGCAATCGAAGCCAGCTTCTGCTGTATGGTCGCCATCGTCGCTTCAGAAGCTTCTGAGCCCGTCTTCTTATCTTTCCATGACTCAAAAAAACTCTTAATTTCAAGGAGCGCGAAACCGCCAGACTTAAGCTCATTGATGAAGCTAAGCCTCGTCAGAGACTCATCACGATAAAGGCGTTGGCCCGAGGTATTGCGAATTGGTTCAAGAAGACCAAGCTCTTCGTAGTACCGAAGAGTTCGCGTTGTAGAGCCGCTAAGTCCTGCTAATTCGCCGATTTTATAACTCCTAGGGGCTGAACTCGCCATGAAAGTTACGTTAACGTCATGACGTTAAGAAAGTCAAATTCGGGCATCCCCTATCGGATCTCAGTTATCGGAAGGCCAGATTTTGACCCGCTGGGCATTTCTCATCTGATTAAAAACGAATCTATCCACAATTCTGGCCCCTGCAGAAACATCATAGGTCGAAAGACTCATGGCATTGCCGTAGGTGCCGGTCTTTTGGACCACGTCCAATGAGGTCTCCCTTTGATCGCTTAAATATCTCAAGAGTCCAAAAACTGCATCCTGTGGACTCAGTCCACTCATCTGAAGTCGGAGAGCCGCATCGTAAGCCTTGGTCAAGATCGTCGCCAATCCAATTGTCTTTTGATCAAAAGTCCATGCATCCTGCTTGGAAGCCATCAGAATGAGGCGATCGCATACGGTTTGCGAGAGTCCGGAATCCTTTAAGACGACGGTCATAATTTCGAGCGCCTCAAAACGCTCTCCACGCTCTACAACGTCATCCAATCTCAAAATCAATCGATCCTTTGAAATGTCTTTTGACGTTCCATCCAAAACTTGAGTGCCAGTTGGTCGCAGAGGAGTTGCCGTTCCCAAAACTTGAGTAAGTTTGGCCAGCTCGCAAAGACTCGTCGCCAGAAGTTGAATTTCAATCTCTGGGCACCACCTGGCAACACTGGCTAGTGCATCACCGTAAAACAAACTCGCTGAAACTCGAGACCACTGCTCTGTTTTCATAGAGAAAAGACATCGGCCCCGCAATAGTCCAAGAAGCACAAAAATCTGTTCGATCTGCGCGCCCGAAGCCAATGCCTTATCAATCGCTTCCCATGCACTTTCAACAGAGTGAGTGGTGAGTCGAATCCAGACATCTTCCGCCCACTCGCTCTTCCAAACAAGCTCGCCGTCCTTCGGCGGCTGCGTGAGGGCCCTACTAATTCTCCATCCCTGAGCGGCCACTTGCAGAGGCTTTGGATTCGTCCAAAATCTTTCAAAAGCTCGCTTGAGAACTATGTGATTGGACTTCCAACCACAGGCCACTGCGACATCAATCGACTTCGTTAGGAGCTCGAGCGTGAGGGCATCCGAATTCAAAACTGCGTAGCCCAAAAAAGTAGCCACAGTCTGCGAACGAGTCGTCCGATTATCGAGCAAAAAGAGGAGCGAAGACCAAGCGCGCTCTTGTGATTCAACGGCTCGGGTTTCTCGACGAATCAAATCTGTGAATTCCGCCAAGGTTGAAGCCCTTGGAGATATGGAGACCAAGTTTTTATAAGGAATAGGTATCGATCCTTTGCTTCGCAGCAAACTGGCAGAATAGAGCGCCTGACTGAGGGGCAGCCATTGATAAGATTCCCGCAGCATACTCGTAGCGGAAAATGCGTAGAGCATTTGGAGCAAACTCTTATCCAGATCGGTGGTGGGATCGGGAGTGGAACTCAGCTGTTCATAAGCTGATTCGAAAATCTCTCGAATCGATTTTCCTCGGTCCATACAATAAACAAGATTAGTAAAAAACTCGCGATCAAAATAGGGATCAACAATCATCGAGAGCTTTTCGTGAAACTTTTCGTCAGTCATTTTCTGCATGATGAGTCCCTCTAATGATTATTTAGAAATGAATCCTGGTCGCGTCAGGTTTGAGCCAAAATACTTTTTCACTTCATCGGCTGTCAGATACTTTAGCTCGATTACTACTTGCGTCACGGTTTTCTTTTCTGCCATCGCCTGCTTCACCACCTTCGCAGCCTTTTCGTAACCAATAATAGTATTCAGAGCGGTGGCGAGCCCCATTGAATCGGAAAAGTAACGCTGGCAGTTTTCTTCATTGGCCTTGATTCCCTTGATGCATCGCTCGGTGCAGATACTCAGACCATTGGTCAAAATCTTCAAGCTGAAGAGCATATTGAATATAATGCCGGGCATCATCACATTCAGTTGTAACTGACCCGCTTGGGTAGAATAGCTCACGGCCGTATCATTTCCGATGACCTGAAAACAAACCATATTGAGCATCTCCAGCATCGAAGGGTTCACCTTACCTGGCATGATGGATGAACCAGGCTGAACCGCAGGCAGAAAAATCTCGTTGATACCAGAAGTAGGTCCAGAACTCAGTAGTCGCAAATCGTTCACGATTTTTGTAAGGCTCAAGGCAATATTACGAAGAGCTGCAGAGTAAAACGAAATGTCTGACATATTCTGCGACAGCTCGACCAAGTTTTTTCCAGGCTTTAATCCCAACCCCGAAAGGCTCGCGAGCTCAACTGCCATTTTCTTCGCATAGTCCGCGTGCGAATTCATTCCTGTACCAGCCGCTGTTCCGCCAATATTCAAATATTCAATTTCTTCTCGTGAATATTCGAGACGGTGCAAATCTTTTTGAAGTGTATCGGCAAATGCCTCGAACTCCTGCCCCAAGCGGATGGGAACTGCATCCTGGAGATGCGTCCTGGCAGTCGTCAGCACAGAATCTAATTCTTTTGCCTTTTCTCGAAAGACTTCGATCGAACGCTTGAGAGCTTTCAGGAGCTTCGGATGTTCCATCAAAATGCTCATGCGCATTGCTGTTGGAAATGAATCGTTCGTCGACTGCGCCATATTGACATGGTCATTGGGATGCACGAATTGATAATCCCCAAGTGGTTTGCCTGAAATTTCGGCCGCCAAATTTGCAAGGACTTCATTCACATTCATATTGAAGGAGGTTCCGGCACCTGCCTGAAAGACATCGATCACGAATGAAGACAAATGCTTGTTTTCTTTGAGTATCGAATCGCAAGCTTTCTGAATTGCATGAGACTTCTCAGAATCAATCATTTTGAGCTCCGCATTAATTTTTGCGGCAGCTCTTTTGATCATCACATAGGACCGAATAAAAACCTCGGGTTCTTTAAGACCCGAAATTTGCCAATTATCGAGCCCCCTTTGAGTCTGAACCCCGTAGTAGACGTCCGATGGAACTTTGACCTCACCCAATGAATCATGCTCGGTTCGAAAGGCATTCGACATGCCCTCTACCCTAAGAAAAACGCGTATTTGCGACAATTCATTTCGACTTGTTCTTTTTGGCTAGAAGGCGTTTATCCTAGGTATATGAAACTCGAAATACACTTCCACCAGATGGAGAGCACTGAGGGTATCAAAACACATATTGAGCAAGCAGCCGAAAAGGTGGCTCGCTATGTCAACGAAGACGACTTTTTAAGGGTCGTTGTGGGCGCAAATGGGCACCATCAGGTCTACGCCGAAGTTTTTTGGCATGACCATGGAGAGAAAAAGGATCTTTTTGCCAAGGAAGAAGCCAATCAGGGCCATGATCTCTATGCGTTGATTGACACGATTTTTGATCGTGTGAGCGTTCAACTTCATAAGGCGCACGACAAGCGGATAGAAAGACAGCAAAAGAAAGAGCCTCTAAAAAAATTGGCGCAATAAAGTTTTTTTGAAGGATTCTAAAGTACGTTCGAAGCGAGTTCCGACAAAGGTGATCGCTCACCGCGCATGAGAAATACATGCGAAGCTAAAATCTGATCCTTCATCTTCTCAGCCACATAGGTAATTCCGTTGTTCGTGGAATCAATATAGGGATTATCGATCTGATAGGGATCCCCGGTAAGGACAATCTTTGTTCCCTCGCCCGCGCGAGTAATGATCGTTTTAATTTCGTGCGGCGTTAGATTCTGCGCTTCATCCACAACCATATACTGCTTCGGAATCGTTCGACCCCGAATATAGGTCAATGCTTCAATCTCAACTTCCCCAAATTCCATGATCGTTTTGTAGGAAACTCGACGATCGCGGCCCGCATTCTTCGTAGAAAGCAAAAATTCGAAGTTGTCGTAAATGGGCTGCATCCATGGACGCAGCTTTTCTTCCAATTCGCCAGGAAGGGCGCCCAAATCTCGGCCCAATGGGAAGATGGATCGCGAAACCAACATCTTGGTATAAATGTTCTCATCTAGGACTTTCACCAAACCCGCAGCCAGAGCCAACATGGTCTTGCCCGTTCCAGCCTTACCCACGAGCGTAACAAGTGGGATCTGATCATTCATCAATGCATCGATTGCAAATCTCTGCTCCTTGTTTCGTGGATTCACACCCCAGAGTCCTTTGGGAAGATCCAAAATTGGAACTATCTTTTCTGTCGGTTGGTCCCACTTTGCGAGCGCTGTATTTTTTTCGTTGCTCTGATCTCTCAGTACGAAATATTCGTGCGGATGGGGCTTAAAATCCAATTCCTTAAGCTGAAGCTCCCGCTTTTTGTAAAACTGCGCTAGGTCCTCTGCAGATATTTTGATTTCTCGCTCGCCGGTATAAAGTTCGGAAACGTCTACTCTGCCGTCGTCTTGATAATCGACTGAGACGATTCCGTAAACATCAGCGCGAACTCTAAAATTCACATCTTTGGTGACCAAGATGACACGCTTGCCCGTCTTGGAAATATCCATTGCCGTCATCAGAATCTGAGAGTCATTTCCCTCAGCCATGCGAAACATTCGCTCAATCTCGGGCGAAGCCTCCCGAACAATGACTCGTAGCTCGCCTTGAACCTTCTTGTTTTGACTTGGAAAAAGTTCGTCAGCTGCAATCTGAAGCGGAACTCCATTGGCCAAGCTCCCAAATTGCCTCATGGCATCCAGCATTCGGCAGAAAGTACGGGCATTCTTACCCACTTCATTCAAATCGCGCTTAAATTTGTCGACCTCTTCAATGACTTGAATGGGAATAATGACGGTATTATCCCCAAAGACAAAGAGCGCGTTGGGGTCGTGAAGGACAACGTTTGTGTCCAAAACGAAAAACTTTTTTTCTTTATTGCCTGAATCGCCGTGAATTTCTGCTAATTTATGTACGAGTCCCAAGCCTTGATTTTTAAGGGTCTCTACTGAAATGATCAACAAGAGTTTATGGACGACCCGGTTGAATTGAAAATAAGTCAGGAGTTGGAGGAGTTTTTGAAAGACCTCACGCTTGAATTTCCATTTCCGGAAATTTTTGAGGTTCTTCGCAGACATGAACTCAAAGATCGTTTTGGTGCAAAAATACGTGCGCTACCCTCCAAGAGGCTCCCCGAGTCAAAACTCAAAGAAATCGATGATCGCGTTTCAGAATACTTAAAAGAACTTAAGGCTACCTATGGCCCCAATTATCACGGCAGGATTGAAGAGCTGTTTAAGTCTTATACGCAAACGACGGTCGAAGAATGAGAAGCGTCTAAAAAAACAGGGGCAAGGCCTATGCCTGCCCCACAAAAATTACTCATTGAGAGACGAAAGAATGAATTGGACGGAAGAGATCCACGCACTGACTTCGTAGGGAATCGAGTACGAGTCAATTTGACTGGATTCAACTCCACCCAAAGCATTCTTCATGATGGCCTGCAATTCCTTCTTGAGCGCAGCCTTCTTAGCCGTACTAGCCCAAGCGAGAGCTCCTTCACCTTTGCTTGTGGGAAGAATCAGAGCTACCATTTGGCGCGTCCAGTTTGAGTAGGCAAACTGAGGCAATTTGAGATCAACTCGCTTGTCTGAATTTCTTATCAACTTTACGCCCTTGAACTCGAGCGGAGGTTGATCTGACAAAGTGAGCAGATAGCGACCAGCTTTTTTAAAGTAGAATTCAGTCTTACTTTCAGAAGCAGCAATTTTATCACTCGCAAATGCAGCAATCATCATGTCATCCAGGGCCGCAACGGATTCTGACTCGGTGAACCATACGCGAACGATTCTCATCACTCGCTCTTTCTCGGAATCTGTAAAGGCGAACTTCTGTCCATTCAGGCTGGCAGCTGTGGTATAGGCTTCATCATTGATCAGCTGCTCAACCTTTTGGATCGCTTTCTCCGCATAGTTGGGAGCAAGCTCGGGATAGAGAGCTTTCAGACCGCCGTTTACTGATGTCCTTTCGTCCACGAAACCATAGAGCTTTGCAAGAAACTCTCCGAGGTTCCACTGCGTGACCGAGGAGAATGAGCGCTGAACTCGAAGGTAGCTATACTTTGGAACCATCATTCCAAAGAGCGTCCCGATTTTTGCATCATTCAGATAGTAGGCAAGGTCTTGTCCCGTCAGCCAGATATCTTCGAAATCAAATCTTTGATCTTCAGGGAGCGTTCTGACTTGAACCATGATCTGAGCAATGAGGTGCGGAAGATCCTCAAGACCAGTGCTCCACATCAGCTTTCCGTTTTCCATTGGAGAATAGCCAACATCAAAGGCCAAGCAATCGGCCATGGCTCTCATATGTGAATCCGTACAGAAAAGCGGAACCTCCGAGTTCTGAAACTTTTTACCACTATAAAGAAATTGAATCGCTTTATGGTCATAATCGTAAGCGATTCCACCTTGCTGAATTTGAGATCCCGCCAATACTGCTTCTTCGAATGCATTATAGTCCATCACGGAGCTTGTGGGACGAATATCTCTGGAAGCTAATCCGGTATCCAAATAATTTTTGAAGATCGCTGGACGCTCATCGACATCATAATTCATAGAGAGCGAGCCCGCGAAATTATGACGCAGCCCGAGAGTGTGGCCGACCTCGTGTGCAACAACTTCTCGCACATAGTCCTGAGAAATTTTTAAAATCTCAGAATCATCGAGGTTTCTCTCATTGAGTCGCATCAAAGCTGTACTTAACCTTTTGGTTTCATCGCGGAAGCAGGAATTGGAGGACTGAAATCCAGAAAGCGTGAGGGCTTTTTTCTTCTCAGCTATAGGGGCACGCTCCAATTTACTGAAGTCTCTGACTTTACGTCCCTCCATTTCAGTTGTCTTTGCAACTGCAAGACGACTTAAGATTTCTTTCGCCTTTGCTTTGCCATGAAATGCAAACGCTGATGTCAGCATAATCTGAGAATGCAAGATTTCACCAGTGAGAGGATCCATCTGCGCATCTGCATAAGCAAAGCCAGCATCATCGTATTGAACCCACTGAATCACGTTGTAATCAGCATCAGGAGCTGTCACGCCCTCGGGAGCGTCAATTACTTTGACCACATCAGAGCCGAATGAAGTATTCCAATAGAGAACCGCATCTCGGATCGCCTGCCGATACTCAGTCGGAGTATTGGCCGAAATTGCGTAGACAATTGGTTTGCTGGAATCGAATTTGGTTGCATAAACCACAGACTTCTCATTTTGAAGCTGAGGATTGATTTCGAAAAATCCCATTCGCTCAAAATAGCCCACTGATTTCACAGGCGTATAAGCGGGGTTCGGGCGGTAAGGACTAATATAATATTTGAGTTCAATGGACTGTCGATCACGAAAGTCCGACATAAAGCTGGGCTTCATATCAAGCTGAGCGATCTGTCGAATCACGAGAGCATTGTTCTGGCTAAAGGATGCTGAATCCAAAAACGATGAAATAACCGGCACCGAAGTATAGTCAGCTACGAAATCTGGACCCTGAAAGTCCGAAGCATACCAATCAAAAGCAACGATGAGACCTGACATTCCCTTGGCGAAGTCGAAGTAAACTAATGAGTCCTCTACTTTTACGATCGGAAAAGTAGCGATGATATTGTTCATCGGAAAATCGGTTGAGAGGGCCTGACCCTTGGTCGACTCAATCATCGCCAGACTGTCGCCGCGCTCCTTGAAAGAAACCACGCGGCTCTTCAAACCACTCGGCATGGGAAGAACGGGCTGTTGAAGCAGGCTTCCCTGGAGTAAAAACTCTTTTCCAAGAGCTGATCGATCAATGGCAACGACGTAGCCAGATACTGCAAGCCCGCCGCGCTGCTGAAAACTGTCTGGCTTTGCTACAGCAAATGACTTGCCGATATCTGAAGGCGCTTGATTGCCTCCACCGCCACAGTTAGCCACGAAGGTCGTGAGTGAGAGCAATAGAAATGCTCGTCCTAAAAATAATTGCATGAAGTCCCCCCTGAAATATTTCATCCAAAATACTGGGGTTGGTCAAAGAAATACCGCCTACGCGGGCGGCCGACATGATGCGAAAAAAAAGGGCCCGAATCTCTTCGGGCCCTCTTATTACGCCAAAGGCGTAAATAAATATTATTTGTTTAGTAGTCCATTCCCATTCCAGGTGCTCCACCCATTCCGCCGCCCATACCAGCTGCTGAAGGAGCTTTCCTCTCAGGTCGCTCAGCGATCATAACCTCAGATGTCAAAAGCAAGGAAGCCACTGACGCAGCATTCTGAAGTGCCGATCGAGTCACTTTGGTAGGATCAATAACGCCAGCCTTGATAAGATCTTCGTACTTCTCGGTCGCAGCATTAAAGCCATAAGCGCCTTTTTCGTTTTTGACGCGATCAATCACGATCGAGCCATCCACGCCTGCGTTATTCGCGATTTGTCGAAGAGGTTCTTCGAGAGCACGTCGGATTATTTTCACACCGAATTGCTGCTCATCGGTCAACTTAAGACCTTCCAAAGCTGAAAGAGCTCGGATGAAAGCCACACCGCCGCCAGGGACGATGCCTTCTTCAACCGCAGCTCGAGTTGCATTCAATGCATCTTCAACGCGAGCTTTCTTTTCTTTCATTTCGGTTTCGGTGGCTGCTCCAACATTGATCACAGCCACGCCGCCGGCGAGTTTTGCCAATCGCTCTTGCAGTTTTTCACGATCATAATCAGAAGTAGTTTCTTCGATCTCGGTTCGAATGCGTTTGATTCGAACATCGACTGCGGGCTTTTTTCCAGAGCCTTCGACAATTGTTGTATTGTCTTTGTCGATTACCACTCGCTTAACTCGACCCAATCTTTCCAAAGTCACAGTATCCAAACGTGATCCAGTTTCTTCAGAAATCAACTCTGTACCGCAAAGAGTGGCGATATCTTCCAACATTGATTTGCGTCGATCACCGAATCCTGGAGCTTTTACAGCACAGCATCGGAGAGTCTTTCGGAGATTATTCACAACCAAGGTAGCAAGAGCTTCGCCTTCAACTTCTTCTGAAATAATCAAAAGAGGCTTGCCGGCTTGAGCCACTTTTTCCAAGATTGGAATGAGATCTTTGAGGTTTGAGATTTTTTTCTCATAAACCAAAACATAAGCATCTTCGAGGACTGCTTCCATACGCTCAGCATCGGTTACGAAATAAGGAGAGAGATATCCTCGGTCAAACTGCATCCCTTCGACGAGATCCAAAGTGGTCTCCATCGATTTGGCTTCTTCAACCGTGATAACGCCTTCTTTTCCAACTTTCACCATGGCTTCAGCAATGATCTCGCCAATTCCTTGATCGCCGTTTGCAGAAATTGTTCCTACTTGAGCGATTTCGGTCTTGCTCATATTGCAAGGCTTCGAAATCTTTTTGAGTTCGGCAACAATTGTCTCAACAGCTTTGTCGATTCCTCGCTTGAGTTCCATGGGGTTGTGGCCCGCGGCAACTAGCTTGGATCCTTCTCGGAAAATAGACTGAGCGAGCACTGTAGCAGTTGTTGTTCCATCTCCTGCAGTATCAGAAGTTTTGGAAGCAACTTCCTTAACCATCTGAGCGCCCATATTTTGAAATTTATCTTCCAGTTCAATTTCTTTCGCTACCGTCACACCGTCTTTGGTGATGATCGGAGATCCGAATGACTTCTCGATGATGACGTTTCGACCTTTTGGTCCAAGCGTTACTTTGACAGCGTTTGCAAGAGCATCGACACCTTCGATGAGTGCTTTGCGTCCGTATTCGCTAAAATGAATTTCTTTTGCTGACATGATTTTACTCCTTTAAATTAACCTTCAAGAACCCCAAGAATATCGTCTTCACGAAGAATCAAATGTTCTTCGCCATCGATCTTCACTTCAGTACCGGCATATTTGCCGAACAGAATTTTATCGCCCGACTTTACTTCAGGTGTAACTTTCGTTCCGTTTTCCAGAATTTTCCCATTACCAACGGCAATTACTTTGCCTTCCATGGGCTTTTCTTTGGCGGTGTCTGGAATAAAGATACCACCCTTTGTTCTTTCTTCTTCAGCAACTCGCTTGACCAGCACTCGGTCTTGTAACGGTCGAATTTTCATAGATCACGATCTCCTCTTATTTACTTGGTTCGCTTTTACTTGGTTCGCTTTTACTTGGTTCGCTTTTACTTGGTTC
>Ga0105044_10004519_pt1 | contig 19101 bp, 14 predicted proteins | sample MAT01_FD_78092 | JGI IMG/M metagenome (GOLD analysis project Ga0105044, IMG submission 78092) | Freshwater microbial communities from Lake Fryxell liftoff mats and glacier meltwater in Antarctica - MAT-01 | ecosystem: Environmental > Aquatic > Freshwater > Ice > Liftoff microbial mat | place...
ACACTGGTCACCGGGGGTGAAGTCATCGTGTCCATCGATGGCATCGACGCTCGTCGTCCGAGCTTTACGTCCGTGCAGATCGATACCGACCGGCACATCGAGATCGACACGTCGCTGGATGTACTCGAGCAGATCGACGAGTATCCGTGGCGCTTCCTGAACCACAGCTGCGAACCGAACACCATCATTCGGGGCCGAGACGTGGTGGCACTCCGCCTCATCGGACATGGTGATGAGCTGACCTTCAACTACAACACGACCGAATTCGACATGGCGGAGCCTTTCGCCTGTCACTGCGGGAGCCTATTCTGCCTCGGCACGGTGCGCGGGTTCCGCCACCTTTCGCCGAAAGACCGTGATCGACTGCGACCGTTGCTGGCGCCGCACCTGGCGGCGTATCACGACGGCGTGCCATGGTGAGCAAGACTTTCCCTTTCAGATTTTTCGCAGGCGCCAAGGCGAGCGCCGAGGTACGGACGCGGACTACGCCCCCGAGCTTCCCATCGACTTCGGCGCACCACCGATCACCTCTGGAAGCGCCGCCGCCACCGCCCGCATTTCATCGGGCGTCCCGATCGAGATGCGCACCCAGTCGGTGAACGGCGGGAAGGCGCGCCCGACCATGAACCCCTTGGCAAACATCGCCTTCTGCACCTGCTCTACCGGCATGCCGGCGTGGAGGAACACGAAGTTCGTCTGCGAGTCGGTCATCTTGCGTCCCATCTTCGCGATCGCCGTCTTCATGATCTCGCGGCCCTCGACGTTGCGCTGCTTGCACATCGTCTGATACGCGGTGTCCTGAATCGACGCTGTCGCGCCAAGCGCGCCGAACACACAGGGGGCGCTGGTGCTGAGCGGCTGCAAGCGCGCGATGATGTCGGGGCGCGCAATCACGAACGCGATGCGCAGGGCGGCGAGGCCGTGAATTTTCGAGCCGGTGCGCGACACGATCACGTTCTCGCCGGCCTTCACCATGTCGATGCACGATGTGTACGACGGATCGGTCACGAAGTCGTGATAGGCTTCATCGACCAACACCATCGAGCGGCGTGACGCGTTCGACACGAAGCTGCGCAGCTTGCGGTTTTCGGTGAGGTTCGCCGTGGGGTTGTTCGGATTGCACACGAACACCAGGTCGATCGCCTGCGTGAGACGCCTGTCCATCGTGTCGAGATCGTGCGTGAGGTCGGCCGCGAGCGGCACCTTGTGCACCTTGATGCCGAGCGTTTCGGCGTACCGCGGTAGCCCCTCGTACGTGGGCCATGGGGTGAGAATCTCACCCTTTATCCCGTAGGCCAGATTCACGATGCTCAGCAGCTCGCTCGAGCCGGCCACGATCATGATGTGATCTTCCGGCACGCCCACCGACTGCGCGTACACCTTCTTGAGATTCGGGATGCCCGGCGCGCCGTACCACGCATGCTGCTTCCAACCGTCCTCGATGGCTTTGCGCGCGCTCGGCGCCATGCCGTACGGGTTCTCGTTCGACGCCAGACGAATGGGGACGTCGGCCCGACGCACGGCCTCGATCATCCGCTCATGCGCCGCAAAGCCCGCGGGGGTCGTCAGGCCGTTCTCGAGATGCGGCCCATCGGACTCGAGCGCCTGCGCGAGCGCCGGCGTCAGCGATCCAGTAGCGATGGCCCCACCGGCGACGAGCCCGGAAGACTTGAGCCACTGGCGACGGGAGACGGCGGACGGGGTGAACGGCGTCATGGCGGTTCCTCTCGGGTTGTCGTGGGCGCACGGGCTTCCCGGACGCCGGAGCATACGCGCTCGGGCGTCAGGTCGATCTCCGGAAAACATACGGCTTTTCCGGGCGGTTCGCTGGCTTGGGTCGGATCGCAAGCAGAATTGATCGTTTTACGGATGAGCTCGCTGCTTGCCTGGGATCGAGAGATTCGCGAGTTTCGCAGAATGCGCCTTTACGTGGGTCTCATGACGTTGCTGCTCGGGGTGCTGGCATCGTGTGCCCGCCCCGCGCCACCCGTACCGCCAGCGGCCGTGCACATCGTGGGTACCGACTACGCGTTCGTTGCGCCTGACTCCCTGCGCGCGGGCCCCACGGTGATCACGTTCGAAAACCGCGGTGCGCAGCGCCACGAACTCCTCGTCGCGCGCCTCAAGGCTGGTGTAACCCCGAGGCAGTTTGCCGACTCGCTCGCGCGTGGCGCCTCGGTGAGGCCGCTCCGCGCCACCGGCGGCGCGGTTCTGTTCGCCGAGCCGGGGAAGCGCAACGACGTGGTCTCGCTGCACCTCGATTTCAAGCCAGGCGAACAGTGGGCAATCTGGTGCCAGTTCGCCGATTCGGCGGGCGCACCCAAGCACCAGACACTCGGCATGTTCAAGCTGGTGGCGGTAAAATGACGACAGCGCGCTCGCTCGTTATCGTGTGCAGTGCGGCGATGGCGATCGCGTGCGCGCCATCGCGCGCTGAACGGATCGGGGACCAGACCGCGGAGCCACCGGTGATACAGGTCGTGGGTCACGATTTCGCGCTCGACGCTCCCGACTCGCTGCCGCCGGGTCTCACTCGCTTCACGTTTCGCAGCGACGGCACGGTCCCGCACGAAGTGTCGATCGCGCGCGTGAAGCAGGGTGTGTCGCTCGACTCGTTGCTGCGGCTCGAGTTGAACGGCGCCGACATCACGGGCCTGTACGACCCCGGTGAAGGATTGCTCTACACCGACGTCGGCGAGACAGTGGACGCCGCGTTGCTCGTCACGCTCGAGCGCGGCCGCGACTATGTGCTGATCTGCACGCTCGACGAGAAGGGAAAGCCGCACTCCATGCTGGGCATGGTGCGTGGATTGCGCGTGACGGCGCAGTAAGTCGCGTACACGACATCTCGCGATCGTCGACCGCGTTCAGCGTGCCGCCAGTGCCTCGGCGACTGCCCGGCGTAGACCGTCGGCGTTGAACGGCTTCGCGAGCAGGCGGCCGCCCGTCTGTTCGACGCGACTTCGGTCCTCGGCGGAAGAGATATAGCCGCTCATCAGGATGGTTCGGAGGTCCGGCTTCAGCTGCGACAATTGCTCCAGCAATTCGAGCCCCGAGATGCCGCCGGGCATCACCATATCGCTGACCACCAAGTCGATCTGTCCATCGTAGTCGGACCATTGTCGTAGCGCCTCGGGGCCATCGAATGCAAGGATGATTTCGTACCCGATTCCAGCGAGGCTTCGCGACAACGTTCGACGCACGGCGGCATCATCCTCCACCAGCAACACGCGCGCCGGCGTGGCCGCCCGCGTCGAGACAGGGCTCTCGATGGCGCTCACGATCGGACGAGCGGACGCCATCGGGAGCACAACCGTGAAGGTTGCGCCACCGCCCGACGGGCTCGCGAGCTCGATCCACCCGCGGTGTTGTTGGGCAATACCAAACGCGGTGGCGAGGCCAAGACCGGTACCCTTTCCGGCTTCCTTGGTGGTAAAAAACGGTTCAAAAACGTGTGCGGCCAGATCGGGACGAACGCCATGGCCTTCGTCCTCCACCTCGAACGCGACAAAGCGACCAGCTCGCGCGTTGGAATCCCGAGGTTCGGCGCCCTCCTCGATCGTCAGCGCTGCGGTGCGCACCAGAATGCGTCCACCGCGCGGCATGGCGTCGCGAGCATTCACGATCAGGTTGGTGATGACCTGCTCGATCATGCCGACATCACCGTCAAACCAGAGCTCCTGTGCACTCGCATGCACCTCGAGCGTCACATCCTCGCCAATGAGACGGCGCAGCATCCGGGCCAGGTCGGCGATGAGCCCGTTGAGCTCCAACGGGCGGACCTGCAAGACCTGTCGACGGCTGAACAGGAGTAGCTGACGAGTGAGACTGGCCGCCCTGTCCGCGGCGAGCTGCAAGTCGCGCAGTCCGTCGCGAAGCTGCTCCGGCCGTGGCGGCTCGCTCAAGAGCTCCTGAATCTCGATCAGCATCGCGGTCAGGATGTTGTTGAAGTCGTGCGCGATACCGCCAGCAAGCTGGCCCACAGCCTCCATCTTCTGCGCACGAACGAGGGCCAGCTCAAGACGACGGTTCTCGTCCTCGGCGATCTTGCGTTCGCTCACGTCGATCACGATGCCTTGGAGGCCGACAACCGCACCGGCGTGATCGATGACTGGCTCTCCCCGCGCGGCGATCCAGCGCGCACCCGAGGTTCTCGGCATTATCTCGAGATCGAGTTGGAACGGTTGGTGTGCCGCCATCGCGTGCACGACGGCCGCAGCGAGGAGCTCCCAGCTCTCCGGCGTATAGTACTGAGCATGCTGTGCGTACGGCAGCACGATCGCGTCGGCTTCGAGGCCGAAGATCTCCAGCAGCGACGACGACCACACCACAACATCCGTAGCCGCGCTCCATTCCCAACGTCCCATGCGTGCGATCCGCTGCGCCTCCAACAGCTTTGCCTCACTTTGGGCGCGGGCCAACTCGGCTTTCTTGCGGTCGGTAATGTCGAGCATGACGCCGCGAAGCTTCACGATCACGCCAGCCAAGTCGTGGACCACCTCAGCGCTGCCCAATACCCACGTGTCGGTCCCGTCGCGACGTCTAAGCATGGTATCCATCACGTATGGCTCCCCCGCCACCAGCGCGCGTTCCACGAAGCTCTGCAATTTTTGCAGGTCCTCGGCCCGGTAGTAGGGCGCCAGCTCCTCGTACGAGGGCGCCCCCAACGCCGGATCGCGATCGTAGATGCGGTACATCTCCTTGGACCATTGCGTGACGTTCGTGCGCGGGTCCCACTCCCAACTGCCGATGCCGGCCAATCGCTGCGCGACCTCGAGTTCTTCCTTTCTCGCGGCCTCTGCGCGCTCGGCAGCAACGCGCGACGTCACGTCGGTGCTGACCACGGCGACGCCGGTGATCACCCCGGATGCATCGTAGATCGGCGAAAACGTGTGCTCGTTCACGATCTCGGCGCTGTCCACGGCGACATCGGTTCTTTCGATGAACCGCTCGCCAGCCAACGCCCGGTGGTAAAAGCCGCGCCATTGCGTTTGCATCGCTTCGGGCAGCGTGGGCGGAATAGCTAAGTCGCCCACGTCAAGGTTGCTGCTTACGAGCTGTCGCAGCGCCGTCTGAAACGCGGCATTGGAGCTGACCAGATGCAAGTCACGATCAACGGCCCAGATCAACGAAGTCGTGCCGTCCAACATCGTGAACAGGCGCCGGCGCTCCTCGGTAAGCTCACCGATCAACCGCTGGAGGAATCCTGCGGGGTTCGGTTCTGCCGACGACGGAGGCGTCGGTGCAATGGCCGCGAGCGGCGTCTCTCGTGCCCCAAGGTCCACGACGTACCTCGTCCACTGGCCGTGCATATCTCGATGCGCGGCGGAGCACACGAGTACGGTCACGCGTGTGCCGTCCGGCCGCACGAACTCCTTGCGGAAGGGAGCCGCATAGCCGTCACCACCCGCAGTCAACGCCTCCTCGAGGCCGGCATCTTCACGCCGGAGGTACTCGGGCGGCGTCATGTCCCGCCAGTTGAGACGGCCGGCGGTGAGGTCGTCACGGTCGCGGTCGACCATCGCCAAGAACGCGTCGTCGGCACGCGTGATGATATCGCCGACTCCCTCGATGATTCCAACGACTCCGCGCCGCATCCGTGTTGCTCCGAGTTGCTGAGCGATCGAAAAACAGAGAGATGGTGCCGACCGCGGCATACCTTCCCGCGGGGGGAAGTTATGGCGTGTGCACCGGATTGAGTAGCTCTCGCGTTGGCGCCGGAACGCACTGCGGCGCAGATTGGCGCATGCGATTTATTCTCCTCTGCATGCTTACGCTGGTCCTGACCGGTGCGTCCCTCTCGGCACAGGTGGCAGCCATCGCCGACCCATCGCGAATGCCACCGCCAGGTTGGGTGTCATCACCCAAGCAGTTCGACGCGATCAAGGTCGCCACGGACTTCCTGATGCCGACGCGTGATGGGAAGCGGATGGCCACCGACATCTACCGCCCGGGTCGCAATGGCGTTCCCGTGGAGGAGCGCTTCCCGGTGCTGCTCAACCGCACACCGTACAACAAGACATCGCTGGCCGACCTCGCGGTGTTCTACGCCGAGCGTGGCTATGTGGTGGCGTTGCAGGATTCCCGTGGTCGCTATAAATCCGAAGGCGTGTTTTCGAAGGTGCAACCGATCGACGCGACCGACGGCTACGACGCGATCGAATGGCTCGCGAAACAGTCGTACAGTAGCGGCAAGGTGGGCATGTGGGGCACCTCGTTCGCTGCCCACATGGAGGCCGGCGCCGCGCAGTACAATCCGCCGTCGCTGAAGTCGCTGGTGCTCAACATGGGCGGCATGTCGAACGGCTGGGACCATGGTGTGCGCTATCGCGGCACGTACGAAATGGGGCGACAGCTCACGTGGGCGTGGACGCAACTGCTGGCCGACGCGCGCACCGACGATGTGAAAGCGCTCATGACGAAGGAGAAGGCGGAAGACTGGTATAGCGTGCAGCCCATGCGCCGTGGGCTCAACCCGTTGTCGGTCGACTCGCAGTACGAGGGATGGTACTTCGACTTCTTCGAGCATGCCGACTACGACGCGTATTGGAAAGATCCGATGCTGGCGTGGGACGAGCACTACCCGCAAACTGCCGACATCCCGATGATGCAGGTGGGCGGCTGGTACGACATCTTCCTCGCCGGCACGTTCAAGAATTTCACCGAACTGCGTCGACTGAAGAAATCGCCGCAATATGTAATGGTCGGCCCCTGGAAGCACGGCGGCAACAATCTGCCCTATGCCGGCGACGTGGCGTTCGGCGACAGTGCAGCCATTCAGGATTTCCTCACGGACTTTCATATGCGGTGGTTTGATTTCCACCTGAAAGGTGTCAAAAACGCAGTCGAGTCACTCGCGTCAGTTCGGCTTTTTGTCATGGGCACTGGCGACGGGCACAAGGACAAGAACGGGCGCTTGATGCACGGCGGCTACTGGCGCAGTGCGGATCAATGGCCGCTGGCCGGGACCAAGCTCGTTTCTTACTACTTTCACGGCGACGGTTCACTATCGCCGACGAAGCCTGCGGGCGTGAGTGCCACCACGACGTACACGTTCGATCCGCGCCACCCGGTGCCCACCATTGGCGGAGGGGCTTCCGCTCGCTTGAAGGACGGGGCGTTCAATCAGCGCGAGGATCCGCGTTTCCCGCCGTCACAGGCGCCGTGGCTTCCGCTACGATCACGCGCCGATGTGGTGGTGTTCCAGACCGAGCCGCTGAAAGAAGACATGACCATCATCGGCCCGATCACGGTGAAACTCTACGCATCAGCGACCACCGTGGATGCCGACTTCACGGCGAAGCTGGTGGACGTGTACCCGTCGAGCATCGACTGGCCGGGTGGCTTCGACATGAATCTCACCGACGCCATCGTGCGCGGTCGGTACCGGGCCACGCGTGACCACGCCGTGATGTTGACGCCCCATAAGGTGTATGAGTTCACCATCGAGCCGTTTCCCACGGCGAACGTATTCAAGAAGGGACACCGCATACGCGTGGATGTCTCCAGCAGCAACTTCCCGCGCTTCGACGTGAATCCGAATACCGGCGAACCGCTGGGACTGAACCGACGCATGATCACCACCGATATCACGATCCAGCACAATGCGACCTATCCGTCGCACATCGTGCTGCCGTTGGCTCCCGCGCGCCGATAGGGCGCACCATGCTCACGTTCCTGGCGTATGCCATGGTGCTCGTCTTCATGACGCTCATCATGACGAAGCGACTGTCGCCGCTGACCGCGCTGATTCTGATCCCGATCGCGTTCGGCGTGGCCGGTGGATTTGCGTCGTCGTTGGGAGAGATGATGGTCAGCGGCATCACGAAGCTCGCCCCAACGGGCGTCATGCTGATGTTCGCGATCCTGTACTTTGCCGTGATGATCGACGCGGGGCTGTTCGAGCCCTTCGTGCAGCGCCTGGTGGCACTCGTACACGGCGACCCGGTGAAAGTCGTGCTGGGCACGGCGGCGCTTGCGCTACTGGTGTCGCTCGATGGCGATGGCTCCACGACGTACATGATCACGACCGCGGCCATGCTGCCGCTGTACCGAAAGCTTGGTATGCGACCGCTCATCCTGGCCTGCGTCACCATGCTCGCCGGCGGCGTCATGAATATCCTGCCGTGGGGTGGACCCACGGCGCGCGCCGCGAGTGCGCTCGGTATCGATGTGAGTACGGTGTTCGTGCCGCTCATTCCCGCCATGATTGGCGGCGCCTTCTGGGTGTTCTTCGTGGCGTATCGACTCGGGCTGAACGAGCGCACGCGCCTTTCGGCGACGCCGCACCCGATGGCGAGCAGTGAAGGGGCTGACCACGTGCTGAATGAAGAACTGGCCAACCCACAGTATCACGAGGACACGTCGCATCGGCGGCCGGATCGGCTCGTCATCAACGCGATCCTCACGGTCGCACTGCTCGTGGCGCTCATCATGGCGGTGCTACCACTCCCCGTCTTGTTCATGATCGGATTCGCGATCGCCGTGATGCTGAACTATCCCGGCATCGAAGAACAGAAGTCGCTGATCGCTCGTCACGCAGGCAACGTGCTGTCAGTGGTCGGGCTGATCTTTGCCGCCGGTGTGTTCACGGGGATTCTGTCCGGTACGAAAATGGTGGACGCGATGGCCGACAGCGTGATTCAACTGGTGCCGACCGCGCTCGGGCCATATCTCGCCATCGTGACGGGTGTGCTCAGCGTCCCGTTCACCTTTCTCATTTCGAACGACGCGTTCTATTTCGGCGTGCTGCCCATTCTCGCCAAGGCCGGCGAAGCCTACGGCATTTCAGCCGCCGAGATGGCGCGTGCGGCGCTCGTGGGGCAGCCGGTGCATCTGCTCAGCCCACTCGTTCCCTCGACGTTCCTGCTCGTTGGTCTGGCCGGTGTCGACTTCGATGATCATCAGCGCTTCACGTTGAAGTGGGCGCTTGGCTCCACGCTCGTGCTGCTGGCGATCGGACTGGCGACGTTGGTGATCCCGGTGGTGGGGCGCGCTGGGTAACGACGTCGACCGCTCCCACTCACTTCCGATCTCTCCCCAGAAACTCCTCCAACCGCGCGAGCTCCTCGGCCAGCGCGTTCCGGTACGCCACATCGCGTGGCGCGCGGCCGGTAACATAGGCGAGTGCCACATCGAGGGCACCGTTGCGGGTGGTCATGTTGCCCCAACCGATGACGGTATCATGCCACAGCAGCGGCAAGGCATAGTAGCCACGCACGCGTTTGGGCGCGGGCGTGTACGCTTGGAAGCGATAGGCCCAGTCCCGGAGCAGTTCGAAGCGACGACGATCCCACACCACGGGATCGAAGGGGGCGAGCAGGCGAACGAACTCCGGCACACGGTGCTTCGGAGACCTCGGCGATTCGTTGGTGGGCCAGTACCACGTCACCCCGTCGATCGTCTCGTATGTACATCGCGCCTGCGCGCTCATGAACGCGCCGCGACACGCAGCGCGCCACTACGGCATAGCGTGAGACAGGCGGCTGTTGAGCTCACGCAGTGACCGTTCCGGTAGCGGCGCATACTTGCGAATCGCCACGTCGACGAGGGTATCCATCGCGGCGTCGACATCGGTGGGTGTGGGCGCGTGGTAACAGACCACGGTAGTGCACGCTGTCCGATAACTGCGCAGAAGCGTTGCTGCTGCCACCGAACCAATTCGTCACCCGGCCATGCGCGAAATGCGCGTCTACGTCGCGTGGCTGTACGACGCCATGGTCACGCACGAATGTCAGCGCCTCGTGTGCCCGCGCGTGCTGAGTCTTGATCCACGCACTGCGTACACTGCGCGGATGCATCACCGCCTGCGTACTGCGCGATACGAAGCCGTAGTTGATGAAAAGGTTTTCTTCGTTGTCGAGACGCGGATAGCGACGCTCGAAATCACGCGCGTGGTACGCCGTGACGCGATGCCGTAGCGACGGAGGTCAGCGAGGGTGGCTACGCTGGGCATGGGGCAGCGGTACGGTGGGAAGAACGACGACGGGCCCGTGCACCGTGCACGGGCCCGTCGTTCTTGCATCAACGCAATGGACTACCGATCAGCCAAAACGAAGGCCCGCAGCGGCGCGCCGCCGATGTTGTTGTCGGCGGCCACGATGGTACGCACCGTGTTTGCCGCCAGCGCCAGCGACGCGACGTTGATCGCCACCGCACCGGCCCGTGCCGCGGCGGCGGTGCCCGCAGGCACCACGCGGATCTGATATGTCCCGGCAGCCACCGCGAGATAAGCCGAAGCCGACCGCACGGTGACATTCGCCAGTGTGGGCGTGGCCGTCGCCAAGTCGGCATTCGGCGCCGTGACGAAGATGTCCACGGCACCAGCCGACGGGCTCAGGTGCACCACCCGCACCCGCGCCTGCGTGGCCGACAGCGTGTTGTCGTCGGTGGTCACGAAGCTCGTGATCGCCGACGCCGCAGTCCCGCCGGTGGCGTAGATGGTCTGGTCCTGCGACGCGGTAACGGCAAAAGCGATCGTGGCCACGACGGTGTTGGTGTCGGCGGTCCGCTTCAGCACGAGCGTCCGGTTACCCGTGTAGATCGGCGAATAATTCGCCGTGTTGGGCGCAGGAAGAGACAGCGGTGTGGTCGCCGTGTATGTCAGGTTCACCCCGAACTCCTTGCTCTCCAGGATCGCGTTCACGCGGCCGCGCGTGGTGTCGGTGATGACGTTCACGAAGCGCACGCGTCCCGTAGGTCCCGTCGGCTCGAATGGAGACGCTGCGTCCCTGGTGCCGCACGCCGTGCTCAGCGCGGCAGCGGCCAGCAGCAGCACGCTCGCCACGCGAGCGCGTCGGCGACGGGAAACCAGCATGGTCGAAATCATGGTCATGGATGAATGCCTCACGGCTGACAGGCCGCGGGGAAGGTGGCCGGCTCCGCCGGATCGGCGGGCACGTTGGGATTCGCATTGCGATCGCCGATCGCGTACGGGAGCCAGCAGCGCTGCGCGTCGACCGGCACGCCAGGCGCATTCACCGGACCACGCACGGCCGTCCGACGCCGCGAGTCTTCCCAGCGCTGGCCGGTGCCGAACAGCTCATACCGGCGCTGCGTATAGATCTCATCGAGCAGCTGTGGCTGCGTCAACGCCGCGCTCAGCGCCGCAAGGCACGCCTTGGGATCGTCGAGGCCACGACCACCGGTGCAGTCGGTACGCACCGAGTCCACTACCGCCTGCGCCGCGACCAGCTGATTCTGCCGCGCGAGTCCCTCGGCCTTGATCAGCAGCGCCTCGTCGGGGAAGTACACCGGCAGTGACGACTGTGGACCGGCGTACCGGTTCCACGGATCGAGCAGGGCACCGATACGACCGCTGAGCGTGGTGGACGGGAGCACGAACCACACAAAGCGCTGGTCGCCCGCCGCCATGCTCGTGCGCCACTGGCGACGCGGCGCAATGCCGTTGATACCGCCGGTGACGTTGGCGTAGAAGTTCACCGTGGGTGGGGGGAACTGGAACGCCGAGAACGCGGCGGGCCCGCTACGCGGCACGAGGTTCGCGTACGCCACCGCGTTCACATGGTCGTTCGCCAAGCGTGCATACCGCGCCCGGAACAGCTGGATCATGGCGTTCAGGTTCACGCCCGGCGTCAGGATATTCGCCGTGAAGAACGTGCTCGGCGCCGTCGTGGTGAGCTGCTGCGCCGCCGAATCCAGGAGCGCACGTACGTAAGGCAACGCTTCCGCCCGCGTCACGTACAGCGGCGCCGTTAGGCCGAACGTGGTAATCGGCACACGCTGATACGACTGCAGCGCCTCACCGATCGCTTCGGCCTTGAGCGCCTGCGCCAGCGCGATCAAACCGCTGCGCGTGCCCGGCTCGAGTTGGGTCGCCAGTGCGTTCGCCCCGGCCAGCAGATCGTCGGCCGAACGCACGGTGCGATAGGCCGAGTTGAACACGTTGTCGGCAATACCCGTCGTCGGGGCCACGGCCCCTTGTTCAGCATCGCTGATCGAAATGAGCGCCGCACTGGTGGCCGCGAATTCATCGGTCACCAAGCCGGCCATGTACGCGAAATTCCCGTACGAGGTGGAGAAGCGGCCTTGCAACCCAGTGGCCAGCGCAATGACGCCGTCCGGGCTGGTCGTGACTTGCGCCTCCGTTGGCGCATTCGGGTTCTGCAAGTCGAGACTGCAGCCGCCGAGAGCGAGGGAGGCGAGCGCGGTGGAGATCACCGCGCATTGGATGTTCATGCGCATGAAGTGGTGTCTCCGGAAATCAGTAGGTGAAGCGAGCGCTGAACGACAACGTCCGCGGAATCGGGTAGCCGCCGAAATCGAACCCGCGATCGGCAGCGGTGGTCTGCCCTGCTCCCAACCCCCCGGCGTTCGTGCCGAACAGGTTGATCTCCGGATCGTAGCCACTGTAGGAGGTCCACACGGCCAGGTTGCGGCCGGAGACGGTGAGTTCGACGCCCTCCTTGAACACGCGACGCAACGGGGCCCAATCCACCGAGTAGCTGGCGGAGATCTCGCGCAGCTTCACGAAGCTGCCGTCCTCCACCCAGTGTTCGAAGATGCCCTGCGTGCGGGCGTTGAAGTTCGGCGAGGTCTTGCGCGGATCGCCATAGGGCAGCAGCTCGGCCTCGAACGTCTTCGAGTTGCTGGCAACGCCCGCGTTCTGGGCGCGAGTCGACAGGTTCATGATGTCGTTGCCGAACACGCCGTCGAGCAGCATACGTACGCGCAGTTTCTTGCCGATCGTGAACTCGTTCAGCAGCGATCCCATCCAGTCCGGATTCGGGTCGCCAATCACGGCGTTCAGTGAGTCGTTGCAGGTGCCGCCGCTGATCGCTCGACGCTGTGCGGGGGTGCCCATGTCGACCGCTTGGTTGCTGCGGCGATAGCGCCCCAGCGAGTCGGTCAGCAACGCGCCTGTGCGGCAATCACGAGCCGCATACGAACCGTAGAACACACCCGCCGGCTCTCCCACGCGAATGCGGTTGGGGTAGCCGCCCGCCGATTGAAAGTCGAGGATGCTGAGCGATTCGACCAGGTTGCGGTTGCGGGTGTACGTCACCGTCGATTCCCACTTGAAGTTCTTGGTATCGGCGTTGACCGTGCGCACGAGCAACTCCAATCCCTTGTTCGACATCGAGCCGATCGGCGCAAATTGGCGCGAGAAGCCGGTGCTGGTAGCGAGCGGACGGAAGAAGAGCAGGTCGTTCACGATGCGATCGTAGTACGTCGCCTCCACGCCCACCTTGCCGTTGAATAAGCCGACCTCTGCACCCACCTCGGCCTCACGCGCGCGTTCGTTCCGGAGCGACGGGTTACCGAACGTGACGTCGTTCGCGAAGCCGGGACGGCCCGCGAACGGGAGCTGGGCAAACGTGATGTACTGCGAGTACGCGTTCACGATACCCGGCTGCGAGCCGGCCCAACCCAGCGCTGTACGCAGACGCAGGCTGTTCAGGGCACCGGCGCGGTTCTCGAGGGCCACGTACGACAGCGCCAGCTTCGGAAAGGCCTGCCAGCGCTCCGAGGGCGCGAACGTGCTGGATGCGTCGTAGCGCACGGCTCCGGTCAGGAACAGCCGATTCTTGAAGTCCACTTCCTGCTGGGCGTAGAAGCCCAGCGTGCGGAGATCCACGTCGGTCTGTCCGGCTGAGAACACCGACCCCGCGCTCACGAGGTCGCCCACCGGCGCCAAGCCGTTGGCCACGGCGTTGGTGGTGCGAAGACGCTGCGACGTGTAGTTGAAACCGCCCGTCGTGCGCATGGCCAACGCATCGCCCACGCGCCAGGAGTACGAGCCCACACCATCCTGGTTCACCACGCGGGTGTCCTGGAACACCGACTGCGAGCGCCCGGTCGACAGCGGACCAGTGCCCAGCACCGCATTGCGCGGCACGAACTGGCGCTGCTCGAAGCCGGTGTTGTCGATGCCCACGGTGTAGTCGAGCAGCAGGTTCGCTTTCGGCGTCCACGTGAGCTTGGTGGAGCCGATGAACCGATTGATCGTCTGCGGGTTACGAATGCGGTCGATGGCCAGCAGGGGGTTCGTACCCAGCGCCGGCGGCAACGGATACACGCCGTTCACCGGGCGGAAATCGACGTTGGTGGGGGCGAAGAAGAGCGACCCCATGATGCCGTAGTCGTTCTGCTCGCCGAACGCCTGGAATTGGTTGCTGGTGGTGACGAAGTTCGACGTCACGTTCGCCACGAGATTGCTGGCCAGCTGCTGCTGCAGATTGATGCGGGCACCCGTGCGCCGCGAGCTGGTCGACCGCATGATGCCTTGATCGTCGGCGAAGTTTCCGCTCAGGAAGTAGCGCGTCTGATCGTTGCCCCCTTCCACGGTGACGTTCTGGTCGGTGGTCGACGAGCGGCGGAAGATGTCATCCTGGTAGTTGAACCGCGCGGTTGGCAGGCCGTTGATATCGAACGGATACAGGTTGAACGGCTGCTGTTCGCGCAGTTCGTTCATGCCGTAGCGGGTGGTGAGCGAGAAGCGCGGCTTGCCGATGCTGCCGCGCTTGGTGAAGATCTGCACCACGCCGTTGTTGGCGCGCGAGCCATACAGGGCGGCCGCGGCCGCACCGCGAATGATCTCCACCCGCTCGATGTCTGCCGGATTGATGTCGGCCAGGCGGTTCTGCGGATTCGAACGCCCCCCGAGGTCGGCGAGCTGGCTCGAGCCGTTGTCCACGATCACGCCGTCGATGATGTACAGCGGATCAGAACCCGAGATAAAGGAGTTCGTACCGCGCAGGCGCACCGAGATGCCACCGCCGCCCGGCCCGCCGGAGTTCTGCGAGATCTGAGCGCCGGCCACTTTACCCTGCAGCGCTTGATCGATCGTGACGGCCGAGGCCCGACCGATCATCGTCGAGTCGAGCGACGCGATGCTCGTGCCGATCTTACGCTTTTCCGTGGGCGCCGCCGAGCCGGTCACCACGACCTCGCTCAGGTTCACCGCGCTGACGATGAGTGACGCGTCGAGTGAGGTGGTGGCACCGACGGACACGGTGATGGCCCGCGTCACGGGCTGATACCCGAGACGTTTGATGCTGATGGAGCGGGGACCGGCCGGCACATTCACCAAGGTGTACTCGCCGGTGGCGTTGGTGCTGGTGCCAACGCGCGTGCCGACCACCAGCAACTGGGCATCGGGCAGCCCAGCCCCTGTTCCACTGGCGGTGATGCGACCACGCACGGTGCCGGTGGCGGCCGCGGCCTGCGCACCGCCCTGTGCCTGCGCCAAGGTCGGGACGCCGGACAACGGCACGGAGAGCAGGATCGCGCGCAACGCGAACCTGCCGGGAAACGATCGAACATTCATGCACACACTCCGGGGGGGAGGACTCGTCAGGAGGGAGGGGGGACGAGTGATAAAGCGGATGCTAAACGCGGCAGGGCCCGCTTTCAACTGCGAAAATGTCAGCCCGCCCGAGCCGCAACCAGTATAAGGGACGCGGGGCGCCCCGTGTCCGGGGAAATCGGCTCATCGAGGGCGCGCAGTGCCAACCCCGCCGACGCGAGAAGCGTCACCCAACTCGAGATCGTGCGGAAGTACCAGGGTGGGGCATCGGCAAAGTCGCGGGAGAAGCCAGCCCATGAGCCCTCGCGCCAGCCGTCCACATACGGTACGTCGAGGCTCGCCATGAGCGGATGCAGCGTCTGGATCACGAGATGACCGCCGGGAGCCATCAACGCGGGCACCGCGGACAGCATGGCTGCCACCGGCGCCTCACCGATCAACGCAAAATTGCTCACCACCACGTTGAACGCGCCGGCGTAGCGCTCATACAGCGCGCCCTCGGCAATGGCTTCGTACGAATGGACGGCGTAGGCGCCCGGCCCCCCATCGGCCGGATGGCCGGCCTGTGCCTCGTCGATCAAGGCCGGCACTACATCGACCCCTACGCACGACACACCGTCGCCGGCCATGGCGTGGCACAACCATCCCTCCCCACACCCGATGTCGAGCAGATGAGTCGGGCGCAGTAAACGTAGCGTCGAAACGATCGCTTCGTTGGTGACACCGACGCGACTGGCGATCTCGTGGTAGCGAACCGCTCGCACCCACGGCGCAGCGTTCGTATGCCAGCTGGCAATGATGCGGTCGTCGAAGTCGCCGCTCATGAGGGACCTGCGTGCATATGACCGTCCGGCGATGCGGTGCCGTGAAAGAAATCCGCGAGGAGGGTCAAGCTACGCGGTCATTCGTGCGTCTGGAACTCAACCGAAAGCGCGCCACGTGCGGAAGCGATCGCGTCGAGGAGGCGCTGTGCGGTAAACGGTTTTTCCACGATGGCCGTGTGGGGCGACTCGGCGAGCGCGGCAGGCCAACCGTCGCTGGTGAACCCAGACATGAGCACCACCGGCAGCCGCGGGTTCCGCTCGCGGAGCGCTAGCGCGACGGCGTCCCCGCGCAAGCCAGGCATGTCGTAGTCGGTGATGAGCACGCTGAGCGATGGGCCGATGGCGACGCCGCGGGCCAGCGCCTCGCTGCCGGTGCTGGCCACCTCAACCGCAAAGCCGGCCTTGGTGAGCACGCGTTGCAGCAGTAGCTGGACTTGGGGCTGATCCTCCGCAATGAGTACCCGACCCACAGCCCCCAGCGGTGTGGCCGATGACGTCTGGCTTGGGGCTTCAACGGTGGCTTCCGGCGCCTGCGGCAGCCAAATAGTCACACACGTGCCGCGCCCCACGATGCTGTCCACATGGATGTGGCCTTCGTGATGTTGCACCGTGCCGTACACCATCGACAGCCCGAGTCCTGTACCTTCCCCCACCGATTTCGTCGTGAAGAAGGGCTCGAAAATCCGTCGGAGTACAGCCGGAGGCATGCCACTCCCGCCGTCGGTGACGCGCAGGCGTACCCACGGACCGGCCGGTACGTGCGCCTCGGCGGACATCAGCGGCGTGACGTCGTGATCGTCGAGCGCAATACCGATCGTGCCTCCGTTGGGCATGGCATCGCGGGCGTTGACGGCAAGGTTCATCAGTGCCTGCTCGAGGCGCCCGGCATCGACTCGCACCAGCCGTTGGCTGTTGGTTTGTACATCGATCGACATCGTGGCGGACATAAGACGTCCCAACAGCGCGCCTGCCTGCTGTACCACGAAGTCGAGCCGCTGCGATGTGGTGACCAACGGGCTGCGGCGAGAAAAATCGAGCAGCTGTTTCGTCAGTGTGCTGGAGCGACTCGCCGACGACTTGATGCTGAGCAAATCGTGGTGCGCGGGATGATCGGGCGGGAGCGTATCGATCGCGAAGTCGGCACTCCCGACAATCGCGGTCAGCAGGTTGTTGAAGTCGTGCGCGACGCCGCCAGCGAGGCGACCGAGAGATTCGAGTCGCTCGGCGTGTCGCATCCGTTCCTGACGCGTCTCGAGTTGAGCGGCCATGGTGTCGAACGACGTGGCCAGCTGGCCAATTTCACCGAAGCGATCACCCAGACCGGTCCGGGCACTCAGATCACCGGTGCCGAGGCGGCGCGTAGCAGAGAGAATAGCGTCCACATCGTGCAGCACGAGCACGTTCGCGCCGATCCAGGCCAGCAGCAAGGCGCCGAGCGCGGTGCCGAGCAAAAGGGCGACTCGGGCGCGGGCGCGGGCGTTCGGTGCGGCGTAGGCCACGTCGGGTGGCATGGCGACGCCGAGGCGTACAAAGGTGCCTGGCGCAGACTGCAACTGCCGGTGCGTGATCAGTCGTACCACGCCGTCGAGGGTGCTGCGAGTGGCGATGCCTTCGCGCGCCACGCCGTTCCGTCGGTCCTCCTCGAAGCGCGCACTGATGCCGGGGCGCACCTTTCCGATATTCGGTGATTGCGGCAGATGGGCAATGAGAAGGCCGGTAGAATCAGCAATGCTGACCAACGTGCCACCTGGTAGCCCAGCTTGGCGTGCCACGCGATCGAGCCAGTCAAGGCGGATCCCCACGGACAGTGCGCCCGTGGCGCGCCCCGTCGCGTCTTGCAAAGGCAAGTTGAGCGGGACGAGCGCAGGGCGAGTGGCGGTGCTCGGCAGGTATGGACCGAGGACGATGGTGTCGCTGGCCACGGTCTTCGCGAAGAGCGGATTGTTCCCGACGAACACACCAACCATCGACCGGGACGTACCGCCGCAATCGATGTATCCCTGCGCATTGATCCGAGTCGGAGAGGCGACACTCGGCGCGAACTGAAGCAATCGCACAAGTGCCGCTTCACACTGCTCGGGTGTCCCGGAGGCGATTTCCGGTATTTCAGCCCACGTGGCCACAATGCGCCGACCGGTGGCGATGGCCAAGTCGTTGTCACTATTGGCCTCCTCGAGCAGTAGACGGAAGCGCTGACCGACGGCATCGAGGGCCTCGGTGCGGTCGCGTTGAATGGTCCACACGGTAAAGACGGCCGCCGGGATGTACGCGGCGACGACCAACAGCAGCAAACGGGCGCGAAGACTGGACAGCGAGAAGCGCACGATGTGTGTGCTCGGACACGGGGCATGCAAGGCGCTGCGCCAGCGGCATCACTCAACGCAGAGCAGTGAAGGTGAAGCGTAGCTCCTCCAAGCGCTATGGGCTCGTCAGTAAACGGCGCGCATTGACTTGGTCGGATGTCTCACATTCTCGGCCGGCGACCCGGGCGTAGTTGTAGTGGTCGGCCCGGCAGTAGTATTGCAGCGGATGACCGTTGTCGTCGAAGGTATAGTCGAACACGCACAGCGTGGGCTGGCTGGCGTTGGCGTGCTCCATCGGCTCGCCAAACTTGCGCGAGATACGCCTCGCACCAACGACTTCGAGATACGTGGCGCTACCGGTACCTGTGCCGCTCCGCGGGAAGTCATTCACCGTGCCACGACCCACCATGTCCAAGTCGATCTCGGCCACGTTCGAGTCGATGGGCACTGTCGGATGATCAGTCGACCACCCCCGTATTGATCGCGCGCCGTGAATCGTGATCGACCGGTGCACGGTCATAGCCCACGTGATCGTTGTGCGCGGCAAACGGTACCGGCGTACGTGAGAAGTCGATTGCGGCGGACACCGGCTACCCTAAAGCGCCGGCCGAGTGCGTGTCGCGTGGTATCCGCACGGCGCGGCCCTCACGGAAACGCGCGACCGTCTCCGCCTCCGGCTCTTCCAACGCGCCGACGCTCACGAGTA
>Ga0105044_10004521_pt1 | contig 19097 bp, 15 predicted proteins | sample MAT01_FD_78092 | JGI IMG/M metagenome (GOLD analysis project Ga0105044, IMG submission 78092) | Freshwater microbial communities from Lake Fryxell liftoff mats and glacier meltwater in Antarctica - MAT-01 | ecosystem: Environmental > Aquatic > Freshwater > Ice > Liftoff microbial mat | place...
AAAGGGTCAAACATGAATAGCCCCGAATGAAATTCGGGGAGGGTGTGTAACAACCCCGAATGGGGTTGAATGTGCGTTTAGAATATATTCAACCCCATTCGGGGTTGTTACCATTGCTTATATATCCCCCGATTGCATCGGAGGCTATTCATGTTTGACCCTTTCAGGGTCTTAAGTTAACGACATTACCCTACGGGGCTGATTTGACAAAGTAGAACTAATCTCTTGTTTTGCCATTTTGGGTAATCATTTCATCGGTTCCAAAACTTACTTTAGATACACAAATCTAGGCAGTATATCCAACGTCATTCCTGCCAATAAACCCTTTTTACCCGCTCTGAAATATTCGTAAACACCTCGTATGGAATGGTTTGCAAACAATCGGCCAGTTCTTGAACGGGAATACCTTCCCCAAAAATTGTCACGTCATCGCCTACCTGCGCGTCAGGAATTTGCGTTACATCCAGCATCGTCATGTCCATGCAAACATTCCCCACGGTGGGTACGCGCTGGCCGCGCAACAAAGCACAAAATCGCCCTCCTCCTGCTAGTCGCAGCAGTCCGTCGGCATATCCGATGCTGATGGTCGCGATGCGTTTGGGTGCAACGAGCGGCCCACTGTTTCGGTTGTAGCCTACCGTTTCGCCCGAAGCAAGGGTTTTGATTTGACTGATGGTGGCTTTAAGTGAGTTCACGGTGTGAAGTTGACGCTCCAGTGTTTTTCCGCCGATGCCATATAGCCCAATTCCCAACCGGACCATATCAAAGTGGAATTGAGGCCAATGCTCAATGCCTCCTGTATTGCAAATATGCCTCAAAGGAGTATAGCCCAGTGCAGTGCTTATGGGGCCATACATTTCAGCAAAAACTGCCGCTTGCTTTTGGGTAAAATTATCATGCAGTTTGGCATCGCTGGCTGCCAAATGGGAGAAAACAGAGGCCACACGCAGATGGGGCATTTCGCTTAATTTTTCCAACAGTTTGGGAGTGTCGGCAGGCTCAAACCCTAGGCGGTGCATCCCGGTATCCAACTTGAGGTGAATGGTGAGCGGTTTTCCTGCACTGGCAAACATCGAAATTTCGTCGAGCATGGGTAGGCTGTACACCTCTGGCTCCAGCCGAAAACGCCACAACATATCGAAACTTGCAGGTTCTGGATTCAATACTAAAATGGGCAGGTTGACCCCTGATTGCCGAAGCGCAATGCCTTCGTCGGCATAGGCGACCCCGAGGTAGTCCACGTGGTGGAATTCCAACAATTTTGCCACTTTTGCCGAACCTGCGCCGTAACCTTCAGCCTTCACCATTACCATCATTTTAGTGCCGGGCTGGAGCAGTCGCTGGTAGGTTTTCAGGTTGTGCGCGAGGGCGGAAAGGTTTACTTCCAGCACGGTTTTATGGGCTTTTTGTTCCAAACGCCGGGCAATGCGCTCAAAGGCAAAGGTTCGGGCACCTTTGAGCAAAATCGTTTCCTCGCGGAAATCGTGTTCTGCTATTTTCTCTAAAAAACCTGCTGTATTGGGGTAAAAAATGGCTTCTACTGCCACTGGTAGTTTTGATCGAATGGCCGAAATTTCAGGACCTATTCCGATTAAACGCTCTACTTTTTGCGTCCGAACAGCTTCGGCAACCTCCGCCCAAAGCACGTCGCCCGGCTGTCCGCTTTGTAGGATGTCGGAGAGGATGAGCGTCAATTTTTCCTTTCCCGCTTGTTGTCTGGCGAATTGCAGGGCGAGGCGGAGGGAAGCGAGGTCGTTGCTGTATGCATCGTTTATGAGGGTGCAACCGTGAATGGCGGCTTTCATCTCCAAACGCATTTCTACGGGTTCGAGGAGCAGCATTCGGTGCTCGATTTCTTCTTGCGGAATGCCGAGCAGTAGAACAACAGCCCAGCAATGAATTGCGTTTTCGATGCTGGCGGTGTCGGAGAAAGGCAGGGTGATAGACGCTTGGCACTTGACGATGGAAGATTTTTGCTCTGCCCAGATTGTGGTGGAGCGGGCTCCATGCCGCGCGAGGTTCTTCTGTTCCAGCGCTTCTGGAGAATCCACCACGGCCTAAATTATAACTCCGCGGGGCTCCAGTTTTTCAACTTTAAAGATTTGCAGGTCGGCGGGTTCGCCATTTTTCGACCAGGTGAAAAGTTGGGCATTATGGACTTCTCGAGCCCAGCAAGCCTCACAAATGAGCGTGTCAGAGCGCTCGAACAGACGCATTTTTTCGGCCAACTTCACCGAATCGGAAGAAAATCCTTCTTGATGGGCGGGGCCGAGATTCGTGAAAACGCCGATGGTAGGGCGTATGATTTTTTCCAAGTGCTCCATCTCGCCGGGCTGCGAAATACCAGCCTCGAAAATGGCGAGCGTGTTGCGCTGCTGCATTTGCCACACGGAGAGCGGCACACCAATTTGAGAATTGAAACTTTTGGGGCTGCGTACAATATCGAAATCAGGTGAGAGGATTTGGGCGAGCCATTCTTTCACCACGGTTTTTCCGTTGCTGCCCGTGATCCCGATGACGGGAATGTTGAATCGGGAGCGATGGAATGCGACCAGGTTTTGCAGGGCTTCGAGGGTGTTTTCGACTTTGAGGATGTTTGCCTCCGGCAACTTTTGGGTGTCTACTGCTTGGCTCACCACAAATTGACGAATGCCCTGCGCATAGAGTTCGGGGACAAATTGGTGGCCGTTGCGGTGTTTGCCTGGGAAAGCAAAAAACAGCGACGCGGCGGGCGCGGCCACCGACCGACTGTCGAAAAGCAGGTGTTCCACGGTCGGGTTAGACTTAGATTTCTGAAGCCACTCGGCTTGGAGGATGTGTTGGATGTCGGAGAGCTGGTAAGTCACGCCACAAAGGTAAAGCATTGCTAGACCTTGGAGGTTTTCGAAGACCTCCAAAGTCTAGCAATGCTTTACCTTTGTGGGGATGGAATGGACCATAAAATCCCCCGATGATTTGCCAGCCTTGATGCCGCAACTGCTGCAAGCCCTCGCTGGCCACCGCAAAATCGCCCTGTATGGCGAGATGGGCGCAGGTAAAACCACGCTCGTGAAGGCCATTTGCCAGCACCTCGGCGTACGGGAAAACACGGCCAGCCCTACCTTTTCGCTGGTGAACCAATACAGCTATCTGGAAGCCGACGGCTCCATCAGTCTTTTTCACCATCTCGACCTTTATCGTTTGGGCTCTGCGCAGGAGGCGTTCGACATTGGGTTGGAAGATTTGCTGTACGACCCCTGGTATTGCGTGATCGAGTGGCCGCAATGGGCAGAACAAATGCTTCCCGAGAATGCGTTACGGTTGGAAATCGAAATTCTGGGGGAAACAGAGCGGCGGATTCATGCAGGGCGAAATGAATTTCGCCCTGCATGATAAGGCGAAATGAATTTCGCCCTACTTTTGCGCCGCATTTTGCTCTGATCAATTTACCCACCACACAATTGCATGGAAAGCCTCCTAGAAAAGTACAAGGAGAAAAAACCCGAAATCATTTTTGAATGGCATGATGAGGACACCGGCGCGGAAGGTTGGATCGTCATCAACTCGTTGCGCAACGGCGCGGCTGGGGGAGGCACCAGGATGCGCAAAGGATTGACCTGTGAGGAGGTCATTTCCTTAGCTAAAGTAATGGAAATCAAGTTTAGCGTGTGCGGCCCATCCATCGGCGGCGCGAAGAGCGGCATCAATTTCGACCCTTCGGATCCGCGCCGATTGGAGGTATTGGAACGCTGGTATCGCGCTGCTTTGCCCATTCTGAAAAATTATTATGGTACAGGCGGCGACCTGAACGTAGACGAATTGAAGGATGTGGTTCCCATCACGGAAGCACTCGGTCTTTGGCATCCACAGGAAGGCATCGTACGGGGTCACCTCAAGCCTACGGAGGGCCAACAGATAAATATCATCGGCCAATTGCGCTATGGCTGCACCAAAATTGTTGAAGACCCAGAATTTGTGCCTGAAGGAGGCCAGCACAGATATGCCGTTGCCGACCTAATCACAGGCTATGGAGTGGCTGAATCCTTGCGCCATTTCTACGACATTTTTCACCACAGTTCTTTGTCCGGCAAAACAGCCATTATTCAGGGTTGGGGCAACGTAGCTTCTGCTGCTGCGTGTTATTTGGCAAAGGAAGGGGTGAAAATTATAGGAATCATTGATCGTGTTGGCGGCATACTGGCGCCCGAAGGGCTGGCGCTCTCGGAAGTGAAACATCTTTTTAATGAAAAAGTAGGCAATAAAATTACCGCACACAATCTGGTGCCGTTTGAAGTGGCAAATGAGAAAATCTGGAAGATGGGCGCGGATATTTTCATCCCAGGCGCAGCCTCCAAACTCATCACGCGCGCACAGGTAGATTCGATGTTGGAAGGGGGTATTGAAGTCATTGCCTGTGGTGCCAATGTGCCATTTGTGGACGATCAAGTGTTCTTTGGCCCCACGGCTCGCTACACAGACGAGCACACGGCGATCATCCCGGATTTCATTGCCAACTGTGGCATGGCTCGGGTTTTTGCGTACCTTATGCAGCCGGATGCAGCCATGACCGACCGGGCAATTTTCTCGGATACATCCGTCACAATCCGCCGCGCATTGGAAGAAGTTAGAAAAAATAATGATTCTCCCCGAAAAATATCCACCACCGCGCTATTTTTGGCCCTGAAAAAGCTTGGTGTCTGAGTTTTTTTACCTATCATTGCCTCGTTTTTCTAATCATTTTTGCCAGACAGCCTCCCTTTCGAAAAGCAAACGCCCTCAAAAACGCACAACGAACAAAACAGTAACCATTCATTTCATTAAAAATTCAGCAACCCTATGACGGTTCGGAAATTAACTTTTGCGCTCCTTTTAGCCTTTTTTGGACTCGGTTTGGCAGCTCAAGACGCTGGCTCAACCTATCGTTCATTCACTCCTGCCGACCAGTGGGAAGTTGGTGTTGACCTCGGCACCCCAATGATTCTAGGCGATATTCCCGCTAAATTCCCTGGCTTTGGCGGTGGGCTTCACATCCGTAAATCACTCGGCCACGTTTTCTCCGTTCGTGTTAGCGGACTTTACGCCTCTATGAAAAATGAAGACGAGGCACCAGGCACAGACGACTCAGAAACCGCCTGGTTCTCCGGCAGCGGACAATTGGTGATGACGGTGAATAATCTTCGCTTCGACAAACCCTACCGCAAGGTTGGCATCAATGTTTTTGGCGGACTAGGCTATTCGTCTTCTGACGTTACACTAAATGGTACTACCGTTGATCCTAACCCCTCGGGTGCTACGGTCGAAGTTGGCGCTGGCCTCGCCTTCCGTTTCAACTCAAAATTCAACCTCGGCCTGGAGTACACGGTAGCACAACTGCTCAGTGATAAACAAGATTTGCTTGATGGCAAAAATAAATCTGGTGACGGCACACGCTCGGTTAGCCCCGACTTTTTCCATTGGCCACACCTTTCGTTGAACTTCAACATCGGTGGCAAAGACAAAGCTGGCAACAAAAAGTCTGAGCCGCTTTACTGGGCCAACCCGCTGGAAACAGCTGGAAACGCTATTTCGGAACTTGAAAAACGCCCGATCTACGACCCAACAGACACAGACGGCGATGGTATCATTGATGCCATTGACGACGAAGACAACAGCCCTGCAGGTGCCCGTGTAGACACCAAAGGTGTTACGCTTGATTCTGACATGGACAAAGTGCCTAACTACATGGACAAAGAACCGTTCTCTCCTCCTGGATACACGGTAGACAAAGACGGTGTGGCACAAGTACCTAAGCCCATTTCTGAGGCTGACGTGAACCGCATTGTAGACGCGAAAATCGCTGCCATCAAATTCCCAACGCCGCAAACCAATGAGTGGTTCCTGCCGATGGTGAACTTTGGCGACAACCGTTACGACGTGCGTTACAGCGAGTACGAAAAACTGTACCAAGTGGCGACCGTGTTGAAAAACAACCCAGGCCTGAAAATGGTAGCGGTAGGTCACACCGACGCTCGCGGCCCAGAAGGTTACAACGCTGTGCTTTCTTACAACCGTGCTAAAGCGGCCATCGAAGCCCTTATAGCGCAGCACGGCGTATCCCGCGACCGCATTATCCTGAACTGGGCTGGTGAAACAACCAACCTGATTCCAGAGAAAGGTGCTAATTCAATGAACCGCCGCGTGGAATTCCGCGTAGCAAAAGGCGAAACCGAAATGGCTCGCCCAGAAGGCAAAGAAGCTGGCAAAGGCAGCTTCAAAGGCAACAAAGACGCTGGCTATTAATTGATATAGTCAACTGCTGATATGATGGGCAATCTCCAGGTGGAGGTTGCCCATTTTTTGTAGATTAAAACAGCAATGGTTTAAAAAGGTATTCCACACTTTCGTGAACACGCTCTAAGATCTACCTGTTTTTAATTTTGTGAGTTAAACACCATTTCGTGTCTGCTCTTTCCAATCGAAAATACCTAAACCTGGCTTTCAAGGCGCTGTTGCTACTCTTTTTGGCTGGCATTTTGTATTTTGAGCTGACGAGAAAGGATAATCTGCCTGAAATTTGGGTCGTTTTTTGGCAAGGTCTGGCAAGTTCCAATGCAGTTTGGCTTATACTTGCCGTGGTGCTCATGCCGTTCAATTGGCTGGCAGAGACCCAGAAGTGGTATCAAATTATGCGCCGCTATGAGCCGATGAGCCGATGGAAAGCCTTGCGGGCGGTAATGGCTGGTGTGGCTGTTTCGCTTTTTACACCCAATCGGGTAGGGGAATATGGTGGACGAGTGCTCTTCGTCAGCCCAGAAAACCGATGGAAAGCGGTTATTATCAACCTAGTGGGAAATTTTGCTCAATTCATGGTGCTCCTCACTACGGGTACAGCAGGTGCTGTATGGATTATGGGGCGATTCTGGCGTTTGGAACCGCTTTACCTACAAGTTTTTGCGCTGGTGGCAACCATTGGGCTGGGAATGATGTTTTTAGTGTTTTACAACATTAAGGTGCTTATCCCGATTGCAAGGAAAATCCCATGGTTGCAGCGAGTTAAACGTTTTGTGAAAGATGTGCGGGTTTTGGAGCAGTTCAGCCAACGTGAACTTTCCGATATTCTGAAATGGTCTACCATACGCTACGGCATTTACGCCACGCAGTATTTATTTTTGCTGAAATTTTTTGACATAAAAACTAGCCTTGTGGACGGCTATGCAGGCATAGGAGCCCTATTTTTGCTCCAAACAAGCATCCCCCTTCCGCCAATAATGGGGCTTGTTGCACGGGGAAATCTGGCGGTACAAGTATGGGGGCCGCTCGGTGCCAACGAGATCAGCAGTCTTGCTGCTACCTTCACCCTGTGGATAATAAACCTGATTTTGCCTGCGTTGGTGGGTACTTTTTCAATTCTTTACGTCAACATTGCCAAAACGTTCTTCTATGAAAACGACTGCCATTAAAAATTCGACTTTTGGGCTTTGCACCGTACTTCTTTTCACGGCCATAGGCTATGGTTTGCCCGAAAGCCTTGGGCAAACTCCGCCGTCGCAGCCTGCAGGACAAGTTGCTGATGTTGCCTTCCAGCACGGAGAGCGGCTTACGTACAAAATCTATTACAACCTCAACTTTATCTGGGTGCCGGCCGGCGAAGTGACCTTCAAAATTTTTGATGAGGGCAACCAATACCACTATCAAGCCCATGGTCAAACTTATGATTCTTATGAGTGGTTTTTTAGTGCAAAGGACGAATACGATTCTTGGGTAGATAAAACCACGTTATTGCCCAACTACTCTGAGCGCAATGTGAACGAGGGTGATTACCACATTTTTGAAAAGATAACCTTCAACCAAGCCGGACGGAAAATGACGGTATGGCGCTCACCCAAACGCGGTGAGAAAGAAGAAAAGACCGAACATACGGTGAAAGCCGATTGCAACGATGTGCTTTCCAGCCTTTACAACCTCCGAAATGTTGACTACGGAAGCCAACAAGCGGGCTACTCCGTACCCTTTCGGATTTTTATGGACAAGGAAGAATATCTTTTGAAAATGAATTACCTGGGGAAAGATTCCAATAAAAAAATCTATAAAATGGGGCGCTACAAAACGCTCAAATTTCAGCCGGAGGTCATTGCAGGCACCGTTTTCAAGGAGGATGCAAAAATGACGGTGTGGGTATCTGACGACGCCAACCGTATCCCGCTCCTGATCGAATCGCCGGTATCAGTTGGCGCAGTAAAAATGGTGTTAAAGGATTATTGGGGGCTGAAGTATAATTTTGAAGCGAAGAATTAGTGGTGAATACAGAAGACAACTTGATCCATGTTTTTTGGCGGCCTCCTAGACTTTGACCTATCTTCGCCTTCCACTAACCGTCCATCCATTGGCCTCCCAGTCCCCCTTACCTCGCGTACTCTTGTTCGCTGTGCCCGTGCTTGCAGTGCTGCTGTGGCTCGGCTCGCGCAACCGACCTGACCCGCTTTGGGCTGAATCGGCCATGTTGCTTCGCCATCCAGCCACGCTCATTGCAGAAGTGCCAGACTCCTTGCAATCCCTCTATTGTCAAATACACCAGCTCCCGTTTGTGTCGGGCGACAGCACGGCATTTCGACTCGTTATGCAGCCCTCGCCCACTAATATTGAATGGGCTTCTTTTAAAAAACTTGCCCTTTCGGGTGCCTCATCCCCTTTGTGCCGAATTGTAGTTTCTGGCGTGACAGGAGTAGGCTCCACTAAAATGGGCAAAAGGGTAGCCAACCTGCTGGCAGGTAGTTACGACCGAGTTCTACAGATTGATTGTGCACCTTGGTTCGATGTAGAGTATCACAAAAAATACATTGGACAAGAAGATGCGAAAGGAGTGTTTTACCCCGGAGAACTTTTGCTTTTTTGGGAACGTTGCAGAAAAAACCCCAAACAGAAGTTTGTTGCGGTCTTTGATAATTTTGACAAAATAAACCCGGAAACCTTTTTTGGGCCTGCGTTATGGGAAGCACTCAGTGCAAAAAAACCAGTGGCTGAGGTGGGTGGGCAAAATGTAGAACTTCCCGATAACTGCTACCTTGTTTCCATTACGCACTATGGTCCAGGCTCGGTGGTGGAGTTTAATGGCGAACATTTCAAGCGATTGGGCGACCGGTGCCTCCTTGAAATCAGTCCACGAGATTTGGTGGCCTGGCTGCGGTTGCAAGAACGTTCCGCAGAGCGCGATCCCGTCAAACTCGCCGCCCTGCGCGACACGGCGCAGATGCACCGATTCCTTTTTTATTTTTTGAAAACCAATCAACTGCTCCTTAAGAAATACACGGATGGGCATCAAATGGGTCAGGGATCCAACATCCGTCCCATGTATATGGATGCTGACCGTGAAAAATTTAAAATGGCGGTGATGAGCCACCTGAACGCGCTGCAACCCGCCAAACCGCTTACAGCAAAAGATTTCAGGCCGATTGAATATACCATCCTAAACGAAGGCAGGGAAGCAGGCTCCAGTTTCTTTGCCCGCTCGGTAGAGAAGTTGGACGAAACAGGCTATTTTGTTGAAATTACCATGGTGGGAACCACCGCTTTGCTCACGGCATTGGTAGGTTATTTGGTTTTTCGTCGTCGCGAACAACTCATCCGACGTTATGGCGACCGGGCACGACAGGTGTTCCAAAATTTTGAAAATCAACAGATTACGGCAGAGGCAGCCTCGCGTCTGCTCGAAGAGATCAAACGTGAAGTGGATGGATTGGTGTTGCGCCGAAGCTTGGGATATACCGAAGGGCTTTACTTTTTGGCTTTTATCGAGGATATGGTAAAACGCATCGAATTCGCCCGAAGCATCAGTGAGAACTTCCTCGAGCTCTTCGGCGCATTTATGGAGGATGATTTGCTGACAGAAGGCGAGTACCTAAAGCTCAAGCAATTCCTCTATTCCATGCGCCATAAAATCCCTCCGGAAGTGTATGAACAGTTCAATCAGAAAGTGGAAAACACCTACGCAGGAAGCCATAATTTGCCCTAATTTTACACCCTAAACAATCCGCCCATCACCATGTATAAAGTCAAATTTGGCGGCAAAAAGGGCAAGACCATCGAGCTGGTCGAAAGCCCTGATCTTGTCGCCATCCGAACGGAAGGAAACCAAAAACTGGAGGATATTAACCTGACTTCGCGCAGCCGTGGCCTTATGAAAGGCAACATCGAAGTGACGGCATTTCCCGAAGAAGGCGTGAGCGTTCACCGTATGGCCGATGACAACCGCGAGCTCGGCCTCGAATCCGCCGCGAGCCCCACAGCCCACCGCGACGAAGCGCGTGCCTCGCTCAAAAAAGAGGACGAGATCCGCTTCGCAGGGAAGGTATTACAGGATGCCGAGACGGGCGAAGTGATGCTTTACACCGAAAATTTCTTTGTTAAATTTCACGATAAGGTGAGCGAGGCTGACTGCTTATCGCTTATAAAACGCTTCAAATTAAAGGTCAAAAACAAACTTGCCTTTGCTGCCAACGCTTATTTTGTTCAAGCGGAAGAGGGTATCGGTTTGGCGGTATTTGCCATTGCAGCAGAAATTTTGAAGGAAAAGAGCGTGGAGTACTGCCACCCTGAGCTGGTGCAAGAAAGACGATTCAAAACCCCTACGCACGCCCTCCAGTGGCATTTGGAGAAAACCAAAATCAAAGACAAAGTCATTGACAACCATGTCAATATCGAAAAAGCCTGGAAGATTACAAAAGGGAAAAATATCACCATCGCCGTTATTGACGATGGGGTAGAAATCAACCATCCTGAATTTTCCGGTCGTATCGTACATCCTTTTGATGCGACCGATGGCTCAGAAGACCCTCGGCCCAAACTGGAAGGTGATTCACATGGCACACCTTGTGCTGGCATGGCCTGCGCTGCAGGACTTAAAAATGGTGCGAGCGGCACCGCTCCCGAAGCCAATCTTATGCCCATCCGCCTGCGAAGCGGCCTCGGAAGTATGTCAGAGGCCATTGCTTTTGTTTGGGCAGCCGACCACGGCGCGGATGTTATTTCCTGCTCATGGGGCCCTGCTGATGGCGATTGGTGGAAGCCTGAAGATCCGCTCCACAGCCATAATACGCTGCTTCCAGACAGCACCCGCCTTGCGTTGAAATATGCGCTCAGCAAAGGCCGCAATGGTCTCGGCTGTGTCATACTTTTCGCAGCGGGCAATGGAAACGAAGATGTAATGAACGATGGGTATTGCAGTTTCGAGGGTGTTATCGCAGTGGCAGCCTGCAACGATTCGGGCAAACGAAGCGTGTACTCTGATTTTGGCAAAGCCATTTGGGTCAGTTTCCCCAGCAACGATTTTGAATGGGATGACCTAAAGCACCCGGCGCCCGCCAGCGAGGGGCTGCGCACCACCGACCGCCTCGGCAAGCCAGGGTACAATGAGGGAGACTATACCAATTCTTTTGGCGGAACTTCAGGCGCCTGCCCAGGCATGGCCGGCGTAGTGGCACTGATACTGGCCGCTAACCCAACACTCAGCCAAAAAAGGGTGAGGCAGCTCATCCGACGTTCTTGTCTGCGCATTGACGAGGCTGGGGGGAAGTACGACGCAAAAAAACACAGCGCCTATTATGGTTATGGGCGTATTGATGCCGGTAAGGCGGTGGAAAATGCTCGAAAAGCAAAGAAAGTTGTTTCGAAATCCAGCAAATAAGCGAAAAGTATCAGCATCAATGTTTGAGATTGATCCACATTTTCGATTTTTATTTTTGGGAGAACATACACAGCGTTTTTTTCACTGGAAATGTAAAAGCCTGATTTCCAGTTATTGATTGTATAGGATGAACCACATTGGATACTTTCTCCTTGGATACGTCCTCAGGATCTAAATTGCCTTCTTTTTTGTATTTATTGTAAATATCCTCGCTGGCAGGGTATAACGGATATCCTTGAAGGGCATTCGCTGTGTTTTCACTGACCTTTTTGTCAGATTGATTATTGCTTTCTATATCTTTTTTCATGATATGGTTGAATTTTAATGACTCTATAGATGCGCTATCATCAGGTGCCTTACTTTAAAGGCAACTTCACTGTGGCTTTCGTCAGTAGACCATTTTATTTTATTTGACATTGTGTACTGTGATTAAAGTGATTTTGATGATTTGAGTGGTTGAAACACCTTGGTTTTTAAGTGGATGCTCTAACCCCTATAAAGCCACAAAAATAGCCGCCATGCTTATTATACTAAAACCTAAAACCTATAGAAGCCTGTCCAACAGCATTTTTACCACTACCTAAAAGTGGCCTTGAATTATCTTTTGTAACATCAACAAACCCTTGGTTATATCGAATACCAAACAAGAAATTGTTGAAATTATAACTAAGGCCAGCAGTAAGCCCTACATCATATTTTTTAAAAGCATCAATTACAACCCTGTTTTCATCAAATACTGTGTAGTCTGGAGTAGTAGTTAGAAAAGAAGCGAAGGGCCCTACCTGAATGTCTATAGAAGACAAATGAAATGCGACCGGAAGAAGGAAATCTACATATTGCAAATTCAACTTTCGACGTTCATTTAAATGTTCAAAAGCTGCACCTTTTACAGAATAACTCAGCTCGGGCTGTATGGACATAAAATCAGACAATACAGGTACATCTGCAAAAACCCCCAAGTGGTATCCAAATCGCTCACTTCTGTTGGGTAAGTTGTCAAATGATACATTAGAGGCATTCAATCCTGCCCGTATTCCGAACTTGCTTTGCGCTTGAGATACCGTGTGCATCCCCATCATTGCTACCAAAAGTGTTAAAACAAAAACATTGAATTTTTTCGTTTTCATAATAGATTGTGTTAAAATTATTAATTGTTTACTGTCCTGCCTCTTGTTTGGCCACCGCTTTCATCTTTTCATTCGCATAGATTGCTATTTCAACACGACGATTTTGTGAACGGCTTGCGTCCGTTTCATTGGATGTGATGGGTTGACTTTCTCCCTTGCCTTGAATTTCAAGACGTCTATTGTAAATACCTAAAGCAGCAAGATAATTGGATACCGCAGCGGCTCTTTTTTTGGACAGGGTTTGATTGAATGAATTAGATCCCACGTTGTCCGTGTGACCTACAACAAGCAATTCAGTATCAGGGTATTCTTTCAATGTTTCAGAAAGTCTTTTGAGATCATCCTTATTGGATTCTTTTAGGTTTGATTTACCGAAGTCAAACAACAATTGACTATCGAATGTCAATTTGATGCCTTCGCCAACGCGTTCTACCGTTGCTGTTCCTGCCAGATCTTCTTCCATTTTTTTAGCCTGCTTATCCATCTTATTGCCTATAACGGCGCCAACAGTTCCACCAACGGCTGCACCTAAAATAGCCCCTAGTGCCGTATTTTTACTTTTGTTGCCAATTATACCCCCCACCACGGCACCCGAAGACGCGCCAATGATTGCGCCTTTTTCAGTTTTATTAATGCCAGTTTTGTCCCCTGACTGGCTTTTTTGGGAACTCTTACACCCTGCAAAAAAAGCGAGTGACAAGATTAGAGCGAAAATCGTTTTGCGCATGATCTGTTTTTGTTTGTGAACTATAGTAAAGGTATGGATGGATAAGCGTCTTAATTATTTACAAAACGCTGATTATCAATGATTTGTTAAAATTCCCCTTTCAAAACTACTTTGTACTGGAAATAATTTCTATTAACACAAAGGTCAGCCACTTAGAGATGATGAACCGTTACACAATTCTTAGAAATAGTTACATTATTTACTGTAATTCAGATTGTGTTGGATAACCTGTGAATATTGTAATTAAATTAATTAATTTTGTAAGGCTGCTGAAAAATCTGCCTGTACCTTTGAGGCATTCAAAACTTAAATTAATTAAACAACACAATCATGGGAAATTTACTTTATATTATTGCTGTAATCCTAGTAATAGGTTGGGCTGTCGGCTTCGTTGGCTTTCATGCCGGAGGACTCATTCATATACTGCTGGTAATTGCAATTATTGCAGTACTATTTCGGGTTATTAGCGGGAGAAATGCTGTTTAACACGGTTAGTGTATACAGCTATACGGATGAAGACGTGGGTTATATTAGCGATTTCGTCAAAAGCCGCACTTAGCGCGTTGACGCACTTACGTTTCCTGCGGAGGAGTCCAGCTGCGTAATAGACGGGTTGAAGAAAACACATTTCTAGCTCAGGTACAGCATGAATCCCAATTGGGATGAGGCTGCTATGGGCACCCTCCAAAATCTAGGGCTTCAGTCGCTGGCCACTGTTTGAACACGCTGTATGACCGCCACGATTCAAAGCAAAAGCCACTCCGTTACGGGGTGGCTTTTTTGCGTGTGAGCAATGCTCCGGGTATGCCTACAATGCTTCAAGACTATTAAGGCGTTTGCGTTTCAATTTTTTGAAGTGAGAAGGTGTCAGCCCTGTTACTTTTTTGAACTGATTGGACAAATGAGCTACACTGCTGTAATTCAGCAAGTAGGATATTTCGGTGAGATTGAGTTCGCCGTAAACAATTAATTCTTTAACACGCTCTATTTTGTGTGCAATGATAAAATGCTCGATGGTAGTGCCTACTACCTCCGAAAATAAGTTAGAAAGATAGGTATAGTCGTGTTGAAGTTTTTCAGCAAGGAAAACAGAAAATGTGACTTTGAGTGGCTGGTCGCTATAATGCACCATTTCGACAATCACATTTTTTATTTTCTCGATCAGGATGGCCTTTTTGTCATCCATGAGCTCCAGCCCTGATTTTTGAAGCGCGATTTTGAGTGTTTCGCGTTGGATCGTTTTGATTTCTTCCAGAATCTCTATTTCACCCAAATGCACAACAATGTAGTGCAAGCCGAGTTTCTTCAGCTCTTCTTTTACCACCATCTTGCAGCGGGCGCTCACCATGTATTTGACGTACAACTTCATCGTGGAATGCTACTTGCAAAAGTAGTGCGGACGAAGATACGAGGTTTGAGATTATGTCAAAAAAAAATCCGTATACTGCCAGATCTAGATCGAATTTAATAGACTTGTTTCGATGACCCCAAGTTATTGTACAAATTATGTCAATTTGCTTCAAAAACTAAAAATTTTGCCACCATTCTTCCGTCGTACGCTACCTTGCTCTGCAATTTTGAACGCAAAAGCTGATGGCTGGAATTCACCCCCCTAATGTCGAATGCCCAACGGAAAGTGCCGTAATCCAAACGCTCGCTTACTTCGAGGTCTTTTCTTATCCGCTCACCAAGGAAGAGATTTTTGCGTTTTGCAGCCACCCTTATGCGACGGAAGAAGATGTTTTTGACAGTCTGCAAAATCTTGTGGAACAGGGTTTTGCATTTCAATTTAGAGGGTATTACCAACTTAAAAATGATGTTTCATGGGTTGAAAACCGTCTCGACTGCAACCATCGTGCGGATAAATATCTGCCCATTGCAAGGCGCATGGCGCGCCTCATTGGAGGGTTTCCTTATGTGCGTGCTGTGTTTGTGTCGGGCTCGCTCTCAAAGCATTGTATGAGGCCTGATAGCGACATTGATTTTTTTGTAGTTACGGTGCCGGGCCGACTGTGGCTCGCCCGGACTTTGCTTGTTCTTTTCAAAAAGGTTTTATTGCTTAATTCGCACAAATACTTCTGTGTCAACTATTTCGTGGACACAGCACACCTCGAAATCGAAGAGAAAAACCTGTTTACGGCTACAGAATCCGTCACGCTTTTGCCGATGTGGGGGCATGAATTTTATCACGATTTTTGCCGAGCCAACCTTTGGGCATGGCAACGATTTCCGCACTTTGCCCTGCGTTCAACAACGGAAGTGCCAGCCTATTCGAGGGGCTTTTTCAAAAAAACTATGGAAAAGATATTGAAGGGAAAACAGGGAGCTTGGCTTGACCGAAAAGCCATGCGCTTCACCGTGGGCTTTTGGAAACGTAAATTCCAAAGCATGGACGCTGACACGTTTGACGTAGCACTCAAATCACGCCAAGGGGTGTCGAAACACCACCCGCTTCATTTTCAGCAAAAAGTGCTGGAGCGGTTTGAGGAGAATTTGCGGGGGAATCGTCATTAGGTCATTGAGTCATTAGTCATTAGTCATTGGTCATTGAGTCATTTATGGCAATGACTATAATGACTCAATGACCAATGACTCAATGACCAATGACCAATGACTAATGCACTCCAAAATCCTTCCGAATCTTATTCAACGCACTTCCAGAATGCACCCACTCGATTTGTGCATCGTTGTAGGTGTGGTTCACGTCGAACTTCTCCGTGGTGCCGTCAGAGTGCGAAAGCACAATTTGCAGCGGCTTGCCCGGAGCGAATTTGTCGAACCCTAATATGCTCACTTTGTCGTCCTGACGAATTTTGTCGTAGTCTGCCGTATTGGCAAATGTGAGTGCCAGCATCCCCTGCTTTTTCAGGTTGGTCTGGTGAATACGGGCGAAAGATTTCACCACCACTGCGCGTACGCCGAGGTACCGAGGTTCCATCGCGGCGTGTTCACGGCTGCTGCCTTCGCCGAGGTTTTCTTCGCCAAAGATGATGGTGCTGATACCTTTTTTCTGGTAATGACGCGCTGAAGCCGGCACTTCCATGTATTGGCCATTTTCCAGGTTCATCACTTTGTTGCGCTCGCCATTGAAAGCATTTTCAGCCCCGATGTAGCAGTTGTTGGAAATGTTTTCCAAGTGCCCACGGTATTTGAGCCATGGGCCGGCCATCGAAATGTGGTCGGTGGTACATTTGCCTTTCGCTTTAATGAGCACACGCATGTCTGTCAGTTCGCTGTTCGTGATGGCTTTGAACGGCTTGAGCAATTGAAGGCGTTGGCTGTCTTTAGCAACGGCGATTTTGATCGCGCCTTTGGCTGGGGCGATGTAGCCCGCGTCTCCAACTGCGAATCCCGCTTTGGGCAGTTCGATGCCTTTGGGCGGATCAAGTTTTACTTGTTCGCCTTTTTTATTGGTCAGGGTTCCTTTTTTCGGGTTGAAAGTCAAATCGCCGGCAATGGCAAATGCCGTCACGATTTCAGGCGACGCTACAAAAGCGTGGGTATTCGGGTTGCCGTCATTCCGCGAAGTGAAGTTGCGGTTGAACGAGGTCATGATCGAGTTAGGGCGTTTTACGTCGTCAATATGACGCGCCCACTGACCGATGCAGGGGCCGCAGGCATTGGCGAGTACGAGGCCGCCGATTTTTTCAAAGTCGCGCAAAAGTCCGTCGCGTTCGGCGGTGAAGCGGATTTGCTCCGAACCGGGCGTGATCGTGAATTCCGACTTGACCTCTATGCCTTGTTCATACGCCTGACGCGCAATGGAAGCCGCACGTGTGAGGTCTTCATAACTTGAATTGGTACAAGAACCGATAAGGCCCACTTCCAATTTCGCGGGGTATTTGTTCTTTTTTACCGCAGCGGCGAACTTAGACAGCGGCCAAGCCAAATCTGGCGTGAACGGTCCGTTGATGTGCGGCTCCAGTTTGCTCAAATCAATTTCGATCACTTGATCGAAGTATTGTTCTGGGTTGGCGTAGCATTCGGCGTCGCCTGTGAGGTAGTCAGCTACTTTGTTGCACATCGAAGCTACTTTGCTGCGACCAGTGGCTTTGAAGTAGCGTGCCATGCTTTTGTCGTAGCCGAACGTTGAGGTGGTAGCGCCGATTTCTGCACCCATGTTGCAGATGGTGCCTTTACCAGTGGCGCTTATGCTCTGTGCGCCGGGACCGAAATATTCTACGATAGCGCCGGTGCCGCCTTTCACGGTCAGGATGCCAGCCACTTTCAAAATCACGTCTTTCGAAGAAGCCCAACCGCGCAGTTTGCCAATGAGTTTCACGCCGATGAGTTTGGGCATTTGTAGCTCCCAAGCCATGCCGCTCATTGCATCCACGGCATCTGCGCCGCCTACACCAATGGCCACCATGCCGAGGCCGCCTGCATTTACGGTGTGCGAGTCGGTGCCGATCATCAGGCCGCCTGGGAAGGCGTAGTTTTCGAGCACAATTTGGTGAATGATACCCGCGCCTGGTTTCCAGAACCCGATGCCATATTTTTGTGAAACCGTGCTGAGGAAGTCAAAAACTTCTTTGTTTTTGTCCAGAGCCACCGCCATATCTTTCACTGCGCCAACTTCTGCAGTGATCAGGTGATCGCAGTGAACGGTGCTGGGCACAGCCACTTTTTTGCGGCCACAGGTCATAAATTGCAACAAGGCCATTTGTGCTGTTGCATCCTGCATAGCGACACGATCCACCTGGAAAAATACATAATCGCCGCCACGCTTGTAGTCTGCAAGCGGATTATCAGGGTGTAGGTGCGCGAAAAGGATTTTTTCGGAAAGCGTGAGCGGGCGTTTCAGTTTGGTTTTGGCGGCATCCACGCGGGCGGGGAAGGAGGCGTAGAACGCCTTGAGCATTTTTAGGTCGAATATTGTCGAGGCCATTTCTTGTGTTTTTTCGTCAAAAAAGTGGGCAAATGTAGGGCAAATCCTTGCAAAAGGGAACGTGTGGGCAAGGAAAAAGTTTGGCCACTTGTAATGTTTCCCTACATCTTGCGACTAATCACTCAAAAATAAAACTCAGTGGCTTCACCCGACGCAGTATTCGTTCAGTTATTGGTTCGACATCAGAACATCGTGCACAAAATCTGCCGGGCCTACTGCCCATTGATGGAAGATCGGCGCGACCTTTTTCAAAAAATTGTGTTGCAGCTCTGGCGGGCTTATCCCAATTTTCGGAATGAATCGAAGGAAAGCACCTGGATTTACCGCATTTCGCTCAATGTGGCGATTACCGGCCTACGCAAAGCCATTGCTCAGTCAGTCGGCCCCTTGACAGAAGTCATGCACCAAATCCCAGACGAGGACTCGAATGCCGAGTATATCCTTGCCTTATTATTAACTCTATCCGTATAGAGCATTCCGGCTCCCGTGCACCAAACAGTATAACTCAACGGTAACCGATATTCAGGCCGATCTCCCCAAATGCGTTCCTAGATTACTTCAGCTCCTTCACATTGTCCTTCGGCTCCCGATCTATCAAGATCCTAAACGGGTCCACCCCCGCTTTATGCGGTTTTTCATCCACCACGAACGTGAACGTGTTGTCTTTCTGCGAAATTTTCACCCGCTGGCGGTAGAGCGTTTTGCCATACTTTTTAT
>Ga0105044_10004522_pt1 | contig 19097 bp, 11 predicted proteins | sample MAT01_FD_78092 | JGI IMG/M metagenome (GOLD analysis project Ga0105044, IMG submission 78092) | Freshwater microbial communities from Lake Fryxell liftoff mats and glacier meltwater in Antarctica - MAT-01 | ecosystem: Environmental > Aquatic > Freshwater > Ice > Liftoff microbial mat | place...
TAATTTCATCCACAGAATTCCAGACACCTTTGTGATGCGGATGATCCGCGTCTGACGCATCTTCGACAGCTCGATTCACCACTGTGCCCGAGGGTGTTCGCACGTGTAGCAGAAATGGTTTCGGCAGATCGTGTGAAAAGTGGTAGGTCGCAAACGGCTGGCCGTCGATTGTGATTCCCAGGAGTGAATCCGCTCTGGAGAATTCGACCTTTTCGCCAGCGCCGGCGATGGGTTGCATCGCAGCAAGTGAGAGGATCAGGATGAAGGGCATCAGGTTCGCAGATGTCCGGAATCTCATGGCGGGGCTTTCTTATGAGGAGCGGAGAGGAGACGCAGGCGTCGTATCGGTGGATGTTACACAGCATCCGGCCAGGAATAAAACGTGTCAGGACGCAGGTTTTTTCTCGATTGTCCCCAGACAGGAATGCGAGTCGCGGAGCGACGTCGCCTACGTCGCTCAGTCGCTCCGCCGTCTGAGATTACGGACAACCAGCGTTGTCACTCATTCAAGTGTGATTTATGTCAACCATCTCACGGTTTTCCGGCAGCTGGTTTCCTGTCGGATTCCTGGCCGGTGCGGGCAAGGTCGCGGCGGTAGCGGCGGATGAGTTCGGAGTATTCATGGTCCATGACTTCCTTACCGGCGTCGCTGACGTCCGCATCCAGATTATCCTGCAACCGGCCCCACACGCGGCGGATGCCTTTGCGGCGTGTGGCGTTCGGATCCTGACCATCAAATTCAGATACGTTTCCTTCACTCTTCGGATCGCCCGCCGCACTACCAGGATCGGAGCTTAGCTGCCCCGGTGAAAACTGATTCGGCAACGCACTGCGAGCAGCGTTCTGGAGTGATTTCGCGGCTTTCGCCATTTGTTGAGCCGATGAGTCCGGTTGGCCTTTGCCGCCGGATTTTGTGTCACCTGGTTGCCCCGGCTGTCCCTGCTGATCGTTTCCCGGCTCCCCGGGCTGGCCTTCCCCAGGTTTGCCTGACTGCTGCCCCGCTTCGCCCGGCTGCCCCGCTTCGCCCGGCTGACCTTCGCCCGGCTGACCTTCACCCGGCTGACCTTCACCCGGTTGACCTTCACCGGGTTGTCCCGGTTCGCTGGGTTGTCCGGCTTTGCCCGGCTGACCGGCCTGATCATTCGGCGACTGCTGGGCAGCAGCCTGTTCTGCCGCCTGCCTTGCAGCCTGTTCTGCTGCGGCCCGTTGAGCTGCTTCTTTGTCAATCATTTCTGATGCTTTCCGCAAACTCTGCAGCGCATCGCTGACGCTTTCGCCGACTTCGGTTGGAATCAGGGCATTCGGATCGCGATGTCCCTGCGCGGCCTGTTGAGCCAACTGTGCGGCTCGATTGAGATGGCCGGCGGCCTCCTGGGCTTTCTGGCTGGCTTGCTGCAATTGGGTTTCATCAAGTTGCCCGGAGGCGGATTCACCTGACTTCGCACCGTCGCGGGCCGCCTGGGCCGCTTCCTGCGCCGGACGTGCCTGATTCTGCAAACCCAGTTCGGGGATATTCAATCGTTCGGACAGTTCTTCCAGTGGCGTCGGCAATTGTTGCGCAGCCTCCGCCACATCGCGCTGCGTTTCCTGTTGTGCGGCAACCTGTGCCTGATTATTTTCCTGCAATTGTTTAAGTACATCGGACATGCGATTGAAGCTGTCGCGTTGCTGCTCCAGTTGCGCCCGTCGGTCCTGTTGTTCATCGCTTTTCAATTGATCCGCCGCAGCACCAGAATCACTTGCGGAATTTCGCATGCGTTCTGCGGCACGACTGAACTGACCTGCCATCGCGTGACGCAGGGCGTCATCTGCTTTTTCAGCCGCCTGTTGCGATTGCTGCTTCGCGCCATTTTCTGCTTTGCGATCGGCCGTGACCGCGTCTGCCGTCTCATGGGCTGCTTCGACCATTTTTGCCAGTTCCTTCAACAGATTCTGGCCGACTTTCGTTTCAGGCGGATCACCCACCTGCTGTTCTCCAGCGGCGTCATTCGCAGATCCCTGCGGCTTCGCACCGAGTTCTGCAGCCATCGCGGCAATCTTGTCTTCAATTTGTTTCAGTCGTTCATTGATATCCGACGCTTTCCTGCCGAGTTCCTGACGTTGATCGTTCTGCTCCGCGCGCTTACGATCCTGCTCCCGCTTCGCGTTGTCATCGGCGGCAGCCGCATTCGGTTCGGCGGCTGGTGCTTCGATCGGTTTCGCTAATTCTTCCGCAGCCTTCGCCAACTGCTCCTGCGACTTCTCAATGCCATCCTGCGGCGTCGCGAGATTTCCCTGCCGTAGATCGCGAATCGCATCATCCAGCGGCTGCACCTCGGGACGCTGAACATCCGGAGCCTGCTGCTGGATCTGATTGCCGAGTTGATCGGCTTCGTTACGAGCCTGCTGAAGTTCGTCAGCCAGTTTCTGAGAATCACGTGCTGCGTCGCGAGCTTCTTCACTAACACCTTCCGCGAGTTGTTGTTGCTGTTGCGCCAAGCGCTGTGCCTCTTCGGCAATCTCCGCAGCCCGATCCAGTTGCGCTTCGCGCGCTGCCTGCAGCAATTCCTGCTTGCGCTGCAACAGGCTGCCAAGATCTGCGGTTAACTGTTGCTGTTCCTGCTGAAGCTGTTGCTGTTTTTCGTCCTGCTGTTTCTGAAGATCTTCTTTTGACTGACCTTCTTCCGGTTGTTGATCCTTCCGCTGCTCCTGTAGCTTCTGCGAATCACTCGCCAGTTGTTGGGCTTCCAGAGCGAGTCTGTTCAATTCCGCGAGTTCCTGCTCCAGCTTCGCGGCTTTTTCAATTTCGTCGGTCGCCTGATGGAGTTCTTCGCGAATACGATTCAGATCATTGACCGATTCCTGGATGTGCTGAGCCGCTGGATCGCGTTCAGCTGCAACGGCCTCGTTCAGTTTTTCCGGAACATCCTGGCGGACCTGCTGAGCCAGCTCCGTGAGCTTCCCGGCCTGCTTCTTCATCAGCGGATGAGCGGCGGCCTGTTCGGCCAGTTGTTGCAGTTCGCGTCCCTGCGTCTGTTCCTTCTCGCTGAGTTCGCGAACATCCTGCTGCACTGCATCATTCCACTCACGCGACAGTTTGTCCTTGAGTTCGTTGCCCGTTTTCGCATCCTGCTGCAACTGCTCTTCAAGCTGCCGCAGTGATTCGACGAGTTTCTGATCGGCTTCACGCAGTGACTTTTGACCGATCGCTTCGGCGTTGTCCGCGATGCGAATCGTCCATGGCCCCTGCCAGACAACCTGCGGTCCCGGAATCGGTCGTTCATCGGCCGCTTTTACTTTCACTGTCACGGTGTCACCATCGTGAACGTCCGTTGATTTGAGATCAATCTGAAAGTCATGGCTGATCTGTAATGCGCCCCGATTGAAACCAACCGCCGGTTCGATGCGGGTTGCGTCGGAATTTCTGCGGATATGCAGTTCCAGTTCACCGACGCCAATGTCATCCACGACATTGCAACTCAACGACAGCACGTCGTTCGGTCGCACTTCCAAGGCATCAGTGATACCGGAGACTGTCAATTTGGGCGGTGTATCCGTAGTGACGATCAGTCGTCGCGTTGTTTCATTCAGATTCGTCAATCCCAGAGAATCTTCGACTCGAAATTCAAATTGCCCGCTCCCCAGGGCATCGAACTGAAACCGGGCGGATGTGCCATCGGCAGACAGGACGGCTGGCGCTGTCGGAGGTTCGATGTCCGGGGCCGATGCAGCAACTCCATCGGCAGTAGGCAGCGGCATCCATGTCTGCCAGTCCATCACGACGTTCTGCACAGGCTTATTGAAGGTCAGCATGATCTCAATCGCACTGTGTTCAAACACATGAATGTCGCCGACCACGCCGTCAAACACTTCGATCGGTCGACCGGTGTAAGTCGGCGGTGTTTCCTGCAGCAGCGCCGTCAGAATACGAGGAGGATCGGCAACGGTGAGATCGAACCATTCCGTCGTCGCACTGCCGCCTCGCACGCGGTAGCGGACGGATTCACGCACGTCGGCCAGAGAGACAGTGAAATGCAATTCCGTGTCGTCATAAGCCATTGGCAGATCTTCGCTCGTTCCAGCAGCAGTCTGCATTTCCAGGACAGCGTTGGTCGGCAAGGCCCCGGCGATATTCGTCCGCCAGCGAGGAATCGCAACAAACTTCACGTCGGTGTTTGCCGCCACTGTCCGATTGCCGTCCGGAACTTCGAAGTAGAGATTTGACGGCGCAGCAAGATTGGCGAACGGCATCGTGAATCGCTGCAGTAACAACATGGACCCGGACGGCCACAGCAGCAATGGAGTCATCAGTGCCAGCACCGACATCACTGCCAGTCCCCACCGTTTCATCGTGGGCGTGCCCGGCACGACTCCGGATGGACGGATACTGCCGATCTGTGAACGAACATGTTGCTCCAGCCGATCTCGCATCAAAGCGGAGCCAATTTCACTGGACGTGGCTGTGGGAGAACCAATCGAAATCAACGTCGCGAGCGCTTCCTGCAATTGTGGAAAACGCAGATCCACGGCGGCACCCAGCTCTTCCGCCGACGCACTATTGACCAGGGGATGTATCAGCCGCTTCCATGCCACCGCACCTGTAAGCACCAGTGTGCCGACAAGTCCAATTAGACGGAGAGCGCCGGGTAGCGCGACAAAATAGTCCAGCAGACAACCGAACAGGATGCAGGCGATGAGCACGCACAAGGATTCCGCGAGACCGCGCAGCACCGAGTATACTCGAATGAGCCGCTGGCAGCGGTCGAGAATTTCCTGCAACCCGGCAATTCGCGGCCACGCACCTGAGGACATCAAACGACTCCTGAAATTTGCCATCGCCAGCGACAGACTTCGCGCCGGCATGAACGAAATGCGTTGCAGGGCGAGCGGCAGATTAGGAACCACCAGGCGGAAAAACCGGACGCTAGCGCGTGGCGGCTGATTTTATTAGCCGCAGGGCGCTAGCCCCCGGTTTTCGACGGTAACCAGAAATCTGCCGCTCGCCCAACAAGCCACCGCATTCTACCGCTCCCCGCAGGTGGAATGCCATGATTCTGCGATTTTTGTCGTGCCTGGCCGGTTATTGACGATGGGAAACTCGTAGGGACACCGCATCACCCGGTGTGCCCGCGCTGACGCTTGTCACACCCTACAAATTCAGTGAACCCCGCGGCGGGATCTCTGAACGGACCTTCTCCAACAGAGCTTCGACCGTATCGACCACTGTTTCTGGCACTGTTCATTTTTTTGTCGTGGCGGTTCGGCGAAGGAATTTGAAGGTGCAGGCCAGAATGAGTTTCTCGCCCAGACGCGGAAAAACATCGCGGAACAGAAAGACGGGGCGCAGGGCGGGAAAATTCAGGATCATTTCCGGAGGTCCGGTGAGGATGGCTTTTTCAACGGCCGCAGCGACTTTTTGAGCGGTTGTGCCACCGACAAAAAACGAGGTCTTCTTGCCCGTGGCTTTGACGATTTCGTCATAGATACCGCCATCGGTTGCAAAGCCCGGACAGATCGCAGTCGCCGTAATTCCAACCGGGAGAAGTTCGCCGCGAAGTCCCTGAGTGAACGCGATCAGCCCGGCTTTTGTGGCACCATAAACCGCGCCAAAAGCCGGCCCGTGTTTTCCGGCGGCCGAGGACATGTTAATGATCCGACCGAAACCCTGCTGTCGCATGATCGGTACGACATGCCGCGTCAGGATAATCGCTCCGGTCAGATTCGTTTCAATCGTCTGCAGAATCTGATCCAGCGGCAACTGATCAAATTCCGCGAAACATTCGATCCCGGCATTGTTCACGAGCACATCAATCCGTCCGAAGCGATCCATCGTCGCCTTGACGAGAGTTTCCAGCGCGTTTGGGTCGGCGACATCGGTGGGCACCGCGATACATTCACATCCGGTCGCTGCAAATTCTGCGGCCAGCCGGGCCAGTTTGTCCGCCGAGCGTGCAGCAAGCACGAGGCGATAGTTTTTCCCCGCCAGCCGCTGACAGATGAGTCTGCCGATTCCCGAAGATGCTCCGGTGACGATGACTGTAAGTTTTTCCGGGACTGAAACTGAATTCGCCATGAAAACGGACGCTCCGATTGAGCCTTGAACGTGTTGTCGATTTGTCTGGAATTCAGGCAGCATGGCAGATTATCACGCTTGAGTCGAACGTAGAATGCTACTATGCGGACCGTCGATGAGCCCTGAACCTGGTACTCCGTCCTGCACACATGAATTCCGCAGACAACATGAAAGATCCGGACCTTAGAATTATTGTGCTCACCGGCAGCGATCGCCCCGATATCCAGGCGGCATGGGACGACCTGCGCGCCTATCTGCACACAGTCCGCGGCGTCGTGCTGGTCGGCGTGTTTTCCAGCGATGAACCAATCCCGGAAGATCTGGCAGGCGACATCGTGGTTGTGCTGGGGGGCGATGGTTCGGTGCTGCGCGGATGTCGACAGCTGGGCCGACGTCAATTGCCGATCATCGGCGTCAATCTTGGTCGGCTTGGATTCCTGACGGACCTCAGTCCATCAGAATTTCGCAAAGGACTTCCGGGACTCAAGCGAGGCCAGTTTAAGACTGTTGAACATCTGATGTTCGAATGTCACCATCATCGAGGTGACGGAACAGTGATTACCGATCTTGGCCTGAATGAAGTGAACGTCACCGCAGCCGGGTCGATGAAGATGCTCTATATTCATCTGAAAATCGATGACATGGATGTCACCACGTACAGTTGCGACGGCTTAATCATCAGCACACCGGTCGGATCGACAGCGCACAATCTTTCGGCGGGCGGACCGATCCTGCGTCAGGAACTGCAGTGTTTCGCGATCACGCCGATTTGTCCGCATACGTTAACGGTCCGACCGATCGTGGATTCGGCAGAACGGACGTTTGAGATTTCGGTTCGGGATGCACCGCCCGGTGTCATGCTGGTCATCGACGGCCAGATCAGCCGACCGGTGGATTCGGCTGATCGCATTCTGATACGGCGGGCGGAGCAGACGTTTAAGCTGGTCCGACTTGCTGGCCACAGCTATTATGGAACACTGCATCGGAAACTTGGCTGGCAGGGACATCTGGACTATCGCGAACGGCGGGGTCATTGATTCAACAGAAGCGATGGCTTCGTTAGTTGGACAGCGCCACTTTATCGTTGGTTGTAACCCGAAGCGTAAGCGAGGGAATAAGTTGCGTAAAATCCCTCGCTTCCGCTTCGGGCTGCAAAAACACTCGGCATGCACTCAATAACGGACAGTGAGAAAACATTTTCAATGTCGTCCATGTATTCCGAAGACGATCAGCGGATGATTCGCTTGCAGGAAGGAGATTCGGCCGCTTTCAGTGAGCTGGTCAATCTCTGGCAGGGACCCTTGTTCGGTTTTTTTATTCGCACCACGCGCGACGAGCATTTGTCCGAGGACCTGGTGCAGGAAACGCTGCTGCGCCTGTACCGCAACTGCTGGGACTATCTGCCAAAGGGACTCTTTAAGGGGTTCCTGTTCCGGATCGCCCGCAATCTGGTCATCGATCATTCGCGCCGCACAATCAATGACGTGCTCATTCGCAGTATTCGCGGTCGTGCCGTGGGACGCGATGGTGAAGAATTCGACCTGATGCAGTTAGTTCCGGAAGACATTGCATCGCCGTTTGATCGCGCCGTGCAACAGGAACTTGCGACAGTCGTGCAGGAAATCCTGCAGGAATTGCCAGAAGAACAGCGGCAGACATTTCTGCTGCATCACTATGAATCCCTGACATTGTCCGAAGTTGCAGATGCCATGCACACCTCATTGCCGACTGCAAAAAGCCGATTGCGGCTCGTGAAAGAAAAACTGCGAAACTTGTTGGCCTGTCGCGGTTTTGTCAATGAAATTGTTTCTGAGAACGAGTCATCCTGATTCATCATCTGTACGTTCTTGTTTTTTTGATGCTGCTTCCCGGAGCCCACCGTAATGCCTCACTTCAGCCGCCTGACAGACATCATCACCTGCAGTCTGACGGAGATTCTTAACGCAGCCGCGAATCCGGCTCTGACGTTGCAGGAAATCATCGGTGAAATGCATGAAGGGCTGGGAGCGTGTCGCCGCAATGTGCAGACTTCGACCGGTAACGGCGAACGGCTGAAACGTGAGATCTCTGATTATGAGACTCAGATTAACGTCTGGAAGGATCGAGCCAGACGGAGTCTGGCCGACGGCGATGACGATGCTGCCCGCAATTCACTACGACGCAAAGTCGAGATCGAAGACCTGATTGCCGGATTGCGACCTGAACTGGATGCTGCTGCTGCAGCGTCGCAGCACATGCTCAGAATTCAGAAGGCTCTGGAAGCGCGTTATGCTGAGGCTCTGCGAAAACTGGAAGAACTCACGGGGCAGCCACCAGCCATTTTGCTGGAATCAGAAACGGCCGTCCATGCCTCAGCCGCCGCGACTCAAAAACGCAGCACGGCTGTCGAAGCCGAACTTGAAGCCCTGCGCCGTGAACTGCAGAAGTAGCGCGTTGTCACTCATGCATTGACGGGTGGCCGGGGTTGGAGGGCGCTAGCCCGAAACCTTGGGGCTTCCTTAGCTCCGCTCAGTCCAGCCCTTGTCGTTACCCCCACATCCTCGATGTCTACAATCATGAAAGTCAGACCTTTTCGTTTAACGGGAACCAACGGCGAGGCCCGCAATGCCGTGAAGGTTGATTCCCGCCAAAGGGGTGAGTCTTGTGGTGCGAACTCGTTTCGTGGAAAACTGAACCCCGACAGGGTTTCACAACTTAGCCTGGGGTCGCCGTGACAACGGCGCACCCCAGGAAAAACGAGACAAAACCGTTTGAACCCCAACTGGGTTCCACATTGCCAGGACCATCTTTCGTTTCAGTTTCAACATCCGAAGTTGTGGAACCCCGTTGGGGTTAGGAGCGATCCCCATTTCCTGACCTGGGGTGCGCCGCATGGCGGCGACCCCAGGCGATGTTGTGAAACCCGTTCCGGGTTGAAGCACACGATTTTTCTCAGAAGAATCCTGCCTGGCGTTGCGTGGGATTCGAGCATAAGGGCCGATTCCTGAACGGAAATGTGGGTAATGACAAGCAGTCCAGCCCGGCCACCCGATCCAACAAAGCAAGAATGACAGAGCCCTTAATGCAATTAATCGTTGAGTTTTGATCGGCTTTCCCTAAGGCGTTTGAGGAGCATGACAACGGGGTTACGAACGCCGCTGCGACTTGACAGTTCTTCCAGTCGCGCAATGGCCGTGTCGAGAGATTCCTGCGCCAGATCCGTGCGTTTTTCTTCGACGTAGACATGCGCCAGTTGCTGCAGGGTTCGAGCCAGAGCGAATTGATACATGAGCACGTCCGGGAACTGATCGGCCAGTTGCTGATGGTATTTCAGCGATTCCTTCAGCGTCGCCTCCGCACGCTCGGTCTTGCCCTGCACCAACTGCATTCCTGCGATCCGTGCCAGCGTAGACGCATAGAGACTCCTGTACTCCGGAACCGTGGGATGCGCTTCAACCAGTTCCTTACACATCTGCTGCGATCTCAGGAGCCGCTGCATATCGGCTGGTCGGAATGTCGGCATTGTGCTGAGAATATCGGCCAGCTCATACTTGAAGCGATCCGACGACGGAAACTCCTTTTGCAGGTTTTCGAGGATCCTGATCGCGTCGGCCATCGCTTCGTCGGCCTTGTTCCAGTCGCGAAAAATCTGAGCGATCCTCGCCTTGTCTTTGATGGCCTGAGCAAGTGCCACACGATACGCCACACTGGAAGGTTCCTCTGCGGTCAGCTTCCGCAGGATCTCAATCGCCTGGGCATTGGCATCTGCTTCACGTCGCAGCCGCAGATTCTGAGCAGGAGCCGGCGGTTCATCGCTTGGCAGGATTCTGTTAAACAGCGGATTCCTCAGGCGATTGCGTGGCGCCACCGCCGTCCGCAGCCCAAACGAGACGAGACTATTGATTGCCGTGGCCAGCAAATATCGCCCGTTCGCAGAATGACTCACGGCAGGCGATGTCGCGAGAACAGACTTCAGTTCCTGGAACTGATGCATTGCAACCGGGATCTCGCCGCGTTTTGCGGACGTCATCATCATCTGATGCAGAATTTCGACCTGAACCAGAATCAGGCTGGCATCATCCGGCTTTCTGCCGGCGATGGCTTGAAATGCATCCAGCGCCGTCTGATAGGATTGTTGAGCGTTCTCAAATCGTCCGAGCTGCTGCTGAATATCACCAACTCGCCGTCGCGCGGCGGCTGATTCGGTACTCAAATCTTTGCTGTTCTCTGCCGCCAGTCTGTCAAAGAAACCAAGCAGTGTTTCCAGCAACGTGACATCGGCACTGCTGAGAACTGCATCGGCTGTCGGGATAAGATCTTCGTCGCTGAGTTCTTCCAGCAACGATTCCGATCGTCCACGAGCCGCAATATTATTGAAGACTTCTTCAAACGCGGAGATGGCAAGATCCAGGTTTGTTTCCGCACGCACTCGCTCCCGCTCGACATTCGCCAGTGCCAACGTCTTTTCGGACAGGTTCTGTTCGGCACGTTCATATTGAATGTTTCTCGCAACCAGTACCTTTTGAATGCGGCGATTCGCAATACCCAGAATAATGGCAATCGTGGCCAGCAGAAGAACCATTGTGGCCGAGAGTGATGCGATCAGCGGGTTGCGTTTCGACCATCGCCATAAACGCTCAAACGGCGTCACGCGTCTTGCCAGAATAGGTCGGTCTTCAAGGAATCGGCGAAGATCGGCCTCGAATTCCCGAGCATTCTGGTAGCGTCGTTCAGGCTCAGCCATGCAGGCCTTGAGCGTAATTGTCTCGAGGTCCGCTGGAATCTCCGGTCGAGTTGTCCGCAGACGAGGCACGGACTGCCGATTCTGTCCGTTGAGTAACTGCGGGGCATTCCATGCGGGCTTCAACATCAGAAGTTCGTAGAGCGTCAGCCCCAGTGCATAGATATCCGTACGGACGTCCGCCTCACCGCGAAGCTGCTCAGGAGCCATATATCGAAGCGTCCCGACAATTTCGCCCGTCTGCGTGACTCCTGCGAGATCTGCCTGTTTTGCCAGCCCAAAGTCGGCCACCCAAATCGTCTCGTCCCGATCCAGAATCAGATTGGCAGGCTTGATATCACGATGCAGAATTCCCTGCCGATGGGCGTAATCGACTGCGTTTGCCACGTTGGCAATGACACGGGCAATATTGCGCACGTATGCCCGGTTCAGACTCACGTCTTCCGCAGAGAGCATGACTCTGTCGTCGTTGTCGTGCTCCAGGTTCACGGTCGTGTCTGCGGCATGAGTCCGGGACAGAATCTCCGTGACACCGAGGGAATCCGGAGGTGCGGAAAGGTCCACAGACACGCCCGACGCATACAATGGCGACACGCTCACCGATGTTGTCGTTCCGAACAGTCTCAACACGGCGTCCATGGCACCAAATCGGCGTGACTGCGGTTTGGGGGCTGAAGTTGGATCGATTTTGCCGAGGATCCGGACAGTCTCATCTCCCGGCAACAAGGCTTCGCGCGGAGTGATTCTCAATTGATGGATGATTTCCGCCAGTGTCACTCCATCAATCAGTTGCATGGCATAATACTGCAAACCGTGGTCTTCACCGATGCCGTACACCGGAACAATATTGCTGTGGTGAAGGCTGGCAGCGGATTCTGCTTCGCGACGAAACCTCTTGAGTTGCTTCTCTGAGCCCGCGATAAGCGCGCTGATAACTTTGAGGGCCACATGCCGCTTCAGCGACTTCTGTTCGGCCTCGTACACGACCCCCATGCCGCCTCGACCGATTTCACGAATTAACTGGAAATCGCCCAGTGACTCCGGCATCGACCGCATCGACGCGGTACCAATGTCGCCGGATCTGCGATGCTGCGCTTCACGTTGACTCGCTCGTTCAATCATGTGGATGGACGGAAAGACGGACCGAATCATTTCCGCATGTTTTGGGTATGTCTGGCAGTACTCGTCAATCTGCGGATTTTTGCCCGCGCGGATCCGCTCGGCAAACTCCTCAGCCAGTTGGTCTACCGGATGTCGATCATCAACGGGCAACATACAGGGACTTTCTTCGCTCAGTCATCCGGACCGGTTTTCGAATTGAGACGCTGCATGATCTCGCTCAGTCTGGCAGCGGCTCGCAGATATCGATTGCTGGCAGCGGTTGGAGTCAGACCAAGAATCTCTGCCACCTGGCTATTGCCAAGCTGTTCGAAGTGTCGCAGCGCGAGGACTTCTCGATCCACTTCATTCATGGAATTCAGGGCTTCCTGTAACCATTGCATTTCTTCCGCGTTGACGGCAAGCTGACTGGGAGATGTTAACTGATCGATCAGAAACTGCGCGATGGAAAGACTGGTACCATCGGATGTCCCTGTCGAGGCAAAGCGAATTTCGCGATTCACATCCCGCTTCTGTCGAAACTGCCGACGATGGACATCAATGAGTGTCTGCAGCGTTTGCTGACGCAGCCACACGAAGAACGAGACATCGGTGGAATCAAGAAACGATTGTAGCCGATGAGAAACTTCCAGATAGGCTTCCTGTAGGATATCGGCGGCATCGATTCGTCCACGGATGCGCGGATCCAGCCGAAAGCTGACAATCCTTTCCAGACGATCCTGGTAAGTCGAAAAGATTGAGGCCAAGGCCGTCTGACCGCCCTCAATGAGCATGCGGCGTTCGTTTTCGGGAGTATTATTCATGATACGGCCCAATTCCAGAGAGATCCAGACACCTTTCTTCCACGAATCCGGGGACAGTCGAACTCATGAAACCTGGCTCAGAACACTCGATATTCGAGGATTACTGAGTAACGAAACAAAATCAGGAAAATGCCGGTGGATTATTCCCGCTCAGCGACGGTACTCAGTCCAGACATGGTGGTGAATGCCGTTGCCGTACCTCACACGGTCGAAAGTGAAATTAGCCAGAAGCGTCAGCGAGGGATGCCTGCGCAAATCCCTCGCTGACGCGTCGGGTTACGACCCACCGGGCAAAAAAGCGTCAGTTTCGACCCCGCAAAGTATGAAATATCAGAATTAACTTAAGTGCTTTCTTCAAAAGGCTTTGTGATAAGGAATGTTTCCATGAAAAACAAGATGATGTTCTCCGTAGTCGTGGCTCTCGTGTGTCTCTCGACCGCAGCTTTTGGACAGGATGAACCAAAACGCGAAGGGAAGGACGGTCAAAATCCAGCACGACGTCAGCAGGGCGGTGACCGTGCGGAGATGGCTCAGCGAATGCCGCTGTTGTTGGCACTCGATGCGGATAAGGACGGTTCAATTTCGGCAAGTGAGATTGAAAATGCTTCCAAAGCTCTGGCAAAACTGGACAAGGACGGTGATGGCGCTCTCAGCCCCGAAGAACTTCGCCCGGACTTCGCTGCGATGGCCCGTGATGGTATGCCGCGCGAAGGTCAACCGGGATCGAACGGAGCGCCAGGTAAAGAAATGATGGCTCGCATCTTTGAACAGCGCGATGAGAACAAGGATGGGAAACTCAGCGGAGACGAAATCCCTGAACGCATGCAGCAGAATGTGTCTCGCATGGACGAGAATGGCGACGGCGCGATTGATAAGTCGGAAATGGTAAAAGCGATGGCAAAGATGGGAGATCGAGCCGGACAGGGACGTGGATCGAAGGGTGACAAGGACGGCGTGGGAGTAAAGCCAAAGCGACCTTCAGCCGAATGACGACTCTAAAGCACTGTTCGCGAAACAGCAGTCATACGCAGGTGCGATTCCTGTAGCCTGGACATTCATGTCCGAGTCCTCGCCAGTAAGCGTCCCACCGGCGCAAGATCCCGGACACCCTGAACCATGTGAGTCTTTGCGATGCGACAATTCATGAATCAAAACTGGTCAAAAACCACGTGCGCAGTTCTGGCGTTCTGGCTTGCAGGAACTGCCTGGGCTGATGAGAAATCCCCGGAGCCGACGCAGGAAGGCATCAAGTTCTTTGAGGCGAAAATTCGTCCGGTACTGATTGACCAATGCTATCGCTGCCACTCTTCGGAAGGACAGGCAGTGCGTGGTGGCCTGTCCGTCGATAGTCGCGAGGCCCTGCTCGCTGGAGGCGAATCGGGGCCAGCGATTGTCCCCGGTGATCTCGAACAGAGCCTTGTCTGGAATGCGATCAACTATGGTGACTTCAGCATGCCGCCGAAGAAGCAATTGCCAGCAGAGACGATTGCCGACTTTCGACAATGGATTGAAATGGGGGCACCGGATCCACGAGTCTCAACAGCCACTGTCGTGAAGTCCCGAGTGACTGAAGAGGATATCGAAAAAGGCAAACAATTCTGGTCCTTCAGACTGCCCGTCAAACCGGCGATTCCCAAAGCCACCGCATGGGCCACTTCCAAAATCGACTCCTTTGTGGAACAGCAGTACACGGCTCATCAGCTGACACCGGTGGCCGACGCCGATGCCTTCACTTTGCTGCGTCGACTGCATCTGGATCTCACGGGACTGCCTCCCGTACCAGAATCAATGCAGCAATTTGCGGATGCCTGGCGGTTGAATGCTGAACAGGCCATCTCGTCTGAAGTCAATCGATTGCTGGATACTCCGCAATATGGCGAACGCTGGGCGCGTCACTGGCTGGATGTGGCTCGATACGCGGAGTCGGCCGGAAAAGAAGTCGATCTTTCCTTTCCAAATGCGTGGCGCTATCGCGACTACGTGATTGATGCCTTTAACAATGACAAACCGTACGACCAGTTTGTTCAAGAGCAGATTGCTGGAGATCTGTTGCCGGCAAAGACAGATGCAGAATGGTCGGATCATTTGATTGCCACCGGTTTTCTGGCGCTTGGACCGAAGGCCCTGATTGAACAGAATCCGCGACAGTTTCAGGCGGATCTGATCGATGAGCAGATTGATGTGACAACCCGCGTGGTGATGGGAGTGTCCGTCGCCTGTGCCCGTTGTCACGATCACAAGTTCGATCCGATTCCGCAGACTGACTATTACGCGCTCGCTGGTATCTTTCAGAGTACGGAGACTTTTTATGGCGGGAGTCGCAGCCAGCGTAATCGACAACCAAGCAACCTGATCATCCTGCCGATCGACGACCCAAATCCTTCCGATACAGCAATGACGAAGCAGGAACTCGGCGAACTCCGGAAAAAGCGTGACGAACTTGAGAAAGCATCCGATGAGGCGCGCCGGGCCGCACGACAGCCACAAGCCAGCGGGACGGAACCTCGCCGTAACGTGGCGAACCCGATCCTGTTGGGTTTCCAGGCCTCCGAACTGACAAACCGAATCAACAGTGTCGATGAAAACGGACAGCCACTCACGGTCTGCATGGGCGTACAGAACTTAGCACAACCAAAGAATGCCCGAGTGTTGGTCCGAGGAGAAATTGATCAGCCCGCGCAGGAGGTGCCCCGAGGTTTTGTGCAGGTACTGAATTCGACGAGCGCGATCATTGGATCTGCGTCGTCCGGTCGGCTGGAACTGGCAAGATGGATGACAAGTCCCGAGCACCCCTTGACCGCGCGCGTCATGGTGAATCGCATCTGGCAGCATCTGATGGGCGAGGCCCTTGTCCGAGAACCTGAGAATTTCGGTGCGTCCGGGCCTGGGCCCACGGACGCTGAACTGCTGGATTATCTGGCCGTGAGATTTGTGGAATCCGGCTGGTCCGTCAAGAGTATCGTCCGAGAAATTGCCACGTCCCATGTCTATCGGCTCTCCTCACAGTTTGATCAGGATCGCTTTGAAAAAGATCCGGACAATCTGTACTGCGCCCGTGCAAATCCTCGCCGCATGGATGCTGAAGCGATTCGAGACAGCATGCTGGCGGCCAGCGGTCAACTGGACACTAAGCGGCCGGAGGGATCGATGATTTCGCGCTTCGGATCGACTTTAATCGGCCCCAACGGACCGGCGATGTTACCTATGGCAACCGGAACACCTGGGATGGAGGGACGGCGTCCAGTGAATGGAGCCGGCATGAAGGCGGCAGCACGAAGTCGTCAAAGTGGAGGCAACGTGTTTGATTCGACCGTCTATTATCGATCGGTCTATTTACCTGTCGCAAGAAACTCACTGCCTCGATCGCTGGAAGTGTTTGATTTTGCTGAGCCGAGCATGGTGATTGGCCAGCGAGAGTCATCGAACACTCCCGCTCAGGCTTTGTACATGATGAACAACGCATTTGTGATTGAACAGAGTGACGCTCTCGCGCGGCGAATTCTGAAGGAGGCCGAGGCTCCCGCCGACCGGATCGATCTGGCGTTTCGGCTGGTTTACAGCCGACCTCCGACGCCAGAAGAAATTCGAGCCAGCAACCAGTTCTTCCGAAGTGCTGACACTACCCCCGCAGAAGGCCGCTCGCCGCGATCTGGAAATGAAGAGAAATTTGTCGCGCTCAGTGAATTCTGCCAGGCACTTTTTGCATCGGCGGAGTTTCGGTATTTGAATTGACGGATGGACGTAGCTGAATTCTCAAGAATTCAGAATGTCTGTTCGGGGCCAACGAAGTGTGTGCGAGATCCCAGGTGTTCGCGCACAACACGCAGCGTAAGGCGAGCGGCAGATTTTTGGATACCGTCGAGAACCGGGGCTAGCGCCCTGCGGCTAATGAAATCAGCCGCCACGCGCTAGCGTCCGGTTGTTCGGCTTGGTAGTTCCTAATCTGCCGCTCGCCTAAAAAACACGTTTCAGTCCTAACTTTTTTCAGGGAAACCAGCCATGACGATTCACCTTCCAGGTCTCTCCCGTCGCGAACTCCTGCAGACGGCATCAGCCGGTTTCGGATATCTGGCTTTTGCCGGCCTGACGACTCAGGCTGCGGAGGCCGCCGAATCGGCGTCGAATAATCCGCTGAATCCGAAGCAGCCGCACTTCGCAGCGAAGGCGAAGCGCGTGATATTTCTGTGTATGCAGGGAGGTCCGTCACATGTCGATACATTTGATTACAAACCACAGTTGGCGAAGGACACAGGCAAAGGCAGCAAATTCGGCGGCAGCCGACTGATGGCATCTCCATGGGAATTCCGTCAGCATGGGAAGAGTGGCCTGTGGATCTCTGACCTGTTTCCGGAAGTCTCAAAACACGCCGATGAACTGTGTCTGATTCGATCCATGCATTGCGATCAGCCAACACATCCACGTGCGATGACGCAGATGCATACCGGGAACGCACAATTTGTTCGTCCATCACTCGGTGCCTGGACCTTGTACGGGCTTGGGACAGAAAACAACAGCATGCCGGGCTTCGTGGCACTGAATCCCCCGGCGGCGTCCGCTCAGAACTTCGGAACCGCCTTTCTGCCGGCTGTTTATCAAGGGACAAAAGTTGGTCGAACCCAGCAGCGAGGACCGGCTGCATATCGTGGCAATAGTTCAGGGCCGACTCTGCCCGACATCAACAATCCACGGATTTCTACATCGGCGCAGCGCAAGCAACTGGACTTTATCCAGAAGCTCAATCAGCAAAAGCTGGAACGGGAACAGCATCAACCGGGAGTGGAGGGCGTCATCGAATCCTACGAACTCGCGTTTCGGATGCAGGATGTGCTTCCGGATCTGATGGATGTCTCCGCAGAATCTGAGAAGACACTCGGGTTATACGGAATCGACGGGGGAGACGCCGATGCCTTCGGACGCCAGTGCCTGATGGCCCGCCGCTTTGTGGAAGCCGGTGTTCGATTCGTGGAAATCACACACAGAAACTGGGATCATCATAATCGCCTGAAGACGGACCTTCCGGAACGATGTACCGAAGTTGATAAGCCGATCGCGGGCCTGCTGACGGACCTTGCGCAGCGAGGATTGCTGAAGGACACGCTGGTAATCTGGGGAGGTGAATTTGGCCGCACGCCCGATGCTCAAAACGGAGACGGGCGTGACCATAATCACAAAGGTTATACGACGTGGATGGCGGGTGGTGGAGTCAAGGGCGGTATCAATTATGGCGCAACGGACGACCACGGCGCTGTCGCCGTGGAGAATAAATGCCACATCCACGACTGGCACGCCACGATCCTCCATCTGCTCGGTCTTGACCACACTCGTCTCACCTATCGCTATGCTGGCCGCGACTTTCGCCTGACAGACGTGTACGGCAATGTCGTGCAGGAAATTGTGTCCTGACGCAGAGCGACTGGAACCAACCCCGGCAGAAGACTTCCTCCACGATGCTTGTGATGACCCAGATCCACAGCACGATGCCGCGCAAACCGTACGCGGCGAGGTGCCCCTGCATGCCTCGCAGATCGAATGCCAGTATCACGCCCGTGCTCGCCGCGCCCAGCGCGAGCCCCCACAGTTTGAAATGGTCTTTGGCCGAAACCGGGCGGCAGAAGCCAAACTCGGCGAAAGGCCGCTTCGAAACGGTCATCGCCCCAAGTGAAACAACCGCCATCAGCCCTTGGGACACTGCTCGCCTGAGCCACAGATGATGAGTTGTCGCCTGGAGATCGGCATGTAAATCGGACCCACTTCGGCGCGGAAAACGGAGCCATCCGGGAAACGATATGACCACGGGGAACTGCGTGGTATTTAAGCACTCGGCGGTTTCATTCGACGTTGGCAGTGACAACTTGCTGTCACACCTTCGCCGTTTGCAGCGTGGCCAGCAGTTTCATGAGGGCGGTGTAGTCCACCGGTTTGACCATGTGGCCGTCGAAACCGGCTTCTTTGGATTTGCGGCGGTCTTCGTCTTTCCCCCACCCGGTCAGAGCGATCATGACGATGTCCTGGCCCCACGGTTGCTCGCGGATGGCACGACAGGCGTCGTAGCCGTTCATCTTCGGCAATCCGATGTCGAGCAAGATCACGTCTGGTCGAAACGTCTCTGCTTGCTGGACGGCTTCCAGACCGTCATGGGCCATCAGCGTCTGGTTGTTGCCAAGATCAAGGAGCATGGCGAGTGTCGTAGCGGCATCCTGGTTGTCATCGACAACCAGAATGCGGCGGTTTGTTGTGGGCGTCGGCGCGACGAGAGTCGAAGCGCCGAGAGTCGGCGGTGCAGACTTGGGTATTTCTTCCATGATGGGCAGACGCACGACGAACTCACTGCCGCGGTCTCGTCCTTCGCTGTGAGCCGTCACCGTGCCCCCGTGCAGCTCGGACAGTCGTTTCGCCAGCGACA